>WNGR01002345.1_pt1 | contig 23277 bp, 22 predicted proteins | sample 5407581 | NCBI WGS metagenome assembly WNGR01 (sample SAMN13153383, study PRJNA577476) | soil metagenome | isolation source: 80 cm soil or saprolite under Garry oak tree replicate 2 | place: USA:California | collected 2016-06-15
TGCTAGGCGCGGGGGTGGGCCTGGCGGTAGCTGGACTTGAGGCGCTCGATCGAGACGTGGGTGTAGATCTGCGTGGTGGCGGGCGAGGAGTGGCCGAGGATCTCCTGGACGCTGCGCAGGTCGGCGCCGCCCTCGAGGAGGTGGGTCGCCGTGCTGTGGCGGATGCCGTGCGGGCCGGCGTCCCGGGTCGTGCCCGCCTCGCGCAGCCGCTCGTGCACGATGCGGCGCGCCGTGCGCGGGTCCAGGCGGCCGCCGCGCACGCCGACGAAGAGGGCGGTCCCGCTGGCCGCGGTGGCGAGCGCCGGACGGCCCGCGTCCAGCCAGCGGATCACCGCGCGGAGGGCGGGCACGCCGACCGGCACGATGCGCTCCTTGTCGCCCTTGCCCCTGACCCGGACGGTGCGGCGGCCCTGGTCGAGGTGGCCGGCGTCCAGCCCGCATAGCTCGCTGACCCGGATGCCGGTCGCGTAGAGCAGCTCGAGCACGGCAGAGTCGCGGAGGGCCACGGCGGCTTCGGCTCCGGCTGGCCCGGTCGCGTCGGTGGGATGGGTGGACCCGGCCCGTTCGGCTGCCTCGGTACGGAGGGTCACCTGGGTCCGGCGCGCGGCCTGGTCGAGGCCGGTCAGCACGCCGGCCATCTCGTCCCGGGACAGCACGTGCGGCAGGGTGCGGCGGGTCTTCGGCGTGCCGAGCTGCGGGCCCGGGTCGGTGGCCAGCCAGCCGCGGCGGTGGGCGAAGGCAGTGAAGGCCCGCGCCGCGGCGCCGCGCCGGGCCAGCGTGGCGCGCGCCGCGCCCGACTCGTGCTGGGTCGCGAGCCAGCCGCGCAGTTCGGTCACGCCCAGGCCGTCCGGCGTTTCGACGCCCTGGCCGCTGGCGTAGGCCAGCAGCGAGGCGATGTCGCCGGCGTAGGCGCGGACAGTGTGCGGCGACAGCGAGCGCTCGGACCGGAGGTGGCGCTCGAAGGCGGCCAGCGCCCCGGCCAGCGCGGACGGCAGCACCTCAGGCGGCGGGCCGGGCGGCGTTGGCCTTGGCGGCGGGCCGGGCGGGCGCGCGGCTCCGGCGGCATCCTTCATGAGTTTCAGTGTGCACCCGGGAGACCCCGGCAGGCGGGAAAGGGCAGGTGACACGCTAATCGCGAGTAATTTCGTATACCGACACGCCGATCGAACTGAAGTTTGACATGAGGGAATCCTTGCGGCAGGGTGATCCATGCGTTCACAACCGCGGTCTCCGCATCGCCACGGCGATGCCGCCGAGCCGCCGAACGCGCTCGCACCAGCGTCTTAGAGAGGGATCGAGCATGGGTCAGAAGACTGTCCGGTTCAGCGACCTGAGCGGCCAGCTCATCATGTATGACGACGCACTGGCACGCATCGTGGTCCACGAGCACCCCGAGCTCGGCGACGGCCCGGTCGAGATCGAGGCACTCACCGAGGAAGCCGAGGCCATGGAGGAGGCCGCCCTGCGGGTGGCGGTCGTCGACCTGTACCTGCCCGACGACATAGAGCCGCGTCGCATCGTCATGGAAGCCGACGCCTTCGACAAGCTGGCCACGCAGAGCTCCATGGCCGAGCTGCTCACCGCGGCCCGGCCGGTTCGGCGCAGCACGAGGTCAGCGGCGAGCGGCGGCTCGCGCGGGGACCGGCTCGACTACGCGACCCGCGAGCACGCGGGCAAGCCGCACAAGGGGAAGATCACCGACACCGAGAAGGTCCTGGTCCGCGAGCATCTCGACGAGATCAACGAGCGGCTGGCCGGGCAGGGTCTTCGGGTGATCAGCCTGACCGACCCGGAGCACATCGAGCGCTACGGCCTGCAGGATCTGGCCAGGGAGCGCAACCTGGAGCTCGAGTTCGGACTCGGCGACGAGGCGGACGCCGAGGACCGGGTCGACGCCAAGGTCGCGTGACGCGTTACCCGCACCGTCAGGACCTGTGCAGGCGCCAGCCGCGATCGCAGCGTTCGATGAAGCCGTAACCGGCCAGCCTGCCCAGGCAGCGCAGCACGGTGTCGAGGTCCACGCCCGCCTCGACCGCGATCGTCGAGGTTCCCGCGCCGCCGCGGGCGGGCAGCGCGTCGATTACCCGGGCGCTGTCCGGGTCGAGGTCGTCGCGGGAGGGCGTACGGTCGGCGTCCGGATCCGGTCGTGACGGCCAGCCCGGGCCGCCGCCGGGCGCCAGCGCGTCCGGGACGCTGAGCGGCGATAGCAATTCGATGATGTCCGCGGCGCGGGTCACGCAGCTGGCGCCCCAGTCCCTGATGATCCGGTGACATCCGGCGGATTGCGCCGACGTCACCGGCCCGGGCACGGCCATCAGCGGCTTGCCCAGGGTGGCGGCGTGCCGTGCGGTGTTCAGCGCGCCGCTGCGCTCGCCTGCTTCCACGATCACGGTGCCGCAGCCGAGCGCGGCGATGACCCGGTTGCGGACCAGGAACCGGGTCCTGGCTGGGTAGCGTCCCGGCGGCCACTCGCTGATCACCAGGCCCTGGCCGGCGATCGCGGCGAACAGGTCCGCATGCCCGGCCGGGTAGGGGTAGTCGACCCCGCACGCCAGCACCGCGATCGTGACCGCCTCCGCGGCCAGCGCGCCGCGGTGCGCGGCGGCGTCGATGCCGTACGGTCCAGCCCCGTTCGCCGAGGTCGGCGGCGATCTCGCCGGCCACGTGCCCGCCATAGCTGGTGGCGGCCCGCGACCCCACCATGGAGACCGAACGCGAGCAGGCGAAACGCAGGTCCGTGTGGCCGCGAAGCCACAGGGCGTAGGGGCGGGCCTGGCCGAGCTGGTCGAGCGCGCCGGGCCAGTCGGCGTCACCGGGGCAGGACAGCCTGATGCCGTCGCGGCTTGTGTCCGCCAGGCGCTCCTCGCGCGGCAGCGCGGGCAGCCGGGCGCGCCAGCGGCCGAGCGCACGGTCGAGCGCGGCCCGGCTGGCCGGCGTGTCGCCGCATCGGGGGCCGGTCCCGGGGAGCATGTCCGCCTTGATCGCGGCCAGCACCTCGGCCGGCGAGCAGATCGCGAGCAGGGCGCCGAGCGCGGGATCGCCGGGCTCGGCCAGGTAGGTGAGCGCGGCCCGGGCCAGCTTCTCCTCGCTGAGGTGCTCGTGGGGCGAGGGACCGCTGCTCACCGCCGCACCCCAAGCCACAGGCCGAGCGCCGCGTCACAGTCGTCGCGAGTGGGACGGGGCCGCCCCGCGAGGTCCGCCAGGGTCCAGGCGACGCGGACGATCTTGACGACGCCGCGCGCGGTGATCAGCCCCCGATCCAGGGAACGCTCGAGCACGGTCAGCGAACCAGGGGCGGGCGGCCAGGTACGGCGCAGCGCCGATCCGGGCACCTCGCCGTTGAGCCGCCACGGAGTGCCCTGCAGCCGGTGCGCGGCGCGCTGCCTGGCCTGGGCCACCCGGCGCGCCACGGTCAGGCTGGATTCGGAGAACGTCCGGTCGCTCAGCAGCTCCTTGCGGCTGACCGGCTCGAGCTCGATCTTGACGTCGACCCGGTCCAGCAGCGGACCGGAGATCCGCCCCAGGTACCTGCGGCGCGTGGCCGGGCTGCAGCTGCAGCCCTCGGACGGTCCGGCCACCCTGGCACACGGGCACGGGTTCGAGGCCAGGACCAGCGTGAACCTGGCCGGGAACCTGGTCGTGATGCCCGAACGAGCCACCACCACCTCGCCCGCTTCCAGCGGCTGACGCAGTGCGTCCAGCACGTCCCTGGCGAACTCGGGCGCCTCGTCGAGGAACAGCACTCCCCGGTGCGCCAGTGAGGCCGATCCGGGGCGGATGACTCCGCTGCCGCCGCCGACGATGGCCGCCTTGGTCGCCGTGTGGTGCGGCGCGAGGAAGGGCGGGTCTTCCAGCAGCGGGACCTGCGCGGGCAGGGTTCCGGCCACCGAATGGACGGCCGTGACCTCGAACGCCGCGGCACGGTCGAGCCTGGGCAAGATGGTGGGGATCCGCTCGGCCAGCATGGTCTTGCCCGCGCCGGGCGGCCCGAGCAGCGACAGGTGGTGACCGCCGGCCGCGCACACTTCGGCAGCCCGCCGCGCCATCGACTGGCCGAGCAGCTCGGCGAGGTCGGGCGCCAACGCGCTACCGGGGCCTGCTGCCTGGGCTCCCCCGCCGGAGGCGAGCTTGCCGTCGCGCCCGGGGCGACCGGGCAGATCCTGGCCGCCCTGGTATTCGACCGCGGCGGGCTGGCCGTCGGGGCCCGGCAGGCCGCGAAGCCAGTCCGCCGCGCCGGTCAGGCTGTCGACCGCGATCACGCGCACGCCGGGCACCAGGGCGGCTTCCGCCGCGTTCTGCTTGGCCACCATGACCTTGCCGAACCCTTTCTCAGCCGCCCTGGCCACCGCGGGCAGCACGCCGCAGACCGGCCGCAGCCGGCCGTCGAGGCCCAGCTCGCCGAAGAACATCACCCCGGCGGCGGCGGCCCTCGGCACCTTGCCCGCCGCGGCCAGGATCCCGATGGCGATGGCCAGGTCGAACCAGCTGCCCCGCTTGGGCAGGCTGGCCGGGGAGAGCCCGACCGTGATCTTCCGCTGCGGCCACTCCTCACGGCTGTTCGTGATCGCGGCCCTGATCCGGTCGCGCGCTTCCCGCAGCGCGGTGTCGGGCAGGCCGACCACGATCACCGCGGGCAACCCGTTGGCGATGTCCGCTTCGATCTCGACCACGTGCCCGGTCACCCCGATCAGGGCCACCGAGTACGTGCGAGCCAGCGGCACGGCTACCCCACTCCCCGGATGTGCTCGACGGAGAACCCGCCGGTGCCGTCGTACACCAGGCCGACCACGTCGATGCGGACCTGATCGAACCGGACGCCGTGGGCGTTGAGCCATTGCACCGCGAGCCGGCGAAGCCGGGCCCGCTTGGCCCGGCTGACCGCTTCGAGCGGGCCCCCGTACCGCATGCCGGTCCTGGCCTTGACCTCGACGACCACCAGCGCCTGCCGGTCGACCGCCACGATGTCGATCTCGCCGGTGGCGCAGCGCCAGTTGCGATCCAGGATCCGCAGACCGCACGACTCGAGGTACTCGGCCGCCGCCTGCTCACCGGATCTGCCGAGCACGTCCTTGGCGTGCATCGCCATCACCTCCGGCTCCGACACTGGCCGGAAACGGGGGCGGCCCGCATAACGGCATCGGCGGCTGTGGAAAACCGGTGCGGCGGTTCGTACTCGTGGACAGGCAGCCGGGAATTGTCAGTGCCTGGTGATGTAATCCGCGCGGGGCACTAGGCCCTCGCGCGGAGGACGGGTCGGGGAGGGCGGATTAGTTGGCGGCGCGGCTGTAGGGGGCGCGGCCCGGCGGCTGCTCGGGCCGGGGCCCGGCGGTCACCGCGGGGATGCTCCGCTCCACGGCCTTCTTGCCCAGCTCGAACTCCTTGCCGTGGTGCACCACCGGCAACGGCTCGCCATCGAGCAGCTCGTACTTGGCGTGGCCCGAGGTGATCGTCACCCGCAGCCTGCGGCCCCGGTAGCGGAGCCGGAACCGCAGCTCCGCGATCCCGCCGGGCAGGTGCGGGTTGAAGGCCAGCGACCCGGCGCCCGCCCGCATGCCGCCGAACCCGGCCACCAGCGCTATCCACGCGCCGGCCAGCGACGCCATGTGCACGCCGTCCGAGGTGTTGTGCTCGACGTCCCTCAGGTCCATGAGCGCGGCCTCGGCCAGGTAGTCGTGCGCCAGGTCGAGCTGGCCGACCTCGGCCGCGATCACGGCCTGGGTGCAGGCGGACAGGGACGAGTCGCGCACGGTGAGCGGCTCGTAGTAGGCGAAGTTCCTGGCCTTCTCCTCGGGCGTGAACGCGTCCGGGCGCATGTACATGGCCAGTACCAGGTCCGCCTGCTTGACCACCTGCTTGCGGTAGAGCTGGAAGTACGGGTAGTGCAGCAGCAGCGGGTAGTGGTCCTCGGGCGTGTTCTTGAAGTCCCACCGGGCGTAGTCGGTGAATCCCTGGTGCTGCGGGTGCACGTTGAGGCGGTCATCGAACGGGATGTACATCGACGCGGCCGCGTCACGCCAGGACGCCGCCTCCTCGGTCGTCACCCCGAGCCGTTCCGCCACATCGGGCAGCTTGGTCGCCAGGTCGGCCGCGTTGGCCAGGTTCCGCTGCGCCATCAGGTTGGTGTAGATGTTGTTGTCCTTGACCGCGCTGTACTCGTCCGGCCCGGTCACGCCGTCGATCCTGAACCCGCCGGTGGCATCGTGCTGGCCGAGCGACCGCCACAGGCGGGCGGTCTCGACCAGCAGCTCGAGCCCGACCTGCTGCTCGAACTCGGCGTCCTCGGTCGCGTCCAGGTAGCGGAGCACCGCGTCGGCGATGTCGGCGTTGATGTGGAACGCCGCGGTACCGGCGGGCCAGTAGCCGGAGGTCTCCTGGCCGCGGATCGTCCGCCACGGGAACGCGGCCCCGGCCAGGCCGAGGTCGGCCGCGTGCCGTCGGGCCTCGTCCAGGACCAGGTGCCGCCAGCGCAGCGCGTCGCCCGCGGCGGACGGCTGGGTGTACATGAGCACCGGGAGCACGAAGGATTCGGTATCCCAGAACGTGTGCCCGTCGTAGCCGGTCCCGGTCAGCCCCTTCGCGGCGATCGGCCGGTACTCGGCCCGCGCCCCGGCCTGCAGGATGTGGAACAGCCCGAAGCGCACCGCCTGCTGGATCTCGGCGTCGCCGTCCAGTTCGACGTCGGCGCCGTCCCAGAACTCATCCAGGTAGGCTCGCTGCTCGGCGAGCAGGCCGTCCCAGCCGGTCAGGTGGGCGGCCGCGAGCGCCCCGACCACCTGGTCGATGAGGGCGGGCCTGGTCCGGGTGCTCGACCAGCCGTAGCCGATGAACTTGACGATGTGCAACTGCTCCCCGGGGGCAACCTCGGTCGCCACGGTGCACCGGGCCAGATCGGGATAGGACTCGATCCGGTTCGCCATCTTCTCCGGTCCCGTGATCACGTGGGACATCCCGGCCGAGATCCGCAGCCCGCTGGCCCGGGTCCTGTGTACCAGCAGCGCGCGGGCGGGGCCGCCGTCGCTGGAGCACTGGGACTCCTCGCTGACCAGCGGATTCTCCAGGACGGCGGAGAGCCGGGGATCCTTGCCCCGCTTCGGCAGCTCCTCGTTCGTGACGAGTTCGGATTGCAGCACGAGCCGCAGCTTCGCGCCCACCGGCTCGACCGTGTAGCTGATCGCCGCGATGGCGCGCTGAGTCAGCGACACGATCCGCACCGACGTGACCTTGATCCTGGCCCCGGCCGGCGAGGACCAGTCCACCTCCCGGGTCAGCGTGCCCGCCCGCAGGTCCAGGACGCGCTGGTGCGAGTGCAGCGTGCCGTACCTGATGTCGAACGGCTCGTCGTCCACGAGCAGCCGGATGATCTTGCCGTTGGTGACGTTGATGGCGGTCTGCCCGTCGTCGGGAAAGCCGTACCCCGCCTCGGCGTAGGGCAGCGGCCTGACCTCGTACACCGAGTTGAGGTAGCTGCCCGGCAGCCCGTGCGGGTCGCCTTCGTCGAGGTTGCCGCGCAGCCCGACGTGCCCGTTGGACAGGGCGAAGATCGACTCGCTCTGGGCCAGCAGGTCAAGGTCGAGTTCCTTCTCGACCAGACGCCAGGGTTCGGTCCCGTACGCCGACTGCTTGATCATCAGGCGTCCTTGTCCAGGAGTTCCGCGAGGTCCTTGACCACGATGTCGGCCCCGTGCCTGGACAGCGCGTCGGCCTGGCCGACCCGGTCCACCCCCACCACGAGCGCGAAGTGACCCGCCCGGCCCGCCTCCACCCCGGCGAGCGCGTCCTCGAACACGGCCGCCTGGCTGGCCGTGAAATGGAGTTCGGTCGCCGCGGCCAGGAACGTGTCCGGGGCCGGCTTGCCGCGCAGCCCGCGCTCCTTCGCGATCAGGCCGTCCACCCGGACGTCGAACAGGTCGGCCAGCCCGGCGGAATCAAGGATCTGATTGGTGTTGGCGCTGGACGACACGATGGCCGTCGAGATCCCCTTTTCTCGTACCGAACGGATGTAAGTGACGGTTCCCTCGTAGACCTGAACGGCCCCCTGGGCCAGCTTCGCCAGCACGAGGGCGTTCTTGCGATTGCTCAGGCCGTAGATCGTGGGCGTGCCCGGCGGGTCATCCGGCTTGCCCTCGGGCAGCTCGATGCCGCGGGACTCCAGGAAGGACCTGGTGCCGTCCAGCCTGGGCTTGCCGTCGACGTAGGCGTCGTACTCGTGGTGCGCGTCGAACGGGACGAACGCGGTCCCGGTGCTCTCGGCGCGGGCGCGGAGGAATTCGTCGAACATCTCCTTCCACGCCGCCGCGTGCACCACCGCGGTCTGGGTGACCACGCCGTCCATGTCGAACAAGCATGCCTTAACCCCGTCGGGAAGCCCGAACATCGCCCCTCCGCCACGCAAGCTACGCCGGGAAGTCCGGCTTGTCTTCTGGCACCTCAAGGTCGGCCTTGGCCAGTTCCTCGATGTTGACATCCTTGAAGGTGACCACACGCACGTTCTTCACGAACCTGGCGGGACGATACATGTCCCATACCCAAGCATCCCGCATTGTGACCTCGAAGAACACTTCACCGTTGTCACTTGACCGTACATTCAGCTCCACGTCATTTGTGAGATAGAAACGGCGCTCGGTCTCGACCACGTGGGTGAACAACCCGACGACATCGCGGTACTCGCGGTAGAGCTGAAGCTCCATCTCCGCCTCGTATTTTTCGAGGTCCTCCGCGCTCATGAGTCCATTCTCCTCTCGTTCTCCCCCAGCGCACCCGCCGGGCCCAACCCGGCGGTCACCAGGGTCCCGGCCGGGTCGTCGACGGCGGGATCGGCGTCGCCCAGCAGCTCAGCGGGCTCCAGCAGTTCCGCCGGGTCGGCAGGCGCCACCGGAACGGCCAGGGCCGCCGCACGGGTCACGTTCACGAACGAATACCGGTGCACCGGACTCGGCCCGTGCTCAGCCAGGGCGGCGACGTGCTCATCGGTGACGTATCCCTTGTGCCGGTCAAAACCGTATAGGGGATAACGTTCGTGCAGGTCCCGCATCATCCTGTCCCGGCTGACCTTGGCCACCACGGATGCCGCCGCGACCGACGCGGTGACCCGGTCGCCCTTCCAGACCGCGAGCCCGGGGATGCCGAGGCCGCGGACCGGGAAGCCGTCGGTGAGCACGAACCCGGGCTTGCTGCGCAGGCCAGCGAAGGCGCGGCGCATGCCAGAGACGTTGCACACGTGCAGCCCAGTGGCATCGATCTGGTCGGCGCCGATGACCACGACGTGCCAGTCGATGGCCCGACGAAGCACCTCGGCGTAGGCCTCCTCCCTGGCCTGGGCGCTGAGCAGCTTGGAATCGGCCAGCCCGGGCATCCGCCGGATGCTGGCCGGATCGAGCACCACGGCCGCCACCACGAGCGGTCCCGCGCAGGCCCCCCGGCCGGCCTCGTCGATGCCGGCGACGGGCGCGAACCCGGCCCGGCCGAGCACGGTTTCGTACGCGCCGAGCCCGCCGTCCCGGCGAGGCGTATAGCCCGGATACCTCGGATACAGATTCCGGAACGATACCGGAGGGCCGGAAGGGGCCAGAGGGCGTTCGGCCGCCCGCGAGGCCGGGTCGCTGGCGGGCGGCACACCAGGATGGCGGGTCATGACACTGGGAAGGGTACGCCAGTTGCCGACCTCACGAGGACAAGCCGGCCATCGTGCCCGGGCCAGGCTGGTGTCCCCGCACCGGTGCGGATGAGGTCGCCGGGCCGTCGGTCCTGTCCGGACGCGTGGGAGAATAACCCGCATCGTTCCGCGACTCAGTGCCGCAGCCTTCACAGTGCTCGTGATCGTGGATGCTGACCGGGCGGCTCGCATCAGCAGCCACATCAGCCCCGCGGGTTTAAGGCTGGGCGGCCGGGCGGATCATCGGGTGCCGAAATACCCCTTATCGGGGGTATTTCGGCCCACGATAATGCGATCTTGTCGCAGATCAAGGCGACGGGTTACCTGCCGACGTGCCTAGCGGGCCGGTATGCCATCGACCCGCCTGGACGGGGTTGCGGCGGGCGGGTTATGCGGAGGGCGGACGGTCCGCCGGGTCGCGGGCGGTACGGCGGCCAGTGCCGCGGCCCGTGCGACTGGCCGTGCGGCGGCGGGCGATCCGGAGCCGGGCCCGGCGTTGCAGCCAGGTGACCGGGACGGCGGCGGCGAAGCCGAGGGCCAGCGGCAGGGCCGGGCTGGAGGGCTCGAGCCGGGCCGACAGGAGGCCGCCGGAGTCTCGGGCCGCCGGAACGGTGTCCTGGGCCGCCGGAGGGGCTGAAGGGGCCGCGGCGGAGCTCAGCTGGGGCTGCTCGAAGGTGGCGGGAATCGGCAGGATCCGCCACCGGCTGATCGGCCAGATGATGACGAAGGCCCGGCCGATCACGGCGTTCTCCGGGATCGTGCCGCCGCCGGGCTGGCCGAGGTGATTCCTTGAGTCGTCGGAGATGAGCCTGTGGTCTCCCATGACCCACAGCCGGCCGGGCGGGACCACGATATTGAACCTGATCTCGGAGGGGGCGTCGCCGGGGTACAGGTAGGACTGCTCGGTGAGCGGGACGCTGTTGACCGTGACCCGGCCCTGCGCGTCGCAGCAGGCCACCTTGTCACCGGGCAGGCCGATGACCCGCTTGATCAGGATGTCCGCCGGGTGCCCGAAGCCGAACATGCTGGCAAAACCCTGGGCGAACTTCACCACGAAGTTGGTGTCCCTGGGCGCCGTACCCGGGTCCCACGAGCCGTCCCCGTTGAAGACCACGATGTCGCCGCGGTGGATGCCGCGGACGTCGTAGACGAGCTTGTTGACCAGCACCCGGTCGTTGATCTCGAGCGTGTTCTCCATCGACCCGGACGGTATGAAGAATGCCTGGATCGCATAGGTCTTGATGACGACCGCGAGCAGCAGGGCGATGACGACGAGGATCGGGAACTCGCGCCAGAACGACCGCTTCCTGCGGCCGCGGCGGGCGGCCGGCTTGCGGCCGCCGGAGGCGGTCTTACCGTCCGGTGCCGCGTCCGCCGCGCTGTCGCCGTTCCCGGCCGGCCCGCTGGACTCGGCGCTGCTGCCGGCCTCGGCCCTGTCGGAGGCCTCGGCCTTGCTGCTGGTCTCCGCCTGGGCCTGGTCCGGCGCCTCGGCGTCCGGCGCCTGGGCATCCGGCGTCTCAGCGCCGCTCATCCGCGCCCCTTCCGAGACCCGCGCCCCTCGTCGGGGTTCACCGTCATCGAGTCGAGCTTAGCGCCAAATCCCGGCCGCAGGATCGCCAGCCCTGCGCCATCGCGGCGAGGTGGACAAGCCGGGCAACTGCCAGGCCTGATCACATTTCCGCACGTTACGGGGTTAATGCCGACGCCTGCGGAGCAGGAGCACCGGGGCCGCGAGGACCCCGGCCGCGCCCGCCACCGGGGCGGCGGCCAGCGCGGCCTGGCCGCCCTCAAGCACGGCGGCGCCCGCGGTGCCCGCGTGCAGCGCCGCCTGCTGGAAGGTCGTCGGGATGGGCAGGTCGCGCAGCTGCGACGGCGGCCAGATGATCAGGAACGCCCGGCCGACGACCTGGTTCTCCGGGATGGCGCCGCCGCCGGGGTCACCGGTGTGGTAACGCGAGTCATCGGAGTCGCTGCGATGATCACCCATGACCCAGAGGTGCCTGGACGGGACGACCGCGCTGAACTTGAAGGTGGAAGGCGGGTTGCCTCCGAACAGGTACTGGTTCTCGGTCAGCGGGACGCCGTTGACCGTGACCTTCCCGTCGGTGCAGCAGGCCACGTGGTCACCGGGCAGGCCGATCACGCGCTTGATGTAGTAAGTCTGGTCGCTGTGCAGCCCGAGCCCGGACAGCACGTCGTCGAAGACCCGGACCACCGGGTTGCTGGACGGCGGCGGGGCGTCGGGGCCCCACGAATCCTGCCCGCTGAACACGACGATGTCGCCGCGGGCGATGCCGCGGAAGTGATAGACGACCTTGTTCACCAGGACCCGGTCGCCAACCTCGAGCGTGTTCTCCATCGACGCGGACGGGATCCGGTACACCTGGATGATGAACGCCTTCACCAGCAAGGTGAGGATGGCGGCCGCGATGACGATGGTCAGCAGTTCGCGGGCGAAGCTCTTTTTCTTCTTCTTCTTGGCCGCGGGAGCGTCGTTGTCCGGCTCCGCCTCGGGGCCGGCATCCGGCTCCGAGGCGGGAGCCGGGGCAAGAGTGCCAGGATCTTGCTGGTCGTCCATTGCCCGGCGTCAGCTGCCGGTCTGGTCGCGACGCTCCTTGATGCGGGCTGCCTTGCCGCGCAGTTCCCTGAGGTAGTACAGCTTGGCGCGGCGCACCTGGCCCCGGGTGACGCGCTCGATCTTATCGATCGACGGGCTGTGCACCGGGAAGGTCCGCTCGACGCCCACGCCGTAGCTGACCTTGCGGACGGTGAACGTCTCCCGGGCCCCGCTGCCCTGGCGCCGGATCACCACGCCCTGGAACACCTGGATCCGGGAGCGGTTCCCCTCGGTGACCCGGACGTGAACCTTGAGCGTGTCCCCGGGCCGGAAGTCCGGGATGTCAGACCGGGTCTGGGCCTGCTCGATTTCGGCAATCGCGGTATGCATGACAGCGGTTTCCTCGATGGTGGTCGTGGCGGGCACCCGGCGCCGGCCGACTCGCGCCATGCAGACCTCGGGGGTCCCCGGCCAGGTGCCTGAAAAAGACAGCGGACTTCAGTGTGCCATATCTTCGGCACTAACCGGAAAGCCAGCCTCGGCCAGCACCTCCCGGTCGCGGCGATCCAGGTCGCGCAGTTCCCCGAGCAGATCGGGCCGGTGCGCGGCGGTCCGGCGCAGCGCCATGTCCCGGCGCCAGCGCGCGATCGCCGCGTGGTGGCCGGACAGCAGCACCTCGGGCACCTCGCGCTCCCGCCAGGCCCGCGGCCTGGTGTAGACCGGGCCCTCGAGCAGCCCGCGCATGGCGCCTCCGGGGTCCCCGTCACCGCCGAACGAGTCGTCGCCGACCGAGGACGCGTTGCCCAGGACGCCGGGGAGCAGCCGTCCCACTGCCTCGATAATGACCAGGGCGGCAGCCTCCCCGCCGGCCAGCACGTAGTCCCCGATGCTGACCTCGTCCACCGGCATCCGGTCACGCATCGCCTCGACGACCCGGCCGTCGATGCCCTCGTAGCGCCCGCAGGCGAACACCAGCCGCGGCTCGGCCGCGTACCTGGCCGCGATGTCCTGGCCGAACGGCACTCCGCTCGGCGTCGGGACGATCAGCCGGGCGGATTCCCCGCCGGCGGGGACGATCTCGTCGAGCGCGTCGCCCCAGACGTCCGGCTTCATGACCATGCCGGGCCCGCCGCCGAACGGCAGGTCGTCCACGGTGTGATGGACGTCTGTGGCCCAGCGGCGCAGGTCGTGCACGCCGAACTCGATGTCGCCCCGGACCGCCGCCTTCCCGATCAGCGAGACGCCGAGCGGGCTGCCGAAGTACTCCGGGAAGATCGTCACGATGTCGATGCGCAGTGCTTTTTTCCGGCCCACGCCCGCTCCTTCTATACCTATCCGGCTACTCCGCCTGGGCGTGGTCAAGCAGTCCGGGAGGCGGATCGATGACCACGACGCCGGCCCGGAGATCGACCTCGGGCACGATCGCCTTCACGAACGGGACCAGCGCCTCGCCGCCGGGTTCGTCCTGGCGCCGCACCACCAGCAGGTCCTGGCCGTAGTGCAGTACATCGGTGACCACGCCCACCGGATCGCCGGCACAGGTCCGCACGGACAGGCCGATCAGCTCGTAGTCGCGGAACTCGTCCGGGTCGCCGGTGTCCGGCAGCTGGCTGGAGTCCACGCTCAGCCAGCTGCCGGTCAGCTCGGCGGCCGCGGTCCGGTCGGTGATCCCGGCGAACGCGACCAGCAGCTGGCCCGAGTGCCAGCGCACCGAGGCCACCGTCAGGCGCTCCCCGCCGGTGCCATTCTCAAGGTCGGCGTCGTCGGGAGTGCTCCGGGCGTCGAGGGTGGCGCCCACAGCGAACCGGAGGTCAGGCTCGTCCGTCCTGACCCCGATCACGACCTCGCCGCGGATCCCGTGCGGACGGCCAATCCGGCCGACGACTACCCGCATCGAATCAGCGGATCTCGTTGGCGTCCAGCAGGTCGATCCGGACGTAGCGGCCATCCGCCAGGGCGCCGATCACGGTACGCAGCGCCCGGGCGGTGCGCCCGCCCCTCCCGATGACCTTGCCGAGGTCGTCGGGATGCACCCGCACCTCGAGGACGCTGCCCCGGCGCAGCGACCTGCTAGCCACCTGGACATCGTCCGGATACTGGACGATGCCCCGGACCAGGTGCTCGAGGGCTTCCTCAAGCACGCTAGGCTCCGCTCCCCGAATCGCCGTCCGCGGGCTTCGCGTCGGCGGCCTTCGCGTCCGCGGGCTTCGCGTCGGCGCTACTCGCCTCGGCGGGGGCCTCGCTCGCGGCGGGGGCAGGCCCGGCGGCCTCGGCGGCCGGGGCCTTGTCCTTGGGCGCACTGTCCTTGGCCGCACTGTCCTTGGCCGCAGTGTCCTTGGCCGCAGTGCTCCTGGCGGGCTTGGACGCCTTGCTCGCGACCTTGCTCTCCTTGGCGCCTTCCTTAGCCGCCTTGCCGGCCTGGCTCTCCTTGGCCGCGGCCTCGAAGCGCTCCTTCTTGTCCGCGCGCGGTCCGGCCGTGCGCAGGGTGCCTTCGCTCCCCGGTTCCCCGGTGAACTTCTGCCAGTCCCCAGTGATCTTGAGCAGGACGCGGACCGGGTCGGTGGGCTGCGCGCCCACCGAGAGCCAGTGCTGCACCCGCTCGGAGTTCACTTCGATGAGCGAGGGCTCGGCCTTCGGGTGATACTTGCCGATCTCCTCGATGGCGCGCCCGTCGCGCTTGGTGCGTGCGTCCGCGACGACGATCCGGTAATAGGGTTCCCGGATCTTGCCCAGGCGCTTCAGCTTGATCTTGACAGCCACGGCTGTGGTCTTCTCCCAGCGTTGAGATGCGATGCGGCGGAACCGCGCCGACCGGGGAACAGCCGACAGGACCGCACAGATGAGCCAGGCCCGGCGAACGAGGAGAGGGCGTCGCATGGCCTAGCGGTCAGCATCACATTGTGCCAGACAACCGGCCCTGACTAGTAATCATCGCTCAGGAACCCAGGTTCGGCGGCCTGACCCGCCGGGAACAGGGAGCAAAGGGAGGGGCAGGGGAGGTGGGCGGGGGTGGCGGATGAACCGCGCACGGCGATACCGATGAGGCGCCTGGCGGGCTCACTGCAGGTGCCCTACCTCGGAATCTCACGGATTGAAACAGTTACATAACGTACGTTGACTCCCGCCAAACGGGCATCCTAGCGTTGCCATACTGTTCTTTATCTGTACGTCTGTTCGCAGAGCGCACGAATCCATCGGCGCGGCGGGCAGACTCTCACAAAGTGATAGGAGCCCGCATATTAGGCATCCCGTACCGAGGCCCCCTGGACCCGATGCCACCGAGCGCATGCCGCTTTCACGCGCGGCGCTCCCTCACCGGGATTTAGGTGATGTTAGCCTCGTGGCGCCGCAGCACCCTGAGCCCATCCGCAAGGGTCGCCGGTGTCACCTCAGACGCGGTCCCGCGCCCTCGGCGCGACCTCAAAGGGAGATCGATTGCACATGAGTGACCAGACTGCGCAACCCGATGGCACGTCAGAGGTGCCCGGGGGGACGACATCCCCACTGGAGCGGGGGGGTTTGGGGGGGCCGATCAGCAGGCGTGGCCTGCTGCGCACGGCCGGCGCCAGCGCGGCCGTCGTGGGAGGCGGCGGGCTGCTCGAGGCCTGCAGCTCGAGCATCAAGGGCGCCAGCGGCGGTTCCACGTCGACCACGGGCGGCGGCGGCACCAAGGACATCGTGATCGGCTTCATCCACCCGCTCACCGGGGCGCTGGCCGGCTTCGGCTCGTCGGACAACTGGATCATGACCAAGATCGCCCAGACGCCGCAGTACAAGAACGGCTTCAAGATCGGCGGCAAGACCTACAAGGTCACGGTCAAGTCCTACGACACCCAGTCCGACCCGAACCGGGCCGGCGACCTGGCCAACCAGGCCATCTTGTCGGACAAGGTGGACGTGCTGCTGACCTCCTCCACACCCGAGACGGTCAACCCGGTCGCGACCAAGGCCGAGACCCTGGGCACGCCGGTCATCTGCGGAAACGTGCCCTGGCAGGCCTGGTACGCCAACCTGGGCGGCAACCCGACCCCGGGCAAGAGCACGTTCAAGCCCAAGTACGCGACGATGTACTTCCTCGGCGTCAACGACCTGTGCGAAGCCTTCATCCCGATGTGGAACCGGATCCAGAAGCAGCTGCACACCGACAAGAACGTCGGCTGCGCGTTCCCGAACGACTCGGACGGCAACGCCTTCCGGGCCGCGTGGCCGGTCTTCGCCCACCCGGCCGGCTACACGCTGGTCGACCCGCCGGCCTACACCGACGGGCTCACCAACTACTCCTCGATGATCAATCAGTTCAAGGCGCACAACTGCGAGTACTTCACCAACGTGCCGCTGCCGCCGGACTTCAACGTGATGTGGAAGCAGGCCGCCCAGCAGGGCTACAAGCCGAAGCTGGCCACGGTGGCCAAGGTGCTGCTGTTCCCGTCGGACGTCAAGGCGCTCGGCAGCCTGGTCAACAACGTGGCCACCGACGCCTGGTGGACGCCCAACATGCCGTGGAAGTCCTCGCTTACCGGGGAGACCTGCCAGCAGATCGCCGACCAGTATGAGGCGGCCACCAACCAGCAGTGGGTGCAGGCGCTGTCCAACTACAGCCTCTTCGAGGTCGCCTACGCGGCGCTGGTCGCCTCGGGCGACCCGCACGACAAGGCCGCGGTGGCCGCCGCCATGTTCAAGGTGAACATCGAGGGCCTGGCAGGGCAGCTCGACTGGACCTCGAGCAAGAACCCGGCGCCCGGCGTGGTGGACACCCCGTGCGTCGGGGTGCAGTGGAAGCCCAGCTCCAAGTGGGGTTACTCGATGGCGGTCGTGGACAATACGCTGATGCCGAACGTGCCGACCACGGGAACCCTCGAACCGACGAACAAGTAACCGGATGACAAGTCCCCTGCTCGAACTGGACCGCGTGACGAAGCGGTTCGGCCGTGTCGTCATCGCGGAGGACCTCTCGTTCACCGTCGGGCCAGGCGATGTGGTCGGGATCGTGGGGCCGAACGGAGCGGGCAAGACCAGCCTGTTCGGCCTCATCTCCGGTGACCTGTCGCCGGGCGCCGGGCAGATCCGTTTCGCCGGGCGCCCGGTAACCAAGCTGGACGCCGCGGCGCGGTGCCGGCTCGGCATCGGGCGCACGTACCAGGTGCCCCGGCCGTTTACCGACATGACCGTGTTCGAGAACGTGCTGGTGGCGGCGCAGCAGGGCGGCGGCCTGCGGCGGCGGGCCAGTTACGCGGCGGCGGTGCAAGCCCTGGAGCAGGCCGGCATGACCGGCGAGGCGAACCTGCCCGCCGCCCGGCTCGGCCTGCTCCAGCGCAAGCGGCTGGAGCTCGCCCGGGCCCTGGCCTCGCGGCCCCGGCTGCTGCTGCTGGACGAGGTGGCGGGCGGCCTCACCGACCCCGAGGTGGCCCAGCTGGTCGAGATCGTCCGCGGCGTCAACGCCGAGGGGATCGCGGTCATCTGGATCGAGCACGTGGTGCGGGCGCTCACCGCCGCGGTGAGCCGGCTGATCTGCCTGGCCGGGGGGCAGTTCGTCGGCGACGGCGAGCCGGCCGCGGTGCTGGCCAACCCGGCGGTCCGCGAGGTCTTCCTCGGCTCCGAGGTCACCGCCTCGCTCAGCGGCGGGACCCTCACCGCCGAGGTCGGCGACCCGGGAGAGGGCGCATGAGCGAGCGGACGGATAACGGCGGCACGCCGCTGCTCGAGGTGCGCGACCTGACCGTGCACCACGGCCAGCTGCGGGCGCTCGACCGGGTGTCGCTGCGGGTGTTCCCCGGCGAGGTGTACGCGATCATCGGCGCGAACGGCGCGGGCAAGTCGACGCTGCTGCGCACGATCGCCGGCCTGCACCAGCCGACCGACGGCGCGATCTTGTACGACGGCAAGGACATGACCAAGGTCAGGCCGGAGCGCCGCGCCACCGGCGGGATCGTCATGGTGCCGGAGGGGCGGCGGCTGTTCGGCTCGCTCACCGTGGAGGAGAACCTCAAGGTCGGCGCTACCTACGCGCGGAAGGGACCGTGGACGATCGAGCGCGTCTACGAGCTCTTCGCCTGGATGAAGGACCGCAGGACGCAGCGCACGGCCCAGCTGTCCGGCGGTGAGCAGCAGTCGGTCGCGATCGGCCGGGCGCTGGTCGCCAACCCGCGGGTATTGCTGCTCGACGAGCTGTCCCTGGGCCTGGCGCCGGTGATCGTGCAGCGCATCTACGCGATGCTGCCGCAGATCCTGTCCACCGGGCTCACCGTGCTGCTGGTCGAGCAGGACGTCAGCCAGGCGCTGCGGGTGGCCTCGCACATCCAGTGCCTGCTCGAAGGCCACACCACGCTGGAAGGCCGGCCGTCGGAGGTCACCGCCGAACAAGTCGAGGCCGCCTACTTCGGTCTGGCCCACGCCGGGGGCCCCGGGGGGTACGGGGGGCCGGCCAGGCCCCCCCAAGGGGGGTCTGGGGGGATGGGTCTCTCCCAAGGGGGGTCTGGGGGGATGGGTCCCCCGGGAGAAAGAGCAGGGGGGGTCTGGGGGGGATCGTTCCCCCCGAGAGAACGGAGCCGTTATGGCATGGGTCAACGCCATCATCCAGGGCATCCTGACCGGCGGGCTCTACGCGCTGTTCGCCTGCGGGCTCTCTCTGATGTTCGGGGTCATGAAGGTCGTCAACCTGGCGCACGGTGACCTCGCGGTCATCGGCGCGTACGTCGCGCTCGGCGTCATCACCGTCACCCACATCCCGGCGCTGTGGTCGTTCGTGATCGTGGTGCCGCTCATGGCCTTGCTCGGCTACGTGCTCCAGCGGACGCTGATCCAGGCGGCACTGGACCGCGGCGTGCTCATCACGCTGCTGGTGACGTTCGGCGTCTCGGTGGTGATCGAGAGCGGGCTGCTGCAGTTCATCAACGCCGACAGCCACTCGCTCGGGGTGGGCGAGTCCATCGTCACCGGCTCGTTCTCGATCGGCTCGCAGATCCAGCTCTCCTACCTGCTGCTACTGATCTTCGCGGTGGCGGTCGTGGTGCTGCTCGGCCTGCAGTACTTCCTGTCCGCGTCCAGGTACGGCCGGATGATCAGGGCCGTGGCCGACGACCAGGAGGCGGCGCAGCTGTCCGGAATCGACTACCGGCACGTATTCGGCATCGCGGCGGCGATCGCGTTCGCCACGGTGGCACTGGCCGGCATTGCGTACGGCATGTACTCGCAGTTCTCGCCGACCACCGGCACGGACACCATCCTGCTCTTCGCGTTCGCCGCGGTGGTCATCGGCGGCCTGGGCTCGCTATGGGGCACGCTGCTCGGCGGCATCGTGCTCGGGGTCGCCCAGCAGATCGGCGCCCAGATCAACCAGGCCGACCAGGTCCTAGCCGGCTACCTCGTCTTCCTGCTGGTGCTGGCGGTCCGGCCCCAGGGCCTTACCGCCAGGAGGGCGCAGTCATGAGCGTGGTGACAGACACCCCGGCCCGTTCGGAAGAAAATTTCCGCGTGACCCGGTCACGGCGGAACGTGGCCTGGACCGGAGCCGGCGCCCTGATCGTCGTGGTCGTGCTCGCCCTGTTCCCCTACATCGTGTACTCCGGCACCACCAGCCTCATGGTGCAGGCGTTCATCGTGATCACCCTGGCCAGCATGTGGAACCTGATGGCGGGCTACGCCGGCCTGGTGTCGGTGGGACAGCAGGCGTTCGTGGGGCTCGGGGCGTACTTTGTGCTGATCCTGGCCCAGCACAGCCTCTCGCCGTTCGGCGGGCTGCCGGTCGCGGCCATCGGCTGCGGAGTGGCCGCCGTGCCGCTGTGGTGGCTGATCTCGCGGCTGCGCAGCGGGTACTTCGCCATCGCCACGTGGGTGCTCGCGACCGCGATCATGCTGTTCATCGAGAGGTTCCCGTCCATCGGCGGCGGCACCGGCATGTCGCTGCCCGGGCTGTCCGGCTACGACCCGACGCTGCTGGTCGCGTACACGTACTGGATCGGGCTGGCCGTCACCGTCCTGGCGCTGGTCACCGTGTACCTGCTGCTGCGCGGCCGGCTCGGGCTCGTGCTCACCGCGATCCGCGACGACGAGGTGGCCGCGCGCAGTTCCGGGGCGCGGGTCGGCCTGGCCCGGATGCTGGTCTACGTGGTGGCCGCGGTCGGCTGCGGCGCGGCCGGGGCATTGCTCGCGATCAGCCAGCTCATCGTGCAGCCTGGCGCCGTGTTCACCGTGCAGTGGACGGCAATAATGGCGTTCGCGGTGATCATCGGCGGGCTCGGCACGATCGAGGGTCCGATCATCGGCGCCATCGTGTACATAATCCTGCAGCGGACGCTGCAGTCCTACGACGCCTGGTACCTGATCGTGCTCGGGCTGGTGGCGATCTTCGTCGCGCTGTTCGCCCGGCGCGGGCTGTGGGGGCTGATCGACGATCACCTGCACATCCGGCTGTTCCCGGTCGGATACTGGCTATGGACGCCGGAAAGTACAGGCCGGCGCGGGCCAGGCCGGCGCGGGATCCGCGCCCGCCGCGGAGGACGACACAGCTGAGCGGCTGGGTGGGGGCGCGCAGGCGCGCGTAGGGAGTTGGGCGGGGGGAGAATGGGCGCGTGCTGCTTAGTGAGATCGCAGAGGTGTCGCGGGCGGTGGCGGGGACCAGCGCACGGCTGGCGAAGATCGAGCTGCTGGCCGCCGCGCTGCGCGAGGCCGGGCCGCTCGAGGTGCCGATCGCCGTGGCCTACCTGTCGGGTGAGCTGCCGCAGCGGCAGATCGGGGTGGGCTGGGCGGCCCTTCGCGACGGGTTCGCCCCGGCGCGGGCGCCCGCGCTGACGCTGTCCGAGGTGGACTCGGGGTTCAGCGCGATCGGCGCGGTGTCCGGGAAGGGTTCGGCGGCCGCACGCAAGGCGCTCGTCGGCGAGCTGTTCGGCCGCGCCACTCCGGACGAGCAGCGGTTCCTGGTCGGCCTGCTGTCGGGCGAGCTGCGCCAGGGCGCGCTCGAGGGAGTCATGACCGAAGCCGTCGCCCGGGCCGCCGACGTGCCGGTGGCGGAGGTCCGCCGGGCCATGATGCTGCGCGGCTCGCTCGGCGTGGTGGCCTCCGCCGCGCTGAGCGGGGGCAGTGCGGCGCTGGGCGCGTTCGGCCTGCAGGTCGGCCGCCCGGTCCGGCCGATGCTGGCGGCCAGCGCGCCCACCATTGCCGACGCCCTGGACAAGGTGGGCGCTCAAGGGGCCGAGGCGGCGCTGGAGTGGAAGCTGGATGGCATCAGGATCCAGGCGCACCTGTCCGGCGGGAACGTCCGGTTGTTCACCCGGACCCTGGACGACATCACCGCCCGGCTGCCCGAGGTGGTTTCCCAACTGGCGAAGCTGCCGGTGACGACCGCCGTCTTCGACGGCGAGCTGATCGCGCTGCGCGAGGACGGCAGGCCGCTGCCGTTCCAGGACACGGCGTCGCGCACCGCGACGCAGGACGCCGGGCCTTCGGTCCCGCTGTCGGTGTTCCTGTTCGACGTCCTGCACCTGGACGGCGCCGACCTGATCGACGCGGAAGACCGGCAGCGGCACGCGGCGCTAGTCCGTTCGGTACTGCCTGAGCTGCTCATGCCGCGCCTGGTCACGGCCTCGGCCGAGGAGGCCGCGGCGTTCTTCTCCGGCGCGCTGGCGCACGGCCACGAGGGCGTCGTGGTCAAGTCGCTGACCGCGCCGTACGCGGCCGGGCGGCGCGGCGCCGGGTGGATCAAGGTCAAGCCGCGGCACACGCTCGACCTGGTGGTGCTGGCCGTCGAATGGGGTCACGGGCGACGCCGCGGCTGGCTGTCCAACTTGCACCTGGGCGCCCGCGACCCGTCTGCCGGCGGCTTCGTCATGCTCGGCAAGACGTTCAAGGGGCTGACCGACGAGCTGCTCACGTGGCAGACCGAACGGCTCCTGGCCCTGGAGGAGCGCCGCGATTCGTACACCGTCTACGTGCGCCCCGAGCTCGTGGTGGAGATCGCCTTCGACGGCGTGCAGCGCAGCCCCCGCTACCCGGGCGGCCTGGCGCTGCGGTTCGCCCGCGTGCTGCGCTACCGCGAGGACAAGACGGCCGCCGACGCCGACACGATCGACACCGTGCGCGCACTCAGCCCTGAGTAGGCCCCCGGCTACTTCTTCTTGCGCTTGCTGTTGCCGCCGCGGAAGGCGGCGGGGATGTTGCCCTGCGGGCCCTGCGGCGGGAAGTTCAGGCCGGACGACGGCAGCTTGGACAGCTGCTCGGCCAGGTTCTCCGACAGCCCTTCCGGCAGGCCGCCGCCAAGACCGCCGCCCAGGTTCGGCAGCCCGCCGGGAGCCTGGCCGGGGCCGTTGCCGCCCTGATCCGGCTGCCCGCCACCGCCGCTCGCGAGCTCCGCGGCACGGCGCGGGTCACCGCTGCGCGGGGCCTTCTTCTTGTTGCCCTTCTTACGGGCCGACTTGCCGGCCCGGCGGGCCGCGGCACCCATGCCCGGCATCGCCGGCATGCCCGGCATGTTCCCGCTGAACATGGCCTTCATCTGCTTCTGGCCCTCGAAGAAGTTCGTGACCAGCTGGGAGACCTCGCCGATGGCGACGCCGGAACCCTTGGCGATGCGCGCCCGGCGAGAGCCGTTGATGACCTTCGGGTTACGCCGTTCCTCCGGCGTCATGGACCGGACGATGGCCTCGGCCCGGTCCAGGTCCTTGTCGTTGACCTGCTCGATCTGCTCCCGGTACTTGCCCGCGCCGGGCAGCATGCCGAGCAGGTTCCCGATCGGGCCGAGCTTGCGCACCATCGCCAGCTGCTCGACGAAGTCCTCGAGCGTGAAGCCCTCGCCCGAGGCGAGCCGCCCGGCCAGGTTCGCGGTCTGCTCGGCGTCGAAATTCTTCTCGGCCTGCTCGATCAGCGTCAGGACGTCGCCTAGGTCGAGGATCCGCGACGCCATCCGGTCGGGATGGAACATGTCGAAGTCCTCGAGCTTCTCCCCCGAGGACGCGAACATGATCGGGCGGCCGGTCAGCTCCACGATGGACAGCGCGGCACCGCCGCGCGCGTCGCCGTCGAGCTTGGTCAGCACCACGCCGTCGTAGCCGACCCCGTCCAGGAACGCCTGCGCGGT
>WNGR01001868.1_pt1 | contig 23270 bp, 30 predicted proteins | sample 5407581 | NCBI WGS metagenome assembly WNGR01 (sample SAMN13153383, study PRJNA577476) | soil metagenome | isolation source: 80 cm soil or saprolite under Garry oak tree replicate 2 | place: USA:California | collected 2016-06-15
CAGGTCATCTGGTCGCGCTGGTCGGACCCAACGGCGCCGGCAAGACCACGCTGCTGCTGATCCTCGCCACGCTGCTGAAACCCGACTTGGGCGAAGTGCGGGTGGCCGGGCTCGACCCGGTGCACGACCCGTCCGGGGTACGGTCGCGGATGGGCTGGATGCCCGACGTGTTCGGCGTCTACGAGCAGCTGACCGTGCGGGAGTACCTGACGTTCTTCGCCGACGCCTACCGGCTCGACCGGCCCACCGCCAACCAGCGGATCGGCGCCGCACTCGTGCGCACCCACCTCGGCGACTACGCCAACCGGCCGGTGCACATCCTGTCCCGCGGGCAGAAGCAGCGGCTCGCGCTGGGCCGGGCGATGCTGCACGAGCCGTCGGTACTGCTGCTCGACGAGCCGGCCTCCGGGCTGGACCCGAGGTCCCGGGTGGAGCTGCGCGACCTGCTGCGCGCGCTGGCCGCCAACGGGGTCGCCGTGCTGGTGTCCAGCCACATCCTCAGCGAGCTGGAGGAGATCGCCGACCGGGTGGTCTTTGTGACCGAAGGCCGGACCGTCGACGAGCAGGACGTCCGCCAGCTCGCCGCGGCCCATCTCAGCGCATGGCGGGTCCGGGCGGCCGACCCCGACGCGCTGCTCGCCGCGCTCGACCGGCGCGGCATCGTGGCGGGCGGGACGACCGGCGCCGGCACCGAGTTGCCGGCGATGACCGAGTACGAGGCCGCCGACCTGCTCGCCGGCCTGGTCGCCGACGGGGTACGCGTCGTCGCCTTCGGGCCGGTCGGCAGCCATCTGGAAACGGCCTACCTGGCCATGACGCGGGAGCGGCGATGAGCGCGAGCGGGATGTTTCTCGTTGTCCGGCAGGAGTTCCGGGTGCGGCTGCGCGCCGGGCGGTGGCGCTGGCTGCTCGGCTCCTGGGTGGCCGTGGTCCTGCTCTTCACCGTGCTGCTCAACCTGTCGCTGACCAGCACTACGGAACCGCACGGGGTACCGCTGTTCGGCGGGCTGATGCTGTTCGTCCTGGCGCTGGTACTCATCGTCAGCCCGGCGCTGACCGCACAGAGCGTCAACGGCGACCGGGAACGCGGTACCCTCGCCACGCTCCAGGTCACCCGGCTGTCCGCCGCCGAGATCGCGCTGGGCAAGCTGCTCGCCGGGTGGGGCGTCGGCCTCGCGGCGCTCGCGTTGACGCTGCCCTTCGTAGGCTGGGCGGTCGCCGAGGGCGGCATGACACCGCTGCGCACCTTCGTGGTGCTGCTGGTCGTGGCCCTGCTCATCGGCGTCGTGTGCGCCGTCTCGCTGGGCCTGTCCGCACTGCTGGCCCGCAGCATCACCTCGGCGCTGCTGTCGTACGTGGCGGTCTTCGCGCTCACCGTCGGTACCGTCGTCGCCTTCGGCCTGTCCGCCGGTGTCATCGGCGGCGACCGCGGTACCTCGAAGGTGTGGTGGATGCTCGCACCGAACCCCTTCGTCGTCCTGGCCGACGCGACGCCGAAGCTGCCACCGGTGCTCGACGAGCGCGGGCATCCGGTACCGCAGCCGACCGACCCGCTCGGCGAGCTCGGCCGCTCGGTGCGCCAGATGCGCGCGCCCGACTACTACGACTACGAGGGCGAGCACCACGCCGACCCGGGGCCGGTGTGGCCGTACGGGCTGACCTTCGACCTGCTCCTCGGCGCGGGCGCGGTCTGGGTGACGGCGCGGCAGCTACGCACGCCCGCGGAGCGGCTGCCTCGCGGGGTACGGGTCGCCTAACTCAGTGCGAAGACCGGATGCCGCGGGGCTTCGACGACGTAGTCCTCGACCGGTGACTCGGGCGTGACGTCGAAGTACGGTCGCGTGATCGGTACCGCGGTCACGTACTTCCGCAGTACCGGCGCGGCGGTCGCGGCGTCCAGCTCGGTGACGCTGGCCTCCTCGCTGCGCCCACCCCGGCGCAGCGTGACCCGCGTGGTGTAGGCCCTACCGCTCTTGCGCCCCTTGACCGTCAACCAGTTCGCGAGCCGTTGGCCGCGTCCGCTCTGAAACTGTCTGGCCAAGGAAGCCCTCCAGGATCGCGCCGGCGAGGGGGAGCAGAGACGAGGGGAGCATACCGGCCGGTTGCCCGGGCCTGAAGCGCTGCCGATGATTGAGCCATGCGCCTGCTGCCGGCCCCGGTGCTGGAACCCCCGCCCAGGTACGTGGCGTTTGTGGCCACGCATCTCGACCCGTTGCGCGAGGAGGCGGCCGGTGTCGTGGGCGGCGCGGACGACGCCGGGCAGCTCTATCCCGAGGTACTGACCGATGTCGCGCTGCGGTGGCGCTGGCTGGAACTGCTGTGCCGCCGGCTGGGCCGCCCCGGCGCGGCGGACAGCTACCTGCATCGCGCGTTCGTCCGGCGCTCGCGGCGCTGGCGGGAGGAGTCCGCCGGGTCGCCGGACGACTGGCCCGCGGTCGAGATCCGCGTGTGGAGCCCCGACGAGATCTGGACTGACGGCCCATCAAGAGCACGGCGGCCACGCCGGGTGTGGTCCAGCGGTGCGACCCGCATCGCCGCCTTCGTGCGCTCCTCGACGCCGATCGAGCGGGCGGTTCTGGCCGAGGCCGCGGTGGCCTGGTGGCACGCCTACGAGGCGCACCGGCGGCGCCGGTACGTCGCCGCCGCCGCTGCCGTCGTGCTGCTGATCGCGCTCGCCTGGCGGCTGTTCCCGGTGACCGCCCCTTGATGTCGCGCTACGGCCGCACCGCGTCCAACACCGCATCCGGTGCCACGGAGCCGGCGGAGGTCCGATCAGGCTAAGAGCGGGGGATCGGGTCGTCAAGGCGAGGGCATGAACGATTTTGCGCGCAGGAAATACCTTTTGCCGGCGGGAATTTCTTGCCATCTGGCGGAGAATACGTAACGCTCGGCCGCCCTCGCGGGACTGCCCGGTGACGACCTTTCAAGGAGGTACCCCCGGTGCCGACAATCGTGACTTCTACCGTGGTGGATGCCCCATCCGAGCGGGTATGGGCCCTGCTGCGGGACTTCTCCGCGATCGGCGACTGGCACCCGTACCTGCCGGCCGTCCGGATCGAGGATGGCCCCGCCGACCGGGTCGGCTGCGTCCGGTCCTTCCCCGAAGGCGGGCACCGCGAGCGGCTCGTCGCGCTCGACGACCGGGCGCGCCGCATCGAGTACGCCTTCGAGGACGACGGCGGGCTGCCGGTACGCGACTATGTTGCGGCGATGCGGGTCGAGCCGGTCGGCGAGGGGAGCCGGACCTTCGTCGAGTGGTCGGCCAGCTTCGACTGCGACGCGTCCGACGCGAACAAGGTCATCGCGCAGGCCCGCGACGGTATCTTCATACCCGGCCTGGCCGCCCTCGGCCAGCGATTCCGTCCGGAGGCCTGAATGCGGTACGACGACCTGCGCGCCCTGTTCATCAACTGCACCCTGAAGCGCTCCCCCGAGCGCAGCCACACCCAAGGGCTGATCGACCTCAGCCGGTCGATCATGGAGAAGCAGGGCGTCACCGTGGACGTGCTGCGGGCCGTGGACCACGAGATCGCCACCGGGGTCTGGCCGGACATGACCGAGCACGGCTGGGCCAGCGACGAGTGGCCGCAGATCTACCGGCAGGTCCTCGCCGCCGACATCCTCGTCGTGGCCGGCCCGATCTGGCTGGGCGACAACGGTTCGGTGACCAAGCGGGTCATCGAGCGGCTGTACGCGTGCTCGTCGCTGCTCAACGAGGCCGGGCAGTACGCCTACTACGGCAGGGTCGGCGGGTGCCTCATCACCGGCAACGAGGACGGCGTGAAGCACTGCGCGATGAATGTCCTGTACAGCTTGCAGCACCTCGGGTACACCGTCCCGCCGCAGGCCGACGCCGGCTGGATCGGCGAGGCCGGCCCCGGGCCGTCGTACCTCGACCCCGGCTCCGGCGGGCCGGAGAACGACTTCACCAACCGCAACACCACGTTCATGACGTGGAACCTGCTGCACCTGGCCCGGATGTTGAAGGACCAGGGCGGCATCCCGGCACACGGCAACCAGCGCAGCGAGTGGGACGCCGGATGCCGGATGCCGGTTCGACTCCCCGAATCCCGAGCACCGGTAGAGTACGGGGGTGGCGGCTCACCCCCTTCCTCCCGACGAGGTTGTCGTGGACCGGCTGCGCGCTGGTGACGAAGCGATGTTCGCCACGCTCCTGGATGCCTGGTCACCCGGCATGCTCCGGGCGGCGCGGGCCTACGTCGCCGACGAGCACACCGCCGAAGACGTGGTTCAGGAGGCCTGGCTGGGCGTGCTCAAGGGCATCGCCGGCTTCGGCGGGCGCTCGTCGCTGCGCACCTGGGTGTACCGGATCCTGGTCAACACGGCGAAGACCCGCGGGGTACGCGACCGCCGGACGGTACCGCTGACCAGCCTCGCCCCGCTCGACGAGGACTACGGTCCGACCGTGGACCCGGCCCGGTTCCGCGGCTCCGACGACCCGTTCCCCGGGCACTGGCGCAGCTTCCCGGACGCGTGGCCGTCGCCGGAGCACGAGGTGGTCGCCACCGAGACCCGGCGGGAGCTCGCGGCCGCGCTCGCCACCCTCCCGCGGCGGCAGCGGACCGTGATCGCGCTGCGGGACGTGCAGGGGTACACCTCCGAGGAGGTGTGCGCGATCCTGGAGATCTCCGCGGCGAACCAGCGGGTACTCCTGCATCGCGCGCGGGCGGCGGTACGCGCCGCACTGGAGCAGTCGCTGGCGAGGTGGGCGGCATGAACTGCAACGAGTTCGTCGAGCTGGTCACCGCCTACCTCGAGCGCAGCCTGGACCCGGCGACCGAGCGGCGCTTCGTCGAGCACCTGGCGGTGTGCGACGGCTGCGACCGGTACCTCGATCAGATCCGCCGGACCATCGCCGAGCTCGGCCACCTACCGGAAGACGGCCTATCCGCCGAGGCCCGCATGGAGCTGCTCGGCGCCTTCCGGGACTGGTACGCCCGATAGTCCGTACCGCGGGAAGGGCGCTTTCAGGTTTCCGGCCCCGCCGTCGACTCCGTTTCGCCCGCCCGGCGAGCCCGACCCATACTCGCGGCGCTGATCGCCATACCCGGCTCGCCGGCGCGCGCCGACCTGTTCAACCCGGGGCAGGACTGGCTGCGGAAGTCCACGGCGGGGCTCTTCCTGTACTGGGGCGAGCGCACCTCGCCGGCGCATACGAACGGCACCACCTGGGAGAACGACGTCGACAGCGCCGGCTGGGACGCCAACTACCGGGTACAGGAAGCCAAGAAGCTGCACACGAGCTACATCGTGCTGGCCGCGTTCCACAGCCGGCTCGGGTACGCCCGGGCGTGGCCGTCGAAGATCCCCGGTACGTGCCGCGACCTCCGTACCGCGGCGTCGTCGAGGACGATCACCGGCCGAGCCTACGTTGCCCGGGCCAGCGGCGGGGTCCGGAAGCCGAGCCGCGGCCAGCCGACCGGCTCCCAGCGCAGCGTCGCCCAGACCGCCTTGCCGCCCGCGGTACGCAGGCAGCCCCAGGCGGTGGCGACGGCGTCCACCAGCCGCAGGCCCTGCCCCGCGGTGGACATCCGGTCCGGGACCCCCGGGTCGACGGTCCGAGGCTGTTCCGAGCTGGCGTCGCGCGCGACGATGTGCAGGTAGGTGGTCCGCGCCGCGGCGACCAGACCCACCGGGGGCGCGCCGTGCCGGACCGCGTTGCCGGCCAGCTCCACGGCGATCAACTCGGCCGGCTCGCGAAGGTGTGGCAGCTCCCAGACGAGGCACGCGTCGCCGACGAGACGGCGCGCCTCGGGCTGCGCCTCCGGGCCGTACGGGAGTTCCACGCGGATGGCCGGCAGCGCCTCGGCCGGCGCATCGAGTGCGGCGGCGGCCTGCTCCGGACCGGCGTGGATCGGCAGGAACCGGCCAAGGCGCCAGCGGGCGAACCGGTCGGCCACCGGACCCGGCCGCGCGCACAGCAGCATGGGCGCGACACCGGGCCACGCGCGGGCGTGCCGTGCCACGGCCGCAAACACCGTCAGCGGCAGGTCCGAATCCACGGTCAGGCCGGTCAGGTCGACGATCATGGCGGTGGGGCAGTCGGCCAGGCACTTGAGCAGGATCCCGCGGACCCGGGCGACCCCGTCAAGAGTCAGCGGTCCGGTGAGGGATACGGTGATCAGCTCGCCGGTGCGGTCGATCCGCACCTCGGTCGGCATGTTCTCAGGCGCCCTTCGGGTACTCGTCCGTTTCGTCGAGCCCGGGCATGCCCAGCGCCTCGGCAACGCCCGTGATGTACAGCACCCTGGCTACCACACCGGTGGCGTTGCGCACGGTGAGCGAGCCGCCCGTGTCGCTCACTGCCTGGTACCCGCGGACGAGCGCGTGAACCCCGCTGGAATCGAGGAAGTGGAGCCTTTCGAGATCCACGACGATACGGCCGGCGCCGCCCCGGCGGGCCGCGTCGAGCAACGTCTGCTCGAGGACCGCGCTGACCGTCATGTCGACCTCGCCGACGGCACGCACGACCACCACTCCATCGCGGCCGGTGTCGGCCCGCACCTCGAACACGACCCCTCCAGTGCCCGCGGGAATGGATGCGCCAGGCTCAAAATACCCCGCCGGGTACGGCTGGGCGAAGCCGTCCAACGGGCGGTATTTGGAGCGCTTTGGTTGCCCTCGGGTGCCTTTGGGTTGCCGCTCTCCCCGAACCCGGTACGGCTGCCTAGCGTATCGGCCATGAGAAGCAATGTGGACCTCTCGACCGGCCTGCGGGCCCGGGTCGCCCTCGACGAGCTGATGGCCTGGGTCGGCGTGGATGGGCTGGTCGCCGCGCTGCGCTCGCCCGGCCTGCTGGCCGCGGTCGACCAGCACGCCGCCGCGGTACGGGAGGCCATGGTCGCCCGGTACGGCGGTGTCGACGCGACCGGCCTGGCCGGGTACGCCCGCTCGGTGACCGCTGCCGCGTACCGGATGGGCCAGCCGCTGCCGGAACAGGGCGCAACCGTGAACTGGTCCCGGGCCGGGTGGCACGTGTTGCGCCTGGTCGCCGTCTGCGCGCTCGCCGACGAGGCCGGCTGCCTCTGAGACTCCGTCGCTAACCGGTCCGGTCCAGCGGTCCCCAGTCCTCGGAACCGGCTTCCCGCACGATCTTCTCGCACTGCCGGAGGGCCTCCTCGGAGACCCAGGCGACCGGCCGGTGACAGATCACCAGCGGCTCGTTGTCGGGCCCGCGGCCGCACTGCTCGCCGACCAGTACCCAGGGGCGTACCCCAGGTCCGCGCTGCTCGCGCAGGTGCCGGTAGTCGTAGAGGCGGCGCGCCACCCACAGGCGGGTGGAGCGGTTGCCCCACCACGACTCGACGCGTAGCAGGTTGGCGGACAATCCCGGCAGCGTGATCCCGGTGAGCGCGTCCCGGCTGGACTGCTCGGGCTGGTCCACATCCACGGCGGGGCCCTCCGACCACCGCACGTACAGCTCCTCGTCCGGGCCGGCCCGGTCCACGAGGGCGGCGAACTCGTCCAGGTCGTGGACGGTCGGCAGGTCGGCGTCGGCAGGTTTCACCCGTGATGTGTGCCCGGTCCGGCCGAGATCATACATACGTCCTCTGACGCCGGCTGGCAGCACTGTACGAACTGCGGCAACGGCGAGCGTCGAACTCGTGGTACCGGACCAGGTGGACGTCACGAACTGACCAGAATCCGCACCGCTCGCACACGGATACTCCACATCCGTGTGCGAGCCTCTTTCTCATGCGCGTCACGATGATCCTGCCTGCGTTGACCGAGGCGACCAGCCCGTTCTTCCGGCCGATCAAGTACTCGCTGTTTCCGCCGCTGGGGCTGGCGACCCTGGCCGGGTACCTGCGCCCGGACGACGAGGTGCGGATCTGGGACGAGCACGTGGAGCGGCTGGACCTCGACGGCGACCGGCCCGACCTCGTGGTGATCCAGGTCTACATCACGTCGGCCCGCCGCTCCTACGAGCTGGCCGACGCGTACCGGGCCCGCGGCGTCTTCGTCGCCCTCGGCGGGCTGCACGTCACCGCGCTGCCGGACGAGGCCGCCACGCACGCCCACGCGGTCTTCCTCGGGCCAGGCGAGGACACCTGGCCGGTGTTCCTCGACGATTTCCGGCGCGGTCAGGCACGCTCGCGCTACGTCTCGCGCGACCGCACGCTGGTCGGCCTCCCGCCGATCCGGCGGGACCTGATCCAGCGGCACCGGTACCTGGTACCGAACTCGATCGTGGTCTCGCGCGGCTGCCCGCACCACTGCGACTTCTGCTATAAGGACGCGTTCTTCGAGGGCGGGAAGTCCTTCTACACGCAGACGGTGGACGCCGCGCTCGCCGAGATCGACCGGCTGCCCGGGCGGCACCTGTACTTCCTCGACGACCACCTGTTCGGCAACCGGCGCTTCGCCTCGGCCCTGTTCGACGGGATGGCCGGCCTCGGCCGGGTCTGGCAGGCCGCCGGTACCGTCGACGCGGTGCTCGCGCCCGGCCTGCTCGAACAGGCGGTACGGGCCGGGCTGCGCAGCCTGTTCGTGGGGTTCGAGACGGTCAACCCGGGCAACCTCGCCGGGCAGCGCAAGCGGCAGAACATCGGACGGGACTACGCCGCCGTGGTGCGCCGGCTGCACGACTGCGGCGTGATGGTCAACGCCAGCTTCGTGTTCGGCATGGACGGCGACGGGCCCGACGTGTTCGACCGTACCGTCGAGTGGGCGGTCGGGCAGGGCATCGAGACCGCCACCTTCCACATCATGACCCCGTACCCGGGAACCGCGCTGTACCAACGGATGCGCGCCGCGGGCCGGATGCTGCACGAGGACTGGGACCGGTACGACACCCGGCAGGTGGTGTTCATCCCGCAGGGGATGACCGCGGCCCAGCTCGAATCCGGGTACCGCCGGGCGTACCGCGACTTCTACCGGTGGGGTGCGATATGGCGGGGTGCCGCGACCAAGCCCGTACTGCGGGACCGGTTGCGGCACCTCGCCTACGCGGGCGGCTGGAAGAAGTTCGAGCCGGTGTGGGACCTGCTGATCCGCAGCCGGCAGGTGCTGCACGCGCTGCCGCTGCTGGAAGCGGCGCTGGCCAGCTTCGGCGCCCGCCGCCCGTCAGGCATCCAGCGTGACGACCGTCGCGCTCGCGGCCGGCAGGTTCAGCGTGAGGCTGCTGCCGTTCACGGTGAGCGGGTTCGGCGTGGTACCGGCGAAGGTGCCGTTCTTGCCGACGAAGTGGCCGCCGAACAGGATGCCGGTCTTGCTACTCAACGACGGGGGGCGGTGAGCGCCACCGTGTTGCCGGAGGTGTACGTCTGTCCTAGTTGGACGGACGTGCTCAGCGCCGAGCTGGTCACGTTGACCAGGACCAGTTTCAGCCCGGTACCGTTGCGCAGCGCGTAGGCCCGCAGCCGGGTCAGGTCGCCGCCGCGCAGAACGGCGTGTACGCCTTGTACAGCGGCTTCGCCGCCACCTCGATCGCGAGCAGGCTGCCGCAGAGGATCTGCTGCGCGAACTTCGCCTCGTCGGCGGCCCGCGCTGCGTCGGGCCGCTTGAGCGTCACCCCGAGGATGACCTTCCAGCCGCTGTTGTCCGCGAGCGTCTTCAGCCGGGTGAGGTCGGCCGGGCGCAGGGACCGAGCGTCTTCATGTACCGGTACAGGTTGCCGGCTGACGGTGCGGTACCGGCCAGCACGTTGGCCTCGAAGGAGAAGCCGACGAAGCTGCTGCCCAGCGAGACGCCGGTACCCGCGCCTACGGTCACGGACACGGTGGCGGCCGGGGTGGCCGCGTAGGCCGCGGCGCTGGCCACGGCGAGCAGGGCCGTGGCGAGGAAGACCGGAAGAAGGGTACGCTTCGTGAGCCAGCACTTGGGCTGGATCAGCAAGGCGGCGTTCGAAGTCAACGTCCTACCTATGGACGGAAAGCCGTCACTCGAATGGTGTCCTGCCGGCCCTGGCCGCCGTCGTCGTCACGCTGTCCCCGGTGCTCGGGCAAGGACCGGCTCAGCCGGGGACGTAGCCGGCGCCGGCTCCCGGATCACGTCGTCCTGCCGGCAGAACCGGCTCCACCGCGTGGTGTACCGGCCGCCGAGCCCGAAGTGGACCAGTGCCTTCTCGACGCTCGGGGCGGTCGGCAGCTCGGCAAGGCATCGGCGCCACCGGGTACCGTCGGCGCGCCAGGCGCGCAGGTACTCCACGAACAGCGCCGGCGTCGCGTGCTGCAGCCGGCCGCGCGCGGCCTTGAGCGACGCGAGCATCCGGCGGCGCTGGCCGGCATCCAGGCCCTCGACCTGTCCGGTGCGGTGCACGATGTCGAGGATCAGCTTCTCGCGGGCGGCGAGGAAGTCACGCCAGTACCGCTCGTCCAGCGCCTCCTGTACCCGCAGCCCGCGGTCCAGCAGGCCGAACACGCCTTCGGCGAGGTCGTCGCCGAACTCCTCGCCCCGGGCACGCTCGGGATCGGCGAACGGGTCGTACGGCCGCTGGGTCGCGGTGCCCGCCTGAGCGACCGGGCGCAGCCGGACGTCGTCGAGCAGGAACAGCCAGTCCTCGTTGTAGATGTTGGGAAAGAAGGACTCGACCCGGTCCACCGGCACGGCCAGCGCACCGCCGCCGACGAACGACTCCTGCCAGCCGCCGGTTTCCCGGTGGGCGTGGCACACCACGGAGTTGTCCGGGTACCCGCCGATCGTCAGGCCGACGGCGTAGTGCCACTTCAGCAGGGCGACCGCCCGGCGCAGGTCGGCCGGGTCCGGTACGGCGATGTCGTCGTCGAGGAACACGATCCGCTGCCAGCCGACCGACCGGGCCAGCAGCAGCCCGAGGTTGCGCTTCAGGCTCGTGTCGGTGCGCCGCTCGAACCGGGTACCGGCGAGCATCAGCGACGTCTTGAACCGCGGCATCGGGTCGCCCAGCTCCGGCGGGACGTCGACCGCGACCAGGTCGACGAGCGGGTACCGGTCGCCCACGTCGGCGACCACGTCCCGGGCCCGCGCCCGGCGGCTGCACAGCACCACCAGTGTCGCGCCCAGTTCCTCGGCCAGCCCGCCGGCGTGGCGCAGGTACGGCGCGCTGCGCGCGCTCGGCACGATGATCGCGTCGAGCCGCTCCCCGCTCACGTCCGGCGGCTGCGCCGGGCTGAGCAGGTTGCGGTGGGAAGGACTCTGAAACAGCGCGTCCACGCGCTACTCACCCGGCTCCGGCCACTCGTGCAGCCGGTTCTCGGGTTCGCTCCAGTCGGGCGTCACCGTCTCTCCATTCACGATGAGGACCCGGGCGAGCACGCTGTAGGAGCGCTGGTCTGGGAAGCGCTTGCGCAGGTACGTCTCGTTGCGGTCGCGGAAGCGGGCGTCGGTCAGGGCGCGCACGGCACCGTAGGTACCCCGGCCGAAGAGGCCGTTGCAGATGGTGACCGAGCGCTTCACGTTGTACGGGTTGGCGCCGCGGAAGAAGTGCGCGACGTCCTCGACGAGGGTGCGCCGGGACTCCTGGGTCTCCAGCGTCGCGGCGAACTGCCGGCGCTGCTTGCCTTCACCCGCTTCGAAGTAGCCCTCGTAGGGCGCGTCCTTGCGCCCGCGTTGCCGGATGGGCAAGGCGAGCCGCCGCAGGATGTCGCGCAGCACCGGGTTCCAGTCCACTCCACCCAGGAGCACGAGGTGGGTCGTGTAGTCGTCGCCCTCCAAGGCGTCGGCGGTGCGGATGTTGACCTGGCTCGGCGGGTTGACCGCCCGGATGTGCCCGTGTAGCTCGATCAGCGAGTCGAGGTCGGCGTACGTGTAGGCGCGGATGTAGTCGGGGTCCTGTGGGTCGGCGTACGGCATCTTCTCCCGCAGGATCTGTGGCAGCCGGGCGCACACGATGGTGATCGGCCGCCCGTCCGGGAAGTACCAGGCGCCGCCACCGATCGCGTCTCCCGGCCCGGCGAGGGGGATGCGCGGCGCCCCGGCACCGAGCGGCACCGGTACGCCGTAGCGCAGCTCGAACAGCTCTTCGTGCAGGCGGTTCCGCTCGGCGCGCTCGTCCTCGTCGAGTTCGTCCTCGTCGAGTACCCGGTAGGGGTCAGTGGCGACCGAGCGGCGGGTCGCGTAGAAGGCGGCGTACGCGGAGAGCCGGTTGTCCGGCGGCGGGGCGGGGTTGTTGAGCGACTCCCACGAGGAGATCGACGGAACGCTCACGCCCAGCGCGTCGGCGAGCTGCTGCTGGGTGATCCGGATGTCCGGCCAGTGCCGTACGCGGAGCGCGCGGAGGTGCCGTGCGAGCGCACGGGCTGGCTGCTCTGCCTGCTGCACTAACCTTCACGTCCTTCAGCTGAAGTTCAGCCCCTCAAGTGAAGCAGTGTAGAAACACTAGTATTCCTAGGAAAGAGCCGATCGTACCGTTGCCGAATCGTGAACGAACCGGCAGTCGGGCAGGTCGCGGTCATTGCACCGGCCAGACTTTGGGCCCACGCTGCACATTGCCGAACTTCACTGAAGTTTAGTGGCATCGGTTGAAGCCTCGAAGGAAGGGGCGGACGATGTGGACCGTAAGCCGAACCCTCAACGGACGAGCGCGGTCCCCGCCCCTAGGAAGCTGCCGGGGCTCCGCCCCCGCGACGCGCCGCGCAGCCGGACGCGCTCCTCCTAGCCGACCGCCTGCGCAGACACCCCCGAGACCGTTGGGCCGGCCCCAGGGGCGTCTGTCTTTCACCGGTCCCCAGTTGATGCGCTGCACGCCTCCAACAAGGAATCCGTATGAGAAACGTAGCTCTCCGGGAGCCGCACGTAAACTCCGACGCGCCCGGCACACCGCACCGGCGACGCAGGTCAACCCGTATATCTGCGGTAGTCCTCACGGTACTGGCAGTGATCATCCTGATCCTCGCGACCGCCTGCGGTACCTCGGACGGACAGCTGCCGAAAGCCACCGGCGGCACCTTCCTCGTGCTGTCCCTCGGCGCCCTGGTCCTGTCAGTCCTGCTCCTCAACGCGGTCGGAAAAGCGATCGGACAGATCTTCGACCTTTCGCTGAACCTGCTCAAGGTCATCGCGACCGTCGGGCTCACTGCTGCCCTCATCATCGGCGCCGTGATCCTCGCGGTCGTGGCGGTCACGTCCACGTAGCAGTCCCCTCCTGGGTCGCCACCACGACCGTGGCGACCCAGGCCGGTACCCGCGCTAAGGACCCAGGGTGAGATCTTCCGGTACCGAAGGCAGTACCCGGGCGAAGTAGTCCTCCTGGGCGGCGGCAGTACCGACATCCCGGCCGGTGGTCTCGGACAGGAACCAGCGGTGCTCCAGGATCTCGTGGAAGATCTCCGCCTCGTCCAGCCGGTTGCGCAGCGCCGGCGGGATGGCCGCGATCACCGGATCGTAGATCTCGGTCAGCCACCGGTTCGCCGCCACCGCCTCCCGTACCGGCTGCTTCTCCTGCTGTTCCAGGTAGGCCCGGTAGCCGGCGATGTCGTTGAGCAGCCGGCGGGCCTGGTTCTCCTGGACGACCAGGCCGGTACGGGTGAACAGCAGCTGCCGGTGGTGCCCCGGTTCGGCGACCCGGGTGGTGATCCGCAGCCGGTACCCGTCGCCCGCGTCGACCAGCTCGACCTCGTCGACGTCGAAACCGAGCTCGTTGAGCCGGCGCAGCCGCTCGGTGATCCGGTACCGCTGCTCCTCCGGGCGCACGACCTCCTCACGGGTCAGCTCGGACCACAGCGCCGCGTACCGCCGCGGGATCTCCTCGGCGGTCTCCACGGGGTCGACGGTGTCCGGCAGCATGCCGCCGGCCTGTAAGTCGAACAGCTCACCGGCGACCCGCTCGACGGCCATCTCGACGTCGTACCGGCGCTGGCCGTCGGACAGCGCGCCGTGCAGCTCGGCGGTCTCCGCGTCGACCAGGTAGGCCGCCAGCGCACCGGCGTCGAGCCGGAACAGCGTGTTGGACAGCGAGCAGTCGCCCCACATGAAGCCGGCCAGGTGCAGCCGGGCGAGCAGCTCGACCTGCGCGTCCAGCAGCCGGCCGGTCGGTTGGTCACCGCGCGGATGGGCGAACAGCGCACGGTACGGGATGGAGAAGTCGAGGAACCTCGTCACCAGTACCGCGTCCTGGCCGTCCGGCCGGTCGATCGCGACACCGACCGGTTCGACCGCCCGGATGCCGAGCGTGGCGAGCTGGCGCAGCATCTGGTACTCGCGGCGGGCCAGCCGCTCGTCCAGCTCCTTGACGGCGAAGATCTCCCCCGCCTCGGCGACGAACCGGACGACGTGGCGCGACAGCCCCCGGTTGCGGATCTCCAGCAGCCGGTCGTCGCGCCACTGCGCGAGCGGTTCCCGCCAGGGGAGGCTGACCAGTCCGGCGGTGGCATCCCCGGGCGGGGTGAAGACGAAACGCATCCAGCCAAACCTCGTGCGGAGGCCGGCCAAAGTCAAGGTGGCCTATCGGTCCGGTGCGGCTCCATCCGGCTGGACGACGCGGCACTCCGCGAACGTGACCACCGTCGACCGGACCACCGGTTCGGCGTTGTCCCAGTCGCCGGTGTTGACGGTGACGTGCAGGTACAGGCCACCGGCCGGCCGGCGGACCGCGACGGCGGCGACGAGGTGCGGGCGCTGGTCCTCCCCCATGATCAGTTGCTCGTAGGGGCGGCCCAGGTACCGCTCCAGTTGCTTGCGGGTACCGCAGGCCAGCGCGTCCAGGTATGCCTCGGCGAGCACCACCGCAAACATATCCTCACCGGGCAGGTCGGCTCGTTCCACACAGCACCTCCGAAACCGTCACCTACTACAGACGGCTGGCCGGCGCGATCCGTTCACGCGCCGGCCAGCCGTTCGCGGCGGGCGACTAGCTCAGCGAGGCGAGGACGGTACCGGAGATGCGACCGAGGCGTTCGCGTTGCGGGAAGGTTCCGACGGGGATCCGGGCGACCTCCAGTGCCGTGGCGTAGTCCACGACGGACACCGCTCGTAGGCGGCCCGCTCGATCGGGTTCATCGCGGCCAGCCGCTGCGCGAGGTCGGGGATGACGTCGACCGAGCCGAGGTTGGCGAACGTGTGTCCGGGCTCACCGGCCGGGTCCTGCGGATCGATTCCCGGGCCCCCGCTCCGGCGAGGAACTAGGCTGGTTGAGAGTTCAACCGTCCGTTCCGACCGGAGGGGCACCGGCCATGGGAATCTTCCGGCTCAACCACGCCGTCCTGTACGTACGTGACCTCGCCACGACCGTCCGCTTCTACACCGAGGTACTCGGGTTCCGCCGGGTCGACATGGCGCCGGAGGGGTTCAGCGGCGCCGCCTTCCTGCGTGCGCCCGACTCCACCAACGACCACGACCTGGGCCTCTTCGCGATCGGGGACGCCGCCGGCCCGTCGATGGCCGGCCGGGCCACGGTCGGCCTGTACCACCTGGCATGGGAACTGGACACCCTCGACGCGCTGGAGGAGACCGCCGAGGCGCTCGCCCGCGCGAACGCGCTGGTGGGCTCGTCGGACCACGGTACGACCAAGAGCCTGTACGGGAAGGACCCCGACGGGCTCGAGTTCGAGATCGTGTGGATCGTCCCGGCCGACCTGCTCGACGACGATGCCCTCGCCGCCCGCAAGCGCATCGGCCGGCTGGACCTGGCGCGGGAGAAGGCCCGGTACGGCGACCGGACGCACGGCGGGATCGGCATCTCGGTACCGGCCGGCCCGCCGGGACGCTCCGCCTAGCGGCCGCGACGACGGTCACAGTTCGCGCCGTTCCGCTGGCGACCGGGCAGCGGCTCTGCTTCACTCCGCACATGTCCGCCATTGATCACCTCCTGCACGCCAACAAGGCCTACGCGGCGAACTTCCCGGGTGCCCGGCCGCTGCGCCCGCGGCTGCGGCTGGCGGTCATCGCCTGCATGGACTCCCGGCTCGACCTGTTCGGAGCGCTCGGGCTGGACATCGGCGACGCGCACCTCATCCGCAACGCCGGCGGCCTGCCGACCGACGACGCCCTGCGGTCGCTGGCGCTGAGCCAGCGCTACCTCGGTACCCGCGAAGTGGTGCTGATCCATCACACCGACTGCGGCATGGAGGGCTTCGACGACGCGGCGTTCCGCGCCGCACTGGCGGCGGAGACCGGCGACGAGCCGCCCTGGGACGTGCCCGGCTTCACCGACCTCCACGCCACGATGCGCCGCTCGATCGCGGCGGTACGGGAGTGCCGCTGGCTGCCCCACCGCGAGGATGTGCGGGGGTTCCTCTTCGACGTCGCGAGCGCGCGCGTCGAAGAGGTCAGCTGATCCGGTGGCCCCGTCATATCTACTTCTTTCGGACTCCCGGTCCGCGCGCAACAGCACGACCGCAGCGCTCCGCACGGCCCTACCGTCACGGCGACGGGACATGGCGTGGGGTGGAGGAAGCGATGAGACACAGGATCAGGGCCCTCGTTTTCGTAGGGCTGCTGTTAGGGCTCGTCACCGGGGTGGGCTCGATGGCGCCGGTGGCCGCGGTCGGTGCGGGCACGCCGTTCTGCGGCATCACCTGGGGCAGCCTGCCCAAGACCGCGAGCGGGATGAGCCAGGCGCCGCTGGTCACCACGCGAACCGGTCAGGACACCTGCTGGGACCGGGTGGTGTTCGAGTTCGACGGCGCGGTGACCGGATATGACGTGCGGTACGGCGAGGTGTATACGGAGGGGCAGGGCCTGGCGCTGTCGCCGTACACGGCCGGTGGCGCGTTGCTCGGCGTGCACTTGCGGGCGCCGGTGAACACGGCTGCCTACCCGGCGGTTTCCGGTGGCCACGTGGCGAACGTCCTCGGGTACCAGACGCTGCGCGATGTGGTCTTCGGCGGCAGCTTCGAAGGCTACACCACGTTCGCGGTCGGGGTACGGGCGACGTTGCCCTTCCGGGTGTTCGTGCTCTCCGGTCCCGGTACCCACAGCAGGATCGTGCTCGACATCGGGCACCGCTGGGAGCAGTAGAGGGGGGCGGCGAGCTGGCCCGGCCGGGTCAGCTCGCCGCGCTTACCCGGATGTTCTCCGGAAGCGCGAGCCACCACTGGGCGGCGGCCCGGAGCGCCGGCGGCATGTCGGCGTCCCAGCCGACCGCCGTGAGCAGGTCCAGCTCCTCCGCCGCGCCGAGCGCCTGAACCAGCCGGCGCAGCGTGGTGAGGCTGGTGGCCGAGCCGGTGCGCTGCCAGACGCCGAGGTGGTGGCGCAGCGCGGCGGCCCAGAACCCGGCGACGCTGCGCCCCGGTACCAGGCCGATCGCCCGGGCGGCCGCCTCGTTGACGGCCGGGGGCACCGCAGGTACGAGGACGAGGTGTTCGAGGATGTCCCGGTCGGTCCGGCCACCCAGCGCACCGAGCGCGGTGAGCAACGCGACGGCATGGGTACCGTCGCCGCGCAGCGCGGCCGACAGCTCATCCGTGAGGGCCGCCGCCACGGTATCCCGGTACGGCGTCGCCGCGATCAGGAACCCGGCGTGCAGCCGCTCCCCGGGGTCGGGGCTGAACAGCAGCTCGTCGAGCAGCTCGGGCAGCACGGTGTCCGAGCCCGGAAGCTCCCGCTGCAGACGGCCGAGCGCGCTCGCCGCGACCCGCGCCACGACGACCCCGGCGGCCGCGCTCGCCTCGGTGCGGCCCGAGCCCAGGACCAGGCGCCCCACCGCGTCGGCAGTCGCCACGCGGCGCAGCTCGCCGACGGTACGCCCGGAGGCCGTGGCGGGCAGCCGCCGCAGCAGTACCGGGACGAGATGCCGGACCTCGTCGGGTACCCGCGGATCCACGACGACGTCGCGTACGGCGGACAGCAGGGTGGTCAGGTCGTCGGGGGGCAGCCGGTGCCGGTCTACCCGGCGGATCGCGGCCACCAGGGCGCCGTACAGCGACCGGTTGCTGCTCGGGTTGCCCAGTTGGGCGAGGACCAGCCGGGCCGCATCCGGATGGTCGCTGAGGTGCAGGTCCGACAGCGGTTCGGCGAAGACCTGGTGCGCCGGGTCGGCGGCGAAGGCGGCGCAGGCCGCGATCGTGGGCGCGCCGCTGCTCGGGTGCCGCAGCAGCCGGCCCAGTGCCGCGTCACGCTGCGCCCACGCCAAGCCGTCGGCGACGATCATCTCGCTCAGCAGTCGATGGGACAGCTCCTCCCAGGCACGCGGCGGATGCAGGTACACGCCGGGCAGTACCGCGAAGTGGGCGGTCAGGTCGTCCCAGGCCGCGCCGTCCATCGGTCCCCCGGCCAGGGCCCGTTCCAGCAGTTGACCGCTGCGGCGGTGGAACGCGGGGTCGTCCGGATCGAGGTGGCGGTCCAGCGTATGCGGCCCGGATCCCCCGCCGCGCCGGCGGCCGGCGAGGTCGACCATCGCCACGAGGCCGTTGTCCGGCAGCCCCAGCAACTGCTCGTACCGGCGGACGATCCGGTAGTCGACCCGCGCGGTACCGGTTTCCCAGCGGGAGATCTGCGCCGGGCTGGCCGGCCCGGACCCGCCCGCCGACCGCAGCGCCGCCGCGAACCGGGTCGCGGTCGCGAAGTCCTCGTCGGCACCGAGCAGCCGGTTGATCCGCAGCAGCCAGGCGACCCGCTCGTCGAACCCGTACCGGCCGCGCTGCTCCGGGCTCGGGTAGCCGAGCCGGGAGGGCCGTCCGCGCTGCGCTTCCGGCTTCGCCTCGAGCGCCGCCTCGAAGGCCGGAAGCCGGGCCTTCATAGCCGAATGATAGGTACCGTTGCTTTGAGCGTGCCAGGCAGGAGCCTGGAGCCCCTATTTTCCAAGCATTTCCGCTACGGATCGCATCGACCCGAGATTTCGTGTGCTTTCTTGTTCATTCAGGAACGAAAGTGCCACGTCCAGGAACGCCAACAACAACGCCTCGCTCGCGAAGAAGCGTCATTACCCGAGCAATCGTCGAATGAGAAACCCCGTACAGGTCCGCCAGGCTCCCGTACGTGGGCAATTGCTCACCAGGCTTGTACTCACCCCGCCGAATCCGGTCGGTCAGGTCGGCTGCGACTTGTTGGGCGTTCATGGGGAGCGGCACAAGGTCATCTCAGCACGGTCAAGAAGCTCTCATCTAGCAAACGGTGGACCTGTCTCACCTCTTCCACTAGTGTCAACAGCCATGCTGGCCCTGGTTGAACGGCCAGGTACAGCGGGGTGGGTAGTGCCGCCGGCTACCCACCCCATCCACAGGCTTGGATGGAGCAGCATGATCATTCCCGTAGATCCAGCGTTCGGTACCAGCGGACCCGGTGGACCGATGCCCTCGGAGCTCGCCAAGGATCGGCTCATCGGCCGGGTTCGCGTGTACGCCAACGAGTACCAGAACGCTGAACTTGCCCTGGAGCTGGTCAGATCTGCGCTAGCGGACTACGACCAGCGTCGGGACTCCGCATGAAACCATTGCCACGCAAGGGTTCAGCCGGCAGACGGGACCTGGCTCCGGTCGATGTTGTCGAGGAAGCTGAGCACGCGTTGCTCGACCAACGACGTGGCGCCTTCGTCGTAGTCGGGCAGGCTGTTGTCCGTGAACAGGTGCCGATCGCCGGGTACACGAACAGCTCCGCGCTCTCAGTCGTCTCGACGAGCTGGCGGGCGACGTCGAGGTCGCCCCACTCGTCGGCGTCCATCGCGTGGATCTGCCGCGGGACGCCCTGCGGCCATGGGCGCCCGAACTCGGCGGTCGGGACAGCGCTGTGCAGCAGCAGCGCTCCCTTCGCGCCCGGGCGCGTCTGGGCCAGCATCTGCTCGGGCATCGCCCCGAGCGAGAACCCGGCATAGACCATCGCGTCCGGCAAGCCCTCCGCGGCCAGTCGACCGCGCTCGATGATGGTGCCGAAGCCGACCTGCTCGGCATAGCCGACGCCGTCGGTGAGTTCGGTGAAGGTCTTGCCGTCGTAGAGATCCGGGGTGTGCACGACGTGTCCGGCAGCGCGGAGGTCATCGGCGAATGACAGGCATCCCGCCGTCAGTCCCTGCGCATGATGGAAAGCGGTGGTACCCACCCAGGCAGCGTGGCCCAGCCGGACGCGTCGTACCAGGCCATCGTGCTGGGAAATCAACGACAGCTCACCGGGCACCGTTTGCGCGAAGGGTTCGTCACCGGTCAGAGCACCTCGGCCAGGCGGGCCGCGAACTCGGCCGGCTGGGTCAGGTAGCCGAGGTGGCCGCCGGGGAACTCGGTGACCCCGGTACCGAGCCGGTCGGCGAGCACCGTCGCGGGCCGGTACGGCAGGGTGCCTTCCGACTCCTTCCCCACGCCCAGCACCAGCCGGCCCGACTGCTCCCGCAACGGATCCAGCTCCGGCAGCCGGGCGCTGTACTGGCGCAGCTCGTGCTCCAGCCAGTACGCCTGGTTGTCGCGCACCCGGTCCAGCATCTCCACCAGGTGCGGCGGCAGGACCGCGCCCGGCGGCGGCTCCGGCACCTCGAGGCCGACCCGGGCCGCGAACGCGCGCATCGCCGGGTCCACCCCGTCGCGCCGGTAGGTGTCGTAAACCTCGTCGAAGAAGCGCAGGTGCGTTTCCGCATCGGGCAGCAGCCGTACCAGCGGCGGCTCGTGCGCGACCAGCGTGGCGACCCGGCCGGGGTACCGGGCGAGCAGGTCGAGCCCGATGATGGCGCCGGAGCTGCTGCCGAAGACGTACCCCGGACCGCCGGCGTACCGGTCGAGCAGCCGCCGGGCGTCCTCGACGTCGGTCGCGAACCGTTCTGCGTCGTCCACCGCCTCCGCCGCCCTGCTGCGCCCGAAGCCGCGCCGGTCGTAGCTCACCACCGTGTACCGGTCAGCCAGCGCCTCGGCTACCCGGGCGTACCCGCCGGCGTCGCCGCTACCGCCGGGGATCATCAGCAGCACCGGGCCGGCGCCGCGAACCTCCTCGTACAGGGATTGCGTCATGCGTCAACCATAGTTGACAACCTCGGGGCCGTCAACTCAGGTTGACATGAAGGGTTGATCGGCCGCGTCAGTCCGGCAGCAGCGGCATGACCAGCCCCTCGTCTCGGCCGAGCAGCGTGCCCCGGGTGATGGCGGTCGGCCCGAACCGGTCCCGCACGGCGTCCAGCGCCGCGTCGAGCTCGCCGCCGGTGTGCGGGTCGAACGGCAGCACCAGCTGTTCGCCACCGTCGTCGAGGTTGCCGACCGCGACGCCCACGAGAGTGACGCCGCGCGAGGAGATCATCGGCAGCGACAGCGCCAGCAGGTCCCGCGCGGCGTGCAGGAGAGTCGGCGTATGCGCCGTCGCATGGGTCAGCGTGTGTGAGCGGGTGGCCCGGGAGAAGTCGTCGAACCGCAGCCGCAGCACGACCGTACGACCGGCCCGTCCGGCCGCGCGCATCCGCCGGCTGACCCGGTCGACCAGGCCGGCGAGGACGGCGTTGAGGTCGTCGGGCGAGCGCGGCGAGCGGCCGAGGGCCCGCTGCGCACCCATCGAACGGCGGCGCCGGCCCACCTGTACCGGCCGCGGATCCCGGTTGTGCGCCAAGGCATCCAGATGCCGGCCGGCGAACCCGCCGAGCATCGACACCAGGGCGGGTTCACCGAGCCGGGCGACCTGGCCGACCGTGGTGATCCGCCGCTCGTGCAGCTTGCGCGCGGTGACCGTACCGACGCCCCAGAGCCGTTCGATCGGCAGCCGGTGCAGGAAAGCCAGCTCGGCGTCGGGCGGTACAACCAGGAGGCCATCCGGCTTGGCCACGCCGCTGGCTACCTTCGCGAGGAACTTCGTGCGGGCCACGCCGACCGTGATCGTCAGCCCGACCCGTTCCCGGACCTCCCGGCGCAGCCGCGCGGCGATCTCGGTCGGGGTACCGGAGATGCGGCGCAGCCCGGCCACGTCGAGGAACGCCTCGTCGATCGACAGCCCTTCGACGATCGGCGTGGTCTGCTTGAACACCTCGAAGACCGCCCGGCTGGCCGCCGAGTACGCCGACATCCGGGGCGGCACGACGATCGCCCCCGGGCAGAGCAGCCGGGCCTGCCGGCCGCCCATGGCGGTGCGCACCCCGTACGCCTTCGCCTCGTAGCTGGCGGCGAGCACCACGCCGGCCCCGACGATCACCGGGCGCCCCCGCAACCGGAGGTCGTCGCGCTGCTCGACCGACGCGTAGAACGCGTCGAGGTCGGCGTGCAGGATGGTCGCCTGTCCCGGCACAGGACCATGTTCGCACACATGTTCGAAGACACGCCAGCATAGGCTACTGCGGTGCGCGCGTTCGAGATCGTGCGGTACGGGGCGGATGCGGACCAGTTCGGCCAGCTCTGGCCGGCCGCTGCCAACGCGCTGCGCCGCGAGGGCGTCGCGGTGGCCGGGTGCATGGTGGAACGGCTGATGCGCACGATCGGGATCGCCGGGGTGGTGCGCGGGCGGCGTAGGTCCACCACGGTCGCTGATCCGGCCCGGCCGGTGCCACCGGAGTCAACATCAAAGTCCGGGTCCAGAGACCGGAATGCAGGCATCGTAGCCTCCATCAAACAGCGGGGCACCTCAGTCCGGGGTCACCCGGCCCAGCTCCACCACGCCCACCCCGGCCACCGTGATGTAGGGCACCCCGGGCGCCAGGACGAACGCCGGCTCCGCATCGTCGCCGACCGGTGGAACCTCCTGCTCAGCCACCGAACCGCAACCTTCCCGTGTGTTCGTTGCCGGGACAGCACGACAGCAGCCCCGGTACCATCAGGTACCGGGGACAGAACTGGGGTTCAGTCCCCAGCCGGGCCACCTACATCTTTGCGGGTCAGGGTGGCCCGGTTGCCAACGCCACGAGGCGCGTGCGGGAGCCGGGTTCAGGTCTGCTGGATGTCGCTGTCCTTCACCCGATCCGCGACGAACCCGCTACCGAAACGCACCGTGTACCCGTCACCGGACTCGGCCACAATCTCCCCCTCCTCACCCCGCCACGCCGCACCACTCGTGCGCTGGATCGTGGTCGTGGCCACCTTCACCCGCTGCCCCTTGCGATAGGCACCCATCACGGTTTCCCTTCCCTCTGCTCGGACGTGCTGACCTGTGGTGTGACCGTCACCAGGACGAACCTCGACCCGGGTAGCCGAGGCCTGTGGGCGCCGGTCACCGCCAGGTCGTGTTCGTCGATCTCGTTCTGCACCAGGGCGGGCAGGTGGGTGGCGATCGCGTACACCGGCTGCCACCCGCGGCCCCGCGCCGCATATCTGAGTAGCGCCCAGCACAGTTGCCACACCGTCATGGGCTGATCACCGTTGCCGGGGACCACACCGTGCCCGGTGCCGGCTGGCCCTGCTTGGCGTGCGGTGCGTGCAGCCTGGCCACCACCAAGCCACTGCCGGCGGCGATGACGTCGACGTGTTGCGCCCAGTCGACCTGACGGCTGTCGTGGGCCACCAGAAT
>WNGR01001869.1_pt1 | contig 23269 bp, 18 predicted proteins | sample 5407581 | NCBI WGS metagenome assembly WNGR01 (sample SAMN13153383, study PRJNA577476) | soil metagenome | isolation source: 80 cm soil or saprolite under Garry oak tree replicate 2 | place: USA:California | collected 2016-06-15
GGCTGGCCCCGCAGGTAGAAGCAGACTTGCGCGAGGTCCATCTCGGTGAGTGGGAAGGAGGGATCTACCGCCAGCGGGTCGCGGAGGGAGACCCCCTCGTGCTGCAAGCATGGACGGAAGAGCGGTGGGACGTCATCCCCGGCGCCGAACCGGCCGAAACGTTCGCGGCGCGGGTGCGCAGCGCGGTCGAACGGCTGGCGCGCGCCCACCCCGATCAGCGGGTCGCCGTCTTCACCCACGGCGGCGTGATCGGCCAAGTGCTCGCGACCGCCACCAGCTCCCGCCCCTTCGCCTTCATCGCCGCCGACAACGCCTCCATCTCCCGCCTCGCAGTCATCGGGAACCAGTGGATCATCCGCACCTTCAACGACACGGGACATATATCGCCGCGAGAGAGGTAATTGACCCTCGGCACCTGATCCTCTCGGGGTCCCGCCACCGCCTCTGCGCGGGATGGGGTGCCGATCCCGCCTCCCCGGAGTCAAGGCTAACCGGGAGACATCAACAACTGCGCGGCGAAGAGGCACGTCACAACCTCCAGGGAGTGCTCGCTTGGCCAGGTTAGTGGTGCGGAGCGACCGCGGTGCATGACCGCACTGGCATCATCGGCACCCGCGGAGAGCCTGGCCGGGCTCCAGATCGGAGAGCCTGGCCGGGCTCCAGATCAGGGTGTGCGACGACGCGCGCGGAGTGGTGCCAGCCAGCAGAGCATCAGCGCGAAGACAAGGGCTCATGACGGCAGCGACCACGAATGCCACCTCGAGATACCCGGCGGCAGGGGCATGTCGGGATTGATCGTGAAGTACCGGTTCCCCTATGTCAACACCTCCTCACCCCTCGCGGCCCAAGGTATGTGCAGTGGGGCGGTTGGGGCTGGGCTCACGTGCGGGCGAGGATGTTGATGGTCGCGACCAGGGCACCTATGAATGCCGCGTTGACAAGGTGGAACGCAGACACGAGCCCGGTGGCTCGCGGCGGAGCCGCGAGCCACCGGGCCGTCGTCAGATCACGGGTAGTTGATTGGGCTGCCCAGACCGGTCACCAGGTCGTACCCAGTTCCGGCCGTGCAGGCGGTGCCGCAGGACCCGTTGGTCCCGCTGGTGATGTCCCTCAAGTGAGTGGACCCGCCCGAGTAGATCGCGGTGTCACCCTCCAGCGCCGTCTGGCCCGCTGCCGTGCCGGCCGCGAGGATGCCCGCCCAGTTCGGTGCGCCCACGCTGGTCCCGCCGAGTGTGAACCAGCCGGACTGGCCCTTGTAGGCCGTGCTGTCATAGACAGACACCCCAGTGCTGGGGTTGGCGTCGAACGACACGTCGGGTATGCCACGCTTGCCGCCGGTCAAAGCGTTGATCGTGGAAGCCCCGAACACCGCGCCGGTGTAGCCGGACTGGTAACCAGGGATCCCCTCGACGGCCGAGGCGCCGCCACCAGAGCCAGACCACGTGGTCTCACTGCTGAACCTCGCGCACGAGGTGCCGCTGCACCCGTTCAGTGTGGTCCCGCCGACCGCGACCACGTTCGGCGACGCGGCCGGGTACGACGCGCCGTGCCCGCTGTCACCAGAGGACGCGGTGTAGAAGGTCCCGGCGTGGGTCATGTCGCTGTCAAACGAGGTCTCGCTGCTGGACTCACCGCCGCCAAAACTCATGGAAACCTCGGTGGCGCCGATGCTGCCCGCGTAGGAGACAGCGCTCATCAGGTTGGTGAAGCTGTTGCTCGCCGCCTCGACCAGCACGATCTTGGCGGCCGGGGCCTCGGCGTGAGCCCACTCGATGTCCAGCGACTCTTCGAGCACCCATCCGCTGTTGCTCCTGGGCGTGCCCTGTGGGTCAGCCTGCATGAAGCAGGGCCCGCTCTGGGACAGCGAGGTGCAGGTGGAAAGCTGCGCGTAGCCGTACTGCGAGTTGAAGGTGTTGATGTCGGAAAGCGCGTGCGCGTCGTGGTAGGCGTCCACGATCGCGATGATCTGCCCGGACCCCGCCCCCGAGGATCCTGACAGCCCGGTGAGGCCGTAGACCGCGGAAACCGCACTCGGCGGCAGCCCGGTCGGTGACGTGGCACTCAGCTGCGGCTTGCCGTTCGGCAGCGTGCCGAGCACCTTGACGCGGAACGGGTGCTGCGCGGTAGCACCACCCGCGGGGGCGGCCATCGCGGCTCCCGTGAGGGACATCGCCGCGATGACTGTGAGCGCGGATCCTGTGGTGAGGACCGCTGTGCGCCTGCGCCAGTTCATTGCGCATTCTCCTTCTTCCCGCTCGTCGTGCGCGAGCGTTTGTAGCGCATCGTCCGGTCTCAAACGCGGAACGTCAAGACCCAAATCCCCTAAACATGCTCTCGGACGGCGCTTCTTACTTTTTTGTAATGGCAAGCACGCTTGACGGCGGTCACGCACCACGAACGGTCCAACTTGGCCGGCCGGGTACGGGGCATGCCAGCTTGTGAGCGGGGCCGGCCCGGGCACCCGCGTTTGGTGGCGCAATGCTAGAGAGCAGCCAGCGACCCGCTCGCCGTACGGTGAGAGACCCACCACCCTGGGAGACCCCCATGACATTTCCCCCAAACGGACCCACCGTGCCCAGCGCCGCACCCGCCGCGGACACCATCGTGGCCAAACACAAGGACAAGCTCGAGTCGGCGCTGGCCGCCATCGCCGGGCGCGGCTACTGGTCCGCCTACCCGGAGTCGCCGAGCCCGCGGGTGTACGGGGAAGGGAAGGCCGAGGCGGGGCGGGCCGCGTACGAGGCTCACCTGGGCAAGCCGTTCGAGCTCGGCCAGCCGGGTGCGGACGGCTGGGTCGGCGGGGAGATCTCGCCGTACGGCCCGGAACTCGGCGTGACCTACGAGCACCTGAGCGCGGACGCCGCCCTCAGCGCGGCTGCCACGGCGATGGCTGGCTGGCGCGCGGCCGGTCCGGAAACCCGCGCTGCGTTGTGCGTGGAAATGATTGACCGGATCAACGAGCGCAGCTTCGAAATGGCCAGCGCGGTCATGCACACCACCGGGCAGGCGTTCGTGATGGCGTTCCAGGCCGGCGGGCCGCACGCGCAGGACCGGGCGCTGGAGGCGGTCGCCTACGCCTACGCCGAGCAAACCCGGCACGCGGCGAGCGCGGTGTGGGAGAAGCCGCAGGGCAAGCGGCCGCCGCTGCGGATGGAGAAGACGTTCACGCCGGTGCCGCGGGGCATCGCCCTGGTGGTGGGGTGCAACACGTTCCCGACCTGGAACTCCTACCCCGGGCTGTTCGCCAGCCTGGTGACCGGCAACGCGGTGATCGTCAAGCCCCACCCGCGGGCGGTGCTGCCGCTCGCGATCACGGTTTCGATCGCGCGCGAGGTGCTCGCAGGAAATGGTTTTGACCCGGACGTGGTGCTGCTGGCGCCAGAGGCTCCGGGTGAGGGACTGGCGGCGGTGCTCGCCGTTCGGCCCGAGGTCAAGATCATCGACTTCACCGGGTCCACGGCGTTCGGGAACTGGCTGGAGGACCACGCCCGGCAGGCGCGGGTCTACACCGAGAAGTCCGGTGTCAACGTGGTGCTGATCGAGTCCACCGGCGACTACGCCGGGATGCTGGCGAACCTTGCTTTCTCGCTGATCCTGTACAGCGGGCAGATGTGCACCACGCCGCAGGACCTGGTGGTGCCCACGGCGGGGATCGGGACCGATCAGGGGCACAAGAGCGTGGACGAGTTCGCGGCCGACCTTGGTTCCGCGATCGACCGTACGCTGGGGCCCGACGCGCAGGCGGTCGAACTGCTCGGCGCGATCGTCAACGACGCGGTGCTGGAGCGGCTGGATTCCGCTGCTGGGCAGGCTGGCGGGCGGGCTGCCGTGGCCAGCCGGGTGATCGCTCATCCAGCGTTCCCCGGCGCCCGGGTGCGTACCCCGCTGGTCGTGCGGGCCGGCGCCGGGGATTCGCTGATCGAGTCGGAGTGCTTCGGGCCGGTGACGTACCTGGTGTCCGCGCCGGACGCGGCCGGTGTGCTGGACGTGTTCCGCCGGGTGGTGGGAACCCGCGGGGCGCTCACCGCGGGTGTGTACAGCACCGACGCTTCGTTTGTCGAGGCCGCGCGGGGCGCGGCTTTGGAGGTCGGGGTGGCACTCTCGGAGAACCTGACCTCCGGGGTGTACGTCAACCAGTCAGCCGCGTTCTCCGACTTCCATGCGACGGGCGCGAACCCGGCAGCGACCGCCAGCTACACCGACGGTGAGTTCGTGGCGGGCCGTTTCCGGGTCATACAGTCGCGGCGTCACCTGTCATGACCATGACGATGACGGCGAGTGAGCGGGAAGCGTTCCTGGCTGAGATATACGTGGCGGTTGTCAGCGTCACCGGGGAGGACGGGCGGGCGCCGCTTGCCGTCCCGGTCTGGTACAGCTACTCCCCCGGCGGCGAGATCTCGTTCATCACGCCCCGCGACAGCCGCAAGGCCAGGCTGATCAGCCGGGCCGGGCGGGTCAGTCTGTGCGTGCAGGCCGCAGAACCGCCGTACCGGTACGTGTCTGTGGAGGGGCCGGTCATCTCGATCCGGGAACACGTCACCGTGGATGAACGCCGACAGATGGCGCGGCGGTACCTGGGCCCGCGGGGCGGCGACGAGTACGTCGATTCCACCCTTGCTGAGACCGAGCGAATGATCATGGTACGGGTGAGCCCACAGCATTGGCTCTCTCACACCGAGAGCGGGTAACCGCGGCTCTGGCTTCAGTACCACTTATAGATGCGGATGTAGTCGGCTCGCAGGTGGGCGCCGAGCGCCTGCGGGCCGGAACATTTCGGCGGGCAGTCAGTCAGTTTGGTTCCGGTGGCCGCCATCGAGTACATGATCACTGGGAACTCCGGCGCGGTCGCGTTGTAGTTGTCGATTTCGCCGACCTTGACCCAGTCGTAGTACCACTTGACGACCGTCCCCCACCAGATGACCGAGAACGTGTGCCAGCCGCACCAGTTGCCGGGCACAGCCGCGCCCGGTCCGTTGTAGGTGCCGTCAGGAGCGTTGAAATGGGCGTGCCAGGCGGCCATGCCGTTGATGCCCTCGACGATGTCGAGTTCCCCGGTCTGCGGCCACTGGAACGGATCGCCCACAAGCCAGAAACTGGGCCAGTTCTTGATCTGCCCGGTCGACGTGCAAGGCATCTTCAGCCGGCCCACAACCTCCAGGTCAGGCGTGTAGCCCTGCTTGAGATAGCCGGTGATCGTTCCCGACCGGTCCGGGAAGTATGACCCGTCGTACGACGAGGTCCACGGGTCGTACTTCGGCGTGAGCAGCAGGCGCCCGTAGGTGGTGTCGAAGGTCACCTGGGCCGGGTCCATCGCGGCGAGCTCATAGTCGTTCGGCGGCTTGGTGATCTCGTCCGCCGTGGCGCCAACCCAGTTCGGCGTCCACGCACTGGTCCGGAGGCTGCCCGTGCCGAACCCGTCGCTGAATACTAAGTGCCAGCTGCCAGTGGTGGTGGACTGAATCGCGGCCGTCGCCGGGGCCGCGAACACCGCGGCGAGACCCGCTGACGCGGCGAGCACTGCCAGCCGTCGCATCGTCCCTCCTGGCACCGGAGGTCAATCCGGCCATTGTGGGGAGCCTGGGTGACTCCCAAAACAAAACGTTCCGGTAACCGCAGACGTTACCACCCTGGCGTCCCGATTCCCGGAGAGAAAGATATACCTCATCAGCCATTCCGGAAATGTCCCACACAAGAGTAATACTCTCTGTGATTAATAGCATCAAGCTCCAAGGTGGCCGGAAGCAGGGCAAAGCCAGCGAAATGGGTGGTTTACCAGCACTAAAAGCTTCACGCGGCCTAGACTGGGCACGCTGGCGGCGAGCCGTCGGGCTAACGTAACGTAGTCGCAAGTGCAGCATCCCGTGCAACACCAATCACGCCCCGCACCCACGCGGGTCAGGTGAGTTCGCCAGCCACCCACGCGGGTCAGGTGAGTTCGCCAGCCACCCACGCGATCACGTGAGTTCGCCAGCCACCCGCGCGATCAGGTCAACAGACTGGCCGGCGCCGAGCGCTTCGGCTCGCAGGTGGCCGAAGACCACGCCATAGCGGCGGATCTCTGGCCCACTCTCAAGGAACAGGCCGCCGGTCAGGTGCTCGACGTACACCAGCGCCGGGTCGGTGCGCTCCGGGAACTCCAGGATCGTGAACGGGCTGACTCCCTGCGCGTGCGCGGCGCTGCTGACCGGCAGAACCTGCAGTGTCACGTTCTCGCGCTGGGCAGCGTCGATGAGGTGCCGGAGCTGGTCGCGCATGACGCCGGGGCGGCCGACTCGGACCCTCAGCACGCTCTCGCTCAGGACCACCCACATGCGAGGCGGGCTGGCCTGGCCGAGAACGGCCTGGCGCCGCATGCGGAGGGCCACCTGCCGGGAGATGTCTTCAGGCCGGCCCGTTCCCGGCGCTGCCCGGAGCACGGCATGGGCGTAGTCCTCCGTTTGGAACAAACCGGGCATGGCCAGGGGCTGGAAGTCACGCAGCCGCGCCGCTTCGGCTTCCATCCCGAGGTAGGTCTCGAACCACGGCGGAAGCACCTGGCCGTAGGCATGCCACCAGCCCTTGCGGCGTGCCTCGCGGGCCAGCTGCACCAGCGCGTCGGCCTGGGGCCCGGTGACGCCGTAGGTTTCGAGCAATTCGCGCACGTCACCCGGCCTGGCGTTGATGCGCCCGGTCTCGATTCTGCTGATGCGGGTACCAGAACATTCGAGCCGGCGCCCGACTTGTTCGCAGGTCAGGCCTGCTCGCTCGCGGAGACGCCGGAGTTCCGTGCCCAGCCGCTTGCGGCGCACGACCGGACTGGGGCTGTCGGCCATGGCCCTCCGGTTAGTCGCGCGGACGCTGACGCGCCGTCTGCATAATTCGTGTAAGCATGATGCATAACGGAAGGTGTGGACTAGATCCACGATACATACCGTTATGCATCATACGCGGAAACGCATTGGTGAGTCCTGAGCGCTTGATGTTAAGAGGGATGCTGCCCACCGAGGTGATGACCCAGATGCCCCAGACAGACACCGCCTGCCTGCGGCCAGCCGCTGGCTCGGCCGAGACTGCTCCGGCAACCCCGGCCGATGCCGCACACTGGTGGCTGGGGTGCAGGTTCCCTGCCCCGCTGGAGGGCCGTAGCAGATGAACTTCCACCCGGGGCACGGCGAGCCCGCCACCGGGCGGCCGACTGTCCCTGGGCCTTCCTCGGAAGAATCGCCCGACACCGTGTTTGGCCAGCCAGAGCGGGAAGACTCAGGTATCGCCTCCTGGCCACTTCAGTCGCATCTGGAACTCGGGGCACTGCCAAGCGCGGTGCCCTGCGCCCGGCTGCACGCTAGGCACCTGATGTGGGAATGGGGCATGAGCGACCTCGGCGAGACCGTGGAACTCATCGTTTCGGAACTCGCCACCAACGCGGTGCGGGCATCCCGCGACGCGGCTGGCCGTGGCCCTGCCTGGGAGCACGACGCGGGGCTTTCGTACATCCGGCTGCGGCTCGCCTCGGACAAGCGTCAGGTGCTTGTCGACGTCTGGGACCGCAACACACAGCGCCCCGTAGCCGGGTTTGCGGGCAGCGAGGCGGAGAGCGGACGCGGTCTCTTCCTCGTCGAGGTCATCAGCGACCGATGGGGGTACTACTTCCCGGCCCAACAGCCCGCAGCCGACGACGCCCCCGCGCAGGGCAAGGTCGTGTGGGCATTGGTCGGCACAGCCTTACTCAACATCCCCGGGCAGCGCTGCCCCGCTCGAAATGGCAACCCCCCCACCTGAACCCCCCGCCCCGCCACCGCCGCCCCGCCGCGCCCACCGCAAAGCCCCGCTGTTCCATGATCCTGAAGACTTTTTGGCTCCATGTGGCGAAAAGTCTTCAGGATCATGGAGATCACGTAGGGGCGGTGCGGTTCACGTGGTGGCGGTCACCTTGCTCAGGTGGGCGGGAGCGTCAGGGTCGACACCCCGGGCGCGCGCGAGAGCGCAGGCGAGCTGCTGGCCACGAACGACGGCCGCGATGGCGCGGGCAGCCTCTGGCCCGGGCGGCAACGGCAGGGTTACGACGTCCGCGTGGCGGGGAGTGAGCAGGCCGCGCAGTTCGTCGATGTCGGCGGCAGCCGGCCCCCCGGCATCGATGAGCAGCACGGGAGCACCGGCATAAACGGCCGCGATGGGGCCATGGAGCAGGTCGGCGGTGGAAATGCCCTCGGCGAGGATGCCGGTGGTTTCTTTCACTTTGAGCGCGGTTTCCAGTGCGGCCGCATAGGCCAGCCCACGCCCAGCCACCACGAGCCGGTCGATGCGGGTCCACCGCCGCGCGAGTTCGGCCGCCGGTTCCGGATCAGCAAGGACAGCTGCGATCGCCGTGGGAAGATCCCCCAGCCCCGTACACGAGGCGGTAGCGGGTGTGACGGGAGCCGCGGAGCTTAGGGCCTCGGCCACGGTGGCGAGCAGCGCGAGCTGGGCGGTGACCGTCTTGGTGGCGGGGACGGCCCGCTCGGGGCCGGCATCGGTGAGGAGCAGGACATCAACCGTTCCCGCGAGCTCGCTCCCGGGCTCGTTCGTGATTCCCACCACCACAGCGCCGGCCAGCTTCATCGCCCGGCAGGTGCTGATGATCTCGGGCGTGGCTCCCGACTGGCTGAGCACGACGACCAAGTACCCACGCCAGTCAACGTCCGCCCGGTACCGCGTGTAGAGGCTGGGCGCGGCCAGGCCAGCCGGGCGTCCCGCAGTGAGCTCAGCGAGGTACCGGCCAAACACAGCCGCGTTGTCCGAAGAGCCACGCGCAAGGAACACCACACCATCGAGGGGGCTGGGCAGGGCCGCCTGGACCGCCGCCACATCAGCCGGCGCCCGGCCCGCCAGCCGTGCCAGCACTTCCGGCTGCGCGGCCATCTCCGCCGCCATCAACTCGCCACTCACTGGACCTCCGGTCACATCTCAGGCTGGGCGGCCTCAGCGGGAAGGGCGGACGAGGGAGGCACCGACCCCACCACAGTCGCGGGAGACGCCGGGGCCGCTGCCGGGACGGTAGCCGTGAGCTGTGCCCACGCGAGCTTGGCGCCGGCCGCGAGGCAGCCATCCACCACCGCGTCCGTCCCCAGCGCACTGACCCGCACCTTGGGCATGACGGGCGCGATCTGACGGAGTTCCTCAGTGACCGCGGTCGCAAAACCAGGCGCCTGGCCCACCCCCCCGCCCAGCACGATCAGCTCCGGGTCGACGACCGTGACCACGGCGCAAAGCAACCTCGCCACCAGTCCCGCTTCCTCCGCAACCACGGCGGTCGCCCGCTCGTCGCCGCGCGCCGCCGCCGTGAAGACCCGGCGGGCGGAGACCTGGCCCCGCATTCCTGCCCGGCGTGCCGCCCGCACCACCGCAGGTGCCGACGCCGCCGCCTCCAGCGCCCCCCGGCGGCGAGCATCCTCGGGGTCAGCGCCGCGGCCGCCAGACATTGGCATGTAGGCGATTTCACCCGCGACGCCGTGCGCTCCCCGGAACAGCTGCCCACCGATGACCAGCCCCATGCCGATACCGGTGCCGACCGAGACGAACGCGAAGCTGTCCACCTCCCGGCCGTGGCCATGGGCCCGTTCGGCAAGCGCCGCCGCATCCACGTCGTTCTCGATAACCAGTGATTCCCCGAATGCCTCGCGCAACCGGACCAGCACCGCGGGGCGATCCCAGCCAGGAAGGCCGCCCGTGAGCGCCATGGCATTGCGGCGGGGATCGTAGACGCCGGGGCTGCCGATGACCGTCTGGGTGATGCCGGAGCGGCTCATGCCTGCCCGCTCACACAGCTCATTCGCCAGGCTGACCAGCTCGTCCACCCGGCTGCGGGCACTCGATGCATGCGATCTCGCTGACGCTTTCGCACGGATCACGCCCGCCAGGTCGGCCAGTGCCCCCCGCACGTACTGCGCCCCGACGTCGAGGCCCAGCACGAAACCAGCCTCGGGCCGGATCTCGTACAGCAAGGCTGACCGGCCCGGCCGGCCACTGCTCTGACCGGCGACGCGGACCAGGCCGGTCCGCTCGAGAGTGGCCAGGGCCAGCGAAACGGTGGGTTTGGAGAGCCCGGACAGCCGCGCCAGGTCTGCCCGTGAACATGGGCCAAGATCACGGATGTGGCCGAGCAGAAGGTGCTCGTTGAGCGCTCGGATGAGCTGGGGACGCGCGGCTGCCACAGCCGCGGGCATGCCAGCGGGCAGGCCAGTCACCGCCACCTCCGCACCATCGCGCCGACCGCGCCCGATGAGTTGAGCCGTGCCAGGAAACCGCAAGGCTGGGTGATCCGGCACGAAGTGCCCGTAATCTCCCGGTTCACCCTCTTGTGAGCTAACTATAGTTAGGATACTGTCCTAACAAATTCGCGCAAGACCTCTACCGGAAGGTTGCCGTGGCACATTCGCCGGTCGTCCTTGGGCTCGACTTCGGTGGCACGAAGATCGCCATGGCGGTGTGCGACCCGGACGGTGAGAGGCTCGCGTCGGCGACGGTCTCCAGCGGAGGCGAACTCGGCGCACGGGCCAGCTTCCAGCGGGGCATCCAGGCTGCTCGTGGCCTGCTCACGACGGCAGCCCCGGGCCGGGAACTGGCGGCGGTGGGCGTCTCGACGTTCGGGATTCCGTTTGACGACCGGGTGGAGCTCGCCCCTGCCATCGACGGCTGGGGTGACCTCACGTTTGGCAAAGGGCTGCGTGCCGCCTTCCCCATGGCGGCGGTACGCATGGCCACCGACGCGAAGGCAGCGGCCCACGCCGAGAGGCGCTGGGGGGCACTGGCCGGGTGCGATCCGGCCATCTACCTCAATCTCGGTACGGGGCTGTCCGCCGCCCTCGTGGCCGGGGGCCAAGTCATCTCCGGCGGCAATGGGGCCGCCGGAGAGATCGGTTACAACCTCCGCACGGCGTCCGATGTGGGCGTCCCGCTGACGGCCCGCGTGCCGCTGGAGGACATGATCAGTGGGCAGGCAATGGCCCGGCGCGCGGCCGGCCAGTCTGCCCATGGCCAGCCGATGGCGGCTGGCGAGGTCTTCGAGGCAAGCCTGGGAGACCCGGGGCTCGACCGCCTCGTGACCGACTTCGTTACTGAACTCGCCTTCCACGTGGTGAACCTCGCGATCTGCCTCAACCCGGTGCGGATCGCGGTGGGCGGCGGCATGGTCCGGTCCTGGGATCGCCTGCGGCCGGGCCTGCAGCAGGCCCTGGACTCGGGCGTCCCGTTCCCGCCCGAGCTCGTGGTCGCCCGGTTCCCATCCGACGCCCCGCTCATCGGCGCGGTCGCGCTCGCCGTGGACGCTGTCCAGGCAGGCGCCCCCGCCGGCGGCGGTCCCGTCTCCCTCTCCCGAACCCACACCGAAGGACTACCGTCATGAGACGCCTAACGAAAATTGGGGTCCTCATCGCCGCCGGGATGCTGGCCGCCGCCTGTGGCTCGTCTGGCACCACGTCAAATTCCTCGTCATCGGGACCGAGCGGCACGCTCACCATCGATAACGAGAGCGGCAGCCTCTGGACCTGCAACTTCAACCCGTACAACCTCTCGGACGTGTGGCTGTCGCTCGGCCCGGTCTACGAGCCGCTGGTCTTCGTCAACACGCTCCAGAGCGCCAAGGCGACACCGTGGCTGGCCAGCAGCTGGACATGGAGCACCGACAACAAGACCGTCACCTTCACCATCCGCAACGGAGTGAAGTGGAGCGACGGGAAGCCGATGAGCGCCGCGGACGTCGTGTTCTCCTTCAACCTGATAAAGAGGTTCAAAGCGCTCGACATCAACTCTGTCTGGTCGGTCCTGTCCAGCGTCACCCAGAAGGGCTCCAACCAGGTCGTCATGACCTTCAAGGCCCCGGCGGTGAACTACTTCTACTACATCGCCGACCAGGTAGCGATCGTGCCGCAGCACATCTGGTCGACGATCAGCGACCCGGTGAAGTACCCCGACACCCACCCGGTGGGCACCGGCGCCTTCACCGAGACCTGCACGCCGCAGAACATCACTCTCACGGCAAACCCGCACTACTGGCAGCCCGGCCTGCCGAAGCTCAAGACGGTGAACTACCCGTCGTTCACCACGAATGACGCGGCCAACAACTACCTGGCAAGTGGCCAGGCCCAGTGGGGCAGCCAGTTCATCCCGAGCATCCAGAAGTTCTACACGTCCAAGAGCCCGAACTATAAGTACTGGTTCCCGCCGGTCGCCAACGTGTCGGTGTTCATCAACTTGAAGAACCCGATCCTGAGCAACGTCGCCGTCCGCCAGGCCATGGCGTATGCGATTGACCGCCAGCGGGCATCGACCATCGGCGAATACGGTTACGAGCCAGCCTCCAACCAGTCCGGGATCGTCACCCCGACCTTCTCCACCTGGCTGGACAAGGCGCAGTCGGCTGCGTACGGCAACAGCTACGCCTACAACCCTGCCAAGGCCATCTCGATCCTGACCGCGGCCGGCTTCAAGAAGGGCCCGGACGGCATCATGGCCAAGGGCGGCCAGAAGCTGTCCTTCAGCATCATCAACAACGGCGGGTTCTCTGACTGGGTCGCCGCGGTGAACGTGATCCAAGGGGACCTCAAGGCGGTCGGCATCAAGATCACGCCCAAGAACCTGTCCGACCCAGCTTGGAGGGCGGACCTGTACAACGGTCGCTACCAGCTCGCCTACAACAGCGAGACGGGCGGGCCGACACCGTACTACGAGCTGCGCCAGTGGCTCTTCTCGGCCAACGCGGCCCCGATCGGCCAGCCAGCCGGTTCCAACTGGGAGCGCTACAGCAACCCGGCCACCGACGCGCTCATCAACTCCTACGGGAACACGACCGACCCTGCCACCCAGCACGCCATCGTGAACAAGCTGCAGACGGTCATGCTCAAGGACGTGCCGGTGATCCCGATCACCGAGTCGGTCGACTGGTACCAGTACGACACCGGCAAGTTCACCGGCTGGGTTACCCGGGCCAACCCGTACGCGCAGCCAGCCGCGTACGCCTACCCCGACTGGGGCCAGATGCTGCTGCACCTGGCGCCGAAGGGCTAATCATCCGCACGGCCAGCGGCAAGGCCGCGTTCCGGGTTTCCTCACCTCGCGGTGAGGAAACCCGGAGCGGGCCCGGCGGAGGAGGCGCCCCGTCCCCGTGGCTGGCCCACACGCCCGCTGGCGCCCTTGCGGTCACAGCGCAAGCCGGAGACCGTAGAGGAGTCATCCCACATCAGGGAGGGATCTCGATGAGCGCAAGGCGGAGAACATGAAGTTCGCACTCCGCCGCCTCGGCTTCTTCGCGCTGACGATGTGGGCGGCGCTAACGCTGAACTTCTTCCTGCCGCGGCTGATGCCGGGCAACCCGGCCATAGCGATGATGGGAAAGTTCCGCGGTCCCGTCACCGGGCAGGCGCTCAAGGCACTCGAAGTGGAATTCGGTCTCAACACCCACCAGAGCATGATCGCGCAATACTTCGCCTATCTGGGGGACGTCGCGAGGGGGCAGTTCGGCACCTCGCTGTACTTCTACCCGCAGTCGGTGGCCCGCGTGGTGCTCGACGCGATCCCGTGGACCCTCGGCCTGGTGGGCGTCACCACCGTCCTCGCCTTCTTCCTTGGCACAGGGATAGGGATCATGGCTGCGTGGCGCCGCGGCGGGCGCCTGGACAGTATCGCCCCGCCGGTTTTTGTCATTACCTCTGCCATTCCCTACTTCTGGGTTGGCATGATGCTGATCCTGGTGTTCGCGGTCCAGCTGAACTGGCTGCCGAGCGGCAGCAGCATGGATGTCACGCTGATTCCCTCATTCAGCCTGCCGTTCATCGGGAATGTGCTGCAGCACGCGATTCTTCCGTCCGCCGCGCTCCTGATCACCACCATCGGCACCTGGATCCTGACCATGCGCAACACCATGATCACCACGCTGGCCGAGGACTACGTGCGGATGGCCAGGGCCAAAGGCCTGCCGGGCCGGCGCATCATGCTTGACTACGCGGCGCGCAACGCGATCCTGCCGAACCTCACCGGCTTCGCCATGTCGCTCGGCTTCGTCGTGGGCGGCGCGATTCTGGTCGAGGATGTCTTCAACTACCCGGGCGTCGGCTTCATGCTGCTGCAGGCGGTCAACACCGAGGACTACCCGCTGATGCAGGCGCTGTTCCTGCTGATCACGGTGGCGGTGCTGATCGCGATCCTGCTCGCCGACATCGCCACCACTCTCTTCGACCCGCGCACGAGGACGGCGGGCTAGCCATGGCCATGCTTCCTGTCTCAGCGCCCACCGCCGCCCCGCCAATTCTGCCGGGGCAAGAACCCGTCGCAGGCCCCGCCCGGCGGGGCAGGCCAGCCCTGACCAGGCTGACCCGTGCGGTTCGCGCGAACCGCAAGGCCACCGCCGGCACCATCCTGCTGGCGCTGTTCACCCTGGTCGCGCTGTTTCCAGGCCTGATCGCGCACGACGACCCAGCGGCAACCATCTATGACCGGAGCCTCGGCCCCTCAGCGCGCCACCTGTTCGGCACGACAGCGCTCGGCCAGGACATCTTCGCCCAGGCCGTCTGGGGAACCAGGCAGGTGCTGATCATCGCGATCGGCGTTGGGCTGCTGTCCACCGGGATCGCGGTGCTGATCGGGGTAGCGGCCGCCTACTTCGGGGGCATGTGGGACGGCGTGCTCAGCCTCCTCACTGACGTGCTCCTGGTCATTCCGCTTTTCCCGCTTCTCATCGTCATCGCCACCTATGTGCAGAACGCGGGTACCGGAGTGCTGGTTGTCGTGCTAACCGCGACCGGCTGGTCCTATACGGCACGCCAATTGCGGGCGCAGGCGCTTTCGCTGCGGAACAGGGACTTTCTGGAGGCGGCCAAGGTGCGCGGCGAGCGCAAACTGTACATCGTGGTGGTTGAGGTCATCCCGACGATGACCTCGCTCATCGTCGCCAGCTTCCTGACGAACGCCTTGTACGCGGTGCTCTTCGGCTCGAGCCTGCAGTTCATCGGGCTGGGCGACCCCAACTCCCAAAGCTGGGGCACGATGCTCTACTGGGCGCAGAACAACGAGGCGCTTCCGACCGGCCAGTATCTGTGGGCGGTTGTCCCCGGCGCCTGCATCGGCGCTCTCGGGGCGGCCTTCGCCCTGCTCAACTACGCCTTCGACGAAATCGGGAACCCGGCGCTGCGGCCAGTGAGGAGGAAGCGTGTCCAGCATGCCGGCTAGAGAGCAGCAAGCGGGAGCGGGGAACGAGCCCGCGGGGCCGGCCGGCAGCAAGCATGGCCTGCGGTCCGGCGGGCGACGCGCCTCGAGGTCTATTGACCAAGTCGGCGCGGTCACAGCTTCCGGCGCCATCCTGGACGTGCGCGACCTGTCCGTCGAGTACGTCATGGACGCCGGCAGCATCGTCGCGGTCGATCACGTGAGTTTCGGGCTGGAGCGGGGCGAGTTCCTCGCGATCGTCGGCGAATCCGGCTGCGGCAAGTCCACACTGCTGTTCGCGATCGCCCAGCTGCTCGCCCCGCCCGCGCAGGTCATCGGCGGCAGCGTGACCTTCCTGGGCCACAACATGGTTGGGCTGACCGACAAGGAGCTGGCCGCGGTGCGCTGGCGGGACCTGTCGGTGGTCATGCAGAGCGCGATGAACGCGCTCAACCCGGTCAAGTCGATCGGGGCGCAGCTCAAAGACGTGATGCGGGCCCACGGCGTGGACTCCAAAGAACAGATCGCCGAACGCTCGGTGCAGGTGCTCCGCATGGTGGGCATCGACCCCGTGCACCTGAAGAGCTACCCGCACCAGCTGTCCGGCGGCATGCGGCAGCGCTCGATGATCGCGATGGCGATGCTGTTCACCCCCGATCTTGTGATCATGGACGAGCCCACATCCGCGCTCGACGTGGTGGCACAGCGCTCGCTCATGGTCCAGATCAAGGAACTGCAGCGGGAGTTCGGCTTCGCGGTCATCTTCGTGACCCACGACATGTCGCTGGTCAGCCACTTCTCCGACCGCCTCATGGTCATGTACGCGGGACAGGTGTCCGAGCTCGGCCCCACCCGCAAGGTCTTCGACTCCCCCAGGCACCCCTACACCGCGGGGCTGATGGAGGCCTTCCCGGCGATCAGGGGCCCGCGGCTGCCGCTGACCGGAATCCCCGGCAGCCCGCCGGATCTGGCCCGGCTCCCGCAGGGCTGCCGGTTCGCCCCGCGCTGCCCGAAGGTCATGCCCCGTTGCGAGACCACCCTCCCGGACCTGTACCTGGTCGACGGCACCGACGTCCGGTGCCTGCTGTACGACGACGCCGGGAGCCCCCAGTGACCGAGCCGACCGCGCAACCAGATTTCCAGGCTCAGACCAGCACGGAGCCGCTGCTCCGGACCGAAGGGCTAACCCGGCACTTCAAGATCGGCAATGCCCTGTCCCGGCGCGTCCTGCACGCGGTGGACGATGTCAGCTTCGCCATTGGCGAGCGCCAGATCGTCGCGGTGGCCGGCGAGAGCGGCAGCGGCAAGAGCACCATCGCCCGGTTGCTCGCCAAGATCTACCGGCCCACCAGCGGGGAGATCTACTTCCAGGGAACGGCGTTGTCGGCCATCACCTCGCGCAAGAGCCGACTCCGCTACAGCGGGCTGGTCCCGATGGTCTTCCAGGACCCGTTCGCCTCCATCAACCCGGTATTCCGGGTCTCACACGGCGTCATGCGCGGGATGAAACTGCACCGGCCCGAGCTGACCGCCGATGAGCGGTATGCGGAAGCGCTCCGGGTCTTCGAGGTGGTCGGGCTGAACCCCGCCGCCGAGGTGCTGCAGCGGTACCCGCACGAGCTGTCCGGCGGGCAACGGCAGCGGGTCGGGTTCGCGCAGGCCCTGGCGATGCGGCCGAAGCTGATCCTGGCCGACGAGCCGGTGTCCATGCTCGATGTGTCCATCCGGATCGGGCTGCTCAACGTGATGGCGAAGCTGCGTGATGAGGAGGGCGTGTCCATCCTCTACATCACCCACGACCTGGCCAGTGCCCGGTACGTCGCCGACCGGCTGATCGTTATGTACGCGGGCCAGATCGCCGAGTCCGGGCCGTCCGAGGACGTCCTTGCCAGCCCCCGGCACCCCTACACTCAGCTGCTGCTGTCCGCCGTGCCCGACCCCCGCGCGCCACTCAATGTCACCGCCGAGACCGACCGTGGCGAACCACCGCGCGTGATCGATCCCACCCCCGGCTGCCGGTTCCGCTGGCGGTGCCCGCTCGCGATCGACGAGTGCCACCACGTCACCCCGCCGCTGCGGGAACTGCTGCCCGACCACAGCGCCGCCTGCCACGTCGCCCGCGCCGACGCCGTCACGGAGGCTTTCCGGTGAAGCCAGCCGCCTGTCCGAGAACCCCAACCCGGCTCAATCACCCGCACACGGACTGCCCGCCCGCGGGTACCGGCCGCAGACGTTCACCCCCGCCGCGATCTAGGCTGCCGCAGTGGACGTTATCACCTTCGGCACCGTGTTCCTTGAGATCGTCTTTGGCCACGTGCCCGCGCTGCCCGGGCCGGGAGAGGAGATCTTCGCAGACGAGTTCGCCGTCTCCTGCGGTGGCGCGGTCACGGTGGCCAGCGCCGCGAGCCAGTCGGGCGTGCGCGCGAGCCTGTCCACCATACTCGGCGACGATCTTGGTTCCCGCGTGGTCGAGGAGCACTGCCGCCACGTGGCGGTCGACCTCTCCACAGCGCGCTACGTGACCGGCCGCTCCGCAGGCATCACGGTGGTGGTGAACTTCGACGACGACCGCGCGTTCATCACCTACCTGCCACCACGCCCGCCCACCGAGAGCGGCGAAACCGAGCGCTGGCTGGAAGTCCTCCGCCGCCACCGCCCGTCCTGGTGCTACCTGCACGCGGGCCCGGGGGTAAGCGAGCTGTTGTCGCAGGCGCGTTCGCTGGGAATCAAGGTCGCGCTCGACGTGGGGCTCAACGCGATCGCCGACGACCCCGAGGCCGTGATCAGCTGCGCGCGCCTGTCCGACGTCTTCCTCCCCAACGCCGAGGAATTGCGGCGGCTGACTCAAGCCGGCTCGCTGGATGATGCCATCGGCATGGCCGTCTCATGGTGCCGGTGCCTTGTCGTCAAGCGCGGCGGTGAGGGGGCCATCGCCGCTGACAGGAATTCCCGAACGGAGGTCACCGAGGGCCTGCGGCCGGTCAAGGTCCGCGACCGGACCGGCGCCGGCGACGCGTTCGCGGGGGCGCTGGTCGGTGCGCTGTGCCAGGGAGCATGGATGACCGAGGCCGCAGCCGCGGGCAACGCGGCCGGATCGGAAACCGTCAGCCGGCTCGGGGCGGTGGGCGAGGTTGAGGTGGAGGGGCTGAGCGTGGCCGCGCCCGCGGTGGCGGCGGCACTGCTCCGCAGCGCCGCCCGGGAGGCTACCTCGACGTCTGGCCTGGACGAGCCAAACGGCCACGGCGACCCGGCGGGGTGACAGGGCACATGAGTGGGACAGCCACGCAGCTGAGGAGATTCTGAATGAAGCTCGCGATCCTCGGCGGTGGCGGGGTCCGGATACCCGCGTTCATCCAGGCCGTCCTGTCCCGCCGCGCCGCTGCTTTCCGCCAGATTTCGCTTTTCGAGCCGGACGCCTTCCGCCGCGACACGATCGGCCGGCTGGCCGCCGGACTGGCCGCAGAACTCGGTCATCCCGGTGCGGTGACGGTCACCCCCGACGTCGAGGAGGCATTCTCCGGCGCTGACTTCGTGTTCTCCGCCATCCGGGTTGGCGGGGACGCCGGGCGCGTGATCGACGAGGAGGTGGCGCTGCGGCGCGGCCTCGTCGGCCAGGAGACCACCGGGCCCGGCGGCTGCGCCATGGCGCTGCGAACCATCCCGGTCGTGCTTTCCTACTGTGAAATCCTCAAAAAGTGCGCCCCCAAAGCCGTCCTCATCAACTTCACCAACCCCGCCGGGCTCATCACCCAGGCGATCTCGCTGCACTCCAGCGTGCGCGCCGTGGGTGTCTGCGACACACCGAGCGGGACGCTTGAGCGGCTGGCCGCGTTCCTCGGCACCGACGCGGGCACGGCCGGCTACTCGTACGGGGGCCTGAACCACCTGGGCTGGATCTCCTCGTTCACGGTGGCGGGCGAGGAGAAGATCGGCACGCTGCTGGCGCGTTATGAGGAACTGCAACGGTTCGACCACATGTTCGCCGCTTTCGACGCAGGCTTCGTGCGCAGGCTCGGCGCCATACCGACCGAGTACGTGTACTACTTCTGCGAGCCCCAGCGGTATGTGGACGCGGTCGCCCGTGCCGGGGCGAGCCGGGGCTCTGACGTGCTGCGCCTGAACGAGGATCTGCTGGCCGGGATCGCGAAAGCGTTCAGTGCCGGGAGCCTGGCCGATGCCTGGTCCGCGTACACGGCGCAGTTGGGCATCCGCCACGACAGTTACATGCGCACCGACATGGAAGGCGCCAGCATGGAGCGGCCCGCAGGTGGGGGCGAAGTGGCGCGGGGCGGAAGCGGCCCGGGCGGCTACGAAGGGGTCGCGCTGCGGGTGATCGAGGGGCTCACCGCACGGAACCCGGGCACGGCCATCGTGAACACCCGCAACGGCGCCAGCCTCGGCTTCCTCGATCCGGACGACGTCGTGGAGGTGCCCGCGCTCATCCACGGCGGGGGCGTGGCCACGCTCGCGGCCGGAGATCTTCCCCGGTCGGCCCGGGGTCTCATTACCCAGGTCAAGGAGTACGAGCGGGAAGTCGTCGGCGCCGCGGTCAGCGGCGACGCGGAGCGGGCGGCGCTCGCGCTGGCCCTGCACCCGCTCGTGCCTGGAATCAGCGTCGCAAGGGAGATGATGAGTGAATACCGCGAACGGCACGGCCGCCACCTCGCCTACCTCCGCTAGCCGGGCCGCGTCACCCAGGCGGGCCGCGTCACCCAGGCGGGCCGCGTCACCCCGCCAGGCCGCGTCACCCCGCCAGGCCGCGCGCGGCGGCCGGGCGGCATCACCCAGGCGGGCCGCGTCATGAAGGTCGCGGTCATCGGCGGTGGCTCGACCTACACCCCGGAACTGGTCGACGGAGTCGGGCGGCTCACCGGCGAGCTCAAGATCACCGAACTGGTCCTGGTGGACCCGGACACCACCCGGCTGGACGTGGTCGGCCCGGTGTCCGCTCGCATCATGCGGGCGCTGGGGCACCCGGCGCGCGTGCGCTGGACAACCGACCTCGACGACGGCCTCGACGGCGCCGGCGCGGTCCTGCTCCAGCTTCGCGTGGGCGGCCAGGCGGCCAGGCAGCGCGACGAGACCTGGCCACTGGAATACGGCTGTATTGGGCAGGAAACCACCGGCGCGGGCGGGTTTGCAAAAGCTCTCCGCACCATCCCGGTTGTTCTCGATATCGCCGAACGAACCCGTCGGCGTGCCCAACCATCCGCCTGGATCATCGATTTCACCAACCCGGTCGGAATTGTGACCCGCGCACTGCTCGATGCCGGCCACCGCGCGGTTGGCCTGTGCAACGTGGCGATTGGCTTTCAGCGGTCGTTTGCCGGGCTCCTCGGCGTCACCCCGGAGCAGGTGTCACTCGACCATGTGGGCCTGAATCACCTCACCTGGGAACGGGCCGTGACGGTGGATGGCACAGACCGGCTGCCGGAGCTTCTCGCCGCCCACGGGGAGGAAGTGGCGGGGCACGGCGGGGCACCGCTAGGCGTTTTGCGGGAAATGAAAGCAGTGCCGTCGTATTACCTTCGCTATTTTTACGCACATGACGCCGTCGTGACCGAAGAAAAGGGCTGCCCGACGCGGGCGGAGGAGGTCGCGGGGCTTGAGCGGGAACTGCTGCGCATGTACGCAGACCCGGCGCTTGACCGCAAGCCGGAACTGCTGGGGCAGCGCGGCGGGGCGTACTACTCGGAGGCGGCGGTGGCGCTGCTGGCGTCCCTGGTGACCGACCGGCGGGACACCCAGGTGGTGAACCTGCGCAACGGCGGCACATTCGATTTCCTCGCCGACGAGGCAGTGATCGAGGTGCCCGCCGTGATCGCGGCGGACGGCGCCCGGCCGGTGCCGGTGGCGCCGCTGAGCCCGCTCATGCGGGGGCTGGTCGCACACGTCAGCGCGTACGAGGAACTGGCGGTGGACGCCGCGTTGCGTGGCGGGCGGGAACGGGTCGTGGCGACGCTGCTGGCGCACCCGCTGGTCGGCCAGTACGAGCTGGCCCGCCAGCTTGCCGACCGGCTGATCGCGGAGAATGCCCCGTACCTGGCCTGGGCCGGGCAGTGACCCTTCCCGCGGTCCTCGCAATCGACGGCGGAAACAGCAAGACCGACCTGGCCCTGGTGGCGGCGGACGGCACGCTGCTGGCCGCCGTGCGGGGGCGTGGCATCACCGGCGTCGCCGACCTGGACGCGACGCTCGGGGTGTTCGAGGGCCTGATCGAGCGGGCGCAGCAGGAGGCGGGCCTGGCGGGGTGGCCCGCCGCGCAGCACATGTCGGCCTGTGTGGCCAACGCCGACCTGCCCGAGGAGGAGGAAGAGATGGCCACAGCGTTGCGGGGACGGAGGTGGGCCCACAGCACGGAGCTTGCCAACGACACCTTCGCCGTGCTCTGGGCGGGGCTGATCGGGCACCCAGATGACACCGCCAACCCGGGTCCCGCCCGCACCGGCGAGCTGGCTGAACCGGAGCGGACTCACCCAGCGGCTCAGCCGCGCGTGCCGCTCCCGCCCGGGCTGGAGCGGCACTGGGGCGCAGCGGTCACCTGCGGCGCGGGCATCAACTGCGTGGGTGTCGCGCCGGACGGGCGAACCACCCGGTTCCTCGCGCTCGGGGAGTCCACCGGCGACTGGGGTGGCGGGCACGGGCTCGGCAAGGCGGCGCTGTGGTGCGCGATGCGTGCCGAGGACGGCCGGGGGCCGGGCACCTCACTCGGGCGGGCGGTCGCCGGGCATTTCGGCGTGGCGACGGTGTCCGAGGTGGCGATCGGCCTGCACAAGGGCACACTCGCCGAGGATGCCCTGGGCGGGCTCGCGCCGGTGGTGATGGCTACTGCCGGTGAGGGCGACGCGGTCGCGGCCCGGCTGGTACATCGTCAGGCCGACGAGGTCTGCGCGATGGCGCTTACCGCCATGCGCCGGCTCGATCTGACCGGGCTCGCGACCCCGGTGGTGCTCGGCGGGGGGCTGATGGCCGCCCGCGACCCGCTGCTGATGTCCCGGATCACCTCCGGCATCGCCAGCGAGGCGCCGCGGGCGACCGTGCGGATCGTCGATATTCCGCCGGTGGCGGGGGCGGCCTTGCGGGGGCTCGATCACCGGGGAGCGGGTTCCGCTGCCGAGCAGCGGCTGCGCGAGGCATATAACGCCGCACCCCCTGGGTAATTACAAACAGTAGCTATTCGATACCCTGCGTATCCGACGGTGCGTTCGGGGACAGCAACGCTGCCTACCGCAGAGCAGGGGCGCGGGGTTGGGGGCATGCGGACGATGCAAGACCGAACGCGCAGGCGGATGTACCGGGTGACGGTCGTGTGTGCCGTGATCCTGTTGACGATCGGGGCGGCCGGCACCGCGGCTATCTGGCGATACGAGGACGCATTGGCCAAATATGCGATCGCGGCTGACGCACGCAATGATTCACGCGCTGCGGTCGCGCTTGACGCCACCTTCTGGCAGCTGCGTGAGGCAACAACCGAATACATTTACGCGCCGAGGCCAGCCGTGCAGGCCGAAGTGTCCGATGCGCAAAGCGCGCTAGGTCGCAAGCTTGCCGAACTGGTGTTTCACACTCCGGCGGGCGCTCGGCTAGCGAGACCGGTCGCGTCCGCAGCGGGGGGATACAACATTGTCTTGGCACAGGTCAGAACCGCTACGGGGACCTCCCGGGCGAGCGAGACCGTTGCCGTCGAGCGCTTGGATGCCGCCACCGGAATCTTCATCTCCGCTCTTGACCGGCTCGAGCGCTTCAACAAGCAGCGTGGGAACGCGGCGACAGCGACGGCCGCCTCGGCAAGGGATCAGGCGCTCGTGATTGGGATTGGGGCCATGGTCCTGGCATTCGCGGTGGGGATCGCGTTCGACGTGTATGTGCTGCGGTTGCTGGGTCTTTCTTACCGGCGGGAGACCGATCTGACGGGGGCGCTTTCGCGGTTGTCGGACCGGGACGAGCTGCTGGGCCGGCTCCGCTCCACCTCCACCGTGCTTGCTGACGTCGCCGGCGAACTGCGCGGCGCCGCTAAGAGCGCCGCCCTGGCCACCGGCGAGCAATCCACCGCCGTCGCCGAAACCTCCGCCACCATCGAGCAACTCGCCACCACCGCCGGGTCCATCGCCGACAA
>WNGR01009945.1_pt1 | contig 23269 bp, 20 predicted proteins | sample 5407581 | NCBI WGS metagenome assembly WNGR01 (sample SAMN13153383, study PRJNA577476) | soil metagenome | isolation source: 80 cm soil or saprolite under Garry oak tree replicate 2 | place: USA:California | collected 2016-06-15
TAACGTTCTCGGTGCAGCCAGCGATCCGTGCGAGCTTCAGTCTCCGTCCCTGGGAGGTCATCTTCCCGGTGATCGCGCTGGTGGGACTCATCGGCATGGGCTACTTTCATTTCAAGCAACGAGACCTGGCGGCGTTTTTTGCTTCGTGTACCTACCTGGTGGGGTTGCTGGCGAGCGCAGCCGTGACCCTGTATCCCCTGGTCCTGCCTGCCGTCAATCCGGCCTATAGTCTGACGATCTCTAACGCCTCGGCATCCCCGTATGCCCAGGCGGTGGGGTTAGTCTGGTGGAGCATTGGCATGGTCCTCGCCATCCTCTACTTAGTCCTCACCTACCGTCTGTTCTGGGGCAAGGTGCGCCTGACGGAGACGACAGGCTACTAACGAGACATGAGTTGGATGGCATTGTCACGCCAGCACGTGGTCGATATCTCTTGTAGGGTGAAACACGAAGTAAGTTCAAAGTGCCATTGAGAATGGAACAGTATACGTCTAGTAGTTCTGCTGGCAGTCGCCCGTATTTTGTCTGTACCCCGACGAGCTACCAAGTTGGAACAGCCGTCCCGCTGCTCGTAATGTTGCATGGATGCGCACAGACAGCCGGAGACTTCGCCGCAGGTACACACATGAATCAGTTGGCAGAACAGTATGGTTTCATTGTCGTGTATCCGCAGCAGACACCTACCTATAATCGAAGCGTGTGTTGGAACTGGTTTACCCCTTCAAATCAAAGGCGTGGTCGTGGAGAACCAGCGAGTATTGCTGGAATTGTCCAGACTATGGTACAGCAGACTTCCCAATGGAGAATTGATACCAGCCGCATCTATGTCGCGGGTATCTCTGCTGGAGCGGCAATGGCTGTTATTCTCGGAGCCACCTACCCGGATATCTTCGCGGCAATCGGCGTGCACTCAGGAGTAGAGTATCAGGCAGCAACGAGCCTGACTCGTTCCCTCAAGGCCATGCAGCAAGGTGGTCCTGACCCGGCCCTGCAAGGACAGAGAGCGCTTGATGCGATGGAAAGGTTCTCACGTCGCGTTCCGACGATTGTGTTTCATGGCACACATGACACCATCATCTCTCCCATCAATGGTGACCAGACCGTACAGCAATGGATGCAGACTGACCATCTGACGTCAAACGGTACGTATCAGGCAGAGTTTCACCGTCCCAGCAGTACGACAGCCGGATAGGTAGCGGGTGGACATGCCTACACTGTTTTCAGCTGGACTGATAGAATTTTTTATAGGTCATCCGTTGAGGAGAACCGATGGTTCCTTTTGGAGAAGTCTGCGACGGGCCGTTGTAAACTTTTTCAAGCCAAAACAGAGGAGTGATGCTCCGCTTTAGCAAACGCACCCATCAGTTATTAACGCCAACTCACCAACTCACAGATGCACTTCGCAATGGATGAGATCCTCGCCTACCTCGCGTACCATGAGGTACGGAGGCAGGCTGAGCGGGCACGCCGGCCCGACGGCGTGTTCGTCTGGTGGGTGGTCCGGGACTCCCCGCGCACGGAGAAGGTGCCGTGACCGGGCTGCCCTACGACGACGCGCCTTGCCTCGCCGCCGACGCTCCTGCACGCCGACCGGTGAAGTAGGCTGCTGCCAGGCCGCCGGCATACGTCCAGTTCGACAACCCGCCAGCGTCGACGCCACCCACCCACAGGCCAGAAACAGGTACGTTGTCATGGTCCAAGACGCGTCCCTCAAGGTCGCTGCGCAGCCCTCCGTAAGTGAACGTGATCGACGGCACCACCTCAAGGGCATAGAACGGCGGCTCGGTCAGCGGCTCGGGCGTAGCAGGCAGCGGCGCGTCCAGGCTAACGGACTCACCCCGAGCCGCCGCTGCGTACGCTTGTATGGTGGCCAGGAGTTGGACTGCGTCCACGCCCCATCCCGCGACCTGGCTCGCCAGTGCCTCCACAGTGTTCGCGCTCGTGAAGTGAGCGCCCGCCGCTACTGCTTCAGCGAAGCGGTCGATGCCCCCGGCGTTCGGGAATGGCTCGGCCACGACATACGTCGTCCGAACACGCTGGTCGCACAGCAACACTCCGCGGGCTTCCGGCTGCGGGAGCAGGGCCTGGTTGGACACTTCGTCGCCCTGGGACTCGTCGCAGAAGCGACGCCCACGCAGGTTCACCAGGATGCAATGGTTGGAATGGTACTGGGCCAGCGGCATGAACTGGTGCTCGGCAAAGTGAGGTACTGGGCTGGGCATGAGATGACCGTAGAAGGTGCTCATCGCCCGGCTCGTGGCCCCGCCAACCGCCCCACTCAGTCGCAAGCCGTCGCCCACACTGCCCCGATTTGAACGCAGCACCAGGTGATCCGCGTTTGGCCCCATGTGGGTGGTGAGCAGATCGGGCGCCCCCTGGAAGCCCCCGGTAGCAAGGATCGTTGCCCTTGCCGAGATCGTGGTGGTCCGGCCGCCCGGGCTACGCACCTCCGCGCCGACCACCGCGCCCTTGTCGTCGATAAGCAGGAGCCGCCCAGCCATCTCACATATGACCCGTCCACCCGCCTTCTCAACAACGGCCACCTCGTGGCTCAACAGCGCAAGCACATCAATCGAGTATCCGATTCCAATCGTCATTACTCCCTGGACCTGCTTGCCGACCGCAATGCCCATGCCTCGTATCTCCTCGACTGCTGACGGGTACGCCTCCACGAACGCCAGGCCGAGGGCGGGGTTGCCCAGTGGCACCCGCGCTCGCAGCGACTCAAAGTCGGGAGGGGCCCAGAACATCCCGACCGAGATTGCTGCCGAGCCGCCGGGACGCGCGCCCTTCTCAACGACTACGACCTGTGCACCAGCCTCGGATGCGGCCGCTGCGGCAGCCAGCCCCCCCATGCCGCCACCGACGACCAGGATGTCCGCCCGTTGGGGCACCCAGGATTCTTCGACTGTCATTGGTTACGCTCCTTCGGATTCGACTGCTCGTCCCGCGGTCCACTGTGTAGGTTTGACACCTCGTCGAGCAGGCGGGACACCGCCTGGCGGGCACGCCTGGCGATGTTCACCGGAGGCAGCGTCTCCCACAGTGACAGCACGGGAGCCTCCACGCTGATCGGGATCCCAGCTGGCATGGCTGCGAGTAGTTCCACCACCGGCAGCTCGCCATCGCCTGGCAGCAGGCGCATGGCACGACTCTCGAGTTGGGCGTGGGGGATATCCGTTCCCTGGCCGCGAGGCAGCCAGCGGGGACGTGGGAGTCCGGTGGGCTGTGCCAACGGTGCATCGCACAGCTGGAGGATGGGGAGCAGCGCGGGGTCGACCGAGCGCAGATAGTTGAGATTGTCGCCGCAACGTCGAAAGTGCAGGCAGTCGACGAGCACTCCACCTCCGCCGGAGCGTTGGGCGATCCGGACGGCGAGTTCGAGGTTATGCACCGGCCGGTAGGCCATCGGCTCGATCAGCGGGCGTAAGCCGTAGGGGCGTGCATCGGTGGTCAACTGGGCGAAGTTGTCGGAAATCCGATCGATGTCGGCATCGTCGCCCATGACGTTGATGAAGCGGGCCCCCAGCCGTTGTCCTGACTCCAGCAAAGCCTCGTAGTCCTTCCGTGTAATGTCTGGACCGAGGCGGATGACCTCCACGTCGAGTACCCGGACGCCGGTGTCTTCCATTCGGCGGATGGTTTCCTCCAGCATCGGCGAGCCGACAGCCATAGGGTAGGGCTCCTCACCGGGTCCGGCGGTGCCCACGCGAAAGCCAACCGCGTCGAAGCCCGTTTCGCTCGCGATGGTGACCAGCTCAGGAGGTGACACGTCGAGCAACGTGAGGTGGTCGATCCCTACCTGTGGAGTCCTGCTCATGGGGTCACCACCCTCCCTGTCGTTTGATCCACTAGAATTTGTTGGCATCGTTTGACTCTCCTGTGTCATTGTTATGAGTTACTCGAATAAACAATGGCCTCATCCTTAACTACTAGAGTAGTATAGTTGACTGAACGATCAAAGAAGGGCGAAAAGATCCTCGGTTCCGGTGAACAGTCCTCTATATTAAAAGGACAGTTCGCCTTTTTATAGGGAACTGTGCTCACGAAAGAAACGGCTGCTTCGCCTGGATGGTCCTCATACACGCATGTCCTTCCCACTGCCCTAGACGTAGGATCTTCCAGCGTGAGCAATCCTGCACTGCCATCAGCAACCAGCAGGGACTGTTAGAGCTACTTCTCGTTTGCGGCTGCGGTCGGGGAAGAGGCATAAGCCCATAGGCTGAAGATGCAAGAAAGCAATTCGAAACATTGCCTTTTGTGGCTTCTCATGCTATATTGGGCATCACAAGAAAACGTTATTAATGTTGTGCGTGATCAAAAAGTTGGTAAGACAATAGTCCTACAAGATGTACAGGAGAGGATACAAAAAGTACATGAAAATCTTAGTGGTACATGGGCCAAACCTTAATCTGTTAGGCAAAAGAGATCCGACAAAATACGGGACATTGACGATGACTGATATTAATACACAGCTGCAAAGTATTGCTGTTGAATTAGATTGCGAACTTGAATTTTTTCAATCAAATCACGAAGGTGCCATCATAGATTTTCTACAGCTAGAGTCATCGCGAGCAGCCGACGGTGTCATTATTAATCCTGGGGCACTTGTGCGCTATGGCTATTGTCTCAGGCAGGCACTCGTTGACTGGGGAAAACCTGCGATTGAAGTACATATGTCTGATATCCACAAAACGGGCATCAATCAATCAGTCAATGTCCTTGAAGACGTACGTATTGACCAGGTAGTCGGGCTGAAGGAGCAAAGCTATTATGAAGCACTCAAAAAGTTAATCAATTATTTAAGGATAAATTAACGCTATGCAGAAAACAAGTGTATTTTTAAAAGTTACGAAAAGCCAAAATTTGAAAGGCGAGGTGCGTATGCCACGGAGTAAAACGCACTCTTTTCGAGCGTTAATCCTGGCGTCGCTCGCTGATGGAACATCATTTGTGAGAAATCCAAAACTCAGTGGTGATTGGCATGAAGCAGTGAAGGCAATGAGAATGTATGGCGCGAAAATTGAGGAAATAGAAAAAAACGTTTTTCGTGTGAAAGGAGTAGGAGGCAGTTTACAAACGCCAGCAGATGTCATCAATGTCAATAATTCTGGTACCATGCTCTTCTTTGTTGCAGGAGTAGCTGCTGCGTGCCCCGGATGGTCGGTTATTACCGGAGATGAATCAATACGGACACTCAGAAAAATCTCAAAAAATTTGTTCGAACCATTTCAAGAATTGGGCGCTGAGATACTATCGACAAAAAATGATGGCATGGCGCCACTTGTGATCAGAGGAAAAGTAAATGGAGGAGTAGCACATATGGATGGTGTTGGCTGTCAACCCGTTTTTAGTGTACTCATTGCATCTGCATTTTCCGAAAAACCAGTTGAAGTGTTTGCAAGAAATCCCGGGGAAAGAGCATATATCGACCTTTTGTTATACTGGTTTCGCAAAGTGGGCTTACAGTATGAAAATGTTGATAACAAACATGAGCATTACAAATTTCCCGGCAATACACCTCCCCGGGCTTTTGATGCAGAAATCCCTTTTGAATGGTCTGTTCCCGCGTATCCTCTGCTGGCGGCCATTCTTACCCCTGATTCAGCAATAACCGTAAGAGGCATGAATTGGGAAGACCCCTATGGAGACAAACAGGTTATTTCTGTTCTACAAAACATGGGTGCCGATATCACCATTGATGGTGATTCTTTAACCGCCAGAACCAGTGAGCTTCATGGAATTGAAGTAGACATGAACAATCTACCGGATCAAGTTCCAACGATAGCAATCGCGGCATGCTTTGCAAAAGGAAAAACAATTATCAAAAATGCATTAACTGCACGCTGGAAAGAATGCGACAGAATTGCTGCGGTATGTAAAGAACTGTCTAAGATGGGTGCTAACGTTATTGAAAAAGAGGATGGGCTTATTATCGATCAAGATGGAACATGGAAATTAAAAGCTGCATACATCGATGGGTATTATGATCACCGGATGGTATTATCGTTGGCTCTTGCAGCTATGCAAGTAGAAGGAGAAACCATCATTTCTGATGCGGACATGGTGGAGAAATCTTTTGAAAATTTCATCCCAGACATGATAAAAGTTGGAGCAAATTTTGAGGTAGTGGAAGCAAGGTTATGAGAATTATTTTCGTTGGTATGAAAGGATGTGGAAAAACAACGCTAGGGACATTATTGGCAGAGAAGTTGCAAATACCATTTATTGACTCCGATGCTTCTATTGAAAAAATGCACGAACAGGAGAGGGGTGAAGCAATTCCTTTCCGCGAGATCTTTAAGAAATATGGAGAACAGTATTTTAGTGCTTTGGATTCGATAACTTTAAAGCAGATTGCGAAAGAATTTGGTAATACGGACTTTGTCTTTGCATGTGGGGGACGAACCCCTTTACAAGAGGAAAATCAGGAAATTTTATCCGGACTTGGGAAAGTCATTTTTTTGAAAGTCGAGAAAGCAGTGCTTTTAAAACGCATCCTTGCTCAGGGCATCCCTGCGTTTTTTCCTTATCCAGCTGATCCTGACAAATCACTTGATGAATTATTAACGGAGAGGTTGCCTGCATATCAAAAATTAGCAGATTTAACTATAGATGTCAGTGAGGGGACATCTGAGGAAGTAGTGAATACCATTCTGACGGAATTAAGGGCCTATGGCAAGAATTAATGGCGAAACGCAAATTATTGGCTTCTTTGGATCAACGTACAAAACAAGCAAGATGTATGCCATGTATAATGCCGCTTTTGAAGCATTAGGGCTTAATTATGTCTACGTCCCATTGATAGTTAATGACTTAGAAAAAGCAATCGAGGGAGTGCGTCATTTAGGAATAAAAGCCATTGGGGTGACGACACCCTATAAAATCGATGTCATGCCCTACCTTGATGAATTGGATAGCGATGCAAGAAGAATTGGAGCAGTCAATGCTATCATTAATAATAATGGCAAGGTACTTGGAGCAAATACAGACGGAAAAGGAGCAGTGAAAGCACTACAAGAAGTAACGGGTATTGCTGGAAAGAAAGTCTTATTGCTAGGCGCCGGTGGAGCAGCGAGAGCTATCGCGTTTGCTATTGCAGACGAAGGAGGGGATGTAATTATTGTAAATAGGACAAAAGATGCAGCAGAAGATCTGGCAAAAGCAGTTGGTTGTAACTACGAAACTGTAGATAAGCTAGAACAAGAAATAAAAGGTGCTCATGTTGTGATCAATGCAACTTCAGTAGGCATGGTGCCGACTGAAAACGAAACATTAGTAAAGAAAGCATTATTCTCGTCAGAATTAATCGTTATGGATCTTGTCTCTCATCCAAAAGAAACAAAATTACTAAGAGAAGCAAAAGAAAGAGGATGCAAAATAGTCTATGGCGATCGCATGCTTTTCTGGCAAGGTGTGCTGAAATTTAAAGTCTATACTGGAGTAGAACCGCCAATTGAAGTAATGGAAAAGGCTCTAAATAACTGCTAGCACGATCTTTTCAAGATTGAAGGTTAATCCTCGACGAATTTGCCAAGCAACTTGAGCGTAATGCCAAGCGCAAGAATAATAGCGGCGTTGACGCCCAGTTCGATCATCGCGCTACTAAACTCCTGCTGGGTCAATTTTGACCCGCTTTCGACAGAGAGCCTGGCACCAATTGAAAGAATGCCTCGTGTGGCGGAGACAATACCAATGAAGAGAAATGGACGCAACGAGGTTACGTGGGATTTAAGGTAATGAATGATGGTTCCAAGCAATTCCATGATGATCAGGACAAGGAGCAGGTCGGAAACGAGCTTAATAATGCCATCAGCCACATCTAATGGGGCCAGGTTTGATTTTAGCATTGAATTGGTAAAATCCCAGAAGCTGTAGCCGAGTGCCAAGAGCGCAGCGAGGAAGAAACAGATACCAACAATTGCGTAGATAATTGAATTGCCTCGTTCGAGTAGATTGCTGGATAAACCGGCAATACGAATTTCTGGCGCATGCTGATTATTATGGGTTTCTTTAGCGTCTGTTTGAAGCGGGGCTTCTGACCGGTTACCTTGCTCGCTAACTTCGATACTGTGGTCTGTCATTCCTCCATGTTCCTCACTGACCAGAACATCTTTTTTAGTATAGTTGTTGCAGATGTGTGTTTCTGCTGTGCGGCTGAGCCCTGACTTGAGCTTACCCCAATGACTGCCTGATGGACAGAACCCTGTCATATTTCCATCAGTTGTTGCTTAGCCAGCACCTGTCATCCCTCGTGATATCACACCTGATAGGCTAGCCTTGCTGCTCACGATGGTTTGCCGTCTAGGGGGGACTCGCCCTGGTTCGTGCGCTTCCTGCTGCGATGCAGGGAACGAGATGAGCGCATAAGCTGAACACGAGGTGCAGATGGAGATGCCTAAGCCGAACGGGCGTAATTTGGTACGCAGCTCGGAGAGCACATTGTAGAGTTGCTTCAATTCCTTTCTCCACGTGCCCCGTGCCTGGGCACACTCCAGGTGCAATCGTGCCTCCTGCACAACAAAATGCCACTCTTCTTCGGCGTCTCTCCGAAGTGAAAAGAGCCCGGCGAATAGCCCCTGGTACGAATAGAAGAGGCTCGCGTAGAGGACCTCATGCGGACAGTAGTGCGGGGACTCCAGCAGGGGGAGCAGGAGGCGCATTTGGAGTTCGGTCGTCAGTCTCTGCAGCAGAATCGGGTTCGCACTTGCTGAGTTCGTCGATACGAGCGAGACGATTAGGCAGTCCGAATTCACGCTAAGCGCCTGGTCAACAGGCAGCAATCCATCCAGGAAAAATAAGGGAAGTTCGCTTTCCCGCCCGTCAGCGAACGATGGTACAACGCTCATTTTTTTCATGGCTCTCTCCTTTCATCCTTAAGTGGCTCTGGAGATGGATTTCTTCCATATAAGAGTTGCTACCTGGTTTCTAACAAGCGAGAAATCGCCTCTGCTCCCGCCTGCAACTGCTGCCCGGCGCGTCGCATCGCATCATCATCGAACTGTGAAACGAAGCCGAAGACGCAGAGGAGGGCTACTGGTAACCCGGTCGGGCCAGTAATGGGAACCGCTACAATATTCACACCCGTCAAATACTCCTCATGGCACATGTCTATGCCTGTACGGGCCGTCTCCTCTACTGAAGCTAGAAACTGTTCAGGATCCATAATTGAATGCTTTGTAAGGCGAGGGAGGGAATGCGTGCGCAGGAAGGCTCGGCGCTGCTCCACCGTCCAACTCGCGAGTACAAGACGCCCCATGGCTCCTGTAAGCAGAGGTATGCGCGTCCCTAGTGGAACCGAGATATGTGGCAACGGATGCTCGCTTCCGTCTTCGACTGACTCGACGAGGCAGATTGTTTCATGTTCTACACGAAATAAGAAGATGGTCTCACCGATACTTGTCGCAAGACGATGCATAGCTGGGAGAGCAATGCGTCGCAAACTAGTACTCTGTACATTGGTTGCCAGATTGTACATGCGCTGCCCAAGAACATACTGCCGATCTTCAGACTGTTCGACGACCCTGCAGCTCTCCAATGTTTTGAGCAACCCATGGATGCTTCCTTTACTCATCTGGAGCTTACGCGATAGCTCCGACAAAGTCAGCCCCTCCTCCGACATGCTCAGAAGATCCAGTAGTCGAAAAGCCCGTACAACCATGGGCGCAGGTGACACAGTTGCTGAATCAGCAGCAAGTTCAATACCCTCTCGTTCACGATATTGAACAAATCGTTCTTCCATATAAACATTATGTAGTGATGAAAGGCATTTGTCAATCCTTCTCGGCCCAATTTATCTTAGCTAGACTTTCTCTAAGCTTTCTCTTAACTTAGCAATTTCATCAGCGATGGTGCCCCGCAGGGCATGGTGATTTGTACATTTCTCAGTCAGTGACAGGTAGCCTGCACCTGCCTGGTCAAGTCGGAATACGATACTAAACAGACAGCGAGATGAGAAGACGATGTCCGAAAAGTCAAACCGCCCCAGATCTCTTGACAAATATATTATCATATATTATATTACTATATAATATAATATAGATTTTGACTACACTTGCTCACTATCCTTCCTGAGTATTTTCAGGGGGTAGGGTCGAGTGCTTGGAACCATCCGCATACGCTGTATGCGGACAGAAAGAAAGATCTATGGAAGAAGCGATAAAGGCGCAATGGCCCTCTAACGAGCGGAAAGATGATCTGCACTTCTTTCCTCTAGAAGGGTTACTACCCGCTGGCGAGGCGCTCAGTGTGAATACGGTCTACCTGATCGTCTCGCTGGTGTCGACAAACTCAGTGAGCGGGAACCCGATTCTGCTGCAGAGACCGATGACCGAACTCCAAATGCGCCTCCTGCTCCCCCTGCTGGAGTCCCCGCACTACTGTCCGCACGAGGTCCTCTACGCGAGCCTCTTCTATTCGTACCGGGGACTATTAGCCGGGCTCTTCTCCTCCGACTGCACTGCCAGAGAGGAGTGGCAGACTACCATAGAGGAGAAGCGCGTGTTCCTGCAGCGTGCCCACGAGTCGGGAAGCTTGAAAAGGGATTTGAAACCGCTCTACAACGCGCTCTCTAAGCTGCGCTCCAAATTACGCCCGTTCGGTTTAGAGATTGCCATCTCCACCTCGCGTTCAGCCTATGCACTCATCTCGCTTCCCGTTCCTCGGCAATGAAGCGAGGGATAGGTGGAATAATTCATCTTTGGCTCCGCGTATTAGCTCATGAGTGCTCATGTTATGAATGTCCCTGGTGCTGGTCGTAAGGGTACTCCGTGCTCTGTAACTATCCATTTCGCGAGTTGACTTCCTCCCTGAGAACTGTTCCCTGAAATAGGGGAACTGTTTTTTGAAATAGGGGAACTGTTCTTCCGAAGCAGAGGGACTTGTAACTTAAATTTATTTACCAATCAGCTACACTTTTAGAGGGGAAAGAAACATCCCTCCCCCGCTTGCTTAGGAATGTCGCCGGTACGTGGAACTGATCGGGTTTGTGCCACCGCGTATCCAGGCTCGTACTGATCTGCTTGCCCGGATAGATCCAGAACTGCTATCTATGCAGGAAGCGATTCGTGCGCATGCGATGTACCCGGAATGCTTTGACACAAAAACGGCGCAACTCATGCTCTTTGGCATGCTCCTCGTCCAGTTATCCGACGCGGCACATCTGCATGGGCGAGCAGCCTACCGTGCAGGGGCAACCTGGGAGGAACTGAGTGCCGTTGTCGGTCTGGCTTTCCTGTTCCGTGGCCTCTCGGCTGCCAATCTGGGCGCACAGATTCTTCAAGAGCTTGCCAAAAACCCGGGTTGAGCCATTCATCGCTCAAAGGCGGTGAGGTCAGGATATTTTCTCAGGAAGGAAAAACGTAGCGCCTTGGTTCTCGTATGAGAAGCGTTTGGTTCGTGATGAACAAAGCTGCGAGATTATGGCTTTTGCAGCACGAAGCGTTGTTGGTCAAGCATCTCCCTATGGAGAGAGGAGGTTGTTCCATGACAGAGAGACCAGAGCCTATCCATGATATTGCTCAACTGGGACATTTTGAGATCTTTACCCCCAAACCAGACGAGAGCGTCAGGTTCTTCCAAGAGATCCTTGGGATGGAAGAAACGGATCGCCAGGGCCAATCCGTGTACATGAGGGCCTGGGGAGATTATGATCATTGTACGCTCAAGATCACTGAAGCCAAACAAGCGGGTCTAGGGCACGTTGGCTTGCGGGCCTGGAGTCCACAGGCACTTGATCGACGGGTGGAGGCGCTCAAGGCCACCGGTCGTGGAAAAGGGTGGATTGATGGGGATATCGGGCATGGACGCGCTTACCAATGCGAAGATCCCGATGGGCACCTGTTCGAGGTCTATTACGATGTGCAGAAGTATGTGGCTCCTCCACACTTACGTCCAAAACTCATCAATCAGCCGCAAAAGTTTACAGGGCGTGGGACCGCCGTCAAGCGCATCGACCATGTCAATATGATGTGCAGCAATGTCACGCCGAACCGGGAGTTTCTCCAAAATACGCTGGGATTTCATCTACGGGAGAACTTACAACCCGAAGTGGGTGGGATCGAAGAAGGGGCCTGGCTCAGCGTCACCTCCCTGGTGCATGATATCGCCTACACGCGTGACTTTACAGGCAATCGAGGCAGACTGCACCATATCTCGTACTGGGTAGATAACCAGGAAGATGTGCTGCGAGCCGCCGACATCATGTCGGATAACGACGTCTTCATTGAGGCAGGCCCCTCCAAGCACAACATCACACAGGCGTTCTACCTCTACTCGTATGAACCCGGTGGCAACCGCTTCGAACTCTTCTCCGCTGGCTACAACATCTTTTCCCCGGACTGGGAACCGATCACCTGGAGAAAGACCGATCGAGGTCGGGGCGTGTACTGGGGTGGCACCTTACCCGAAAGTTTCAAGACGTATGGGACGCCGGTTGTCAAGGTAGACCTATCCGCCGCGGAAAGAGAAGAACTCTTTGTCTTTGATCCGGCATAGATCTATCTAGCGTGTATTGCTGCTTTCTGGCGTGGGTGTGCGTCGCATGCGAGAGAGCAGCATGCACCCTTCGTCTTGCACACGGAGAAGGGCAACGTATTGGTTGCCCTCTCTCGAGTCCTAAGTACTTTACAGGTTACAAGTAGAGATGGCTGTCTAGCAGGATAGCACCAGAGGGTACGCGTAGGATTTTTGCATAGTGCCAGGAGGTTTTTTCACATGCCTCTTGAATTCGTGCAAAAATCCTGTGCGCATCCAGCGCTAGAGAAGGAAAGAACGTCTATGACACAAGCAAAAGCATCGCCTGAAATCGGCAAATCCATTCAGGCTGGCAACATAAAGACGAACTATCACGAAGCGGGCAGTGGGCCACCGGTGATCCTCATTCACGGCTCCGGGCCAGGGGTGTCGGCATGGGCCAACTGGCAATTCGCTATCCCCTATTTAGCGGAGCGGCTCCACGTCTTCGCCTATGATCAGATTGGCTTCGGCTATACCGAACCGGCTCCCAATCAGAGCTACAGCCTGGAGCTGTGGACGAATCACCTGCTCAATTTCATGCAAGCCGTGGGCGTCAAGCGAGCACATCTCGTTGGCAACTCGATGGGGGCCGCCGTGGCCTTGGATGCCGCTGTGACGCATCCAGAGGTTGTGGACCGGCTGGTGCTCATGGGTGCAATGGGCGTACACTTCCAGCTCAAGCCAGGAGAGGGACTGGACGCCGTGTGGGGCTATACACCGAGTGTCGAGAATATGCGGCGCTTGATTGATATCTTTGCTTATGATCCGGGGAAGTTCCCGACGGACCAGTTAGCCGAACTACGCTATGAAGCGAGCATTCGGCCAGGAGCGCAAGAGGCGTTCTCCAGCATGTTCCCGCAACCACGTCAAAAAGAAGTGGACGCCCTGGCCGCCTACGAAGATCGCCTATCCGAAGTCACGCATCCCACGCTCATTGTCCATGGGCGCGAAGATCGCGTGATTCCACTCGAAACCAGCCTCAAGCTACTGCAAGTGCTGGACAATGCGCAGTTACATGTATTCGGCCACTGCGGTCACTGGACGCAGCTTGAACCCAGAGAGGCGTTTAACCGCCTGGTACGGGATTTCTTAACGGAAGAAGTGTAATCTATGGATCCGATGATTGAGGAAAGTGCGAGAGCATTGCATGATGCCGAGCGGAGTCGTGTGCCGATCGCACCACTGAGCGAGCGGTATCCCTCGCTGACTCCTGCCCAGTCCTACGCGATTCAAAGCGCATGGCTTGATCTGTTACGAAAGGAAGGCGCACAGGTCGTTGGACACAAGATTGGACTGACCAGCAAGGCTATGCAGGAGCAACTGGGCGTGAACGAACCCGACTACGGGTTCATCCTCGATACCATGGTGGTGCCCTCGGGGAGTACTCTGCCGCGCAGCGCGTTTCTGCTGCCACGCATCGAGCCCGAGATCGCTTTCTGGCTGGCGGAAGACCTCCACGGACCAGGAGTGACGGCGGAACAGGTGTTGGCAGCGACACAAGGGGTGAGCGCCGCGTTGGAGCTGGTGGATAGCCGGATCGAGAACTGGCGCATCAAGCTCGTCGACACCATTGCCGATAACGCCTCATCAGCGCGCTTAATTGTCAGTCAGCAACTCGTCTCACCCCAGGAGCTAGATTTGGCAGCGGAAGGGGTCGAGCTTCTATGCGACGGTGAAACCGTTGGATCAGGGACGGGCGCAGCCGTGCTTGGGCACCCGGCCATAGCGGCTGCATGGTTAGCGAATAAACTCGCGGAGTTCGGCGTGAGTCTGCTCAAGGGACAGGTCGTGCTCCCCGGTGCTATGTGTGCATCTGTGTCCGTGGCATCAGGGAAGACATATCGAGCGGTCTATGCAAGATTGGGCGAGATGTCCGTCAGTTTCGAGTGAACGGGAAGCGGGCGTCACAATGGACCTTGTTAGAAACAAAGGAGTGAATATATGCCAACGCCAATCCAAATGCCACGGCTCGGAGAGACCGTCGCAGAGGGGACAATTGGGGCCTGGCTCAAGCAAGAGGGGGAGACGGTTGAGAAAGACGAGGCCCTGGCCGAAGTCATTACGGATAAAATTACCGCCGAACTTCCCTCACCTCTTGCCGGTCGCCTGGTAAAAATCCTGGTGCAAGCGGACGAAACCGTGGAGGTGGGCACCGACATCGCGCTGATCGAGGAGAGCGCGGAGGTGTCAGCTGCGCCTCCAGCGCAAGCTGCTCCCGCTCCAGGTGTGGCTGTCGCGGCAAGTTCCGTATCGGCAGCGGCTCCTGCAATGCAACAAGTATCTGCACGTGCAGGCGATGGTGCGAGGGCCCCCTCTGAAGGCGGTGAGGCAGGTCAGCGGATTTCCCCCCTGGCGCGACGCCTCGCCGAAGAGCATGGCATTGATCTCAACCAGATCGCAGGAACGGGTATTGGTGGCCGCATTCGCAAAGAGGATATTTTGGCGTATGTGGCCTCGCGCTCGACACAAGCACAGCCATCGCCCACACCCGCGGCGGCTGCACCTGCGCCTCCAGCCGTTGCTCCGCCACCACCTGCGGCTCCCGCTGTGTCGCCACCACCTGCTGCCCCGAAAGCGGCTCCCGCTCCAACCGTCGCCGGAGCGGACGAAGAGGTGGTGACGCCTGACCGCATGCGCCTGGCCATCGCTGAGCACATGGTGCGCACCAAGCGTACTGCGCCCCATGCGACCACCTTTATGGAGGTCGATATGACCAACATTGCCAGGTGGTTGGACAAGAACAAAGAGGGGTTCAGACACAAGAACGGGCATAGTATCAGCTACGTCGCTTTTGTGATGAAAGCCACCTGCGAGGGGTTGCGCCAGTTCCCGATGGTGAACGCGACGTGGACAGAAGACAACAAGATCATCGTCAAGAAGCGCATCAACCCGGGCCTGGTGGTGGCCACCGAGACGGGCCTGCTTGTTCCGACGATCTATGATGCCGATCAGTACACGCTGGCGGGCCTGGCCAAACAGATCGCGGCCATTGCGCAGAAGGCGCGCTCCAACAAGCTGACGCTCCAGGATATGCAGGGCAGCACGTTTTCCGTCAATAATACGGGCACCTTTGGCACCATGTTCTCGACCCCGCTCATCAATCAGCCCCATGCCGGGATTCTGAGCATGGAAGCGGTGGTCAAGCGGCCGATGGTGATGGAGGACGATGCGATTGCGATACGTCACATGATGTTCCTCTCCTTCACCTTCGATCACCGTATCCTTGATGGCGCGGGGGCCAATGGGTTCCTCCAGGCCGTCCGCCTCAAATTGCAGAGCTATGGAACAGACATCGATGTGTATTAGTCTGGGCCAGCAAAGAAGGAGTTAGATACGTATGCCTGACCAACAGCATGTGAACCCAGTTGATCAAATGGCGCGCGAGGCGGTACTGACCGAGCAGGTGCCGACCTTTGACCCCGTCGACTGTTTCAAGCAGATGATCCTGGCACGCACCATCAACGACGTCCTCAAGACGCGCAAGACGCAAGGCAAATTCGACTTCTATATTGGCTGTGCCGGTCACGAGGCGATTGCCGGCGTAATTGCCGCCCTGCGCCCCGATGACTGGCTCACCTTATACTACCGGGACCTGGCCGGCTGGCTGCAGCGCAGCCGTGATCCCTACGCGCCCATCCGTGGGGCCTATGCACGGGCGACCGACCCGATGACCTCTGGGCGCAGTTTATCGGAGCAATTCAGCAGTCGCCGCTTCCACGTCCTGCCTTACTTCAGCGAGATCGCGGCGCTGGCACCCTTCTGCGCCGGTGTGGCCTTCGCCTTCAAGCGTGAGCAGACCGGCCAACTCGTGTCGTTCCACTGCGGTGATGGCGGCGTGGCGACCAACGACTTCAACGTGCTCTATCGTGCGGCGACCGTCCATCAACTGCCGGTGCTGATGGTCGTGGAGGAGAATGGCTGGGCCATCACGAACGCCGGGCGACAGTGGGGCGGGAGCCTGGTCGACTGGGCGCGTGGAGGTGGAGCCGAAGCCGTCGAGATGGACGGCAGCGATGCGATCGCGCTCTATGAAGCCACGCGCTCCCTGGCCGAGCATGTTCGTACCCAAGGCCCGGCCTTGCTCCACCTCAAGATAGGATTGCTCGACGCACACTCCAGCAGCACCGACATCTATGGCTATCGCGAGCGCGCTGAGGTCAACAAGACCAAGGAGATGCGCGATCCGATCATCAACACGGGGAACCGCCTCATCGAGATGGGGAGGCTCTCGAAAGAGGACATCGAGCGCTTCAAGAAAGAGGCCAGGGCGCAGGTCACCCAGATCGATGAGCAGGTGCAGGGCGAACCGCTGCCCAGCGGTGGCCGTTACCTGGAGCACGTCTTCAGCTTCCCCAAGGAGCCAGCCATCGAGCCGACCGGGGCCCCAAAGACGACGAGCATGCTCGATGCGGTCAACCATGCCCTGGCGGAGATCGCGAGCCGCGACCCGGGCTTCTTCGTCTATGGCCAGGATGTCGGCAGTCAGCGCGGGGGCGTCTTCGGCACGACGCAATCGCTGGTCAGCAAATTTCCAGGGACGGCCATCAGCGCCCCGCTCAACGAGCAACTGATCTTCGGCATGGCCGCCGGCGCCTCGATGGTCGATGGCCGGGCGCGCTGCGGCGAGATCCAGTTCATCGAATATCACCAGTCGATGGCGCAGACGGTGCGCCTGGCGGGGCAAATCGAGTATCAATCCTTCGGCGACTGGAAGTGCCCGGTGCTCATCCGCATGAAGGCGGGTGGCGGCGGGGGCGGTCCCATCTCATCCGGGGCCGGCGGCGGCATCCCCGGGCTGATCGTGCTCTGCCCCAGCACGCCGTATGACGCCAAGGGCCTGCTGATCGAAGCTTCACGCACCGAGTCGCCCGTGATCTACCTGGAGCGGGGTCGGCTCTATCGCTCGGCACCGCCAAAGGATCGGCAAGGCAATGTCATCGGGCCAGTGGAAGCACTCTGGCAGGTGCCGGAAGGCTACTATACCGTCCCGATGCGCAAAGCGCGCCGCATCCGCATCGGCTCGGGCTACCTGACCGGGGCCATCGTGACGTGGGGGACGATGATGCTCGAAGCAGCCATCGCTGCCGCCAATGTGGTAGTACAATATGGAGGAGCCTTCGACATTGTCGACCTGCGCACGCTGATGCCCTTTGATGAAGAGACGATCTCAGCAGCGGTGCGCGAAGCCAACCGCGCGGTGGTCGTGACCGAGGAGCCCGACTACACGACCTTTGGTCGCCACGTCCATTCCTGGATTGTGCAGCACCACTTCGATGATATGGATCTGCCTGCTGCCTTTCTCTGTGGCAAGGGGAACATCCCCTCGGTACCCTATAACGGGCCAGAGGAAATGGCGTTCTATCCGACCTCCAAGGATATTGAGGCAGTGCTGATCAACTTTGCAACGGCCTAGTGCAAAATCAACAGAGTTGATAGGGAATGGGGTGCGGGGGGCAATGCCCCTGCCGGGGCGAGGGGTGTCCTCGCCTCTTTCCCTCTTTTCCCAAAAAGGTGAGGTGGTAATGCACCAGGGCAGAGATAGAATAGCTTAGAGGCCCGATGGAACGGGTCTGTTCAACGTGCAGGAGAAGGTCATGGCAAGTAATCAGTATGATGTGGCAGTGATCGGTGCGGGTCCTGGTGGCTATGTCGCCGCGATCCGCGCCGCCCAACTGGGAGCCAGGGTCGCCATTGTCGAGAAACAGTATTTAGGCGGCACCTGTCTCAACGTGGGCTGTATCCCCTCCAAGGCGATGTTGCACATCGCCGAGGTGATGCATAGCGTGGCCTCGATGGGAGAACTTGGTATCGAATTTCCACAGCCACCGACGTTTGACATGCACAAGGCCGTCGCGTTTACCGACAGCGTGGTCAAGCGCATGACTGGCGGCATTGGGGTGTTGATGAAGGGCAACCGTATTGAGGTGTTCGATGGACTGGGGACCGTTGATGCCTCGCGTAACGTGACCGTCACCAGGAGTGAAAGTACCAAGAGTGATGGGTCGCCACAACAATTCAGTGCCGAGAAGATCATACTCGCCACCGGTTCTGTCCCGCTCTTGCCCCCGTTTCCCGGTATTGACGGGCGCAACGTGATCAATAGCGATACCTGCTGGCACCTGCCCAAGCTGCCAGAAAGTATCATCTGTGTGGGTGGAGGCGTCATCGGCGTCGAACTGGCGTGCATGTTCAATGGCATCGGCTCCCAGGTCACGATTGTCGAAATGCTGCCGAGCGTCATGGCCCCGGTGGATGACGAGGTACGCAATCTCCTCGTGCGTTCGCTGAGCAAGCGCGGCATCACCATTGCCACGAATGCGAAAGTGGAGTCCATCACCGACGAGGGCAACCTGAAGAAAGTGACGGCCAGTACGCCGAAGGGAGAGCAGGGCTTCAGCGGCGAGTATGTGCTGATGGCTGTAAGTCGACGCGCAAACACAAGCGGACTGGAACAACTCATGGAGCAGGGACTGGACAACGACCGGGGGCGGGTGCACGTCAACGAGAAGATGGAGACGAGTCTGCCAGGCATCTATGCGATAGGCGACCTGGTGCATGGCGCTGGCCTGGCGCACGTCGCCTCGACCGAGGGGGAAGTGGCGGCTGACAACGCCATGGGCCATTCCGCGAGGATGGATTATGATGTTGTCCCCAACCCCATCTATACTTTCCCGGAGATCGCCTTTGTGGGCCTGACCGAGGCACAGGCAAAAGAGCACTATTCTGACGTGCGTGTCGAGCGCTTCCCCTGGGTTGCGAATGGCAAGGCTGTAGGCAGCGCCAATACGGAGGGGTTCACCAAAGTCATCCTGGGCAAGCACAACGAGATACTCGGAGCGCACATCATCGGTCCGGATGCGACCAACCTGATTACGGAATTCTCAGTCGCCATGCGTGGTGAACTCACAGGTGATGAGCTGATTGACACGATTCACCCGCACCCAACACTCAGCGAGGGGCTGCGCGAGGCGGTGCTGGCAGCGGAGGGGCGTCCGATCCACATCCCACCCAAGCAGGCGGCGCGAGCAAGATAGCATAGAAGCCCTATCTCGCTGAGAGAAAAGGGACCCCTTTGCAGAGGAGGTGGCTAATATGAAAGACGTACCAGATATAGAGACGAACACTGTTGATAAGGGTCTGGCCACACCACAGAGCGTGGAACGTGCTCGTCCTACGGTTCCTGCGGTCATGCCGCGTGTCGTGATTGTCGGAGCCGGCTTTGGCGGACTATGGGCGGCACGTGCCTTACGAAACACGCCCGTGCAGGTGACGGTGATCGACCGCAATAACCATCACCTGTTTCAACCGCTCTTATACCAGGTCGCGACCGCCTCGATCTCCCCTGCTGAAATTTGCGCACCCATTCGGAGCGTGCTCAGAAAACAAAAGAACACAGAAGTGGTGCTGGCCGAGGTGACAGGCGTGGATGTGCAGGCACAGCGGGTGCTCATACACGATCAATCGATCCCCTATGACTACTTGATCCTGGCGACTGGCGCACGTGACAGTTACTTTGGGCATAACGACTGGGCGCCCATCGCTCCTGGACTCAAATCGGTTGTGCAAGCGACCGGGATTCGACGCAAGCTTCTGCTGGCTTTTGAGATGGCCGAGCGAGAGACGGACCCAGAGAAGCGCCAGGCGCTGTTAACATTTGTGCTGGTGGGCGCTGGTCCGACAGGCGTGGAGATGGCCGGAGCGATTGGGGGCCTGGCCCATAAAACGCTGATCGCGGACTTCCGCCATATCAATCCCAAGGAAGCTCGCATTGTACTGGTAGAAGCCATTCCGCGGATTCTCCCTGCCTTTGATGAGCGCTTAGCCAACAAAGCCCGCGACGCCCTCACCCGTCTGGGCATCGAAGTCCGAACGAGTTCGCCAGTCGAAGCGATCGACAGTGAAGGCGTGGTGGTAGCCGGGGAACGCATTCCCGCCAAAACGGTCATTTGGACGGCAGGAGTAGCCGCCTCGCCTGCTGGCCAGTGGCTGGGCGCCGAGACGGATCGGGCGGGCCGCGTTAAGGTGGGCAGCGATGTGACTGTCCCTGGCCATCCCAACATCTTTGTGCTGGGCGATACGGCGAGTTTCACCCAGGATGGCAAGCCGCTGGCAGGAGTGGCCCAGGTCGCAATGCAGCAGGGGCGCTATGTTGCTTCCGTGATAGCTGATCGTATCGCTGGCAAAGCACACACGCAGCCCTTCCGCTATGTCGATAAGGGGAGTATGGCCACAGTAGGACGCTTCTATGGCATCGTCGAGGCTGGCAAGTTTCGCACCGCCGGTGTAGTGGGATGGTTCTTGTGGCTGGTCCTACACCTCATGTTCCTGATCGGCTTCCGCAACCGCCTTGTCGTCGGGTTTCAATGGTTAGTGTTCTACACGACATTTCAACGCGGGGCCCGGCTCATCACTTTCGAGGACACGTCACGTCCCCTGTAGCGATATGTTCGTTTTCCACCTTCCGCATGATTGGAAGGGAGATTACAAGAGGGGCCCGTGGCCCAAGATGAGGAGAGAAACCATGGCAGACAAGAAAGTCAATGAAGCGACATGGGCACTGGTTACCTCCTTCCAGGAAACCAATCAGGCCATTGTCCAGAGTATCATTACCGCTCAGGAACGCGACATGAAGTTTGCGCAAAGCTTCTTCACCGAGGGCATGGACATGCTCAAGTCCTGCCAGGCTGCAGCGGAGAAAATCGTGGCTGCTCAGGAGCGTAACACTTCGTTTACCCAGCGCTTCTTTACCGAGGGCATGGATGTGCTCAAGACCAATCAGGCCGTGTCGGAGGACATCGCTGCCATCCAGGAGCGCAATATGAAGTTTGTCCAAAGCTTCTTCACCGGGGGGGTAGAAACCCTCAAGAGCCAGGTAGAGAGCGCTCGTGCCCTGGTTCAGAACTTGCAACAGAAAGCCCAGGAGCAGCAAGAAGCGTTCCAGCGACTGACACAGGAGTCGATGGAGGCCTACACGGACTTCTTTCGCGCTCCGCTCGCCGCCTACCAGCAGACGGTAGATGCGGCTCAGGCCGCGACTAAGCAGGGACTAGAGAACGCGCAGAAAGCAACTGAGCAGATGGTAGATGCGGCTCAAGGCGCGACTGAGCAGACGCTGGATGCTGCACAAAAGGCGAAAAAGTCACCAAGTAGTTAGCAATTACAGGGAAAGGAGCTTTCTCTATGACAGATAGATCTTCTCGTGAACCGAGTCCCTTCGATACCTGGAGCAAGTTGATTGAGAGTACCATGAAGGGAAATCCGGTCCTGCAAGCGAGCGTTGAGCAGGCAGCGGAAGGAGGGAAAGACCCCTGGATCGCCCTGATTGATCAGCTCTGGCGCGCCAATCCCTACAGCAAATTAGTGCCGCTTGATCCCGCCGAGATCACCCGCGCCTTCCAGCAGCTCTGGCTCGATGCCGCACGCAATCCGGACCGCACCTGGGCCAATTATAACGAATTTGTTCAGCAATACACGCAGGTGATGACCGGAACGACCCTCAAGTTCTGGGGACAGGGCAAGGATGTCGAGCCAGTCATCGCGCCAGAGAAAGGGGATAAGCGCTTCAGCGCCCCCGACTGGCAGCAGAATCCGGTCTTCGACGCGCTCAAACAAAGCTATCTGCTGGCCGCCACGACGCTGCTCAAGTCCGCCTCCGAGGTGCAGGGACTGGATGAGCACCTGCAGCGTAAGCTGGTCTTCTACCTGCGCCAGTTCCTGGATGCCATCAGTCCCACCAACGTGGCCTTCACCAATCCGCAGGTTATCCACGAGACGGTGCAGAGCGGCGGCCAAAACCTGGTGAAGGGCATGGAGCACCTGCTGCGCGATATCGAAGCCGGGCAGATGAAGATGACCGATACCGAGGCGTTCGCACCTGGACGCAACCTGGCGCTGACACCTGGGCAGGTGGTTTATCGCAACAAGCTGATCGAACTCATCCAGTACGCACCCACCACAGAGAAGGTGTACGCGATTCCCTTACTGTTTATTCCACCCTGGATTAACAAGTACTATATTCTGGACATGCAGTCGAAGAATAGTCTCATCAAGTTCCTGGTGGATTCCGGCTTTACCGTGTTTGTCATGAGCTGGAAGAACCCCGATGCTTCCATGGAAGAAACCAGCTTCGACGACTATTTGACGTTGGGGCCACTGGCTGCATTTGCTGTCATCAAAGAGATTACCGGTTCGCCCAAGGTCGATCCTGTCGGCTACTGCATTGGGGGCACGCTGCTCTCGATGACGCTGCCCTACCTGGCAGCGAAAAAGGACGAGACGGTCAATGCGGCGACGTTCTTTGTCTCGCTGCAGGATTTTACTGAGGTCGGCGATACATCGGTGTTCATCGACGAACCGCAGGTGACCTATATCGAAGGGCAGATGATGGAGCGTGGCTACCTGGATAGCCGCTCGATGGGGACGATGTTCAACATGCTGCGTGCCAACGATTTGATCTGGAGCAACGTCGTCAACAACTATTTTTTGGGCAAGGAGCCGCCTGCCTTCGACTTGCTCTACTGGAACGCCGACGGCACGCGCATGACCCAGGCGGCGCACTCGTTCTACCTGCGCAACACCTACCTGGAGAACAATCTGATCAAGCCCAATACAATTGCCCTGAAGGGGGTGCCGATTGACCTTGGGAAGATTCGCCAGGACATTTATGCGGTTGGCACCGAGCAAGATCATATCGTCCCCTGGAAGTCTGCCTGGCGGATCTCTCAGCTTGCCAGTGGCCACGTGCGCTTTATTG
>WNGR01003340.1_pt1 | contig 23261 bp, 14 predicted proteins | sample 5407581 | NCBI WGS metagenome assembly WNGR01 (sample SAMN13153383, study PRJNA577476) | soil metagenome | isolation source: 80 cm soil or saprolite under Garry oak tree replicate 2 | place: USA:California | collected 2016-06-15
TGCAGCTCGATCGCGTTTAGATGATTGCGAAGATCGTGACTGAGCTGCCGGACAAAGCGAACCGCGTCGATCCACGGAACGCTCAACGAATCACTTCGATCTTCAGAAGCCGCACTTGCCATATCCCGGCACAAACTTACCAAATCGACGAGGAAAGGCGATTTCCCAATCGCCTTGGCGGTTGGAAACCGCCGGTCCTTGCTATTTCTTGAGCGAAAATTTGTCGTCAACCGCCTGCTCGCCCGCCGTGACCCCGACCTGCGAATCATTGCCCGTGAGATGACGCAACACATGAAACGCATCTTCCGGATCGGCATCGATGGAATGCGCAATCTGTTCAGCGGTCTTCCCGTCTCCAAAGGTTAATTTCTCGCGCACTTGTTTTTGAAGTTGCAACAATTTCGTCGCCGCCTTTTTCCCGGCCTCAACGCCAGGTTGATCGTAGGCATTGATATTGACGAGTGACGCATAGAAGCCGACAGCGCGCTCATAAAGCGCGATCAACGCACCGATGTTAAAGGCGTTCGCTTCCGGAATGCTCAACGTGATCGATTCACGACCGCTCTCATAAAGCGCACTTCGTGTTCCGCGCAAAGATCCCTGAAGATAATCGCCGCTCGTAATGCCGTCTTCGACCTCAACGGCCGCGCCATGCCGACCTTTGCGCACCTCGATGAAGGTCACAAAAAAATTCAACAAGCCATCGCGCAACTGCTGCACATAGGCGTGCTGATCGGTGGAGCCTTTGTTGCCATAGACAGCAATGCCTTGGTGCACAATTTGTCCATCGAGATCCTTTTCTTTTCCTAGCGATTCCATCACCAGCTGCTGTAAATATTTGCTGAACAGCGCCAGCCGGTCCTTGTAGGGCAGGATTACCATATCTTTCTCGCCTTTGCCGTTGCCGGCGTAATACCACATTAATGCCAGAAGCATCGCGGCGTTTTGCGCTACGTCGCGTGCGCGCGTCCGTTCGTCCATTGCCGCCGCCCCCGCGAGGAAACTGTCAACGTCAAAACCTTCCAGCGCCATCGGGAGAAGTCCCACCGCGCTCATCACCGACGTCCGCCCACCCACCCAATCATGCATCGGGAAACGGGCGAGCCATCCATCCTTTTCGGCGTATTTGTCCAGTTCGCTCCCCACGCCGGTCACAGCGATGGCATGTTTGGCGAATTGAAGTCCATTCTCTTTAAATTTTGTTTCGGCTTCGACCATTCCATTTCGCGTTTCCTTCGTTCCACCGGATTTCGAAATGGCGACGACGAGCGTTTGCGAAAGGTAATTGCTGATCTTATCGAAGACGCGATCGAAGCCATCCGGATCGGTGTTGTCGAAAAAATAGATATCCATTGGATCGCGCGACGATCCGAGCGCATCCGCCACGAATTGCGGTCCGAGCGCCGAACCACCAATTCCAATTAGCAGCACATGCTCGAATCGTTTACCGTCTTCGGCTGCGATTTTTCCGGCGTGAACATCGGCCGCAAACTGTTTGATACGCTTGTTCGTTCCCTCGATGTCAGCGCGAAGTTGTGCACTCGGTGCCAGCGCGGGATTGCGGAGCCAGTAATGGCCAACCATGCGTTTCTCATCGGGATTGGCGATCGCTCCCGATTCGAGCTCTTCCATCGCAGCGAACGCCTTTTCGATCCGCGGCTGCATCTTCTCGAAGAAATCATCCGGAAATCTCATCCGGCTGATATCGATGGAAACATCGAGATCGCCGTAGTGCAAAAAATACTTCTGAAAACGCTGCCAGAGTGACGAGGAAGACATCATTTCCAGCTAAGCGCAATGGCCATTGAGGTCAATCGCCCCGGCCTTGGATTATGGCGGTGTCGACTGCTTGCCTGGCACGGCGCCTTTTTTGGCCGGCACTTCTTGTTCCGGTGCGACTTCGTATTCCGGTTTGGGAACTCCCATCAACCAGTGGTCGAACCAGCCAACAATATTTTGCAGCCGCTCGATGCGATGCCACGGCTGACCCGAGCGCGAAAGCTCGTGAGACTCGTTGGGAAAACGCACCATCACCGTTGGAACCTTTCGAAATTTAAGCGCGCGAAACATTTCCTCGCCACCGGCCCCAGGTGGCGTTCGATAATCGCTCTCGCCCAGGATCAGCATGAGCGGCGTCTTCACGTTCTTAATGTAATTGATCGGCGATCGCGCTTTGAACTCTTGCTCGTCCTCAAACGGCGGCGCCTTGAACCAAGTCGGCTGAAAGAGCGTAAAATCAGCTGAGTACCACCAATCTTCCCAACTGGCGATGTCGCGCTGAGAAACGGCCGCCGCAAAGCGGTTCGTTTGTCCAATCACCCAATTCGTGAGCAATCCGCCGCCGCTCCCGCCGGTCACGCCGAGTTTCTTATCGTCGATGTACCCGCGGCGGATCACGTCATCCACGCCGGCCATTAAATCCTTATAATCGTCGCCGGGATAATGATATTGAATCACATTGCCGAAATCCTGTCCGTAGGTCGTGCTGCCACGCGGATTTGGATAAAGCACCACGTAACCTTTCGCAGCCATCCACTGAAATTCGTGCTCGAAGATGTAACCGTAAGCCGAATGGGGCCCACCATGGATATTCAGAATAAGCGGATATTTTTTCCCGGGATTAAAGTTCGGCGGTTTCTGCACCCATGCCTGGATGCGTTTGCCATCGAAAGTCTGATACGAAATCTCTTCCGGCTCGGTAAGATTAAGTTTGGAGAAAAGCTCGTTGTTAATGTTTGTTAACTGGCGTCCCGCGTCTGCGGGACCACCGGTCCGGTCCATCGCGAAGAGATCGTTTATCCGCGTCGGAGTCGAGACCGTGTAGATAATCTTCGAGCCATCGTCAGACGCGCGGAAACGGAGGACTGCCTGATTTCCGTGCGTAAGATCCGTTTCTGCTCCGCTCTGGACATCGAACGACGCGAGAATTGTTTTGCCTTCTTTTCCGCAGACCACGATCAAGCTGTGCCCGTCTGGCGTCCATACCGGAATATTCGGGCCCCCGGCACGCGGAGCCGAATTATCACCGAAAACGCCGTCACCCACATCGAAATCAAAAGTCGCGGTCAGATTTCGCGGCTTCGCATTCGGGGAAAGATCGACAATCCACAAATCCGGCTGCGTGTAGGAATTCACCGGCTGCGTTGTCGCCGCGATAAATGCAATCCGTTTGCCGTCAGGACTCAGCGACAAATTATCCATCTCCATGTCGATTGAGTTGAGTTTGGTCGCGTCTCCGCCGCTTGGACGGATTGAATAGAGTTCGGTCTTCGGCAGTTCGTAATACGGTTCATCCACGCGCAGTGACGTGAAATAGATCTGCGCGCCGTCCTTCGACCAAACGATGTTGCCCTCATCAAATCGGCCGGAGGTCAATTGCCTGGGCTGCACTTTCTCATCCGCGTTGCGCGGCGCTGTTACCAGCCAAATATGACTCGGGCGCTTCGGGTCGAGGTAGCCTTCATTATCTTCGCGGTAAACCGCCCGCGTGATCACGTGGATATCGCTCTCGTGTTCCGCTTCGGCCTCCGCTTTTTTTTTGGCTGCATCTGGTTCGCCACTCGGTGTCGCTGTCGGCTTGTTCGAACTTTTTGCAGAGGCGCGCGGTGACGGGGAGGTTTCACTCACTGCCTTTTTGAGTTCCTCTTCCTTGCGCTTTTTCTTTTCCTGCTTGGCGAGATCCTCCGCGTTCGTGTCGCTCGTGAACGCGATCGTTTTTCCGTCCGGCGCCCACACAGGATTGCTCGCGCCCTTGGGCAGATCGGTAAAAGAGAATGAATCACCGCCGGCCATCGGTAAGATCGACAATTGAGGCGGCTCCGGTTTGCCCTCCTTTTCGGTAGTGCGCAAGAAGAGCAAAAATTTCCCGTCCGGCGACCAGCGTGGCGCCACGTCATGATCGCCTTTTGTCAGTTGATGAGGCTCTTCGCCGCCCGCGACCGGTACGGACCAGATCGAGGTGTTATAGCCCTCCTTTTTTTCGTTTACCGTTACCCGTACAAAAGCGACACGCGTTCCGTCCGGAGAAATTTGTGGATCGCCGATCCAGACAAAATCGAAGAGGTCTTTTTCAGTAATGTTGCGCTTTTGTGCGAAAAGGCTGCTGCTTGCAGCAATCAAAACAGTGAAATAAATCGCGAGCTTATTCATAAGAGTTCTTGAGGATTAAGATGCAGTTCACAAACGATTCGGATTCAGAATTAGGTGTCGACCTTAGCGCTCCTCAGAAATCACATATGTTCGATCACGTTGTCGCCGAACTGCGAACATTTGATTTCGGTCGCGCCCTCCATCAACCGCGCGAAATCGTAGGTGACGCGCTTGCTTGCGATCGCGCCCTCTAATCCTTTGAGAATCAGATCAGCAACTTCCGTCCAGCCCATGTAACGGAACATCATTTCGCCCGAGAGAATCACCGAACCGGGATTGACCTTGTCTTGATTCGCGTACTTCGGCGCGGTGCCGTGGGTCGCTTCGAAAATCGCGTGACCGGTGATGTAATTAATGTTCCCACCGGGCGCGATACCAATCCCGCCCACTTGCGCGGCGAGCGCGTCACTCAAGTAGTCGCCGTTCAGGTTTAGCGTCGCGATCACGTCGAAATCTTCCGGCCGTAACAGCACTTGTTGCAGAGTGATGTCCGCGATCGCGTCTTTGATCACAATACCGGCCCCGGGTTTGCCCATTGGAATCTTGCACCAGGGTCCGCCATCGATTTCCTTGGCATGGAAATATTGCTTCGCAATCTCGTAGCCCCAATCGCGAAACGCGCCCTCTGTGAACTTCATGATGTTCCCCTTGTGCACCAGCGTTACGCTTTTGCGCTGGTTCTGGATCGCATAAGCGATCGCGCTGTGGATCAGGCGCACGCTGCCCGCGCGGCTGACCGGTTTGATGCCGATTCCTACGCAAACATCATCACCTTCCGGTGCGCCGACTTTTTTCCAGAACTCCGCCGCTTTCTCTTTCGTGCCGAAGCGAATTTTATCGAACTGTTTCGGAAACTCTTTCTGGAAAAAATCCAAAATCTTTTGCGCTTCCGGCGTGCCCGCCGCGTATTCGATGCCCGCGTAAATGTCTTCCGTATTTTCCCGGAAGATCACCATGTTCACTTTTTCCGGATGCTTCACGGGTGAGGGGACGCCTTTGAAGTACTGCACAGGCCGCAAGCAAACGAAAAGATCGAGAAGTTGGCGCAGCGCGACGTTGAGTGAGCGAATCCCACCGCCGACCGGTGTCGTCAGCGGACCTTTGATGCCAACCAAAAATTCGCGGAACGCTTCCACCGTATCGTCGGGTAGCCATTCATCGAATTTGTCCTTTGCAGTCTGACCCGCGAAAACCTCGAACCAGGCGACCTTCCTTTTGCCACCGAAAGCTTTCTCGACCGCGGCATCGAACACGCGCACGCTCGCTGCCCAGATGTCCGGCCCGGTGCCGTCCCCCCGAATGAACGGAATGATCGGCTGATCCGGTACCTCCAATTTTTCGGTTCTCGTAATCTTTTCGCCGGGTGGCGGCGCGACATTTTTGTACGGCATAAGCCGACACTGTAGCGGCAGGCGTGACGCCTGCAATCCCGTGGAGGGGAGAGGGAAAAAGTGAATCGTGATTAGTGACCCGTTCAATGGGAGGGGGACGACCGGATCCGTTCGCGAGCAGGCGGCATGGAGGGACGAAACTCCATCTCGTGCGCAGGAGGAAAACAGGGATCTGTAGCCATGCGCCTGCTCGCCACGCCGAAAGTCGCCGCGGCAACCGAAGGCGCGTGGCGCGCCGGGGTAGTGCCAATCAGAAATCAAAGATCAGAGAGAAGACAGCGAGTCGGATCTTGATTACATTTGCTCTTATGAAAACCGTTACCGCTTTTGCATTAGCATTCTTTGCCAGTTCTCTGCTCGTGTTCGGACAAGAGAGCAATGAAGAAAAAAGCAATGAACAGAAAACCAGTGAACAGAAAAGCAAAGAAGAGGACGCGGTCCTGCAAGCAGAGCGCGAACTGGCTGATGCTTACCTCAACAGCGACGCCGACGGCATCGCCCGGGGCGTGATGGAGGATTACACGTTGACCAACTCAACCGGCAAGATCACGACGCGGGCACACGATCTCGACGACGCAACGAAGAAAGATCCGAAATACGAAGTGTTCGAGAACCGCGACATGAAGGTGCGCGTCCACGGCAACACCGCAGTCGTGACCGGCGAGACGCACACGAAAGGGATTTCCGGCGGAAAGCCTTTCGATTCGAAATTCCAATTCACGGACACATTCATCAAAGACGCTGGACGCTGGCGTTTGCTCGCCGGCCACGTGTCAAAACTTGGCTGGGGAACACGGCTAAAGCCGAAAAGCAGCGGGCAGAATCCTTAACCGCGGATTACCCGCCTTCGCCGAAAAGATGCGGGCGTGGCAGGCGCGAATACCGCGACTGATGCGGCCACGCGTCTGTGGCGCGTTCTGATTTTTCCATTGAGATTACTTTGATTTGGTCTTTTCATTTGCCTCCCGATAACCAACTCTAGCGATCTCAACGCAAGGGAAAACCTGGCGTTGGCCCGACTGCGCGGCGAACGCGATTCATCACGCCGTAGCCCATGGTTCGCCGTAACTTTTAGTGAAGGCAGTTTGGCGAAGGCGGATTAAATCATAAAGCTTTTCTTACCTTGAACTTGTGCTAGACTCTGCACCCCAACCGTGTTGTCCCCACAGACCCGTCCGCGTCGCGCTTGCCACGATTCAAAGTTCGACGTTCGAAGCTCGAAGTCCGGATGCCCATCTCCCATCTGCGATCTCCGATCTCTGCAACGTAAGCGCTCCGCTTTCACGTTGATCGAGCTCCTCGTCGTTCTCGGCATCATTGCCCTCCTAATGGTCCTGATAGTTCCCGCATTCACGAACATAAAAAGCGGGACCGACGCCACTAGCGCTGCATACACGATCAAGAGCGTGCTCGATATCGCCCGCACCTACGCGAAAGCAAACAACACTTATGTGTGGGTTGGTTTCTTTGAGGAAGACGGCTCGATTCCCTCGGCGAGTCCCACCGCCACGCCTGGGAACGGCAGAGTTGTAATCTCGACAGTGGCGTCGAAAGACGGAACCGAATTGTACGCAGCACCACTAAGTGGCTCCGCGGTAGACTTGGACGCCGCCGGCACAAAACTCTTACAGGTGGGAAAATTGGTGAAACTCAACAATATGCATCTGCGCACTTTTGCGAACGGAACCGGCGCGGGGGCCGCCGATACTTTTCCGACCCGACCATCACCTTCTCCGAGCGGCTCATCTGATAATGCCAAGATAGGAGACACGAGTCCGCCGGACTCACTGAGATATTTTCACTATCCACCAACCAGCCCCGAGGGAGCCGCGCAATACACATTTAGAAAAATGATCCAATTCAGCCCGCGCGGCGAATGTCGCCCCCAAAATGACAATTACGAGATGAGGACGGTTATAGAGGTAGGCGTTCAACCAATACACGGGACGGTTGCTCCAGCACTGGATGACGCTAAGAATTGTGCGGTTCAGTTGACCGGCTTCGACGGGAACGTGAAAATTTATCGACGATGAAGAGCAAGAGCCTGTTAACGCGATTTCGATTGCTGGCACGGATGCCAAATGGTAGCCTTCCAAAAATGAAACATACCGGGCGGGAACGTGCTGCATTTTCGCTCGTTGAAATAACCTTGGCCTTAGGTGTGGCGGCGTTTTGCCTCATTGCCGTAATGGGGATGCTGCCTGCAGGATTAAAGACTCAGCAGGCGGGGGTCCAACAGACGGCCGCGAATTCGATCATTTCGCAAATTGTCGGTAAATTGCGCGCTGATGCTCGAGTCCCGCCCGGACAGGAAAATAGAGATGACAGTAACTGGTACCTTCACCCGCATCATAGCGGTCCTTGGGACCCCACACCTGACAGGCTGTTTTTTACAAATGACGGGAAGAGTGAAGGAAGTGCTATGACTCCTGCTTCTGTCTATCGGGCTACCATCCAGTATATTTTCCCGCCCACAGATACGACGACACTGGCAGATATTACCGTCAGTTGGCCCCCGCAAGTGGATCCCGCCGATCCCGCAACCGGTGTGCTGGCTGGGTCCGTCAAAACATTTGTCGCTATTAATCGATGATCACAAAATCATTCCCTATCCTGACTGCCCGACGTACACGCGGTGGCTTTACTCTTACCGAGTTACTCGTGTCAGTTTTGGTCGTTACGATCATCATTCTGATGGTCGCGCAGTTGATGAATAGTGCCACTGCTGTTACCCGGACTGGCAACAAACATATCGATACCGACACACAAGCGAGAACGGTTTTCGACCGTATGGCGATGGATTTCGGGCGGATGCTAAAGCGGTCGGACATCGACTACTATTTGAAACAGAATGATCCCGCAAGGTATCCGGGGCACTCCGGAGGCCACAGTCAAGGGCATAGAGGTGGACCGGGACAGCAATTGAACGATCAAATCGCTGTCTACACTCAGGTGCCCGGCTACTACCCGTCGGGAGCGCAAAGTCCGATTTCGCTCGTAGCTTATCGAGTCAATGCTAATAGTGGTAGTACTAATCCGACCTATTTTAAACTCGAACGGATGGCTAAGGGGCTCCTCTGGAATGGGGTTTCTAACCAAACAAATCCCAACGCCGTATATCCGATTGTTTTTTTGCCCCAAAGAATTGCCGGAATCACGTCCTGGTCGGCCGCAGTCAACAACGACAACAGCGGCGCCAGCAGAGATACCGATTATGAGACGATCGGACCGGGGGTGTTTCGTTTCGAGTACTATTATATACTCAAAAACGGAAAACTCACCGGTAATCCGTGGAACGACGACGTGACGCTCCCGCGACCACACACGCTGGCCGACTTCCCGGCCGATGTCGAAGCGATCGCCGTTACAATCGCAGTGATAGACCCGGCGAGCCGTTCCTTGCTATCCAATGAAGAGTTAAGCGACCTTGCCGCGGATATGACCGACTTCACAGACCAGAGAGGCAGGGGCCCGGTGCACACCGGAGTGATTGAAGCCCAATGGAATACGGTGGTGACTGATGCTGTCAGTAGTGGCTCGATTCCACCGGCGGCTGCCTCGGCAATTCGAATTTACAGCCGCTATTTTGAGCTGAAGACGTTGTAAGGTGGATTCGCTGCCCAAAGGGATCTCTTCCCGGGAACGAGGCGCCGCACTAATCATAGTGCTCGCCTTCGTCGTGCTATTGACGGGCTTGGTGCTCGCTTACTTCGCGCGAGCGACTGGCGACCGACAGGTCGCGCATGGCAGCTTCAACGAATCCAAAGCTGACCAATTAGCGGCAAGCGCGATGGATAACATCATCGGCGATCTCCGACAGGAGATTGCGAATGGGTCGACGGCCACAACTGTAAACGGCAGGACGATCTACACGCCCACGAGTGCTGCATATATGATTCCTCTGCGCAGCGGAAATGCAGCTGGGGCGCCGAACCTTATCCGGCGCAGCGTCAGCCTGGACCCGATCCTACCGCCCGGCCGTGGAAGCCGTGCCTCCGCGGTGAATTCCGCGCCGGCGGACCCGGCCAACCCAAAGCGGGGCGATGTGACGTTAGCCCGCTGGAACAAACATTATCTGATTCCTAAAGCTAATACCACTGACGACGGAACTGATCCAATAGCTAGTTTCACAGCACCGGACTGGGTTTTTGTTAAAGCTTACGACCCTGTTACACAACAAGGTGGCGCGACTGTCATCTTTTCCCCGGATCCTTTGGTTATTGGCCGGTATGCTTACGCAATCTATGACGAAGGGGGGTTGCTGGATATGAATGTCGCTGGCTATCCGACAGGTACGACCGCGGCTCAGTCCGGTCGTAAAGGGCCTGTCGCCTTTGCCGAACTGAAGGATCTACCTTATCCCATCCCGAATTCGAGCTCACCTTTTCAAATAGATAGGCTGGTCGGCTGGCGCAACTACGGAACGACTCAGCCAACTAACAATTTCCCAGACAGTGCACCTCCGGGGCAAGCTTTTGCAAGAAACTTCCAGAGTGGTCCTGGTCCGGCGTTGGCATACTATAATTCTGTAATAAACAACACCAGCGGATTTACGAGCGTCAGCGGTGCTGTCGCCGCAAACGGACGAACAGACCAGATGTTTCTGAGCCGACAGGAGCTGATCGCGTTCCGCAATACGACTCAGTTTTCTTCGAACGCTCTTCAGTACCTCGGCACTTTCTTCCGCGAACTTAATGCCCCAGCTTGGAAGCCTTCGACCCCTGCTGGAAGCACAATTGATTACGTAACCTTGGCCAACACGCCAACTCCTGAGACTTCTACTGCGATAAACCGCGACCTTCTCAGTGTGCGCGCGAGTGGCACTTTCACTCGCGCTGACGGCACCGACGCCGCCATGGGTGAACCTCTGATTGAACGGCGATTCCCACTCAGCCGACTCAATGGCCTCGGCCCGACCGGCCCGGCAACCGCAGTAAATTCTACGATTGTTAATGGCGTTCTGTCACCAGCGTCTGCTACTACAGTTCAGCGCGATTTCGGCTTGTTGTGGAACAGCGGGACCCCCCCGGGGACGGTTAATCACTGGGATTATGTAGGAGCCGCCGGGTCAACAGTCCAGACGACGATAAAGACGTTGGACCAAGTAGCGGCTGAAAATCGAGAACCGAATTTTTTCGAACTGCTCAAAGCTGTAATCCTTAATGGATCTGTTGGTCTAGGATCGGGTAGCGCAAACAGTTTCGTCAATGCTGAAACGAAATACTACTCGAGTCCACTGAGCTCCGACTATCAAATCATGCAAATCGGGGCGAACATCATCGATCAATGGGATTCTGATAATGTTCCGACCTTTATTAATTTCGGTGATCCCGTTACCATTAATGAGTTGGCGGGTATCGAAAATCTCCCATACTTAAACAAGCTTGTTTTTAAGCCCCTTTGGATAAAGGTCGCAGGCAAGGATCAGTTTGCTGCCTGGTTGTTTCCATCGCTATGGAATCCACATCAAAATGCCGCTCTTAGTACGGGAAACGTGCGAGTAGTCATGCCCAATACCACGCAGTCAATGACAGCGAGCATAACATTAGATGTTAGTCCTTTTACGCTAACGACGACCACTTCCGTTGCCGGATCTGAAAATCAGTACATGACTGTCAACGCTAGTTTGTTCGGAATTTCTCCAACCGCTCCCACCGCGGTCGTGAACACGGGGACCGGGAGCAACATTACCCAAAACACCCAAAGCCCGGACAATTACTACGGCTTCCGTTTTACGTTCGCGAATGCTCCTACGGGCGTGGCGCCGAGTAATTCGCTCACGGCATATCCTGACTTTGGGGCATTAGGTTGCGATTTCGAAATGCGGGTTCAGGTCGGCACCTTGTGGAAGGCCTATCAGAAATGGAAGGGATGCGGTCCACTACATCCGCTCGTCTGCCAATCGCCGCCGAGTTGGACAGTGAATACCCTTCAGGATCCGGAGTTTGTCACTCTTGATCCTCGAACACTCCGGTTCGGAGCATGGGGAAACGATGGTAACCACGGGGGCTCAACCGATTACACTTCTGGGGTGCTTACTACTTTGGAGACGTCCGCTGGAACGTTTGAAGCTGTTACGGCGTTGCCGCCGCAAGGCAGCATGTTCGCCACATCACCGATAGCACAACTTTATAAATATGCGAACAACACGGACGCAACCGTCCGATATAGGGATCTGGACGCACTCCAACGCCGGGGCGATGTCCTCACCTCCGGGGTAACAACGGCGATGTTACCAGCGAATGCAGTTGAGCGGCCGCAGATATTGAATCGCCCATTTCAGAGCGTGGCAGAACTCGGCCAAGTGTTCCGCGACCAACCTTGGAAGACACTCGATTTCACAACGGCAGCCTCTGCCGACGCCGGTCTTCTCGACGTATTCACTTTGCACGAGACGGCCATGGAGGCAGGTAAAACCTCGCTCAATACAAGGCAAAGTCCTATCTTAACCGCGATCTTATCGCAAGCGACGAAGCGCTTAGACGGAACGAGTGTTATCACCTCAACGGAGCGGAATAATATCGTCACCGCTCTCTTCACTCTTACGTCCGCTCAACCAATGGTCCGCAAGACGGAGCTATTAACACAGCTTGCAGCCGATCCTTCGGTCATTGGATTAGGTAACAAAGAAGCTCGCGAGCTGGTCATCCGTGCATTCTCCGACGCATGCCAAACTCGCACTTGGAACCTTATGATTGACGTAATAGCTCAGAGCGGCCGTTATCCCCCAACTGTGACCGCCAATCCAAATCCCGCTGACCTTCCCAAATTCGTTGTCGAAGGTGAGCAACGCTACTGGGTGCATGTGGCGATTGACCGGTTTACCGGCGAAGTAATCGACAAGCAGATCGAGGTCGTAAACGAATAGCAACTTTCCCGAAGCCGCGGAAGGCGAAAAGCGCTACTGACTTCACCCGCCTACGCCACGGCTACGGCGTGGCAGGCATCGCGCTCGGTCGCGACGCTAGCCTTCGGAAACGTTTCCGTATTGCCCCTTCCGGCTGGGCTGCTTGAGGACAGGCTCAATCGCCGTTCAGCTTTTCGAGAACTTCATCCCGCCATTTCCTAAGAAGAGGTCAGAAATGGAAACACCAATGCCAACGGGACCGGGAGTCCACGTTTTTCGAATCGCGTTGTAATTTCATTCGCCCCTAGTCGTTATGTTCTCTTCCCTACGGGCTGCCGCCGAATCGTTCGAAATACCTTACCGTCGGAATACCTTACGATTCCGGCCCAGTGGCAGGCACCAATTCGCGAGATTACATCATCCTGTTAACTCATTAGTAGATAGATGCTTATAGCATTTACTGAACACCACTTTGGCTTTTGGCACTGAGTTTGGTACTTGCTTGGGAACTAGACGGATATTTTCCCGTATAAGTTCTTGAGGTGACTTGTCACCGTTCAGCGCTTTGATATGCTCCCAGCCGCGTTTCTCCAAGGAACCAGTGGTTCCGCCCTCGCAGCCGTTCGGCGTGGCGACCAGTGTGGTACCAGCGGCGGAGCCTGCCCTGAGCTTGTCGAACGGGTCATTCGCGTCCCACGATCTCCGAGCTTTGACCTCCAACCTTCGACTTTTGCGGAGCGTGGCTGCTCTCGCGGATTCACGCTCCTGGAGCTTCTCGTCGTGATGGGCATTATTGTGATCGCGCTTGCTGCCTTGGTTCCAGCGGTTACATCGCTCTCTAAGTCGGGCGGACGAAGAGCGGCGTGCAACAGCTTGCTCGGCGGGATTGAGCAGGCGCGGGCCGAAGCCATTAAGAGCAGTCAGGCTACTTATGTCGTGTTTCCGGCTTTTACCAGTGGCACGCAATCCACATTGGACCGCTACAATTATAGGTCTTACGCAATATTTGAAGACGACGCGGCAAATCCTGGAAATGTAAAGCAATTAACGGATTGGAAATCCTTTCCAGCTGGAGTAGCGCTGCGCTCAACTGCTTTATCCAATCTTGCTGATCCCGCTACATTGACTCCGCCGGTCGCCTTTAGCTTTGCGCCTGACGCCAGCGCGGCTCCACTGAAGTGCTTTAAATTCAACTCGAATGGCGAAGTCCAAGCGCCGGCTGGGAATGTTCTCCTCGGTATTTTCGAAGGATACGTAAACAACGGGAGCGAGGTCGCGACGACAAAAGACGGAAGCGGTAATCCTTCTGCGGTCGAGTACATCACGGTATCCCAGTTCACAGGGCGCGCAGAACCAACCGCCAGCCCATGAAGCGTGCGACTGTATCAGGGCGAAGGGCGAGAACGCGCAGCTTCAGTTTGGTCGAAGTTGTGATTGCCTTGGGCGTAATCACCGTCGGGATTGTGGGCATCCTGGGTGTGTTCCCCACCGCCTTGCAAACCGGGCACTCGGCCCAGGACGAAACGCGCGCAGCGCACATCGCCCAGTCAGTTTTTGGCAGCCTTGTGGCGCAGGCGCCGTCGCAATTTAGCAATGTGCGGCTTCCGCTTTACCCACTGCCCTCACCATCACCATCTGCGATCAACCTAACAACGTCCTCATCGTACCCGCTGTACGCAGATAACGATGGGCAACTCAGCAATTCTGCAGCTAGCGCGACTTATGCGATCACGATTTATACGAATAATTCGGTCCCAGGATTCACCGATCCAGCCAGTGCTAACGAGGTAACGGTGCGCGTGGCGTGGCCGGCAAACGCGCCTGTCGCAAATCAAACGTTCCGCGATTACGTCCGGATCATTTCAAAGTACTAGGACCCATCGTTAAGCAGGAATGAACCCGAATAACCGACCACTGATCACCGATCACCGATCACGAAATCGGCGCTCCCGGGCTGCTTTCACGCTAGTTGAGCTTTTGATCGCGACAGGCATCACCGTTGCGATGGTCCTCATGCTGGGTCTGATGCTGGGTTCGTTGATGAGCAGCGCATCACACGCCACTGAGCGTGTTGACGCTTTTCGCGACGCGCGCGCCGCATTGCAAATGATGGAACGCGATTTGCGGAATCTTGTTCGCACTCAGTGGAACCCTGACCCCTTTACGAACCCGACACCAGCGCCTTGTGCGGCTTCGACGATATCGACGACCCGTGTGACGCTGCCAGCTGCTTACTTTGTCTTAAAAGACATTTCTGGGGATCCTTCAACGGCCAGCAATCGCAATCAGCAGCTCTATGCTCTGGTCGCGGCAAAAACGACGGCTTCATCCGGCGATGTGTGCGCCGTTGGTTATTATTGTCAGTGGGATAATCAGCTTCACGCCTATAGTCTAAGGCGTTTTTTCCGGGACAGCGCCGCCACGTTCGCTGTGATGCAGGCGGCGGTAAGCTATGCGGCGGACTCAGTCCTGTACACCCCGAGTGCGAGCGATCCAGTGTTGGCGGCTTATGTCTGGAACTTACAGATAACTTTGTACGACGCTGCCGGAAACCGGTACACGACCTACCCATGTGTTTGCGATCAAGCCGGTGTGACTCCCAGCCAGCTGCCCGCCGCAGTTGAAATTTCTTTCTCCGCGATGAGTCCGCAGGCGGCGCGCACGGTGATGAGCGTGTCGTCGAGTCCTAATGATTGGATGGACCCTACAACGCAAACCTATCAGCGCCTCATCGCGCCGCACGCTTATCAATTTCGCAGCCGGATCAATTTGCCATGAACGGTCGAAAGCATCTCATAACCACACCACGGATTACGCGGATCGCACGGATATCTTTCGGTTGTAGCCACGGCTCTGTGAGCCGTGCCATTGGATCGCGCGGGAAGCGCCTCGACACAGCGAGGCGGCTACAGCAACATGCGCATTCCTCTCTGTATTCGCGTCAATTCGCGCCATTCGCGGGTAAATCTGACGGATTTTCCCTCATTGTTGCGCTGGTGATGGTCGCGCTTATGGCCGTGATAGCAGTCGGCGTTTTTACCGTCGTCTCGCTCGAGCGGGTTACCGCCGCATCGTACAACAATCGTTATCAAGCAGAGTTGGCAGTTCAAAATGGTTTGCAAGCTGCGGCTAAGACATTCGCCGCAGCGCCGTTTCCCTCGCCCGCGCCCAGTCCCTTGCCTTCCTCCATCACAGCGCTCGACACATTCCTGGTCGTGCGAGCCGATGGACCAGCTGACGCAAATGGCAACAAAGCAGCCTACTATTACCTCGCCCAGCCCTCTACTGGAGCCAATCCAACCGTAACTTATTACCCGCTTTTCAGCGACCCGAGCGTTGTCCCGAGCCAGACGATCAATCTGGCCGCGCCCGCAGCGCCCGCGGTACCAACTCCCGCCCCTCCGCCGAACTCCAACCCAACCGATCCAGGTGCGGCGTGGAATGCTGCGGGCACACAACGGTTGCCTACCCTTTATACGTGGGTTCAACCAAGTCCTAGCCCGTCCGGGCCGAGTGTGAAATGGGTTGAAATGCGCGACCCGCAGGATCCAGCAACCCCTCCAGCGCATAACCTTCCCTATACTCGCTATGCTTATTGGGTTGAGGACTTGGATGGTTATCTCGACGCCTCCCAAGTGGGTGGACAAACACGAAACACCGGAACGGATCCGCGTGAGATTGCCATGTTTACCATCTTTGATCCGGCCGAGCAGACGGATCCTGGGAACACTGCTGCCACGACCCTGATTAACAATCGCCCTCTTCTCTTTACCGTTCCTACTGTTCAGCAAGTCGCGGCAACCACACCGGATGTCGCCGGTCCAAATCTCGCGGTTCGGCTCGGTGTAGATAACAGTCCCGGTGAGCAAAACCTCGTTCCGCTGGGATATGGTTACAGCAGGAACGATGCAACCCAATTAGGCGAGGGATATCGGAAGACCCCTATCAACCCGGTCTCTCAGCTCAATCTGCAAGGCAATGCAGTCGGTAAGTTTGAGACTGCGGTAACTACCGCGATGCCAAACTTTGAGAACCGCACGCTTACCACCCAGCCCGGAGGCCACGGCCATTCGGGGCAGACGCACAATTACTTTAACAATCTCACGGCTGATCTCCTCAACTATGCGTATCCGTTGGATGCTCCGACAGAATTTGGGCCCTCGGGAAATCCTGATGGGCCACCCGCATACCGCGGGATCGGTGCTTATCCCTTCGCAGTCTCGCTTTACGACCTGAATAACTGGGTTCAGACATTACAGGTGGGCACGACTTACCAGGTTGTGATCGAGACCACCACCTACGTTCAGCTTTGGAATCCGCATAAACTTCGGGAGGATCCGTTAGATCGGTCGGGTTGGTTGGGCGGAGCGCTGACAGTGCATTATCAAAACTCCGATCAGGTAAATGTGAACGGGACACTTCAAACCCTCAGTTCTCCACCGGATGCAACAATAATATTTAAAGACAACCCCGACCCCAATGACAGAACCAACCCGGTTATTGTAAGCCCTCTTTTCGAAACCGGGAGCCTCAACCTGCCGTTCAACTATAGAATCAAAGCGGCTAACGGCTACCAGGATCCCAAGGGAAAGATTAAACCCAACGAATACAGAGTCGTTGCACTGCCCGGACCAACACCTGCCTGTCTAGCATCGGGAAGAACCAACTACAGCGCAACCGGACTGCCCCCGGGGCTAAATCTCCACGGAGGCGGAAGGAAGGCGGGACTGATCGACGGAACACCAACCTTGGATCCGAATGTGACATACGCCAACGGCTACCACGACTACTCCGTTTCAATTAGCGCAAGGACATCCTGCGGGACGGCAAGCGCGACGTTGACGATCAGGATCTATCAATGAAGCGGATCATCCCATTGGTTTTTCTGCTGGCGGCAGCCGGTAGCGCGCTCACCGCCGGGCCCACACCTACGCCATGATCCCTGCTCGCTCTGATTCACAGCTTGTTTGTTCGATGAAAAGGATCCTGCCCCTGGTTCTTGTGTTGGCGACCGCAAGCGGGGTGCTTGCGGCGGCGAAGCCCAAAATTACGAGCGCTACCACGGCAAGTGGAACCGTGGGAGTCGCGTTCTCCTATCAGATTACGGCGGACTGATCTCTGGCACACCGACTGCGGCGGGAACATATAGTGTCACAATAAGTGCAACGAACGCCAATGGCACCGGTACCGCAACGCTAACTTTGACGATCAATCCGCCGCCTCCTGTCATCACAAGTCCTGGCACAGCAACTGGCACCGTAGGGGTCGCCTTCTCCTATCAAATCACAGCTACCAATAATCCGACCAGTTTCAACGCTACCGGGCTGCCGGGCGGGTTGACCGTGAACACGACAACAGGATTGATCTCTGGCACCCCAACTACGGCGGGAACGTACCCTGTTACCATTAGCGCAAGCAATTCTGGCGGGACCGGGACAGCGACGCTGGTAATTACGATCAATACGCCGCCTCCCGTCATCACAAGTCCTGGCACAGCAACTGGCACCGTAGGCGTCGCGTTTTCCTATCAGATCACAGCCACGAACAACCCGACCATTTATGGCGCAAGCAGTTTGCCTCCGGGCTTAACTGTCAATACTGCAACAGGGTTGATCTCTGGCACCCCAACTACGGCGGGAACGTACCCTGTTACCATTACCGCAACCAATTCCCGCGGAACCGGGACATCGACGCTGGTAATTACGATCAATAACCCGGTGCCCACCGTAACTTCAATCAGCCCGACTTGCGCCACGGCAGGCGGTCCGCAATTCACCTTGACTGTGAACGGCACGAAATTTGTTTCTGCTTCGACAGTGAATTGGAATGGAACGCCTCTCGCCACGACGTTTGTTTCTTCCACGCAACTCACCGCCGCGGTGCCCGCTGCCCTTATCGCCACTGCTGGCACGGCATCTATCACGGTCGTCAATCCTTCTCCAGGAGGCGGATCTTCGACCCCAGCAGTAACGTTTACAATCGCCAATCCGCCGGTGATAAACAGCCCGCTCACAGCGTGCGGGACAGTTGGAGTTGCCTTCTCCTACACGATTACAGCAACCAACAATCCAACCAGCTACACGGCGGCCCCGTTGCCTGCCGGTTTATCGTTAGGTAGCGGGGGGAACCGGAACGTCATTTCCGGTACACCCACAACGGCTGGAACGACTAGCGTCATCATTAGCGCGAGCAATGGCGCAAGTCCCTGTAACACCGGGAGTGCAACACTGGTGATAACGATCAATGCGGCGCCGACGATCAGTTCACTCAACCCAACCTGCGTCACGCCAGGCGGTCCACAGTTCACGTTGACTGTGAACGGCACGAATTTTGTTTCCACTTCGACCGTGAATTGGAATGGAACGGTGCTGACCACGACATTCGTTTCCTCAACCCAACTCACTGCCGCGGTACCAGCGTCCCTTATTGCCACTGCCGGTACAGCATCTATCACTGTTACGAACCCCTGCGCCGGGGCAACATCAACGGCAGTGACACTTTCAATCGCCGATACGCCGGTGATCACCAGTCCGCTCACGGCGACCGGCCAGATAGGGGTTGCCTTCTCCTACACGATCACAGCAACCAACACGAATAATGGGACCAGTTACACCGCCGCTCCGTTGCCTGCCGGTTTATCGTTAGGTAACGGGGGGAACCGGACCGTCATTTCCGGTACACCCACGACGGCTGGAACGACTAACGTCACCATCACCGTGAGCAATGGCATAGGTACTTGCAACAACGCGACTGCAACGCTGGTGATAACGATTTGCCCCCAGGACCCTGCTATCACCAGCCCGCTTACAGCTGCCGCGACTGTGGGAACCCCGTTCACTTATCAAATTACAGCCGACAATAACCCGATCAGTTTCGACGCAAATGATCTGCCCGGAGGTTTGACTGTGAACACTACGACGGGGCTGATCTCCGGCACGCCGACTGGCGTTGGAGTTTTCCCCGTCACCATCTTCGCAACCAGTAATAATGCAGGACCTTGCGGCAGCAGCACGGCGTTCGACACCCTGACCCTGACGGTCACTTTGCCGGGCGGAGTTTTCATCCCGCCTTTTCCGGGAGAGGTTAATGTTTTTAACTGGGGCCCAACTCCGCCAAACCCCGACACGGCTACCATTTCGTTTCCAAACTCATCGACGAATAATTATTTTGTCTTGTACTGGAACGCGCCTGGAAGTAATACAAACCAGGCTATCGCTGACTCCGCAAATGGAGGACTTCAACGCAATGCGGATCCTGTCGGTATGCAATACAATCCATACGATCCAACGGTCCCCAACTCCAGGCCTGATCCGACCAAGAACGTCTGGCGCGGTAATCCAATGCCGCCGAACAATAACAGTTTCGGGCAATTCGGCGACCCGCGCGCGTCGTGGTATATTGCTAATCCAGCCAATCCGCCGATCGCGGCGTGGCCAACAGCCGATTACGTGACCGGTTCCTATTGGGCCGGCCCAAACCCCAATGTCGTCCCGTTAAATTGGCCAGACTCCGGACATCCCTTTAGCTATACTGGACTCCCGCCCACCGGTAAGGGGCAATATCCCACCGACATTATGGCGAGCCCGACGCCGCCGCCAGATCCAACAAAAACGATTTCGTTGCTCTCGACCTCGACTAGCGGCAATCTTGCATCTGTAACTGAGCTGGCAAATGTGTGGGACCCGGCCCAGTTAACCTACAGCGTTACATATCAAGATCCGGAACAGAAGCTCCCGGATATTCCAAACACAGCGACCCGAAGTGCCAGCGGAGCGGGTGGTCATACTCTTTCTATTGGCCGGCCCGAGTTCTCCATGTTCGACCAAAATGGGATCCGGGCCTGGCAACTACTGGATGTGTTTTCTTCCAAGACCAATAGCACCAATTTCACAAGCACAGCTGGACTGGTAAATCTTAATACAGCATCCCGTGACGTTTTGCGCTCCCTAGCCGTGGGCATCCTCCAGAACCGCGACCCGGCAATCCAACCTCCAGGCAATCTGTACCCACCCACCGGAAACGCAGCACAGCCAACGAATGTACAGCAGGCAGACAAGTTTGCTGACGCTGTAATCAACTCACGCCCGCTGCTTTCAACGGCCGCGTTATCAGCGATCAGAGACTCGCAAGGCCGGCCGTTTTTCGGTAACCCCAATCAATATGAAAATAGTACTCAGACGTCGCCGACCGAATGGAATGATCCCGGGCGCGAGGAGTTGTTTGCTAAGATCTACAATCTGGCTACAACGCGCAGCCGTAACTTCCGAGTTTTTGTTACCGGGCAATCGCTGGATAAGAACGGGAGAGTCCTGTCCACAGTGACCAAGGTTTATCAGGTATTCATCAAGCCGAACCGGGATCCAACCACAGGGGCTATCCAATCGCAGCAGGTCCAGATTAAATACGAGGGTTCGATGTAAACAACCGTTAACAGTCATCAGAAGAGTTATTAAATTATGTTATGAGCGTTTTTTACGTGGCGCGGTCAAGCGGGAAGGTGATTGGGAAATTCACGGACGGCGAATTCAAGGCAAAAATTCGCATGGGCGATTTCTCGCCGGGTGATCAATATTTAGCCGAAGGGATGAAGCAATGGGTTCCATGTAGCAGCCCAGCATTTGCGGAGCCGGAGCGGCTGCGCCTACAGCAAAAAGCAAAAAAGAAAGAACGTTCATTGGCCGCGACCGGCGGACTGTGCGCAGCCGTAGCCGTTTTTATTTCGCTCGTTCATCCAGTCTTGTTCGTTTTTACATCATTGCCTTTTTTGATAACGGGGTTTGTCTTAGCAATCCTTTCGATTGTGCGTGGGAAGATCGCAGGTGGCCTCTGCTTGCTGGCCGGGACGATCATCGCGCTTTGCCTGTCCTTCGTCGCGGTCACTGATCGTGATGACATTTTGCATCATCCCGAAAAGTTCCGAAGCGGCGTCACTCGCTAAATTGAAAAATTCCGCCCGAAGCTGCCACTGACGTTGCACTTAAACCGGCAAAAGCTGCTTCACTTTTCTTCGCTCAGTTCTGGCGGGCGCCATCTGGGATGAAAATTACTTCGTCCGTTGGCGCCAACGTACTCCAAGTGCTCCAACGATGGCAACCAACATTGCGAGTGCGACATCGGCGACTCTTATGAAGAATAAATGTGAATTGATTACGCGCGCTGGACTGCCAACGACAATTCTGCCGCTGACATCATCACAAGACAATCAGACTGTTAAGGCTCCAAGGGAAGTTGTTCCGCGGCCATATCTTCCGTCTCGCGAACGCGCGTCTGGAATTTACTGATTGACGTGATAGCCCTGAGCGGCCGCTATCCGCCCAACGCTTCTAGTTTTGTAGGTTCCATTGTGGAAGGTGAGCAGCGTTACTGGGTGCAGGTGGCGATCGACCGGTTTACCGGGGAAGTGCTCGACAAGCAGATCGAGGTCGTAAACGAATAACAATGTTCCGCACGGCCCCGCGGAATGGATGTCCCTAATTTTTCCGCATTCTCAGGGCGAGATAGTGGGAGACGGACTAGGGCGATCTAACGTGCCGCGATGCTTTGAATCCCACATCCATGCGCCCGGCGGTGGAGTTGCCCTGATGATTGGCCTTAGCAGCGGAATTGACGTTGGAGTTGATGTGGCTTCCTGTGAACCCGGCGCCGCTTGCTTGGACGTCAGTGCTGCGCGCGCCTGATCTGCCCATTGTTTAAATGGTCTTTCCCAGCCGAAATAGATCAGTGCACCGACTACAAGTATTTCGATCAATAGACGCATGCCCTCTGAGACTGCCGAGCGTCGTGAAGCGAGTCAATTCAATTTCCTAATTGAGTTCAACAGGAAATCAGGAATAGGTGAATTGCAAACGCAAGGACGCAGGAAACAGCGACGCTTTCAGATCTATTTGGCTTGCCGCCCTCGCAGCCTCTGATAAAGAATGAACGATGCATTCGTTTTACCGGGAACGCTCCCTCGAGAAAAGTTGAAATAGATGAAACAAAGTTTCGTCGAATTCTAGTTAGGCGTTTGGCAAAATCTGATGAAGCAAATACATAAAGACTACGAGCGGGCGTTTTTGCTCGAAAAGACAAAACTCGATCGGGTCATGGACATCATCCACTCCCTGCTTGGCGAACATCACAACACGACAAAGCACGACCATTTTGAGGTGTCCCTGTCCGGGCAGCGACGCGAGGAGATGACCAGCGTCGAGGAGGTGCTTGAACTCGACAACTCGCGTAAGTCAAAGATAAAACGGTTATTGATAACGTGTTTCGCATCAATGGAAGAAGCCGCACGTCCGGAACACGAGATTCAGCTTGATTTTGATGGTAGAACCATCAACAAAACCAAGATCATTGTTAGTGTTCGGAGCGACGTTGCCGGTTGGAGTGACCGCGCGCTCTCGGAGCTCGAGGAACAAGTGGAAAGAACTTCACTTCAGGATGTCCCACACCGCATAGCGTTAGCCTTTCTCGTCAGCTCAGTTGCCGTTTTTCTCCTATTGCTTATACTCTCATCACTTCATGTGAGTTCCGATTTCAGGCAAGCAGACATAATGTGGTTACGCAAAGGTAATGTGGATCGCGTCGAGCAGATTCTAAAACAGAATCGCACAATCACTGACGAGGAGATGAGGGAAATATCCACCATGCAGTTACGCAATGTCCTCAACATTGGTACAAACAGCGAACCGAGCGGGTGGACGATCCGACGAAAAGCATCTGTTGGAGTTCCGCTCCTGATTATACTTGTCTGCGCCGGTTATCTTGTTGTGAGATGTTATCCTAGAGCTGTTTTCTTGTGGGGCGACGAGGTAGAACAATATAACAAGATGCTGCAAACGCGGCGAATTGTTTGGAACATTATCATCGGCGTGATAGTCGTCGGCGTG
>WNGR01001871.1_pt1 | contig 23258 bp, 42 predicted proteins | sample 5407581 | NCBI WGS metagenome assembly WNGR01 (sample SAMN13153383, study PRJNA577476) | soil metagenome | isolation source: 80 cm soil or saprolite under Garry oak tree replicate 2 | place: USA:California | collected 2016-06-15
CCCCCTATATAGATAATAAGTGACCACTACTCGACAGAAAAAACTAGAATACCCATACAAATAATCGATTTTTGCCCGTATTATCACCTATAACATGTGACTATACGAAAGACCGCGATCATTCTACTAGAGGAATAACTTTGCTTACCATTCTACAAATAGTGTAATTTGCACTATCTCCCCTGGTAACAAGTTACCACAAAACCTATAGAATAGTGTATACTTAATAGAGGAGGAGTTAAGTATGACAAATAAAAAGAGTAGTCCTCATCATGATGTATTAATAGATGAAGATAAATTGTATAAAAAATATAATTGTATAAGGTGTGCAAAAGAGACTTTACATATTTATTGTAGGTCTATAATAGCTAAAAAGGCAGAAAACGGTAGAACATTTAAACCTATGACATATGCCTGTACCATTTGTGCATTAGAATATCCTAACACTTCAATTTCCCCAAAAGTTCCTTAAAATATGTTATAATATATATGAAAGGTTAAACGCTCACTACCCGTTTTTTCCTTAACTAATGGAGGTAGTGCAACGTTAGTTAAGGTAGAACGGTAGTGAGCGTTTTACTTTGTAAAGGAGGTATTTAATGCTACACTGTAAAGTTTTTCAGTCCCGTGATATCCTCAAATTAGAGCGTATTGTCAATGATTGGCTACTTCGTCAGCCTATTATCCTGAGAGATGTACAATTTAGTTCTGTAGAACATAATGAGACTGAAGAGTACTGGATGGTCTATACTGTCATTGTTTTTTATGAGGAGATGATAGCAGTATGATTAGATTTTTCTGCTCAGGTTACTTAGAAGGTCCTCTTGCTATAGTGAAGTGGCTAAATGAGGAAGTAGCAAGAAAGAGGATTATAGACTGGAAAATCATAACGGAGGATAAGTTTATACCTCACAGACAGGTATATTCTGTTATCGTTATGGAGGAGGTAGGTAGTTATGACATGGCAAGAAGAACTTAACCACATCAGCTACCGTAACTCAAGAAGTCTATCCAGTAGACAATCAGGTTATTCATTTGGCAGGCTCTTCTACCTTTCTAGGCCACGATTAGGGGAGGGTCAATTGTGGCAGTTAATTAGAGGATTGTCTATCACAAATGGGAAGATAGACGTACCGGCGTATGCCATAGGATTTTACTATGGTTATGCTTCTCAAGTTCTTAGTCATGAACATGGTAACTTGTTACCAGAACATCCAAGGAAAGTAGAGTTAGAAAAAATGGGAAAAATCAGTCAAGCAGTAACGAAAGCTCAGAAAGCTTTCCCACAAGCTCCGTTTTGTAAGATGTCTACTCTTGCAGATTTAGGTAGTGTGTTTTGTATCAAGCGTATACGTAAAGTTGAAGGTAACTTTGGTCCTCAGTGGTATGTACTTCTCATGTTGGATGAGTATACATCTCAACATGTAGAGACTACTGAGGATAATATAGTAGCTGTAAGTATTCCTTGCTCTAAAGACGGTCAATCGCAAAGGGATATGGTACTTACTCAATTACAAGAGGACCTACCCACTCACTGTGGAACGTTTGAGGCTATACCTACAGAGAAGGGCAACCCATACATTAATCTGACAGAGTCTCCTGCTGAAGTATGCCCTTGTGGAGTAGTATCTGATGAGATGAGTGATGAAGATACTGTAGATGTTTTTCTTGATGGAGACGAAGAAGTAGTAGTTCCTTTAGAGCAAGCTGGTAAATTTATGCGTGAAGCGGCTACAGGTTTTAATGGTAAAGAAAAGGAAGAAGCTTCAGTACCGTTCGTGCGAAAGCAGACAAGAGTGACCCAAGCAGTAGAACATCCTAAAAGAGTACCTACTCAGTCTACACAAAAGGGAGTAGACTTTTCTCCTAGAAAGAAATAACCCTTTAATATAACAAAAGACTCTTTGCTATTGTCGATATAGCAAAGAGTCTTGTGGCATATCTATATTAAAAGGTCCTACCCTGTAATATAATTATACCACAAATAGTATATAATTTGTGAAAAATGCAGCTATATGAAAAAAGTTACTCTGCATTATAAAGACTATGTACCTTTAAAAAATAAATCTAGACAATATGTAAGTAAATCTACAGGGGAGATTATTTCTCTTAGACAGTTTCAAACAGGTGCAAAAGGCGGAGTACCTCTTGAAACAAGAAAAAAGATTGTAGAGCAGTATAAAAAATTAACTGGTAAAGAGCCTACTAAGCAATATATAAAAAATGAAGCTCGTATCGCTCAGAAAAGCATTGAAATAAAAAAGATAGAAATAGCCAGAAAGAGAGCAGAAAATAAGGGAAGAAGAGATAGAATACTAGATGCTTTTACTGATAAAGTTGTCAATGCTGATAAATCATTACCTCCAGTCTCAAGAGATTTTGTAAAGAATACAAAAGAGTTTCAAGACCTTTTAAAGGATTTAAGAACTAAATCGAATAAACCTGGAGGGAGAAAAGCAAGAGCTTTAGAGAAACTGGGATGGAGAAAGAAAGGAGCAAGCTATGACGTTGGCAACACCCCATGATAAATGTGGATGGTGTCATAAAGATAAAAAAGTATACTGGGATTTTCACCATCCTTTTGTATTTGGTCCTCAGGGTACTTTTACAGGATGGATTAAATTATGCATTAGATGCAAGATAAAGTTAGCAAAGTCATACAGAAGGGAGTTTTTTGTAAGATATGTTCGATAAAAATGGTAATCGGTTACCACGCAAACAAAGAGGAAAGAAAGCTACAGAAGAGGCATATATGGAGGGATTTTCAGATGGGGTAAACTTCATGTATATGTTAGAACATCCTCAGGAATTTATACAACAAACAGAAAAAATGAAGTTATTTTTAAATGACATGTTTTCTGTTTTACAGGGAAAGAAGGAAGAGAATGATAGACTTGAGGCAGATAATTAACCAGGGTGAAAAGTGGCAGTTTTTAGTGTATGACAATAGAGCTATATTAGAGCTATGGAAAGATGGAGCTATTATAGCTAATCTGGTTATACCTGATAGAAGTTTATACTATAATCTTCTTATGTCTCTTCCTCAAGGACTTACTAACAGTGAGAAAATGGAAAAGCTTAGAAGGATGATAGAGCTTGTGGGTATAGCTTATGATAGGTATGGTTTTGTGACAGAAGAAGATTATACGGAGCTTTTAAACTTTGTAGCAGGAAGAGGTTAACATGAAACTTTTCTGGTTTTACTTAACCGCTCAAGAATATCAATTTATTTTGTATGCTCTTTCTTTAATACCAGAAATTACATTAGGAGGAGTAACTACAGAAAAGTTGATGGAAGTTCTTAAAAAAGAGATAACAAAGGATAGTCAAGATGCTATTACTTTAGAATGGAGAGGAAAAGAATAATGGAAAAAGCTTATTACTTTCAAGAAGTAGGTCCTAGGTCAAGACAGCATAAAGAATATCATCATAAAGGTTATGTAGGGCTTTTCATAGTAGACATTAATCACTATAGAAAAACTATCCAGATAACAGACGGGTCGTTAATGTGGATAGAGATGAGTCTTGAAAATTTAGAAGGATTAGTACAATTTGGCATAGAAACAAATGTTTTACATTTTTCATCTAATGCCAAAAAAGAAGGAGAGAGTAGTAATGAGTCCACAACCTAAAAATCATAAACTTAGAACTGAGGAAGAGTTAAAAGCTGAAAATGCTAAACATCAAAAAACATACTATAATAAGCATAGGGATGAAGTATTAATGTATCAGAGAGAAGTATATAGGAAAAAGTATTATCATGCTCATCTTAGACCGTTTATCGCTTTTGATGGAGAAGGAATAGGAGAAGGAAAAGAGCATAGATATGTTATGGCTATGACTAATATGGATGAGCCTATTATGAATAAGGAAGGGATTAGCACTAGACAGGCTCTTAATTATATTTGTGATAGTGTTAAAGTTCATCCTACCGGTATATTTGTGTGCTATGGTGCATCATACGATGTGAATATGATACTTAGAGACGTACCGCTAGAAAGTCTTAAGTTATTGCAAGCAGGACAGAAGATAAAGTATAAGAATTTTACTCTTGAATATCGCCAGCGTAAATGTTTTATTATAACTAGATATAAGGAATTTACTAAACAATATATACCTACAGGAAAAATAAATAAAAAAGGTAAAGAAATATTTAAATCCCAACATACAGAACGTGTTACTTTGTGGGATGTCATAGGATTTTTTCAAGGTTCTTTTGTAAAGACTCTGAAAGAGTTTTTTCCTGATGAGTCAGAGCAAGTATTTTTACAATTGGATAAGATAGAGGAAGGAAAAAAAGAAAGAGGTACCTTTACTGTAGATATGTTAGATTTTATGGAAGAGTATACCCATTGTGAAGTACATGCTTTAGTTGCCTTAATGAACAGACTACGTGACTACTGTTTAGAGGCAGATATAGTATTAAAGCGTTATGATGGTGCTGGCGCTATAGCTGCTGCTTTGTTAGGAAAATATTTTCCTACTCAACCTCCTAAACATAATAGAAAATATTATCCTGAAATAGAGAAGAAACAAGAGTTATTAACTCAAGATGGAAGTTATGGTAAGGGAATTATTCCCTGGCAAGTGCAAGAAGCTTCACAATATGCGTATGGAGGAGGTAGAGTAGAATGTTTTAAATATGGGCATACAGACTCGTTAACATGGAACTATGATGAAAGAAGTAGTTACCCTGATAAAATGAGATATCTGCCAAATTTAGCCGGAGGTACTTGGGAGAATAATAAAATTGGTAACTTGTTACCAAATAGTCTTTACAAAATCTACTGGGAGTATCCTCAAGGATTACCACTTTATCCCTTCTTTTATCGTGATATTTTTAATTCTATCAAATATCCATTTAAGGGTTATTCCTGGGTATGGTATCCTGAATTAGAAAAAGCTTTGAAATGGGTATCAAGTATGCATGGAAACATAGAAATAGTAGACTCATGGCTATTTTATCCTGAGGATGATACTAAACCATATGCCTTTGTGGAAGAGTTATACAAGATTAGAAGTGAATGGAAGAAACAAGGGAGAGCTGCTCAGGTATGTTTAAAATTTGGTTATAACTCTTTTTATGGAAAAACTGTTCAGAGACTAGGATATACGAAAGAGTCTGATAGATTACCTCCATTTTTTCAACTTCAATATGGAGGTTTAATAACTTCAGGAACAAGAGCTAATCTATTTGATATTGCTATGTCTAGTCCGGATAGTATCATAGCTATAGCTACAGATGGTATATGGTCGGAATTACCATTACCTGTAACTTTAGGAGAAGGTTTAGGGCAATGGGAAGAAAAGATATTATCTTCTTTTACTTCTATACAGGCAGGTGTATATTTTGGAATTGTGCAGGAAAGCAATGAAAAAATACATCATTATCGAGGATTTAATGAGAAAACGTTTAATGAGGAAATGGTGATGCAAGCATGGTTAGATGGTAAGGAAACATTAGAAGTACCGACAAAAAGATTTATCACGTTAGGTACCGGTATTTCTTCAGAAGAAAGATATCAAACTAAATGGCGAACCTGGGAAGAGGCAAATAGAAATTTATCTTTAAAGCCAGATGAAAGCGGAAAGAGATACGATGATTTACCTTGGACACATAATTTAAATCCTGCTTACATGTTACTGGATACCCAAGCAACTGAAGCGCATAAAATGATGTTTTACAACATGAAGAATTTGGAAGAGTCTGCTCTTTCTCTAAAACATCCCTTACCATGGGAAGAGAAAGAGATAGATATGGAAATAGAAGAGGATGAGGCAGAACAATTAGAAGTACAGGAGAGTGAAGAATGATAAAATGGATTGTGCAGGAGAGCACTGAATGGATAGTCACATTAGATTTTGCTTGGAAAAATAGAAAGCGATTATGGTATATTGTAACTATGCAGCGAAAGAGTATTGAAAAAGAGCATAAAGAAAGAATAAGAAGAATGAGAATAGCAATGGATGAATATCTAGATGAAATAGAGAAAGCATTAGAGGAAGAGTAAATGCAAGAAATTTTAGTGGCTCTTAGCGTTTTTCTTTGTGGCGTATTAACGATGGGTGCTATTTATTCAGCGGCTATAGCCTGGGATGAGATTATTACAAGCTATAGAGAGAGAAATGCTGCTGAGTTAAAAATAGAAGAGGAAGGAGGGAATGAATGTTAAAACTGTTAAAACTTTCATGGGTTAAAATTTGCACACGTTGCGGTACTGCTTTTAGCGGTCCCACCTGTCCAAATTGTGTAGGTTAGTTCCTTTTTTGAGACTCAGTACAATGTTTCACGTGAAACATTGTACTGAGGTTTTATTGTGAAGGTTCTCTTTTTTGTAATGCAGGGAATGTAGGAAGTGCAAAACTCCAGTATTCTATTCCTACACTAATAATAGCTATAATGAGGATTATAAATGAAAGGTCTAATTGAGGACCGCTAAAAACTCTCATGAGAGCGTTCCATAAAAAGTGCATAATAATGGCTACTATAAATACTATAATAGTAGAGACAAAAAGTTTTATAGACCATGACAGCATACTTGATTCCTTTCGGTAACCAGTTACCACTTCATTGTAGTAACTGGTTATTTTTACTAGAACATTGTTAGTTTGCAAGAGGTCCACATTGATACCACAATTGTGCTACACTATCCCAGTAGAGAAGGTGAGCAGCTAGCCCTGCCAGTGAGACAGCAGCACCTCCAGCCACAAAGGAAGTACCTACGGCAGCAAATGTGATAGTAGAAGCCGCCGCGCTACTATTTACAATGACAAGAAACATATTTCTTGTAGCCGGCCCTAGAGGCATAATAATACCTGTGACAGCAGCAGCAGGCGCAAGTCTAACTACTCCGCTATTTGGTAGAAGTGCTACAGTGTTACCTGTTGCAATAACTACAGCAGCAGATGTTGACTGTGCTACAGACCAGGTTCCACATTGAAAATTACCAGCACCATCTGAAAAAATGTTTCCCTGGTCAGCAATAATACCTCCATCTGAACTACCTAAAGGCATTAATTGCAAAGTGTTTACTACTTTTGGTGCATTAGAGTTTGCCATAATTAACCTTCTTTCTTAATTAACTTTCAAAAACAACATTTTTATTGCTATCATATACTCTGCATTTTTTATCAGTTTTGTTATATTCTATATGATAGTTACTGCTAAAAGCTTGATACATAACTGGGTTGTTATTCCAGTCTACTGTAGCTATTTCCTCAGATAGAGGCATCCCCAAAAAAAATCTCTTTCTAATGTCTGTCCATATCTGATGTATGAAAGTATTAGACCTGATAGTAGTAGGCCAGATATCTTTCATTTCCTGTAGAGAAAAATCTGTAGAAGGAAGCGGAGGTAGTACAATATCGCTAGCAGGATTTACCTTATCTACTACACTCTCCAGGTAATTCCAGTCTACAGACTGATATTCCCAAATTGAAACATTGCTATTAGTAAAATCTGATAAATTTACTCCCTTCTGATAGGTCGGTTCTATTCTTCCTTTTACTTTTGGAAATTGGTCTTTAAACATTTGCACAAGATTAGGAAAGTAAATCATAGGCATCCATACATTGACTACACTGTCTAATTCTTTAATATTAGATATCCAGTTTTGTGTTACTGGGTCAGCCCACGTACTCACCCATACTTCACCTTTGTGACCCATAAGAGCATTTTTTAGGATATCTATATGTTCCTTTGTTGAACCATTCCAAGAACTTTCCATATCCAACATGATAATGTCATAAAGGTTTAAGAATTTTAGAATGGCAGCATCTTCTACACCCTGGTTATTACCATAGAAAAAACCATAGGGTATCCATTGTAAGCCTTGAGAAGCAATAAGATGGGCTACTTTTGTACTACCTCCTAAATGTCCATACCATTCTCCGGTACCAATTTCATAAATTTTGACAATAAGACCACTCACTCCTACAGATTTACATAGATCAATAACTTTTTGAAATTGATCTAGTGACCAGTTAAAAGTTTCTACACCTGTAAAAAGGTATACTTTGTTGCTCATACTGTTAATTTTACCTCCGGTTTCACTGAAGTATTTCCATTAGTAGATTGTATCTGAGCTACATTAACAGCAGTATCAGAAACTTTTGTTTTGATAGCTAGTTGTGCCTGGGTATATTGTGATACTGCATTGTTTATCATGGGTACAATGAGAGTTAACAAGATAGTCCAATTAACTTCTTTACCTGTTATAAAAGAAAAAGTATACAATGTCATAAAAAACAAGATGAGTATAAGTGATAACACTTTATTAAAAGTATCTTGAGTGATAGTCAAACTCCTTCTCCTTAGTGATTTTGTGTCTCCGCTTGACCATAGGTAGGGCGATAGCCCGTTAGCAGATAAGAGACATAAAATGTTGGTAACCAGTTACCATTAGAACTTAATAGCTACACAGTGAAAAGTACCATTGACAGTACATACTAATGCAGCATTGGTAGCATCAGATGTACCTTTAGACCATTTTAAAGGGTTAGCAGTAGAATTAGTACCATCATTAATTCCTAGAACTATATCAGGTAATACCCCTAGACCATGTGCAAAATTGCTAGAAACTGTAGTAACGTTTGCATCAAAAAAACTAACTCTTGTGAGAGAACCGACAGTCAGTAACAATTTTAAAACTGTTAATGCACCTGCTCCATCACTTTTTATGTTTCCTAAATCTAATGTTACTCCGCTATTATCGATAATAAGTAGTTCTGCGCCGCCTAACTGTTTTACGTTAAATTGTCCGGCAGCTTGTCCTGTATGTAAGATTAAATTATTAGAAGTATCAAGAGCTATTATATCTCTTGATGTTCCTGTAGTATCTTTTATTCTATAAGCTACATTATTAGGTTCTACTACATGCCCATCTACTAATATATCATTTAAAGCATGAAGCAAATTTGAAATTGTTAACTGACCATCATTTGTAACTAGAACATCAGAAGAAGTAGAACCTAAAGCTGTAGCTTCTATAATGACTGTTCCAGCTACGTTTCCATCATTTTGTAGTTTTGTGGCTATTGCTTGTAAAACGCTCCCCACTGCCACAAAAGCAGGGAGCGCATTATTACTACTTCTTTCTGACCATTTCATAGTCAATCTTACTACATCTGTAGTACCGCTTGCTTCTGTCATAAGAAGTACTAAATTGTTTCCAGGGAATAGAGTTACACTATCAGGAAAATCTAAGATATCGCCAGTAACATTAGACTGAGTATTTAATTGCTCTACATCAGAAGATACCTGAGCGCCTATACTTGCGTTAGAGTCCTGAGAAGTACAGTGAGCGCTAGATATCCTAGGATTAGCACTACCATCATGTGAGATAGCAGGAACGGCATTAGCTAAATTATAATCTGGAGAAGGTGCTGTGCTTAATGTAGCTCTATTGCCTGCTATAGCTGATGAAGTAAAAACTCTTGCTGAATGGAATGTGTATATCATGCCAGAATTAGCAGGATTAAATACATTTAATCTTTGATGTTGTGAAACAGTAGAACCGAAACCGACAGTAGCAGAAAAAATAGGGTCACCGCTTGCAACTGGAGTAACTGCTGGCGACCGTGACATTGATGTGTTTAAACGTGCTACATGCTCTGTAGGCTCATAGAGAGTGCCATATACTTGTGTTATAGGATAGTTTGTCCCTTGTATCTGATTGACTACTTCCCATTTAACAATGCCCATTGGTTGATTAGGCAATATCCAATCTTTACCCCATGATGGTGGGATGATATCAACGTTAGTATCAGGAAATGTTAGTTTGATGCTAAAAACAGTATCATTATAGATTACAAGTTGCTCATTCTTATTGACACCTTTAGTATCTATAGTACCTGAAGCATTAGCATTAGAAGGTGTAAAATTTGGAAATGGTCTCATTTATGCTACAGCCTTTACTATATTCTCTTGTAGAGAAGAGCCTGTAGTTACTTGACTTACAGTTTGCAATGCATTAAGCATTAATCCTATTAAAATAATCAGTCCTAAAATAATAACAAAAGAACGAAAAACAAAGGCTATGGTATTATCCATTATAAATTGCAATATAGATTGAATAATGCTAGAAGGGTCACTACCCAGGCTATTAAAACTAGGATTGACATTCTGTAATCTGCAATTTACCCAGGAAGCATAATCAGGACCTTTATTCCCAAATGAAGTATTAGAATTTGTATACAGACAATTGCAATCTGTACTTAAACAAAAGGTTATAGGTCCTTTATCACTAACAAGACTGTCAAATGTAGTTTTAGAAGTATCTACACTAGTGTTTGCCTGATAAGGTACAAATTGTTCTACCTTGTCTATAGCTTCGATGATACCTATAAAGCCTGGAGTATTGTTAAGTATTTCATGTGCCTGGGTAGCTACATTAGCTATTGTTGTTTTACTGCTTTCTGAACTTGTCCCTTGTGTCCCTCCGAGTCCGGTAGTTTTAGTATTAGAACCGTAGTTATTTGCTAATTTTCTTAAATACACTTCAGGGTCTATATGAGGACCTGGAGAAGAAGTACCCCAAATACCACCCCACGCCGTCCCCACATTGACCCCCATTTCAATGTTGCCATGTGGATTAGCATGTCCTATTATTTGACCTTTTTTAACTAATTGTTTTCTACTACCATTAGCAGTTAGTTTTATAGCTGAAGAGATAAGGATATGTTGATAGTAAATATCTGTTTTTGTTCCATCACTGTTAACAGTTCTTATCGTAACTACTCCATAACCTCCCCCTTGTGAGTTATCTGGGCAATTATCAGGACTGGATAGGAAAAATTGTTTTCTAGCAGAACAAAAATAGCCAGCGCCTACTATCTCTCCATCAGTAAGGGAGATAATATTGTTATTTGAACCGGCTATCCAGTCTATACCTCCTTCATTATCATGCCAATATTTAGGATAGCGTCTATCTATACTACCTGGAGTAGTATTCATGAGACCGTCCATAAAAGCAGGATAATTAGGCATTTTTGTCTACCTTTTCATTTGGTAACATGTTACCAGTTTTAGGAAAGTTAGGTTTATGACATGTACAATGTATAGGACATTTTTGACACGTTTTACAATAAGTAGTTATAAATGTGCATCGACAAGTAAATCCCCTAACACATCCTGATGTTCTAAATTTAGAACCGCAACATGGACAATAGAGATTATTAGCTCTTAACATGTACTATCCTAACCTTTCTTTTTTATTTTCTGTCTATATTTATCAGGATAGTATTTTGTAGTTCTATTGCCTACTTCCATATACACATTTTTTAATTTTGTATTAGTTTTAGCTTTAGCATACGCTTTTTCAGCAGAAGCTAAACTAGTACCTTCATATAAAACTCTCTCTGTACGAGGTTTACTAGCTATATTGCTAGTCGCCCATACTGTATATTTCATATTCTATTATCCTACGGGCTGTTGTCTAAAATTCCTTCTAGTTATCACATCATTAGTATTCCCATTAGCTACTCCATTTGTATATTGATTAATGGGTAATGGAGGTTTAGTATCTTTAATAGCAGTAAAGTTTTTAGCATAGTCATTATAAAGCCATATAGCTACAAAGATAACAATAGCCAGTACAATCAACATTTTGTTACTCATCTTACTCCTTTACATTCTGGCATTAGTGACCAGCAATGATTATGTGCTGCTCCAGGTTTATGTTTAGGAAAATTATGATTATATTGAGCAATACAAGCGTGGAATTTTTCTACATCACAATGTACAGGACTTGGAGGTTTAACAGGTATAGGATTAGGAGGTAATACAGGTGCTATAGGAGTAGGTTGTGGATTAGGTATAGTTTGTACAGGATAATAAGTATAACTATAACTTTCACTCTGAGGACCTGTATAACCTGGAGGCGTTGCAGTAGGTATCGTAGCGGTAGAATTGCTATTCTTTTTGAGTAGGTTATATCCTACAAAAACAACCAGGAAGAAAGCAATAGCTACTATGACAGGATGAGTTTCCAAATCCATTAAAAGTTTTTTAATATCCATTTAATACCTCTCTACCCATGTTATATGAATAGGGAATACATTGCTTTCTAAAATACATATATGCAATACATGTTTCTTAAAAAGAAAATCTCTCCCCCAATGTGGATACCATGGTCTTTTAATCATATTAATATCCTTCATTAATTGATGGCGCTCTAAGATTTAATGGTATAGGAGGTGTAACTTGATTTTGTGTATAGGTAGAATTTTTAAGAGCGTTATTAAATGGAATATGTGTTACAGGCACATCTGGACTCTCAAAACGGCTAATGATATGCACATCATTATTATCAAAAATTTTCATATGATATCCTACATTATAGGAAGTATCAGGCAGGATACCTACATCCGAATTTGTGATAACATTAGCTCTTTGCGTATGCCTAGATGTAGGTACTTGATCTACTACTGCATTAAGATAATCAGTCAAGGTCACGGTTTTCTCATCATACTGAGGATTATATTCACCATTTTCCGTAGGGATACCTGGAGAAGTATTCAATTTAAAGGTACCTCCTTATGTAGCATTTTAAGCATACTTTCACCTTTTTCTCTTACTAATTTTATGATATCTCTGTTCTCATAACAGGCATCACAATAAATTTGTACTTCAGTAAGAGAATTACTATTTTTGGCAGTCCTCTTAGCAGTTATTTTTGTAGCTTTCTCTCCACAGCTACAGAGCATGAAACCATCTAAGATAAGAGTAACTACTTGAATAACCTGTAAGTTATTTTTCTTCCTCATTTCTTTTTCCTCATAGCTCTGAGACGTGCCATTTTCTTATCCATTGATGTAGCTACTTCGTTCTTGGTTCTATATTCTGTCTTATGTACTTTCTTTTTCTTTTCTTTGCTTTTTACTACCATTTTAACCTCCTGGTAACAAGTTACTATTATTTAGGTACTCCTTTAAATTCTCCCTGTATAGTTCTACCGGTAACAACGTTAAGAGCATTATCTAGAACCGTGCCGAAAGCTAAGGCGTCAGTTTTTACACCTACATAATATACAGCAGCAATCAAAAGAGCAGCTAATACAAAGAAATACCATTCTATTTTTTCGATATCACACCTTCTTTAGTAGCAGATTAATACTACCATGACTAACATTATAAATTTTTGCTATTTTTCTATTGCTTATGCAATCAGTTATCATAATTTATATCCTTTTATTCATCCAGTAAGAGGAATAGGTTTATCTCCCAAGTTTTTACCAGTTATAGGTTCTAATGCGCTAGCAATAAATCTACTCTCTACTACTAAAACAAGAAAAAGTGATAGCAAGAGCATATAGTAAACTAATCTATATCCTATTTTACTTTTTAAAAGCAGTATAAAAACTGCTATGGCTATTCCATATGCCAATACATACTTATAACCAGTATCCATTTGCTATCCTACTCAAAAAGATTAATAAGAGAGAAGTCTACTCCTCTATAGATGCTTAAATCTACAGCCTCGGAAACATCTTCATTTTTACCGCTTGCAGAAGGAGATATAACCTCCTTTGTTGGTGAGGCTGTAGTCTCAGTATATGCTAAATGTGTGTTACCTCGTATACTAAGCCATAAGAGTTTTAATCTTGTATTGCCTTGACTGTCTACAGGAATAACGGCAAACAAGAAGAAGAGCAAGATAACTATGATAGTGGCAATCCCCCCTGGAGTAGGTAAAGACTCTAGCCATTTTCTAGGCTCTTGAGTAGTAGATTTAGCTAATTCTAAAGCTTTATCTGCCTGTAATTTAGATTTCTCTAAAAGAGTAGCTTTTTCCTCTTCTTGCTTTTTTCTTGCTGCCTCATCTACTTTCTCTTTATCCCTTACTGCCTTTGTTCTTGCAGCTTCTTCTGCTATAAGTTCATCCTTACTCATTCCTGGAGGCGGAGGAGGCTTAGGAGAAGACTGAAGCAAAGCTTCAGACTTATTTGTATTTTTCTCTGCCTGTTTTGTATTAAAAGCTTTTATTTTGTCTATTTTTGTAGCATCTATGCTAGTGGTCATACTTAACTCCCTTCTTCCACTATCTTTTCAAGAGAATTATAATACCAAAAAACAATAATAAGCAGACTAACAAACAGACAATAAGCAATGATAAGTTTTCTAGTATATCTACTGTTTTTCTTATCTGATTCATTTTGTGTAGGTACGTTATGCACAAAGAATACAAAAGGCTCATCTTGTTCTTCTTTTTCATGATATCCATGTGTAAAACCTTCTGCGTATGCTTTATTTTCTTCTATTTCTTCTTTAGTCATTTCATGCATTATTCTATTCCCTTGTTTACGGTTACTTCACTAGGTGTAAAGATACAAGCTAGTATCTTTCCTATACTGCCTTGAAAACCAGAAACGATGAGTATAATTGAAAGAAGAAACATTATCCCCCATGATATACGTTGTTTCACTTTTTCTTCCTTATCTTAGCTTGACTTGACCACGGTCTAGCTTTTTTCTTTCTATGCAGTAAACCTTTTTTATTCAAGATTTTAAACACTTCTTCTTTTATCCTGGCTTCAGAGTAGTTAGGATGAGCCTTTTTAACAGACCTGTATAGTTCTTTTTCTAGTTTTATCGGCATAGTGGTAACTCGTTACCAATCAAACTGGAACTAGACCAACGGGATTGATATAAAACACATGCGGTTCAATACGAGGACCTGTAGATGATACTGCGCCAACAGCACCTACTTGAATACCATAGCGCCAGTCTGCCCACCCTGAACGGGTATTGTCGAGAAAAGCTTTTCCTTCTCTTCCTCTTGTATCTCCTTCTCCTTCAGGGTCTACAGGTGCAGTTACCATAGGAATAACGCCTGCATCAAGGTCCTGTGCACCGCCAAAACGTTGCTGATAAAGAAATTCATTGTAAGACAAATTTGTCTGAATACCATATTTCCAGAAAACATTACCACCTATACCATCTTTAGAAGATTCAATATACTGGATATTATTCTGAGTAGCATAGAGATTACTTTGCACATTGTCCACTACTAGCAGAATAACATAGTAATGTTTTCCCATGATATTTAGCTTAGTTCTCTGTACGGTACCTGCTACTAATGGCGATAATACTTGATCTATCTGCATTTGAAATGTACCTTCCAAAAGTGATAGATCAAATGGAAACTTGCTAGTAGATGTATAGCTATCTCCATCTCTATACACTGCATTAACTTGTACAGTAGAGTTAGCATTGACCGCTACTGAATTACCTGCACCGCCTGTAGCAAAAATTGAGTTAAGAATAGGGTCGGGACCTAGTAGAGCAAGAGGTGTATTCACTATGACTTGAAGTCCAGTATCACCTGCCATAAGTGGCAGAAGTCCTCTTTCATCTCCAGGGTTAATGAGATTGAAAGGAATAAAAAACTCTAGAGTAGTAGAGTTAGCACCTACCGACATAGGAAATGGAGCATTAAGATAAGATTGTAGCGTTGTATCTTGCTGCCCCATCAGTACACCTTCGGGTACCATAAATTCATCAAGAGCACCCATCAAGGCAAGTTGACGTAGAATTTGAGGTCTAATTTTTACCTGGGATTTATTGTATCTTACTTCTACAGTATCAATAATTCCAAGTTTACCCGCTGCCGTAGGAGCAAAAACTCCAGTACCAGCAATCTGATAGTTGAGTACTACACGCACTATAATCCCTTCACAATAACCATTAAGCGAAGTTGAAAGGTTAAACGTGATAGGTGAATTTAGCGTATACGGTTGAGTAGCAGAACCGTTTGTTAAAGCCGGCCCTACCTTACGTTGAGTATCACGCATATACTTTTTGTTAGCTGCTTTTCTTGCTGCAAGTGCCATAGCTGCCGCAAGTGGGGCTTGTTTATCTTGTGGAAGAGATGCAAGTATTGCTTGCATAAGTTGCATTTGGTCTGAGTTACTACTGTTCATAGTAACTACACCTGGACTACTAGATGGAGGGTAATTCATGCTCATATGTTATTTTCCTTTTTTATATACTTAATATATTTACCTACCTGGTAACGTGTTACCACATCAACCATTAAAAGTATAATCTTGACCTGTAGCTAAAGCTCCAACTTTACCAGCTACATTCCCTACTGCATTACCTCCAAAACGAGTGTGAAGAAAGTTAAGTGTATAAAACAAAACTACGAGGGCTACCATAAGTGCTACAATACTAATAGCATATTTCTTTAGAAAATCAAGAAAATCATTTAGGTTTTTCACGAATGTAACACCTTTCTTATATAATCGTACTAAGCCACTCTTCATAAGAATGAAAGAGTATAGGTTTATCGTCCATATCTGGTCTTAAATGCCAGAAATTGAACTTTTTTATACGATATGCTATTTCTTTTGGTATCATTAAATACTTTTTCATAATAGACATATCATAATGATTGATAACATTAAATCCGATTATTGTACTGGCTTGACTTAGCAATTGCCTGGGTGCTCTTGCCACTTCTTGAGTACCTGCTATCACATGTATTCCTGGTAATCTACCCTGAGCTACAAGAATGGATAATCCTCTTGGAGGGTCCCCGCCAAAATTCATATTGATAGCTTCGTCAATATTTACTATGGCAGGTAAACCAGCGTTAAGTATAGATAAGAAAAATCTTGTATAGTTATCCTTATCATCTACTAAAGGTTGCCATACCATACGATTACCTCCAGTAGTAAATGCCGGAGGCGGATTTTCTGATAAAATCATAGTTCCATCTGAACTATCAAAATCTCCTCTCTTTTTTGTATCTACATGATAAACATTCAACAATGGTTGTATAGATAATTTTTTTCTAATCCATTCTTTAATAAGTTTTGTTTTTCCCATGCCGCTTTTACCTACTACAAAAGTATGTTGACCTTCTTGTATCCTTATTCTACTTCTGTTCTTCGTCAATATCTCTTGTTGGGGGATTAAGTTGCTGCTGCTTAATGGTAGATAGGGTCTTGATACATCTATCGCTGCTTTTATCAAGCGGAATGGAAATAGCATAAAGGTTTACATCCTTCTCAATAAGAGTAATAAAATCAAGTAAACAAAAAGCTATGTAATCTATAAGGTCAGAGTGTTTTTTATGCTCAGGCATAGAATAGCCACGTGACTTATAAAGTTGTTTAAGCATAGGAATAGCTATAGGAATAAGAGCAGTTTTTAAACCTATCCTTAGCAGACTCTTCTTGCCCATATCAATAGTTTTTCCATTGTTTAATTGCATAACAGACATTTTCTCATTGTTTACGATGTACCAAGATTTTATATGTAACATCACTTTTTCAAGGTCTATATGATATGTAGTGTAATCAAGTTGTATTCTCATCGTATACTGATACCTCGCTCTAAATACAACTTAAATGTTCTGTATGTCCTAGGTAAAACTATTACACCTAACTTTATTTTATCTAACAAAGTCACTAATTCTCTTACAACTTGTGCGGTTCTAGCGTCTACCTTGCCTCTTGCAATCAAAAAATCAGCTATAATTTCACATTCTGCCTTATCTAAATCCCCCCAAATTTCTACCTCTTGATGTCCCTTTGTCGTAGCCTCTATGAACTCATCTACATGCTCAGATAACCATAGTAAAGACTCTACAAGTGGCTTAGACATTTTTAAGACTTCGGTATCAGATAAACGTTTAAATGGTTCTTTCTTTTTAGATGTTTTACGAGTCTGAGTACCTGATTTTAAAGCTTCCTGTACTGGTTTCAGAACGCTATTTACTCTGTCCCCCCAGGTTGCTCTTCCTCTTCCAATTCCTGAGTCAGATTGATAAGTGCTACTGTAGCTTCCTGTAGCTGGTTTATCGATGTTTGTAAACTGGTCAATAAATCTACTATCGCTTCTCGTGCTACTTTGAACGCTTCCATTTCTTCTGTCACTGCCTGATGTCTCTCTAATTCCTTCTCTTTCATCTCTTGTATCTGAGCTTGGAGGAGTTTGAACGTTTCTCCGTACATCTTGGCTAAACTCTGTACTTCTGTCATTAGCTCTAGCTCTGGCATATTCTAATAATGCCTCCTTGCTTTTATATTGTGGTTCTACTGGCATATATACTCTTTTCTAAAATGGTAACGAGTTACCATTAATCAATCTCCAAACCATGTCCAAGTGGGTGCTACTGTATAAGTCAATGTGATACTTTGACCTACTGGTAGTCGATAGGACTCTGTAGATAAACCTCCTGTAGAAACACCTCCAATAGCCACATTGGAAAGTGTACCCCCTGATATGAATACAGTTACATCATATCCTGTCGTATTTGTTAGCGGTGTGTTACTAGCAGGGATAGTAGGTGCAATATTACCACCTTTAGGATTGTGCCCTGGGTTATTTCTCACTTTTGTCTGTGTACCTACAATGATGATAGTTTTTCCTGCTGCAATCTGATTATCGTGGATATTATTATTTTGTGCTCCTACTTGTTCAACAATGTTCTGATTTACAGTATTGTCATGTATATCGGAATTAGTAGCTTTTATTTGTATACTGTCAGAAATAGATGTGATGTCATTGTCATGCATCTTAAATCCGCTAGAGCCTGTATCAAGTAGAATACCATTTGGTGCTCCAGATAAGATATTGTCTGCAATTATGCCGCCATTTGGACTACTAGAAACAATATTATAACTGATTACAGACTGTAAATTACAGTCTGCTATGATAACTGACCCAGTAGTTTTAATATCAGAGTAACTGTTCCCATATCCGGCTATTCCAATTACCGAAAGCTTTTGACCAATTGATTGAATACCAATTACATTAGTTTCATACTCCCCTCCAATAATCTGATTTCTGTCACCTCCCACAAATATTCCACTTGCTGAATGATAATAACAATGGCAATCAATGAACTTATTTAAAGTCCCTTCACAGTCTATTCCAGCTGTGGTTACAGCTTGTGATATATCGCCTTCAGCAATGACACGATGAAATTCTGAGTCTGCAACGTTGCCATGTATGAAGAGATTAAGAGCATGTGCAAGCGCGTTCATACCATTAATCAGTAAATCGACGTCATGAAAAAATACTTCTACTAATGCACCGCTAAATGGGCTGACAGAAATTCCTAGTCCGCCAAATAGCCCAACACGGCATTGTTGAATTTTGCCAAGATTAGATCGAAAGAGAATACCCGCGCCTGTACTGGTTGTATTATTTCTCCCCACAAATTGTAGACCTTGTATAAGATTATTATTTACAACCTTTGTATTCCCTACAATAAGCGCATAACTTGGATCAGCAGAAGGGTCAATGAAAAATGACGGAGCGCCGCCACGCTCTCCAAAACCAATGAGTGAAACATTATCATTATCAATAATCATTGATTGAGAAATTCTATAAGCACCAAATGGAACACCGATAGCCCCTCCAGATGCAACTGAAGCAAATGCATTGGCCATAGCTACATCATTTTTTGCAGCTGTGTTTGTAGATAATAACCCATAATCAGCAGCGCTAACTAAAGAAGTAGCTCCAGGTATTGCTAATCCATATGGCATGTAATAATTCCTTATTTGGTAACGAGTTACCATTTATTAAGAAGGCGGTACATTTGTGTATCTAGCGTATACAAATACTTGATTGGTAGGTGATGTAGCATCTAATACAAAACTAGTTCTGTCCGGCCAGTCCCACACTGTCCACAAGTTATTAGTTAAAGATGAAAAATTTAATACGAAAGGTGAGGCCAAAATACTACTTACTAATATAATTGTGGGAGAAGGAATGAGAAGGCGTGTGTACATACGATTTCTAGTATCGGGTATCCAAGAAGAGCCTGAGCCTACTTTAGATAGAGTTATGATTTCGTATACGTCTTTATCTTCTGCTGATTTTATGTGAGAAGAAAGAAAAATATGTAAATCTCTCAATGTTTCACATAAATCCATAAGAGCTTGAGTATGTTTCATTGTTTCTGAGTCTGAAGTTAAACGTGCTAAATGATGCGTAGCAAGTCCTGATACAATACCTTCAGATATAGCTGTATAATCCATAACCATAATAATATAGACACCTCTTTTTATATAAAATATAAAGTTAAATACTATTGGTTCTACTATCAGGTAAAAGACGTTTCAAGTCCAACTATGTTGGACACGATACATCTTTATAAGCTTAGTATCCTAGCTACCTCATAGGACTAACTTTAATATATAGATGTATCTACAGAACAGAAAAGGCTCAAAAATTATAACTGTAGATACACCTCTATAGATAGTATACCATAAAATGAGGCAAAAGTGGGGATTTTGTTCTATGCTAGAAAAACTCGTTACAAGGCTATTTTAACAAGTAATACAATCTTTATCAGCTACATAAAGTAAGACCCTTCTAGACTATCTAGAAGGGTCTAAAAAGAGGTATTTTAAAGGAGGTTATTCTTCCTCACTATCTTCATCCTCATCAACATCGTTTTCTTCCTCTTCAGTAGCGGCTACTACAGCAAGCACTCTTGCAACAATGGCAGCATCTACAACAGTATTCGTATCAATAAAATCTAAGAAGTAACCGACAAGCAATTTCTCATCGTCTACTTCTTTGCAGATTGCCTTGATTGCTGCAAAAAGTTTTCTTGTGTTTACCTGGAGAGTGTCTACTTCCTTCTTTTCCTTTTCCTCAGTCAATACCTGAGCGGTTTCCTGCTCAGTATCACCCCAGGTATCAACCATCTTGTTAGCTTTGTTCGCCTCTCTATCGCGCATTTTGATAACTGCCACATGTGATACTCCCGCTATCATAGCAGCTTGCCTCAGAGAAAGCTTATCGCCATGTTCCCTTGCATCTTCTAAAAGCCATATGGCATATCGACTACGGCTATTCTCTGAGGAAGGAAGTCCATTCCTCAAATTTGCCTCAAAGGCATACTGCAAAATAGCACGTTCTGTCATGCCATTAAGAGGTGATACATACAAGACAGAACTTTGCCTCTTTTCAACTAGCATAGCTTGCTTTTCTGGAGTTATATCCTCTTTCTTGAATATGCCTACTGCCTCAGAAACAATAGATTCCATCGCTGCCCATCTGTGATTACCATCTACTACAATGTATCCCATTGTAGATGGAACTACTGTGATAGCTGGCATATCATCACCGCGTTCGTATGCGATTTTAAGCGCGGCTTTATGAGCCTGGTTAATTTCTCGCATAGCATAACGAGCATTTTTAATCGGGGTAGCATCTAGATTGATAAGAGAAGAAAGAGCTACCTGAATAATTCCTTCTTCTGATACATCAGTGGCAGGAAGAAGTGAAAAATCAGGAGAAAACTGAGACTCTCTCAATTTCTTCTCTGAAGACTGAAGCTTTGCTTCAGACATAGGCTTTTCCTGAGTAGGTACCGCTACTACTGTAGCTTCTTCCTCTATCTTAGCAAGATTGACAGGAACTAAGGTATTTTTTTCCTGCTTAACCAGGGTATTATCTACTACCTTTTTAGTAGACTTTGTATTAACTGCCATTGTTTTGTTCTCCTTGTGTGCAGGTGTAAGCTCGTTTGACTTCCACCATTTTTTAACTTGCCACAGAGATGTGCGTACAGAGTGTTCATTCCCTGTTATATCCTCTATGACGCCTGGATACTCTTTGCCTTGAAATGTTCCAATAACTTCTTGACCGATTTCAAAACCTGAAATCTTCTTAGCCATTGCCTTTTCTCCTTTTTGATATTACATTCTTGTCTCTCAATTTGAGAGAGAACAATCAATCTCTTTTCAGAAATTGACTGATGCTCTATCAAACTAGTAAAAATCTCTCATTGTCTGTACAGGCTCTATATCATATATTTCTCCATCCTCATCAATTCCTAGCACTTCACAATGATAATCAGGTTGCTGTATAGAAAGCACTATAGCATAGCACTCCCCACACTGATAATTAAGAAGCTTGTACTCAAGTACACTAATCTTTTTACCACATTCTTGACAGTAAAGAGACTCATCGTAAATCTTCATTGCCTTTTCTCCTTTTTCTTGAGTCCTAAATTTTCAGGACTCAATAGAAGTATACCATATTTTTTTCTAAATTGCAAGCTTTCAAAACAATTTAGAAAAATTGGTAACTTGTTACCAATTTTATGGTAACACCAATTTTTGTGTAGTACTACCTTTAATGTAAAAATACTCATGATAAGCCATGATTGCCTCATCTATAGTATGAACGTATTTCTCTGCCTCTCCTTCCTTTGTATAATATTCTATTCTATATCCTAAGATAGACCCATGTCGACTACAGGCTATAATACGTAATCTGTACTTTTCTGCAAGCACAAACTCAGTATATCCTCCATTGCCAGTAAAAATAGTATCTCCAAACATTATGGTATTAATCCTTGTCCATCGCATGTTCTACAACGTGTTTTAAGAGTGCCAAAACATTGTATACATGTGTACTTACCTTTTCCTAAACATCCTAAACATTCTTTATTATCCCTAGGATTAATACCACTTCCTTTACATAAAATGCACTTTTGTATTCCATTTGTGCAAGCAGTACAATCTACTTTTCCAGTTAGATTACACGTAGGACAAGCTCTCATTGTTCTTCAGCCTTTCTAAAAATAAAACTCATGTTCTGTGCTCTTCTGCTGTATATGCAAGTAAAAGCAGACATAAAAGGATGTAGGACCTACAAAAATAGTTGTGTGCATGTCTACATCCTGTACAACAATGTGGTAAGGTGCTGGCTTATTCATTATTAAATGCATAAGCTCTAAAAGTAAGTAACTGGTCATAATACCTCTATTTCCATAATTTGTGCATATAACTGCACATTGCCAGTAAACCAGTAACCAAATAACATATCTACCTGCTCATTAAAAATGTATACCTCAGGTACTTTAGGTATACACACCTCAAATATATCATCGTTACGGATATCATTATATCCATGATATACTTGAAATCTTATTAAAAGTCTCATTAACAGCAACCTCCTATCATTCCATTTAGCACTCCATAAATGATTGCTAAACAGAATAAAATTATCACTAAAACGACTAAAGCTTTCAACAAAAAAAGTAGCTTAATGTATACTGTCCAGGCTACTAAATAAGCTACTAGTAATAGAAAAAGCTCTTTATTTTTCTTATCCACTTTTATCCTCCTCTATTAAGTATACACTATTCTATAGGTTTTGTGGTAACTTGTTACCAGGGGAGATAGTGCAAATTACACTATTTGTAGAATGGTAAGCAAAGTTATTCCTCTAGTAGAATGAGCGCGGTCTTTCGTATAGTCACATGTTATAGGTGATAATACG
>WNGR01001873.1_pt1 | contig 23256 bp, 27 predicted proteins | sample 5407581 | NCBI WGS metagenome assembly WNGR01 (sample SAMN13153383, study PRJNA577476) | soil metagenome | isolation source: 80 cm soil or saprolite under Garry oak tree replicate 2 | place: USA:California | collected 2016-06-15
CACGATGCTGACGAGCGAACAGGATAGAGAGCAAGATGCCGTAGCGGTTATATTTTAGGCGGATTGTCCCCTAGCTTGCATGGACTCCAAATTCGTGACGCTCTTGCGGCACTGCGGGCATTTCCAAAGCCGATAGCTTTTGTGTTCTGGGTTAATCTCGGCGAGGTACATGGGCGTCCCGTCGTTTGGACAATGAATGCCCGGCATCGTCCTTTGCTCAACCCTGTCCCCTTCCTTGGTGGCGATGAAGTACCCGCAGGAAGTGTTGTAGTTAATAAGACAGTCCAACTGCGAGCAGGCATACGCGACCGCAGTTTCGGCCTTCGCGCTATCACCATAGGGCATCATCTCGCTCAGATGCTCAAAGCAAAACGGCTGTAGTTCCTTTTTTTTAAATGGGAACATCACACACTCCTGTGGGACTGGAGCAGGGGTAGGCTAAATGGCCTCCAACACAAAGGGACCTCACGGGGGCTTGGTGATAGGTGCCCCTAGGAAACCACCCGAGCGGCTATTAGGTCTTTTAGTGACTTAATGGCTAAATCTGCTAAATCCATCATAGAAAAGTACATTACTCGATGTTTTGCAGGTAATTCCTAATGGACGTGTCTGGCGCTGTAGGCTACGGTTTGCTTCGCAATCGAGTCTGCGCGGAGGTCGCTAGCAACAATTGGAGAATTTCGTTTCGTTGGCCCTCAATCTGATTTGCCTCCAACAGTCCAGCCCCCGGGTATGAGGACTCCGCCGACCAAGGAAAGAAGGGCGGAAGATCGGTATGCAAGTCCCGACCGGGAGGAGTGAAAAACGCATACTCAAAGCAGTAGGAGTAACGGCCCGTCTCTCCGATGGGTCAAGCCTGCCTGAAGGTACATTCACGGAAAACATAAGTATGCGGGGTGCCCGCATCGTAACAAAGACTAAGCTGCGACCAGGAGGAATGCTAGAAGTTCATTTCCGCACTGCTGAAATTCAATCTCAAAGTCGGGTGGTTTACTGTCAACAATTGCCAGACGGGAGATTCGCCATTGGTCTCGAAATGACTCAAAATTCCTCGGAGAGGGGCGAAGGCCGGGGCCGGAAACCAATTTGAGACGGGCCGAGGAATTCATAATCTGCTGCCGCGCGTACACGCGTACATGGCCGCGTCGGTTTCCGAGGTTTCCGGAGCTTTCCGACGCTTTCCGAAGCGAGTCTTGACATTTGGATAAGCCAGAGGTAAGTATTCCTGCAATGAGTCCCCACCACAGCGGGGGCCTCGAACTAACCTGCATTTTGCGAGCATACGGCTTCCGCCGCTGGGTGTTTTCGACAGGACGGCACTGCCCGGATGGAGAAGGATTACGATCTCTTCGAGCGCACCCAGGATGGTTCCCTGGCTTGGCGTGGCTCCGTGCACGGACTGGAGAACGCCCGCCGCAAGCTTGCACAGCTCGCAGGAACCACAACCAACGAATGCTCCGTAGTCTACCTGCCAACCCGCCAGGTCGTTGCCCTCGCGAATATAGCCCACACCAAACGCGTGGTTTTTCAGATCGCTTACGACGAACGACTACTTGCGGAGAGAGCCAATTTGCTCAAATCTCATGGCTACGAAGTGGTTTCTGTGATGGACAACGAACGTGCGAAAACGGTTCTAGGCTTGCCGCAACGCGTTGATCTTTTTATTGTCGGCCACGATGCGGCTGAACAAACCAGGAGGGAAATAGTTGTTTGGCTGAAAGCCAAATACCCCAAGGTTCAGATCGTCGCGTTGAATTCGCCTGATTGTCGAGAACTCCCCGGTGCAGACTACAACGCCGTGGTCAATGGTCCTGAAACGTGGCTCCCGATTGTCGAAGCCGCAGCAGCATGATTCACATCATTGACTTCCTCCCCTCCCTGAAGGTCCCTGAAGGGAGGGGATTCCTACTGGTTCCCCGCCTAAGCGGGAATACCTTCGGTGGCGGCGCGCACCGGTCTATCCCAACCCAAGCCCACAAGGCCCACGCCCAGGTGTGGCATGGAGAATCACCGACCGGCGACGCCCTCCGACTCCGAGCACGGTTCGCCAAGTTTTGCGCCGACTTTGAATCAGAGCTTGTGCAGATGACAGCGAAGATCATCACGTCCATCTGCGAGTCAACTACCCTCCGAAGGTCGCTGTCTCCCGCTTGGTGAACTCGCTGGAAGGGCGTGTCCTGCAGAATGCTTCGGCAGGAGAGGCCTGACTCGGGAGCACGCTATGGGGAAGGCGTGCTCTGGTCGCCGTCTTACTTCGCCGCTCGTTGCGGTGGTGCTCCTAGCAACATCCTGAAGGACTACATTCAACAACAAAGGACACCGCTTTAAAGGGCTCCTATCCCCGCCCTGCAGGACGGGGCTTTACGCCCGTACAGGGTAATTTCGAATCTGGGACCGCGCTATTTCCATCTGGACCGCCCTATGCCTTTCATCTCCTCGGCGATCCTACGCATTCGTTCGAGGATTTGTTTCAGGATCGCCACGCTTTCTTCTTCGGACAACAGTGCGGGCGACGGAGCAGCGGCAGGCAACGGTGGCAATCGCGGAGCGATCCAAATGAGCATGGAAACCTCAAAGGAAACCACGCTGGCCGACACCCACCAATGGAAATACATCATCATCCCTTCTGCATGAAAGCGTCATTGATTACCTGAAGGGTGGAATACAGCCAAACCCGAGGACGAGGTTTCTCTCTAGGTCACCCAGCCACGCTTTGTAGTGGAGGCCCACAGCTACCAGGGCCACAAGAATGACCACGATCCCAAAATTAAGGCATCGCTCGTCAGTCAGCAAGAAGGCAGTCGGGATGCCGGCGGATGAGATTCCTTACTTGATTGCGCACGTCGGCGGCGAACGCATCCGCGAAACCCACAACGCTGCGAGCGATGGGTTCGTCCACGAAGCGAAGCGCATCGGCGGCGCGGGTAAGCTCGTCGGATCGTACGTTCAGGATCATCGCAGCGACGATTTCATCGCGCTCTTTGGTTGCTTGTGTTTCCACTGACGCGTTCCTCTTTCCTCAAAATGTTGGCATCCGCAATCGGATAAGTCAAATAAACTTTACGAAGAATTTACAGGGTTGTTGAGCACGGGCAACAAGCTGGATTGCCATTCCGGCTAATCTCAGGGCTTGCCCTGCGGCGCATGATCGGGAGCATTGGATGCCCACACCTCAGCCAGACAAACAACTTCACGTGCTTTGCCACGAACATCACGTTGAGATGAGTGTGACTGAAAGTTTCCCAACAATGGAGGGCCTGACGGCGCAGACATCAGCGTATGGCTGTCCGGTAGCAGATTGCCCCGTGTACTACACCGTTTCAAATGGATACTTCATCTCCGCTAACCAGGAACACGCTGAATTGGACATGATGCCTCGCATCACGTGTCCCCGTGACGGTCAACCGATGTATCTTGCGGAAATTAATCGAGAGAAAAAAGCCTTCCGTTTGTGGCGATGCCCGCAATGCAATTCGAGCTGGACGAACGAAGAAAACTTGGTGAACAACATCCCCTAACGGCGTCAAGGCCTCGGTGGCTTTTGCCACTCCTCAACGCGCACGGCAAGTTCAAGGCCAACAGCAAATTTGCTTTCCTCACACGCTGACAGTAAACCACGCGGGCTGACAAACTCAGATGGTCCTTCGGTGCCCCCAAACGCAGAAGCTCCCCTGGAGCGCACATTGAATTGGTAATCACCCGCACGCCTGAAGGGCTTACGTTTTCCGTGATTGCCTCGACTTTTGGAGTTGGCGATTCCCCCAAGTGCAGAAGCTCTATGACCTCCGCCTTTGCCATCCGGCGCTCGAATCTGCCAGTCTGCACCTGCATTCTTTGGCGACTGTAGTCTCGCCAAACGAAAGGCGATATCCGGCGAAATGCCCATATTCTCTGGGGGGAAATCTTGAAACCCACCAAATGCTGTGGATATCCCGACGTGAATACGGAAGGGAAGGAAAACCAAAGGCAACACGGCGTGTTGCCGGTGTTGTTTCTCAGCAGCTCCGCTATCTCGAAATCTTGTTGCTGAGTCCTGACTGGCACCGGGTGTGCAATATGAAGACTATGCGCCCTCTTTGGTAATCTTTCCCCTGCTCACCGTTCAAGAACTTATGGGCCACAAAACCATCGAAATGACGGTGCGCTATTCGCATCTTGCTCCGAAGCACACTCTCGCCGCACTCGAGCGACTTACCGTGACCGAGCCAGGAAATGCAACTGGCACCACAACTAGCACTGGCACATCCGAGCAGAATGAAACGCAAGTGGGGCGTGTCCAGTAAGCTCTTTCACGGTAAGATGTTGCAGTAGCGTGGGGCCCGTAGCTCAGCGGTTAGAGCAGCGGACTCATAAACTGTGGCATCGCCATTTGAACAAACGACATGGCTGAAATTTCAATAGTTTAGCTGCCCATCACAGCCCATCACTGCCCATCATTTCCGATCTAGCAACGCAAAAACAACGCAGGAATTGTAGGGGCACCGATAAGTGCCAAGTTCATGCGAAAACTGCTCAATCTTCCGTCCGATTCTGTGCATGCCCAGGAATCAAGACTGCGCTCCCTTCACCGGGCCGCGCTTCGAGCGACATAGCTCTTCTGCGCAACGCACCAGTCGCGCACTACCTGGCCATACCACGACACCCGTGCTGCCTCGCGCGCCGACACGTCGGATAGCTCCCGCGGATCTCGCTCCAGATCGAACAGTTTTGCCCTGCCCGAGCCGACTTCGTACACGAACTTCCAAGGCCCGTCGCGCAGGCCCAGAAGGCCCAATGAGTAGTCCGCAAAGAAAAGCGCCATCCGCGGCGCACCATCGAGCATCGTTCGGCCCTGGTAATTCGCCCGCGACGGAATACCCATCAGATCAAGAATAGTCGGCGCGGTGTCGACTAAGCTGACCACCTTCCGCACCCGTTCCTGTCTGCGCATCAAGCCGGCCGCGGCGATGAGAAACGGGACGTGAACATTCTCGTCGTACAGGAGAAATGTGTGGCCGTAGTTGCCCTCGTGCTGGTGGAAGGCCTCGCCGTGATCGCCGTAAACCACCCAGACGGTATTTTGCTCCAGCCCTCGTGCGCGCAAGCCTTCGATGAGAGCGCCGAGCGAAGCGTCCCCATAGTGTAGGGCGTTGCGGTATTGATCGATCTCTGCCGTTCCCGCGAAGGGACCGTGCTCCGGTGTGGCATAGGGGTGATGGCCTGCAATGGGCAAGTATGTAAGGAAAAACCTTTGCCCGCGCGGCAGGCCGTCGATCCATGCCAGCATCCGTGCCACCGTGGCGGGTTCGTCCACTCCGAAGCTCGAATTGTGATTGCCGCCGATATCGCCGGCATCCTCCAGTGTCTGGTACCCGCGACCGTTGATAATCGCCTCCATCCCCAGGTACCGGAAGCGTCCCGAGTGGAACATCGCGGTGCGGTAACCAGCGTCTGCCAGAACAGCGGCCACCGAACTGCATTCTACGTTTTCATATTCCTCCGGCCGGCTATCGAAAGCAGGGAACGTGGAACATAGAACCGAGAACAGTCCCTTGATGCTCTCAGGGTAAACCGCATAGGCATTCTCGAATACCAGTGCCCGCCGAGCCAGCGTGCTAAGGTTAGGCATCACGTCGTGCCCGCCGTCATCGGGCGCGCCATAAAGCGGGAGATACTGAGCCGCGGTGGATTCCAGACTTACGATCACCACGTTGAGTCCCCGGGCGGATCCCGCAAACCGCACAAGGTCCTCGGTCGCGCGGTCTGTTTGGAAGCGCGATTCCCGCCAGTCGCCCGCTCCGGCTCGGGCGGCCACTCGCGGCAGTCCGCTGCCGATCAGCGCCGTGATCACGTTGCGGTCCATGCCGCGCGTATCCACCCGGCTGCCCGCCATCGGTCCCAGGAGGACGACCGCAATAGTGCAGACCAACCCCATTCTCACCAACTGCCGCGGCACTTGCCGCAGCAGCCGTGGCAGACCTGCGGCGGCCGCCAGGACCGCAACAACCAGCAAGACGTTGGATGCGGTCACATATTCCAGCATAGAATCGGCTAACGGCCCGCGCGCGGCGCGCAGCATCGGCCATGTCAGCGGAGTGAAAACCACGCGCCCCACCGGTATGTTGATCGCCGCGTAAATCGCGACAGCCCAGTAGATCGCCCAGGCAATTCGAGTCGTCGCTCCCATCTTTTCGAGGCTGATGTCCAACGCGGCAAACGCCAGGGCGATCATCGCATCCTGCCACACGTATGCCAACAGCGCCAGGCACGTTAGCGGTGCGGAATGGCCCCATACTATGGCCAGCTTCGCCACAAGGAAGACCAGCAGCAGGCTCGCACCTCTCATTGCCGCACCAAGTTGAGACGCTTCAGTAACACCGCGGAAACGATCGTTCCGGATCCGCGAACGCGCCAGATCCAGTCATGTACCAGCACCGCCGGAGAGGGCGGATGGTGATAGATCGCCGCGCGGTCGCCATCCAGGCACAACGGAATTACCGTGAGGTCGCAATCGAAAGATCCACCATGCAGATAGCGCTCGTTGCGATACTCGATGTTCCCGCCCAGGAACACGCGCGCGGTCTCCAGGTTGCGCGGATTGGAATCGACGATCGTGAGGTGTGCCTCGGGCAGGAGCTCTCTCAGAATCAGCGCCGTTCTTGGAAAGAGCCCACCGCCCACAATGGTGGCGCTGCGAATGGTGTCTAGCTGCGAGAGGAGATCCTGAAAGGCTTTGCGGTGACTGTCCAGGACGAAGCGCTGCAGACAAGGCGACCGCAGCACGAGGCACTCGAGGGCCTCCAGCGGACGTACGTCGAGCCAGCGCAGCAGGGGCGGCCACTGGCTGGCAGCTGCGCTGGCCTCGATACGGTGTGGCAGCTTTGCCCAGTGAATTGCGGGATCGGCGTGGTGCTCAGCGTGGTAACCGTCGTTGAAGCAGAAAAAATTGTAAATACGCCCGTAGTGGCTGATGGGCCGCCCCGTAGCGTGCTCCCAGTACCCTTGCATCGCGCACAATCCCAGCCCGGTGAGATATCCCGGAAGATACGCCAGCAGGAAAAAGCGAGGTTGCAGCAAGGTCAGGGTTGCCCACAGGCTTAGGATCAGCGCTGTCTCGACTCCAAGCTGCCGCGAAACGCGCAATCGTGATGCGACGCCTGCATGATGCGCGAGGTGACGGTCGCGCCAGAGCGTCTGTGGAATGCCCAGGAGAACACTCAAAGCAGCGGAGAACACGCGGTTCATTCCGGCCGATCGGAAAAAAGGCCGGTGGATGAAATTGTGAGCGATTGTGTTTGAGTTCCACCACACTCCCACGGCGATAAGCGGCGCCAGCGGCCACGCGGCTAGGACCACGCCGTGCAGCACAGCGAGCGCCACCAGAATGGCGTCGCGGCGGGAGAACCGCCAGATTCCCGTCCGCGCGTAATCCCATGCGACGGAAGCCATGCCCGTTCAGCGTTCTTTGTAATCCAACAGCGCTTTAGCCCTCGGCTGATCTGGGTTTACCTTGACCAAGCCATTTCCCATCGGATAATCGTCCGGAGACTTGGCCTCCTCATCGGATTTCCTGACCCGCACTTTCGCAAACCAACTGGAGCCAAGTCCCACTACCTGACGCGAGCCGGCGATGGATTTCAGATCCGCCCACTCCTTCAGCGCGAGTTCGTCATTGGCTTTCGGCAACGCGAAATAGAGGTACCCCCGCTGCGGTGCCGAATACACGTCTGACCGTTCCCCAGCGGTAATGAAGACACCCGAGACTCGGATACGTTCCGGTTTGTCCGCGCTGGGTTCGAATGCGACTTTGTCCACGAGCGCGTATACGGCTATTGGCCCGCTGGCGTTAGCTACTCCCAGACACACCGTGATCACGAGAACTGCCGTGGCGGAACACACAATTGACTTCATATCTCCCCTCCCCAATGGGAATCCTATACCAGCGATAAGACGGGATGGGAGCCTCTTGTGTTAACCAACTCTTGGGAGTGCCAGCGCAAGGCGAATGCCCGAACAAGGCGGCCCAAGCTTTCACTTTAGTCTATATTCGGCATCGAGGAATGAACTCCATCATTCCGAAGGGCTTACGCGGGGGCGATTCGAAAACCGGCTGAAGGCCGCAGAGGGTAGAGCTAGCCAACATGTTGGATTCGGTTCGGTGTGTTCAGACTCTCCGGGCTATGGCCCCCTCAATCTCCCCCCACTCCCTGAAAAATGCAAACTTACTCGCGGTGACTATCTGGCGTTAATGGGCGCCGGCATTCAAAGCGTCGATCGAGTCTGGCAGCACTCTGAGGAATATTAGGTCCACTCGTCGGTCGCCTGATCTCGTCGAAACCCCCAAAGTCTAAGGCTTGATGTCGCAAAGGATTACCAGCAACAGGCGATTCTGGCCGCGCTCGAAGAGCTGATGGAATGTGAATCTCTCACGAATGCAGAAGAAGCGATTGCTGAGATCGTTCTCGGCCGGCTTCAAGAGACTTGGGGTGCGAGGATAAACTTCGAGAAACTACTAGAAGCAACAAATCGACTGGTTGGGCAGAGTTTGAGCCGGGGGTGGGGAACAGAATGGTAAGAGTTTTTGCCATCAGGAAGAGTTGGCTGATGGAGGTACACGCGATCCTAGTTACCGCGCTTCCACGCCTCGCCCGGAATGAGCGCAATAAGTTTGTCCATCACGGTTCGTCCGGCATTCTGTGGGTGCAGCGCTGGTGATGGATGCTCGCCCAACACGAGAAGTGGAGACATATCTTCGGTAAAGACGGGATCTGCAAGTTTTTCTAACAGGTTCGATTCGAATTCGGCGCGCGAAATCGATGCCCCTTCGTGCTCAACATATCGGAGGAAGCAGCTTACGACCTTCTTGGCGTCCAGCTTGGGGACCTTCTCGAAGGCGACGGCGAGATCAAAGAGATCGCGACCCTGCTTTCGCTGATAGAGCGCGCGCAACTTGGTGCCTAGTCTAGAAGCTCTTCAATTGAGTACGTAACGAGTTCTGTCTCAGCATTAAACCAGGGGCTTTTGACCTTAAACTTCTTTCGAATGTAGCCGAAGACGGAGAAGTGTTCACGCGTATTGATTTCAACCTTCAATTGTAGTGGTGTGATTGGGGCGATTTCAGAATCGAAACGGTAGATGAGCGTCGCTCTCTTCCCTCCGACTGTTTTCGGCGCGGCTGGCCGAGCCAGGAATCCAATATTTTGCGCAACCCCGTAAGGGTTGGTCCTATGGGCTCAGGCTTAACTTGCACAAGGTCGATGTCCTCAGAATACCGGCTGGGTGGATTGAGAAAGAGTTTGTGGAGAGCCGTTCCTCCCCGGAAGGCCAGACGGCTGTTGAGTGTTGGTTCGGAGAAGATCTGAACGAGCGCGCGCGATAAAATTAGGTCCTGCTCGACCTGTGCGTCAGTGGACCAGGGGGCGGCTGCGCGCCACGCAGTGATGTGCGCGCGCGGAATCACCCGGGGACCTCTACGTCTTCATTGATGATTACTTTCCATCGGGCTGATTTACGACGGCGCGGAGGTTGACCAGGACGCAGATATACAGTTCTTGGTAGGGAACTCTTGATCCACTCTGCCAGTGGCTTCACTTTCGCCTCTTCGCCGATGTGCTCTAGCAAAAAACCAAGCCGTTGGGCCGAAGGGAGATCGTCGTCTCGGCGCGCGGCCTCCGAGAGGTGCTCAGGGTCGATCTTTTCAGCGAGGTCGGCGAGGACAGTGGCTATGTTGTTTAGTCCGCCGGCGTGCCTGGGGTACCGAACCAAGTCGAGTGCGGTTGACTCTGGAGTGGAGATTTTCATGGCGCCGGTCTCTGTTTTGAGGGAGATGGTTTCAGTTCGCTTGATATGTTTCTTGAGCAGGAATCGAATGCGCGAACGGCCCACTACTGCGGGTCTCATTTGCCGGCTGGCCATGACCTGAAATTCTTGAGGTTGCTGGTGGGCGGCTCCGTGCAGCGCCGCCGCCGAAAGAAGACCGACATAATACGGTTCACTGTCAAATTCCATGAGCTGATCGATGAACCAGGAAGGTGGCGGTGAACCCGCGGACTTGTATTCCAGCGGTACAATGACAAAGAATCCGCGCCGCGGTGAAATTAATCTGCCTTGGCGGGACAGGCGCAAGGCCGCGAGCTTGAGAGCGACAGGAGAGATCTTCAATTCTTTAAAGGCCTCACCTCGAACAAAGGTGTAGCGTCCAGACTGCTGGAGACGATCAACGTAGCGGTGCAGGTATAAAGACTGTTGATTCACAAGCGAAAGGTATCACAAAGTGATACTTTTTGCATGTACATTGCGTTCATGGCCAACTCGGGTCTTAAGTCAAAGCAGCCTTCTTGCCGAGAATAGACAGACCTATTCCGACTCTTTCAGTCTCTGTGTGGCCCGCCAGTGAAATCCAGGTCGGTTTTCTTCCAATCGTTTTAGATTTGCCAGCGGATCACGCGCCACGCCATCCGCTGTTTCTTGAGCACACAAGCCAGGGAGTTCGAGGCTTTTCCCCCTTAGTGGTGCGGATATGCGCGCTTTTTTCCGGATCCGTTGAAGGGCTTTGCGAAACGTTTCGTAACTGATGTCGAGCCCATCGTCGGCGAGGCATTGCCAGACTTGCTTCCACGTCTTTCCGGAGGCCAGGGCTGCTTCAATTTCGGAGAGGAGGGACCGGATCAGTGCGGTTTTCGTGCTGGGCGGTTCGGCGGCGAGTTTCTCCAAGGCGTGGCGGAAGCGATTTGGGGTTGACACCAGCATTGTTGGTGTATATGTATAGCAGCATGGAAAGCGCGAGGCAAAAGAAATTGTACGCGGGGGACAACAAACTACAGTTTGGGACACTCCGGGACAGTTGCCGACAAGTTGAGGACAACTAGGGGACAGCTGAGGAACTGTTGGCGACAGAAGGCGACAGTTAAGGACAAATAACAACAATTAGGGGACAGAATGGGACAGAGGCATGCGCTGGGAGGGGATTTGTTGTTGTTGGCCGTGGGTATTGGAACATAAAGGAATGTGGCTACAGTGCGCGCGATTTGATCGGCAAGTCTAGTGAGCTTGTTACGTTGTGGCGGTTTTTGCGCGGATGCGCCACAAATGCGCCACACAAAGAAGGGAGGATCAATCATGAGAAAACGCAGAATTGAGCGCAATCTTGCGTTCCCAACCGAGGAATTCCGGAGGCGACTACGTACCGCCGCAAAGGAACGAGGATTTCGCACAGAACAAGCGTTCATCCTTGCCGCCTGCGAAAACGAGCTCAAACGGGATGACGGCACAGAGGCTACGACCCAATTAGAGGACCGCATGGTCGCCAGCCTCGGGAAAGTGGCTAAGGAGTTTCAATCACTCTTCACCCTGGCTCACACCCAATTTGCTCTTACGAATTCTCTTCTCCAGTATGTGCTGACCTGCATGATTGAGCCTCCCGAGAAGGTCCTGCCTGCGGCTCGCGCACGGGCGAGGCATAGATATGCAAAAATTCTCCGCCTCGCTGGGCAAGAGGTAGCAACGCGGAACAAGGCTACGCTGGAGGAGGTCCTTACTGGTGGGAAACAACCATGAGATCATTCCGTCGGCGCCCCTGGCGACCAAACGGAAACGAGGTGAAAGGTGTTTTCCACGCTTCCTGGTTGAGGTATGCGTCCAGGGCCATGTGTATATCGTACAGAATGGACCGCCGTGGGAATGCCACCGCGGGGACCCCTCATGGAGACGATGGTGCGGCCTGTGGCAATTCGTAGAAATGTCGGCTTCGATGTCTTCAACGTTCGCTTACTGATCGGTCTGGACAAACTGCTTCGCGCGAAGCGGAGGTATCAAGGTGATCTGTCCGCCTCGATCAACGACGCGCTACTTGCCGTCGACCTCAACACGGTCAAGCTAGTTGCTCTCCAGGGCAAGAAAAAACAAACCGCCAGGGAGACGCAGGTAGTCATTCTGCGACGCCTCATCCGTAGACTTCATCGCATAGCCAAGGCACGCGACTGCTCGATCAATCAACTCGTAAACAGCGGGTTGATGGCTCACTACTCGAAGCAGAGGAGTGGCAAGCTCGGCGGCTCATCTAGGCCAACACGGCAGGCCACCAAGGCGGCATACGACAAAATGAGCGTCGCGGAGCGGCAGAAATTATTCGAAGTTCTTGGGACTCTCACCGGTCTCCAGGAAGGGCCCACGGGAAAATTCTCAGACGGCACTTACTTTGAGTATGATCGCGCTTTAGAAACAACTGTGGAGGTTAGGCGGTCGGGAGAACGATTCCCGGTAACGTTGGCCGCGGGAAAGTTCCACCGGCAAACAGAAACATCTGTCGCGCACAAAACTGCACGATAAGGATACTTTGCTCTGAGCGAACTGAAACCAGCACTGATTGTCATTGCAGGCCCTCTGGGCGCAGGGAAAACTACGTTCTACGAAGCCCACCTGAAAGAGGCATTTCCGGACCTAGTTCCGCCCATCGCGCATAAGCGAGAGGAGATGCTGCTCGAGCAGCGCTCGTTTGCAGTTGAAGATTGGACTGTGGATCTGGAGTTGTTGGAGAACGCGCGGCAGGCCGGCTACACAACAAAGGTCTTTTTCATTTCTACGGAAGATCCCAACCTCAACGTAGGACGCGTGCTTCTGAGGATGAGTCAAAGCGGGCAGGGCGTCCCGCTTGGCACAATTCCAGAGTCCTACAAAGAGGCCATGAGGAGTCTGTCGGAGACTCGCAAACACGCCGATGATCTTCTCGTGTATGACAATACCGAAAACGGAAGAGGCCACCGCCTCGTTGCTCGTTTCATCGCCGGCGAGTTGGTCAAGACAGCGCAAACTCCGCCCGACTGGCTGAAAAAAGTTTTCGGCCGTGAGCTGCGCAGCGAAGTGAAACACCAAGGAAAATCTGGACGCGCACGCTAACATCCGCCAGCCTTGACGCACAGTCGACTCAAATATAGACAAAGAAGGCAGAGCCCGTCGCGTGAAATTTCTGCTTGGCGTGTGCTATATGTATATAGTATGCTGAAAAAAAAGCCATTGACTGCGCCGTGGAGATGCGGGGGCGGGCTAGGGGAAACGAAAAATGAGCGACACGGAACACGCGAACCCGGATGCCCAGTGAGGTGTAGACAGATTGTCTGCAATGGATTTTGATTCTCCGAGGGATCGCATGGGCGTTTTGCAACTTCCGCCGATCCAGCCAATCGCGGTCACAATCGAACAGGCCGCGAAACTCATCGGCACCAACGATAAACAGATTCGCAGGGCAATCTATGCCCGTGAACTCCCGGCGGTTCGACTTGGCAAATCCTACAGCATCGCAATTGCCGATTTGACGAGGTGGTTTGAGCGCAAGAAGAAGTTTATCTGAGTCGAAGACCTGCCTTATGTCTCTTGGAGGTAAGCAATGGGTTGAATGCCCCACGGTATCAAACGGCTGAATCTACTACTTGACGGAGGTGAGCGGATGAGAACTCGCGGTGAAGGTGGACTCGAAAAAATCGGCCACATCTGGTACTTCACGTTCTACAACCTGAAGGGGAAACAGATGCGCCGATCTTCTAAGTCTCGCCTCAAGTCAGTAGCAATTGAAATGCTCCAACAGGCGCAAAAAGATTTACGGAAAGGAACCGAGCCGGCGTCGGCGCGTAAGATGAAGTACGAGGACATTCGTCGTATTCTCGTCGACGACTATCTTTTATCCGCGAAGGCCGTCATGGACGGCAAGGAAATCCTGATCTCCGGGCGCCGCGGGCTCCTCAAGCCTCTCGATGACTACTTTGGCGGCATGAACGTTGCCAACATCACAACGGATGTACTGCGTGACTTCTCGTCGAAGCGAATGGAAAACGGAGTCGCGGGGCCAACGGTCAATCGCAACCTCGCCATGCTTCGCCGGATGTTCAAACTTGCCGAACGCGAAAGCAAGGTCTCGAACGTTCCGTACTTCCCGATGCAGAAGGAATCGGAGCCGCGTGAAGCGTTCTTGGAGGGTCCTAGGTTTGAAAAACTTCGCGCCGAAATGCCTGAGCTCCTACGCCCGACGTTGACGTTCTGCTATGAGACGGGGTGCCGCACCGGAGCTATGGCGAAGGTCGTCTGGCCTTGGGTCAACCTAGCCGACCAGGAAATAAGCCTGCCGCCCGGTGTCGTCAAGAATCGCAAGCCGATTGTCCCCCTCTCGGATGAGCTCACGGCCATGCTCAAGAAGAAATTCCGAGGCCACGGCACAGTATTCGCGACGAGGAATTTTCCGGCGTGCGTGGATAAAGGCATGTGTTAAGTGTGGACTTGGAGAAAAGACAGGAAAAGCGTGGTATCAGTATCGGGGCCTTGTTCCCCATGATTTCCGACGCTCCGCCGTTCGCAACCTCGTCAACTCCGGTGTCGATACAGCCACAGCCATGAAGATTACGGGACATCGCACTCTGCACATCTTCATGCGGTACAATATTATTTCGACGGGCCAACTCCACGAAGCTATGGACAAGGTCACGTCGAAAAAGAAGGCAGCGAAGTGACGCGGAACAACGCAAATACAACGCAAAGTTGGGATGCGACTCCGGTCAATGTGAGCTATCTTCTTTCTTATCAATGAGGGGCCCGTAGCTCAGCGGTTAGAGCAGCGGACTCATAATCCGTTGGTCGTAGGTTCAAATCCTACCGGGCCCACTAGAAGATCACAGAATCCGCAACAGCTGCCCCGGCGCTGACGGCAGAAGGAAACAACCTGGGAGCACGTGCGCGGCTAGCTGCATCACCGCACCTTTTTGCGCCTCCACTACTAACGTGGGTATAGATCAGCACCGTCGTGGTTATTGACCCAGCCATTTCCGTTCGACAAAATGGCTGGCACAGCACTTACTTGTTGTTTGCACAGACACCGACAGGACCAGGTGCACTCTTGCTTTACCTATGTTCACAATTCGCGGACAGCCGGTCTCAACTGCACGAAGCTCTCTCAAAAGGGCTGATCGGGAGCTGCGCCAGCCGGCCCTTCCTCACTCCAATCCACACGCATGGCTTGGATCGCCTCAGTTGGGGGCGGTGCCGGAATCTGGGTGAAACTGCCGGGCGAGGAGAATTTGACGATGTCTAGGAACTGCAAATCCAGTTTAGCCTGGGCCCTGCTTGCCACCTTGCTCCTGACTCGTGTCCTGCTCGCGCAAAGCCCCCACGCTGACCTCATCCTTATCCACGGCCACATCCTCACCCTTGATGGTACGGACTCCCTAGCCCAGGCCATGGCCATCCGCCAGGGCGTCATCGTGAAAGTCGGGACCGACGCGGAAGTTCTAGAATTCGCGGGCAGTGCTCCCGGGATGCGGGTCATCGACCTTCACGGGCACACGGCCACGCCTGGGCTTATTGATACGCACGCGCACATTGCCGAGGGAGGCGTGGAAGAACTTTACGGCGTGAAGCTTTCTGATGCCACTTCGGTAGCGGAAATCGTGGCGCGAGTAAAGGCCAAGATCGCGCTGGTCAAGCCCGGCGAATGGGTCACTGGCTCTGGCTGGGATGAGGGCAAGCTCGCTGAACGACGCTATGTCACCGCCGCCGATCTCGATGCCGTGGCCCCCAACAATCCCGTCTGGCTCGTGCATACCACCGGCCATTATGGAGTCGCCAATTCGTTTGCCCTCAAACTGGCGCACATCACTGGGGCCACAGCCGACCCCACCGCCGGCACCATCGACCGGGACGCCCACGGCAACCCCACCGGCGTCCTCAAAGAAGACTCGGCCATGGAGCCCGTCACGCGGCTCATCCCTCCTACTACTCCCGAGCAGATGCGGCAAGGCATCCTGTATATCCAGAAGGTGCTGCACAGTGAAGGCATGACCGCGGTCAAAGACCCGGACATTCAACAAATCCACTGGGATGCTTACAAATCGCTCCTCGACCAGGGACAGCTCAACGAGCGCATCTGCGTTCTCTGGCATGCTGGCTCAACGCTTGAGTCCGCGCGCAAAGCGCTGTCCGAGATCACGGCTGTTCCGCGCGTGCCGGCGAGTCTCGGCGACGACCGCCTGCTCTCCTGTGGAGTAAAGATTTACATGGATGGCTCTGGTGGCGCGCGCACCGGATGGGTTTATGACGATTGGTTGCGCAACGGCGCGACGCCGGACGTTACAAGTTCGGGGGCGGGCAATCGCGGGTACCCACAAGTTGACCCCGCGGTTTATCGAGAAATGGTCCGCCTGTTCCACCAGAACGGCGTGCCGGTGGGAACCCATGCGGTTGGCGATCGCGCCATGGACTGGGTTGTGGACACCTACGCGCTGGTCGAGCAGGAGCAACCGCATGCTGGCCTGCGCCACAGCATCATCCACGCCAACCTGCCCACGCCGCATGCGCTCGAAGTAATGGCCAACCTGCAAAAGAAATACGATGCCGGCTACCCCGAGATGCAGCCGGGATTCCTCTGGTGGATCGGCGATATCTACGCGGCCAGCTACGGTTCGAAACGTGGGCTGCACCTGGAGCCGTTCAAGACATTGCAGGCCCTCGGCATTCTGTGGTCTGGCGGGTCAGACTATTTCGTCACGCCCGTTGCCGCCCGCTACGGGCTTTGGGCCTCCGCAGCTCGCCAGGCCGCCAAAGGCACCTATGGCCTACACCCGTTCGGGATGACGGAAGCCGTGGACATTCGCACGGCCCTCCGCAGCTACACAGCCTGGGGGTCGCGGCAGATGTTCCTGGAAAACAAGATCGGAACGCTCGAGGTAAGCAAAAAAGCCGACATCGCGATCTGGGATCGCGACCTCTACGCAATTCCCACCGACCAGATCAAAGACCTGAAATGCCTGATGACGTTGCTGGACGGGGAAGTCGTGTACAGTTCGCCGGATTCCCCCCTAACCACATCGGTCCGCTAACCCAATCGCAGAAGCCGGGTCACACTCATCGCCGCGATGACCGAGGTGGCCGTCTGATCACGCCCATCAGCCGCTCCGGTAACGGGCAATTCAGGTAGCGACAACCAAGCTGGTTGAAAAAGCAGGCCTGACACTCTCCTGTCGATGATCCTTAGAGATGGGAAAAGTTCCCCTTGCTGATCTTGCTGCCCTACCATGGATGCCGTGAGTTGTCGGCACGAGAAGGGTCAAGAGGAGCATCATAGATTTTCGGCGGGAAATCGATGAAAACCTACGCAATTGCTAATGCACAGACCAAACCTGCGTTTTGGAGCGCTCGCTGACTCGCCGACGGCTCCCGTCGCCTGAAGGTAATGTGAAGCGCGACGCGGAGCTAACCCCCTGCCAATTTGCTTAGTGCCGCAAGGTCCCGAATGACCACGGTTGATCCCTTCACCTGCAGGACTTGCCTCTTCTTGAAATCCGAAAACAAGCGCGTCACCGTCTCCCGCGACGATCCGATCATCTGGGCGATTTCTTCGTGGGTTAGCGTGAGTGTGGCGCGCACTTCGCCCTCAACCTTTTCCCCTTCGGCGACCTGTTCGAGCAGGAAGCGCGCAAACTTCTCCGCGGCGGAATGCGAAAGACCGATGGTCCGCATCTCTCCGACCGCCAGGTGGTAGTTCTCGCTGAGTTGCTGCGCAACGCGCAGCGCGGCTTCCCCGTGAGCCTTCAAGAACTCCAGGAAATCATTGCGAGCAATGAAATTCGCTTGCGCTGGTTCCAGCACTTCCGCTGAAGCTTGGTAAGGCTGGCCCGACACGGTAGCGGCAAGTCCGAGAATCTCCCCTTTTTCGGGCACGCGCAGGATCAACGTCTTACCGTCAGCCGAGGAAGTCGACAGCTTTACGCGGCCGTTGCACAGAATGAACACCCCGCGTGGCTTTTGGCCTTCCACAAACAAAGTCGCGCCCTTGGGATAACTGGCAGCGGCGGTGATCGTCTCCAAATGCTTCAACGCGGCCGGGGGAAGATTGCAGAACAGGCGTTCCTCGTGGTGGGGACAGTTGAGGCAGCTCTCAACGATTTCTAAACCGTAGGGGGCACGCGTAGTAGATCCGCGCCGGACTATGCCGGCCTTGTCCTTGGGAACAAACCAGAAGCGTTTGCTCATAGGCCCTCTTGTTGAACCTTCCTGTTCCTGCTCGGGGTCAACTTTGATCGTCTCCATAACGCCTCCGTGCATCACAAGGGGAGCAAACAAGGATCTAAAAAACCTGCCCGACTCGTTTGCAGGATCGCGCGTTCCAGGTCTTCGCGCTTTTGATTCGAATCATCTGCTCGGTCCATTTTGGAACTGCCTGCCGTTCCCATTCATTTCTTGTCGTGCGGAGACTCTCGCCGACTTCCAGAACGCGGATCTCGGCGAGGAGCGCTTAGGCGGTGGCCTGCCCACCTCTTCATCACTATTCCTAGATCATCCATGGCCTCGCGGATATGACCCGTGTCACGCGAGAATGTGACTTGCATCACCACGTATCTGCGCCTTCCAAAGATACTTATCCCTCGGATATCGGAAGTCAGGCTCCAGCGGCGGTTTAACACCTGCTCTATGGCAATGTGACGTCCGTCACATTCCGGCGTGACGCATGGCACTGCGCCATTTGCCCTGCCGGTCCAGGCTTGTGACCAGCAAAGCCTGCAGATCGGCAGATCGCAGCGGGAACGGAAGTTGCCTTGGCCTTAGAACTTATTCAGGAGGATCTATTGTGATGAGATACCATACGCGGGACAGTAGTTTCTTTGCGGTAGTTGCGGCCTTGGTTGTGCTCTCGTCGGTATTGGCGTCGGCTCCCAAGAGTTCTGCCATTCCTGCGTTCTCCCGGAAGTACCAGACCTCTTGCACTACCTGCCACAACAACTATCCGGAATTGAACGACTTCGGGGAAGCATTCAAGAAAAACGGCTTCAAGTTCCCTAAAGATGACGAAACCTTCGTCAAGGAACCCCCAGTTCTCCTTGGCTCGAAAGCCCAGAAAGAAGCTTTTCCCGGCGCCGTGTACCCGGGCGAGATTCCGGGCTTTCTGCCCATTGCCTTCCGGTACGAGGGTAACTTCACATTGAACCGCAAGCAGCCCGCAGGCTTCATCACCCAAACTGGATTCACTCCCCGTACCGACTTGTTCGCCCCCAACACCTTCACGATCATCAGCGCTGGGAGTTTCGGCCAAAACCTTTCCTTCTGGATCGACGACGACATTTCGGTAGACGCCGCGAATGCCAGCGGCGCCATGGGCGACGGTTGGCTGAAATACAGCGATCTGGGCCATGGGATCGGATTGCCGAAGAACGCGTTGAACGTGCGGTTCGGACAATTCGAGCTGGATTTGCCCTTCACGCAGGCGAAAACGATTTATTTGTCGCCTTATGACATTTACAGCCAAACCAACCTCGGACCCACGGGTACAACGACAAACAATCCAGTTATTTTTGGCTCGGCGCAACGCGGCATCGAATTCGGCGGGACGCCCAACAACGGAAACTTTGACTGGTCGGTGGCCGTGATCAACGGGAGCAACGCGGGAGACGCCGCCCGTAGTTCGAAAGATGTTTACGTTCGCCTTTCCCAAAGATTCAATCTGGAGCGTGACCCGGAAAGCCGCAACGCCATCCAGGCTGCCGGGCCAACTGGTCCCCGCGACCACACTTCGATCCGCTTGGGTTTCTATTATTACCACGGGAAGAACGAGCAGAATCAGGACGGTACGACCTTCCCCGGCATTCTGACCACCGTCGAAGAGCCGTTCTACCGTGTCGGCGGCGACCTGCGCTTCAAGTACCGCCATCTGGAGCTATTCGGGCTCGCAATGTACGGCCACGACGACAACCACTTGTTCACTGCGGGACCGCCCGCGACGATTGCCGCTGCGCCGGCGGTGAAGTTCTCCGGCGGTTTCGCCGGCGCCAATTATTGGTTCTATCCGTGGCTCATCGGCACGTTCCATTACGACGCCGTGAACTCCCACGCCGACTTCATTAATGGCGCACCAGCGTCAGAACACCAGACGCGCAATCGCTTCAGCCCAGGCTTCCAGATACTGGCGCGTGCCAACATCAAGATCGTCGGCGAATATCAATACACATTTGGCCAGCCCTATAGCGATCCCGTGACGGGAAACACCCTGTTTTTCCGTCCGAACACCTTCCAAGCGGGCATCGACTACGTTTTCTAAACCAAGTTTGCTTTGGAAAGTCTGAAGTGCAGGAAGAATTCGAACAAGAGAGGAATGTCATGAGTCTCGTGAAAATCGCAGCAAAAGGTGTGGCTGTAGGTCTCACTCTGGCATTGGTCAGCGTTGTCAAGGCCAATGAAATCAAGGGCAAGGTGAGTGTCCAGGGCATCAAGTCTGCGGAGAACATTGCGGTGTACGTGGATGTCATTCCGGACAAGAAATTTGACGCTCCGAAAGATCCGGTGGTGGTCGACCAGCGGAAAATGGCGTTTGTTCCGCACGTCGTTGCGGCCCAGCAGGGCACTACGGTGGAATTCCTGAACAGCGACTCCGTCGGGCACAACGTCTACTGGCCCTCCATCAGCGGCAACAAGAAGCTGGCGCACAACCTGGGCACCTGGCCAAAGGGCGAGAAGAAGCCTTTCCAATTCAACGATGTAGGTGTGGCATCCCTGCTCTGCAACGTGCACCCGGAAATGTCGGGTTATGTCGTCGTCACCCCGACTCCCTATTTCGCAGTCACCGACAAGGACGGCAACTTTGAAATCAAGAACATTCCTGCCGGGAAGTACACGCTGAAGACTTGGAGCGAGGACGGGAAACCAACCACGCAGGCAGTGGATGTGAGTGGTGCGACAGCCAGTGTAGAACTGACGGTCAAGAAGTAGCGGTGACAGAGATCGCGGAGCGCTCCTTGAAGACCCGAACCAAATTGGTGGACCTCGAGTGGCTCGAGTCCAACTTTCCCTGCATGCAGGCCTGTCCCGTCCATACCCAGGCCGGCCGCTACGTCTCCCTCATCGCCGAGGGGAGGTACGAGGAGGCGTATCGCTATGCCCGGGTCCCTAATCCTTTTGCTTCGATCTGCGGCCGCGTCTGCGGTCATCCTTGCGAACCAGCCTGCCGACGAGGCCAGTTTGACGCGCCCATCTCCATTCGCGCCTTGAAGCGCTTTGTGACCGAGCGCCATGGGCCGGAGTCACGCAACCCCATCGACGTTTTTTCGAGGCGTCCGCGTGTCGCTCGCTCCGAAAAGGTGGCCATCATCGGGTCCGGCCCGGCAGGCATGTCCGCCGCACACGATCTGGCACTACTCGGCTATCCGGTTACCATTTTCGAGGCTGCTGCCGTGCCGGGCGGCATGATGCACCTCGGCATTCCGGAATACCGCCTGCCGCGCGACGTCTTGCAAGCACAGATTCGCGAAATCCTCGACCTTGGCCCGGAACTGCTTCTCCATACGCGGCTGGGCCGCGACTTTTCCCTCGAAGACCTCCGCCGCCAGGGCTACCAAGCCATTTTGATGGCCTTCGGCCTGCACCGCAGCCGCGACCTCCACCTTCCCGGCAACGATCTAGACGGCGTGGTGAAGGGCATCGACTTTCTCCTGAATGTCAATCTTGGCTATCGCTTCCAAATTGGCAAGCAAGTTGTCGTTATCGGCGGGGGAAACGTGGCCATTGACGTGGCGCGTTCCGCCATGCGCGAGCAGCAGCAAAAATTCATGAAGGACATCACCGGAGTGGTCCTTCCAAACGAGCTGACCTCCAGCGAGTTGGACGTCGCCATGAAGGAATTCATGGACGTCTCGCGGCAGGCGTTGCGAATGGGCGCCCGCGAAGTCCATCTCGTTTGCCTGGAGTCTCGCGAGGAAATGCCCGCGTCGGAGGAAGAGATCGACGAAGGCCTGAGGGAGGGAATCAAGATTCATCCCTCCCTCGGCCCCAAACAGTTTGTGGGCAAAAACGGAAAACTCACCGGGCTTGAAGTGATTCGCTGCACCTCTGTTTTTGACGAGCAAAAGCGCTTCAACCCGAAGTTTGCCGAGGGCACGGAAACCATCCTTCCTTGTGACACGGTGATTCTCGCCATTGGGCAGGCTTCCGATCTCTCTTTCTTGAAACCCTCCGATGGCATCGAAACCACGCGCCAAGGCACTTTGAAGATTGATCCCGCAACGCTGATGACCGCTGCGCCAGGGATTTTTGCCGCAGGCGACATCGCCTTCGGGCCCCGGCTCATCATCAATGCGGTTGCTGACGGCAAAAAGGCCGCCGAGCAAATCGACAAGTTCCTTCGCGGGCCGGAGTGGCAACCCAAGCCGCAGTTCGTGCAAATCAGTGTCCTCGACCATCACCAAATGGCCGAGGAATACGACGAGTATTCCCGCCTGGCCGTTCCCACAATTCCTCTCGAACGGCGCACCGGTGTTTCCGAGGTGGAGACCGGATTCACGGAAGAGCAGGCGCGGAGGGAAGCTTCACGCTGTTTGCAGTGCTGGATCAATACGATCTTCGAAGGGAATGAAGCCAACGGCAGCGAATGCATCCTCTGCGGCGGCTGCGTGGATGTCTGTCCGGAAAACTGTCTCGAGCTCGTTCCCTTAAGCCAATTCGAATTCTCCGGTGAGACGCGCCAGCAACTCGCCTCCACTTCCGAAGCGCGCGCGAACGAACTGCTGCACTTTTCGCCAGCGGAGCTGGGAGCTTCGCAAGGCTCGGTGATGGTCAAGGATGAGACGATTTGCATCCGCTGCGGCCTTTGCGCCGAGCGCTGCCCGGTGCACACCATCACCATGGAAGCTTTCGAGGTTTTCGATCACGACCCGAGTTTAGCGCAAAGCGAGGAGATGACTCTCCCATCATGAGCGACACAAAAACATCTTCGGTTGCGGGTTCGCCGCTCGCCATCCCGGTGGGCCAGGGAGTCACGCGGCGCGATTTTCTCAACGAGATCACCATGGGGGCGCTCGGCATCGCGGGCCTCGGCTCGGTCGCGGTAACTTATCAATATTTTTCGCCCAATGTTTTGTTCGAGCCTTCCACCACGTTTCGCGCCGGTAATCCCGACCTTTATCCCGTGCATTCCGTCACGTTCTTGCAGGACCAGCAGGTTTACATCGTGCGCATGCCGGAGGGCTTTTACGCAGTGTCCGCCGTGTGCACACACCTTGGCTGCATCACGCAATGGAAACCGGACGCGGACATGATTGCCTGCCCGTGCCATGGCAGCAAATTTCGTCCCGACGGCGTAAAGATCGAAGGGCCCGCGCCGCGGCCGCTTCCTCACTTTGCGATTTCTCTCACGGCCGACGGCGAGCTGGTCGTGGACAAGCTGCAAATCATCAAGGCTTCGCAGGTTTTGAAAGTTTGAGGGAAACATGGCTAGCTCTTTTCAATCCGCCCTCCACAACCTTCGCGAGACGAAAG
>WNGR01003404.1_pt1 | contig 23253 bp, 15 predicted proteins | sample 5407581 | NCBI WGS metagenome assembly WNGR01 (sample SAMN13153383, study PRJNA577476) | soil metagenome | isolation source: 80 cm soil or saprolite under Garry oak tree replicate 2 | place: USA:California | collected 2016-06-15
AGGTGTAGGGTGGCGTTCCACCACTAGCCGAAGCCGTGCAAGCAACAGGCTTCCCCACCGTTCCAGTATTAGCGCCTCCAGCACAGCTCGCGGTAATCTGAAGCGCAGCCCCAATACTGACAACGATGATCTTACTGGCATGCTGGTTGTTAGTGTCGGTAGCGGTCACGTTGATGCTCTTGTTCCCAGTTGTACTGTAGCTGGTTGTGAAGGTCGGGCCTGTTCCACTCGATGGTGTTCCTCCAGGTGCAGACCAGGCGAATGTGATCGGTGACGTACCACCAGTGGCCGATACGGTGCAGTTGACAGGACTGTTCACATTCGCATTGTTACAGCTGGCAGTTATCACAATCGGCTGAGCCGTAACCGAGACAGATACCGTCTGTACCGTAAACTTCCTATTAGCATCCGTAACGTTCAATGTGACACTGAAGGTTCCCTTGGTTGCGAATGTCGTAGTGTAGCTGGCGCCAGTTCCAGTCGCTGGAGTTCCAGTACTCCTCCATGATATCGTGTAAGGCGTAGTGCCTCCAGTCGGAGACGCAGTACACGTGACAGGCTTGCCAGCGCTTGCAACTCCACAGCTACCATTATCGACAATCGGCTGACCAGCGACAACAACGGAGATTGTCTGTACCGTGAACTTGGCATTAACATCCGTGACGTTCAATGTGACACTGAAGGTTCCCTTGGTTGCGAATGTCGTAGTGTAGCTGGCGCCAGTTCCAGTCGCTGGACTACCAGTGCTACTCCATCTAATCGTGTAAGGAGTAGTTCCGCCGGTAGGCGAGGCAGTACAAGTGACAGGCTTGCCCGCTGTTGCAGCTCCACAGCTGCCATTATCGACAATGGGCTGTGCTGCCACTGCCACCGTGATCGTCTGGACTGTGAACTTGCGGTTCGCATCAGTCACGTTCAGAGTTACGCTGAATGACCCCTTGGTTGCGAAGGTCGTCGTATAGCTGGTGCCTGAGCCAGTGGCTGGAGTTCCCGTACTTCTCCATGTAATCGTGTATGGAGTGGTCCCTCCGGTCGGCGCAGCATTACAAGTGACTGGTTTACCTGCGGTAGCAGCTCCACAGCTACCATTATCGACAATTGGTTGACCAGCTACGACAACAGAGATCGTCTGGACTGTGAACTTGCGGTTCGCATCAGTAACGTTCAGAGTGACGCTGAACGTACCCTTTGCAGCGAAGGTCGTAGTGTAGCTAGCACCTGTGCCTGTGGCCGGAGAACCAGTGCTAGCCCAAGTGATCGTGTATGGAGTCGTACCACCGGTTGGCGCAGCATTACACGTGACCGGCTTACCAGCAGTGGCGGCTCCACAGCTGCCATTGTCAACGATTGGTTGACCAGCAACAACAACGGAGATAGTCTGGACCGTGAACTTGCGGTTCGCATCAGTGACGTTGAGGGTTACGCTAAACGTGCCCTTTGTAGCGAATGTTGTAGTGTAGCTGGCGCCGGTTCCAGTGGCTGGAGTCCCAGTGCTCCTCCATGTTATCGTATACGGAGCGGTTCCTCCTGTCGGAGCAGCGTTGCAAGTGACAGGCTTGCCTGCCGTGGCGGTTCCACAGCTGCCATTGTCAACAATCGGCTGGCCCGTAATCGTGACCGGGATGAGTACCGATGACTTTCCAGTCGGTGTCGCGCGATCTGTTACCGTCGCGTTGATGTTGAACGTGCCCTTCGCAGAGTATGTCACGGTGAAGCTTGTAACGTTCCCAGCAGAAGCAGGACTACCACCCGGAGCAGACCAGCTGAACGTGTACGGAGGTGTTCCGCCCGTGGCCGATGCGCTGCAAGCAACAGGCTTGCCAACTGTCCCAGTATTAGCGCCTCCAGCACAGCTGGCTGTGATCTGAAGCGCAGCCCCAATGCTGACAACGATGATCTTACTGGCATGCTGGTTGTTAGTGTCGGTAGCGGTCACGTTGATGCTCTTGTTCCCAGTGGTACCGTAGCTAGTTGTGAACGTTGGGCCTGTTCCACTCGATGGTGTTCCTCCAGGTGCAGACCAGGCGAATGTGATCGGTGATGTACCACCAGTGGCCGATGCGGTGCAGTTGACAGGACTGTTCACATTCGCATTATTACAGCTCGCAGTAACAACAATCGGCTGAGCCGTAACCGAGACAGATATTGTCTGTACTGTAAACTTGCTATTAGCATCCGTAACGTTCAAAGTGACACTGAAGGTACCCTTCGTCGCGAACGTTGTCGTGTAGCTAGCGCCTGTTCCAGTCGCTGGACTACCGGTGCTCCTCCACGTTATCGTGTATGGGGTCGTACCACCAGTGGGTGCAGCATTACACGTGACTGGTTTGCCTGCGGTAGCCGTTCCACAGCTGCCATTGTCAACGATTGGTTGACCAGCAACGACAACAGAGATCGTCTGGACTGTGAACTTGCGGTTCGCATCAGTAACGTTCAGAGTGACGCTGAAGGTTCCCTTTGTCGCGAATGTCGTAGTGTAGCTGGTGCCGGTTCCGGTCGCTGGACTACCGGTGCTCCTCCACGTTATCGTGTATGGGGTCGTACCACCAGTGGGTGCAGCATTACACGTGACTGGTTTGCCTGCGGTAGCCGTTCCACAGCTGCCATTATCAACAATCGGCTGACCACCAACGACCACGGTGATTGTCTGGACCGTGAACTTTCGGTTTGCATCAGTCACGTTGAGGGTCACAGTGAAACTGCCTTTGGTCGCGAATGTGGTCGTGTAGCTCGCACCCGTTCCAGTGCCTGGGCTACCACTGCTTGCCCAGGTGATCGTGTATGGTCCTGTCCCGCCTGTCGGAGAGGCAGTGCAAGTGACCGGCTTGCCCGCGGTAGCCGTTCCACAGCTACCGTTGTCAACAATCGGTTGACCGTTGATTGTTACGAGTATGAGCTGGAATACAGTCTTACCCGTAGAATCAGTTAGAGTTGCGTTGACCGTGAACGTGCCCTTGGTCGCGTACATTACGGTAAAGGTCGTCTGGTTGCCGGCAGTGGCGGGGCTTCCGCCCGGGGCCTTCCAACCGAACGTGTACGGCTTAGTTCCGCCTGACGCGGCAGAGGTGCAGGTGATTGGTTTGCCTACCGTTCCGGTGTTAGTTCCGCAGTTCGCGGTTATTGTAAGAGGCGCTGCTCCAGATACTGTAACTGGGAAGGTTCCCAAGCTACCTTGGTGAGAGCCGTCACCATTGTATACGCCCGTGATCGTGTGAGTACCAGTTCCCACCGCAGTGGCATTGTAGGTGGCAGAGCAGGTCGCTGCGTTGAGCGTGGCTCCCGAGGCGAGAATGCAGCTCGTCGGGTTGAATATGCCGGATCCGCTGGACTGGAAGCTAACGCTGCCCGAGGGTTTTACAGCGCCAGACGCTGCGGGGTCCGTAACCGTTGCGGTGCAAGTCGTGAGCGTGTTGACACTGATGGAAGATGGGGAGCAAGAGACACCGGTGGTACTTGTGTGAGCTGCCATGTTGGAGAAACTCGTGCTGACGAGGACAACTGGAATGTTCGTCGATGTAACTCCGTCGATGTCCGTGAGGGAAGATCCGGAAACTCCTGGCGCGCTCGCAACGTTCTGGATTGTGAACCCGGACGAGAATCCTGTGACGAGAAACTCTACAACCATTGAAGTCATATTCAGAGCAGGAGGATTTCCAAAACCAGGAATCCCAGCCGGAGGTCCGAAGTAGTTCCCTGGACAAGTAGCCCCGCCAGTCCGAACTGGGTCGAAATAGTTCGGATCGCACCCTATACCAGTATCGGAATTAGATGGCGGACCCTGACTACAAAGACTACTCGAAGATATCTTACCATTCGCGTTATCTGGAGAAATAGTATCCAGCGGACTTCCGCCAGAAGCCTGGCAGTAAGCATCTACAGCGAACGTATAATGTCCGGCAACCGGGGACGCGCACGTGGTTGGCGAATTCACACAGAACGCGTCGAACTGGCCTGGAAGAGTAGCTCCGCAGGGAGTAACGGTACATAGTGCCTGCAGAACAGATGGATTGAACGTGTAAATTATCTGCTGAGCCATAACATCCTGTTCGCTGCCATCGGCAAGAATGCCACCAACGTTAACGAGCTTGCCCTTAACTTCGACAACACCCTGCAGGGTCGTGCAAGCAACGGCCCCACAGTTATCAGTCTGGGCGAACTTGATGTGAAGGTCGGTGCAAGTTGCGAAGTTGACATTAGTGCATGTTGGTGTCGCACCAGTCACATGGATAAAGGTGGTAAGAGTAGTAGGAGCTCCATATAGAAAAACACGCCCGGCCACGGAGGTGTTCGTCGCCGGAGAATAGAAGATGGGGTCAGACGCAGTCCAGTGGCAGGTCGCAAAATTCGCAGAAGTGCAGGTCGCGTCACGCCACTTGAGACCGGTATCGTAGGCCAGATGGGTGCCAACTGGAGGCGAAGCGCCTACGATCACTGAGTCGCCGGCATTGAAGAGGCCGTCATTATTGGCATCATAAACGACGCTCTCAAAGGGCAGAATACTAGTACTGGTGCAGTTTGGTAGAACGGGAATCAAACTTTGACAGGTAAGAACGATCTGAGCGCGGTTCGCTGGAATATTCATATTGAGACTAACAAGAATGAATTGAGTAGGATTCGCCTGACCGGTAGGGGTGATCGTGACGTTAATATCCCCACCCGGCGGAAAAGCCGTCGTCAGATCGGGGTTAGAAACACTCAGCGCAACATGCGCGCTCCGCGTAGTCGTTGTCGATATTGAAGTGCTATTCAGAGCAAAAATCACGGAACCACTCGGCGGATTAGTAGTCGAGGCCACCGCGGCGAGAGTGGCACTCTGAGCAACAGTACTATTACTAAATGTGAGGACAGATGTTGACGTAGAACCTCCCAGGTTAACAACTAGCGGGTTCGGGTTGGCAGTAACGGCAAATGCCGGTTGAGCATGAACCACGACGGGCGAAAGGGGCAATAATCCTCCTGGTGCCAAGAGAGATACAGTGCCCAGGATTGATAGTAAAGTCACTACTACGACAAGGAGGGCTCTTAACTTCAAACTACGTCCTCGAACACTTTCGCACCGGACTACCGCATAAAAGCCTTCCTACCACACATGCCTACCACAGCAACCCGGATATATCGAAGGCTAACGGGTGCAATCTCCAGTGACTGACGTCAAAGAACGAGGCCGAGACCCGTTCGCGACAGGACCGAGACTCCTTACCAGGACCCTTCCTTATCGCGATAAGCTCCCGATACGCTGAAACAGAAACAACGAACCCAATTCAAGAGTTTCTCGAAAAGATCTGTTCCAAGAACTTTCGGCCACAACCCGTTCAAGTTCAGTGCGACTCGGTCGACCACCAGCATCTCCATGAGCGTGATGAGAGGAAGATACTGGACTTAGACCTCGTCTAGCCAGAACACCAAACAGGTTGAGAGCCCACACTTTCGCATTTTAGAGGTTCCACTCGTCGATTCCGATGACCTCTTGCGGAGTTACGATTCACCAATCCCCCTTCAGATCCCGCCTAGACATCGCATACAACCCATTGCTAGACTGGCGTTTGACTCTAGGCGATTCCTAAGGAGAAACAAAACTGGAAACGTTATTATGAGAACCAAGTAGAAAGATGTCTCTAGGAGCAACTGCCCGGTGCAGGCAATCGAACATTAGAAGAATAGCACTTGCACTCTTCATATCATCCCTCCTCATCCTAACCTGTCCCAGCCCCAGCAGAGCCCAGACCCTCGCACACCCACCCATCCTCATAGTAGGAGACCAAAGCTTCACTCCGGACAATGGAGTCACGAATGGAAACGGAACACTTCAGGCACCATACATCATCGAGAACTGGGAAATAACCAGCGACACAACAGCGGGCATCGAGATCATGAATACAAACAGTTATTTTGTCATAAGAGACGTTTTCATTCACCCCTCCCATATCACCCCGGATAGCTCCGGCATCCTACTCCAAAACACTCTCAACGGGCGAGTTGAGAACAGCCGAATAGCCAACTTCACCTATGGTGTGCAGCTCTCCCTCGCGTCCCAAGACTCGATCACTTCCAACAGAATAATCGGCCGACGTCATCGCAAACAACCAGATCTACAACAACACAAAGTACGCGGTCTGGGCAACCAGCACCTTCAACAGCATCTTCACCGGCAACGTGGCCTCAAACAATGGAGACCAAGCGGACGGCGAAGGCTTCGTCATAGGAGTCAGCTCCAACAACACATTCGAGAACAACACAGTCTCAAGCAACACCTTCTACGGGTTCAGAACAATATTCTCCACGAACAATATTTTCAGAAACAATAATATTTCAAAGAACCAGTTCGGCATGATCTTCACAGGCAGCTCCAAAAACTTAGCATTGAACAACTCGATCACTAGGAACGACTTCGGTATCGGGCTTGAGAATGTCGGATCCCAACTACAACAGTCCAACAACAACGTCACCACGAACAGAATCACTGGAAACGGATTTGGAATCTACGCAGTCAACAGCACCAGAAACACGATCTACAACAACTACCTAAACAACACCAACAACGCCTCCGACGATTCCTCGCAAAACTCCTGGAACATAACCAAGACTTTGCGCACAAACATTCTCGGAGGACCATTCCAGGGAGGCAACTTCTACTCAGACTATACAGGAACCGACCCAGATGCGGACGGGTTCGGAGACACACCCTATATCTTGCTCGGAGGTCAGTCCACCCAAGATATACTCCCCCTCGTCCGAAACCAGCCCAGCCTCGTCCATGATGTCGCCGCAACAAGCGTCAAGGCGCAACCCACTTCTGCCAGAGTGGGAACTACAATCAGCATCACAACAGCGGTTTTCAATGAAGGAACAGTAGCCGAATCGTTCACGGCCTCCCTCTACTACAACCTGACACTCATCGCAACGAAAAACGTGAACCTGCCAGCATTGACTGGCACTTCGATCAGTCAACCCTGGAATACAAGCGGACTCGCGGCGGGAACATATTTGCTCACCGCCAACGCTAGCATTGTACCCGGAGAAATCGATACGGCCAACAACATATCACCACCAGCCATCGTCAGCCTCACCCTGAACCAGCCGCCATTCGCCAAGTTCACAGCGAATCCTTCGACCACCCTACCGGGAGAGAGAATAACCCTCGACGCCTCCCAGAGCTATGACCTAGACGGAACAATCATCGCATACGCATGGGAGTATGGTGATGGATCACCAACAGACTCAGGAGCGACACCATTCCACTCCTACTCGACCGCGGGAACCTACAGCATAATCCTGACAGTAACCGATAACGAAGGAGCCGCCACTAGCACATCCGAGGAAGTGACGATACTTCCAGACGTACCAGGCATTCCAGAGAACCTTATCATAACCTCCACCAGCACCTTCGCCACTCTAACCTGGTCTCCACCCAGCAACACTGGAGGATCACCGATAGCAGGCTACAAGATCTACAGAGGCACGTCCCCCTCATCCCTCGAACTCATCGCGACCATAGGAAATACTACAAGCTACACTGACAGAACGGTGGCAGCGGGTCAGATCTTCTACTACCAAGTCACGGCAGTGAACTCCGATGGCAAGGAAAGCCCGAGCTCAACCACACAAGACGTACTGGTGCCCACCAACGATTCCGACCTGCCTAATAGTCTAGAGCCGTGGTACATCCTCACAGCAGCGATCGTGTTTGCTGGACTTGTGGGAGGAGTCTTCACAATTCGACGAAGAAACAAGAGATCGAATGTAACGACCAGAACGTCAGGTTGAGGGAACGAATCCTATGCTCGAGCGCGCAAAGAAAGAGAACAGGAGAAGATTGCCCAAGAAGACAGTCTTGGTCCTGTGCCTTCTCACGCTCTCAGGGGTGATACGCCTCACCCCTCCACTCGCGCACGCCAGCGCCAGTGGAAACATCATCACAAATCCAAGTTTTGAACAAGGCTTGGATCCACAGGGAATTCCTGTAGGCTGGGACCTAACCGGCTGTGAAGGTGTAGCAAACGCAAACGTTACTCTAGATCAGACCCACTGGGTCGACGGCATTCAATCCGCAAAGATCATTACTGGACCTGTTACCCCCACATACTGCCTCCCAGACAGCGGGCCTCGGTCCGTCGGATTCGTCCAGTTCCGCCAGTTCCTGACCCCGAACTATCCCAATCTAAGATTCTCAAACCTGACAGACAGTCCCTCAGGTTTCAGCTTCTGGTTCAACCTTCAACCGTACGGAGCAGGGATTGGAGGCTTCGAAGTGCGAATCTTTGGAACAGAATCAACAGACGAGCTTGACTATGTCTTCGATCCGGACCCCTCGCTAGGCACCTACACAAACTACACCGACCCAAGCCCAGGAGTACGAGCTCTGATCTTCCAGGGATACCAGCCCGGACAATGGTACCACTTCTCAAGAAACCTCCTAGCCGACTGGACGACGCTCAACCTCAACACCAACAACAACTTCACTATCCTTCAATTCCAAGGCTTCGCATCACAGATCGGCACACAACTCAAGTCAACAGTCTTCTGGCTGGATGATGTACGCGTCTACGCAGGATCACAGCCTCCACCCACTGGGACACACTGGACGATCTTCAATTTCACCGACACAAAAGGAAACATAGTAGATAGCAAGGTAAGATGGAAGATACTCGACTCAACAGGTCAAACAGTCACGTACATCCAAGGCCAGAACAGTCTCTCCACGGCACCGTATTGGGTGCAAGTGTACTACCAAGACTATTCCGCAACAACTCTGATTACGAGCGAGCAGATACATCTAGACACTAGGGTCACAATACCGCTTACGATGATTCCAAACAACTCGGTCATCGGAAATTATGTAGTTCTAAACAACCCGGTAGCCAATTTAACAGTCTACCATCCCAATAGCTCCGCACCCCAATTCATTGTTCGGGGAACAATAGGAACCGAATACGCCATGATTCTTGGAGTCGCAACGCAGCCGGCACTCATACAGGGAAACGGAATCGACCTCAGATCGGGAATAGACTGGACGTACGATCCAACAGTTTCCTTTACCCGCATACAGTTCTCCACGCTATCAGAGACAGAGAATGTCACGCTCTTCTTCAACGTCCCTCAACGACAGCCGCTCATAACATTCAACGACATAACCGGCACGGCTCTCAAGAGCCAGATAACTTTCCAGATTCTCGATTCACGAGGCGGCATAGTCCCATACTCGCCTGGAAAAATCCTACCGGCAGGCACCTTCTTTGTTGAAGCCTACTATGAAGGCTACAGAATATACAGGAGTCCTCTTGATACAGACCAGAGCACGCCAATCACGCTCGAAATGCTCCCCATAGGAGCCACCGGCAACAGCTATCTCGCCCTCAATTCCACCGTGACCGACCTCACCACCTCAGTGTCCAGTTCAAGGATCTCATTCCAAGTTGAAGGATCAGGACCTTATCTTATCGTAGTGAACGTCGACAAGAAACCTCTAAGGGTTGAGAAGGATGGGCTACTCATAGCCAGCTGGATATACAATGCCACGACAGGAACAGTTTCAATAGAGACAGCCACTCCCGGATCATTCCAATTGGTGCTGCGGGAGAGCGCATCTTACGATTATCTCTACATGGGAAGCGCTATCGCAACCGTCATTGCAGCCGGGGCGATAGGCATAGTCCTATGGAGAATGAGAATTCCAAAGAAACTACCTGCGGATCGATGAAGGAAAAAGACGCGCATAGTTATTAGAAACAGATGGTCATGATTGAATAGCCAACATAGAGGTCGTTAGATTTCCGATCTTTTCAGTTCGGCAGGATCGTCCTAATTCTTGCAATTTGCCTCTCTACCTTTTTTTCTCTTCCGGGATCGCTCGCCCTCACATCCCCAACCGTTCAGCCTTTAACACCGCTTGGTGCTGATTTTGTCTGGCTGCCAAAGTTCATCCTTATTGGAGATGCGGTGAACTTCACAGCGCTACCTTCAGGCGGGACGCCCCCTTACACGATCTCGTGGAACTTTGGCGACGGACAGACAGGCAGCGGACTAGTGGTCCTCCACTCATACAAGTCCCCTGCCAACTATACGGTAACGGTCACCGTAACGGACTCCGCCCTCGCGACGAGCTCGATGATCCACGGAGTCATAGTTCAATCGTGGCCCGTGAAGGTTTTCGGCTGGGTCGTCCCATGGAACATCACCGCCAATGATGGGATCAACGTATGGAACGTGACCTACCACGGAACTCTAGTAATTAGAGACGTGCGACTAGCGGCAGCCGAAGTCCTATACGCGGTCAATCCTACGGTCAACCAGCCCTTCTGCGGACCATTCTACGACGAACCATACAATGAGACGGGAGTAAAACTCGACGGCAACATATTCTACGAGAACTCGACAAACCCGCTAAACCCGAACTTCCAGATCCGAGCCGAGTACAGGCAAGGAGGATACGCCTACCAAGAAACCTACAGGTTCTATCCCAGCGGGAGATTCGACACCGAACTCACAATAGCACGAGGAGGATGCGCCTACGACCACATCTACGAGCCACACTGGCGATTCAACCTCGCAACCGGTAACACCACACAAGACCTCTTCAGCTCCTACACACCAAGCGGCACCTGGCAAGACCTCATCTGGGAAGGCAACTACACAGAGAACGGCTTCAAAGACCCAACGCACAGCAACTCTCAGTGGCGCTTTGGGGATGACGGCAGATACTACTACATTACCCAGACGATAGTCAGAGCCGACCTCGACCTCCCCTATACGCCCAGCAACATGATCCTAGTTCGCGCGAGACCGAACGAGATAGAAACATTCCATACAGAACTATGCGAGAATCCAAACACGAACCCGCCCACGCCCGACCCTGCCTATTGCCCGAGCCCACTCGCCTTCGTAAATGGCGAACTTTCCTTCAGAAGAGACATCGCCTTCTGGTACATCCCCCGAGTCTGGGACCACGGCCCAGTAAACGCCGCTCCGCCAAAAGACATCACCCTCTCCTTCTATCCATATGGAGCATGGCCATGAAGAGACCACGCATTCCCCTCTCATCCAATCGAGCAAAGATCATCACGGTTGTGATGCTCTTGCTTTCCGTCCTCACAGTATCCGTCCTGGCAATCACTTACCAGACATATCAAGCAGCCTCCTCAGCCTCTGCCTCAGGCCCCTTCGCTATCATCTGGGGTGACCCATACCTTCCCGCGAGTGTCGGACAAGGCACCGGCTGGGAAAGCTTCACAGTGAATGGAAACGTCGCTAAGTGGGCAAACGTCTCAGGATACTACATCTACACCACTTTCATACTCCAGGGAAGAGTACACGGGGAATGGTCCAGCGAAGGGAACGCCTACGTGTTGGACGCAAACCTCTCCCTGGCGAAGTACGAAAATTCCTACCAGAACATAATCGTTAACCCTTCCTCAGACTCGTTCACGGTCTCGTTCCTCGACTACACAGCGTCATTGACCGTCAATGGCGTTGCAGAGCACATTCATAGCGTTGCGGGAATGAAAGCCGCCGCGCCCGGCTACTTCTCACTCCAAGGACAAGACAGGTCTACAACATTCATCCTGTACGCCTCATCACTCGGGAATCCACAATTCGTCATAGAGTGGTCTCATAGCAGCCAGACAATCAACGGCATACAACTACCGGCCGCCGACCAGTTCAGCCAGACGGTCAGAATGACTTGGTGGGGCTGACCTCGCGTACGAATCAAGCGAATCGTAACACACAAGAACTCGATGAAAAATGACGACCGAAAAAACCCAGACACTTTGCATTCTCACTCTGCTTCTAGTAGGCTTCTTCGCTACTACCACCTCACTCCATCCTCCACTACAAGGAACCACATACGTCCCAGTTCCGAACGACCCCCTCGGACACTTTCAGGGAAACGGGATCCCAATAGGCATCTCCTGGACCGGCGATGGACAGAGGATTCCTAATCCATCATTTGAAACCGGCTCACTCTCTCCGTGGATCCAAACACAGTACAATGCGGCGGCGGGCTCGACTGCCACCATCACAACCCCCGGCTATGATGGAACAAAGAGCGCTCAGCTTACACTGCTCTCAGGGAATGTAACCTTCAACAGTTATCTCTACCTCCTGAGCGACTTCAGCCAGCAACCCGTTGGCTTCAGCTCTGGTTTGAGATTCCGGGCCGCAGCTCTCGTCCAGCAATTGACAGGTACAAGCCAGTACGATCGGGTCGAGACCAGCATCGCCCTCACAACTTCTACTGGCAATCTCAGATCGATTCACTACATCTTCGCTAGCGCCACCAGCGCGCCGGCAAATAGTACAGCAGACGAATACATTGTAGTGGGAACAGCCCCTACAGGGCAATGGGTAGCAATTGATAGAAGCGTCGCAGCAGATGCAGCCGCTGGCTTCCCAAACGATTATCCGAGCTTCGACTCCGTATCGCAGGTTACCCTTACCGGATTCGCTCAGACGGCGCCCGGAGCACCTAATCGGGATCCCCACATCAGATTCTGGGACAGCGTTGGTAACGGCGTCTGGCAGAGTGGAGAGTCAGTCATCTACGATACGAACCTCGATGGCAAGTACGAGACCGGCGAGCCGTCTATTGGAGGCTGCACAGATGGGACGGGCAGTCCGATAATCTGCTCCTTAGCCCCGCCGAATGGTACTTCGCTGGCAACGGACCCGAAAATCAAGTTCGTTGACCTCGATGGAAACGGCGTATGGGACCCCGGCGAGCCAATAGTCTGGGACCAGTTCAACACGAACATTGTCAACTATTATGACACGATCATAATCGGGCCCAAGCCGAATGCCGGGACGTTGTTGATGAAGATCATACAGAACCATACCAGTTCCCTATTCGACCGGATTGAACTCTACTCAAACACCGCTGGCGCGGACTGGATCAAGAACGGCGGATTCGAATCAGGCCTCGCAGGCTGGTACGAGAATTCCAGCTTCACCACTTCAACCACGACATTCCACTCTGGAACCCATAGCGCTCGCGGAAGCATAACCGACAGCTCTATCGAGATGGCCCAGAGCATAGACGGTAGACCAGTAATCGACAGCTCAACCATCTTCAAAGCCTCAGTAAACATCGCAACCATGACAGGCACAACCGCATCGAGCATAGTAGACATATGGCTTGGATTGGTGGACAGCAAATACAACCCAGTTTCCCTCTACTACGTCTACAAGACGGGCGACGGAAGCCTTCCCAGCAACAATACTGACACAATATACAGGAAAGCTGGCAACTTCGGAACGCTCAATCAGTGGTTATCCGTAAACGCGAGTCTACTTCAGCAAACACTCGCCTTCAACTCATTGGGCTATACTGCCCCTTACAGTGTCGAGGTTATAGTTGTCGAAGTGAGAGCAGAGGCGTCGTCAAGCACGACAACGGCTTACTTCGACGACATCTCAATCCATAGCTCAAGCCACACAGGGACACTGCCCTCAACATTCTACGCGGTCGACGGACTAAACACTACCTACGCTTACGTTACCCAAGCCATACCACAGGGATCTTTCCACATTGAAATCCCCGGAGGAGAAGCCATACTCAACATATCATCACCCGAAGGCACGTTACTCCGGACAAGCGAGTATAGCACGAACCTCCTCACCAGCTGCACAATAAGCCCATGCCTAACAAGGCCCCGCGCCGTCGATGTCCCAGACACCACCATTCTCAACCATTCACTGACTGGTAACTGGCGAGTCTTCACAACTTCCACAAACAGTCTAGCAAACGTGTACGCTGAAGACCCTACGACTCACGACCAAGCTCCCAGCATCAACGTCGGCTCCACAGTCAACCTCGTCTCGCAGAGCAAGGACCCGCTCGGACAACTTCTGGCGGGAGTCACCGCGAACATCACGCTTTGGAACACTAACACTGGAATGCAGTCAGGCTTCTGGACCGGAACTACGGACACGAACGGCTGGTACAACGTGTCAAGCGTTACACTACCACTAGCGGGGAGCCCACCAGGCATCTACTCTCTGCAAGCAGCGGTCTACTCGACCTATCCCGGAATACGCACATTCCAAATCTCGGTCCGTTACACTGTCGCGGTCACACTAGCCATCAGCGCACCTCAGATTTCGCAGGGACAGACGGCCACGATCTCCGGAAACGTAACTCTCACCGGCACATCCACACCCGGACAAGGAGTCAACGTGACCATCTACTACAGACAAGCTGGAAACAGCCAGTGGACCCCGATCGGGACAGTCAAGACAGACGCATCAGGGAAGTTCTCGTTCACATGGAACCCTCCCCAAGGACAGTATGAGGTGAAAGCCTCTACGGGAGACAGTCAGACTGCCCCAACTGACAGCAACCGCGAACAACTAATAGTCGGGCCTCCCACATTTCCATGGACCCTCGTAATGGCAATAATCGCTGCAGTCGTAGTTGGTGCTTCTGCTATACTTGTCCTCTGGAGGAGAAAGAAGAACAGTCTAAGATCTCCAGCTCATCCAGCACAACCTCCGCAACCGACTCAATAATCCGGATCCAACGGCCGCCATCCTCTGACCGCAAAGACCTTGGAGAATCTGCACGGTGGGAATGGAAGCGATGTCGACTTCGGTTCCGAGGAAAGCGGGATGTGGATTTGTTGCTTAAGGCAATCCTAGCGTCTTTGTCCTCGACCTTCTCAGCAGCACAATAACCGCGAGACCGGAGGCGATGAGAACGGCGCCGACCATGCCCCAGAGCACGTACTCAGGGTGTTGACCATCCGGTGGGGTGGGGATCAAAACGATTGTGAGGGTGGCGTTGCGAGCCATCCCTGAACTGCTCACGGCAAGGATCGTAACGTTATAGGTTCCTACTTGGCCGGACGGATCAGTCACAATCGACAACTCGGCTGAGAATGCTGGAAATCCGCTAGTTCTGTTGAGCGATATCCGAATGGACGAAGTGGAAGGCGAAATCATGGAAGATAGCGTAATATTTTCGGCAGTGCCAGAGACTAGGATAAGCCCGAGGACGACAATGCCATTTTGACCGGGCACTATGTTGGTCTTGTTGGGGGAGATTGAGACAGCATAGTCAAAGGGAACGGGCGGAGGTTTGTCTACGATAATTGTCATGCTAGACCCAGCAGTCTGCGACGCCGAGTCTGTCACGTTCAGCAGTACGACATAAGTTCCGGCCGCAGAATACGTATGTGTAAAGCTTGCAAAAGGAGAGCTCTTCACGTTTCCGTCACCAAAATCCCAGGCGTAGCTCAGTATCGTTGCGCCCGTGGACGGCCAACTGGCTGAGCCGTTAAAGGAGAGGGCATACCCGGCCAATGGCATGCTGGGCGAGTAGACGAAGGATGAGACCGGACCAGCAAAGAATTCGAAGCTCCCAAACATGGAAGAAGCGTGATACAAGCACCTGTAGGTGAAGGTCCCGCCATGCGGGAAACCACTGCTCTGGTTGAGTACTGCAGTAAAAGTGAAGTTAGTCCAGACCGTGCGAGAATTGAAATCCGGAGAATGGATCGGGCCTAACTGAAAATTGTTGAAATCCAAGAACCAGTCATGCATGGCACCGTCATTACTGAGCAGCATAATCGTAACATTGTCACCCTCCGAGGCCGTGATTAGAGGGCCTGGACTGGATTTGTTCCAGTTTTGCAAAGCATCTCCCGTCAACCAGTAAGTCTTGTGAACCCCACTCAAAGAGGGGAGAACCCCAGAATCGCGAACGGGTGCTCCTATAGTCCGAGAACCCACCAAGAAGAGAGTGCTTAGAATCATCAGCATCACAAGGAAGGTGCAGAAGAGACGGGCCCGTTTACCTTCCACTGCAAACATGTTTTACCAAAAACTAGTTCGTCGATCCTTACAATAACTCATCCCCGTCATATAACCGATATCTTTGAGAGGATCATGGCACGTTCGCATGGCCCCACGGCCCCCAAATTTGTGAAGAACCAGCCCCTCACGTCCTCCTTGGTGCACTGTTCCAATGACTTCCGAGGGCTTTTGCGCCCGATGTGACATTCCCCCAAGAGAGGACACTCCTGAGTTTTCGCGATATGGGACTTGAGGATTCGACTCCTCTTGCGATAAACATTTATTCGACGAGATTTGAAGGTATTCGCGTTGTCAGAAATAGGGACGTCGCTGACAGGGTTTCGGCAACTCTTTGTTGTTGTGAGCCAACTAGTCAGCGGATTCGCAACCGGAATATTGCTGCTTTACGCTTTCTTCCTATGGTTTGCCGGGCCACAATTCCTTCTAGGCTACTACTCGGTAGCTCTTCCGGGCCTGTTTTCAGAAGACGCGTTTGCGGCCGGTTTCTTGATTGTCTTTGGAATATCTCCATTTCTGGCCGTAGGATTCCAGATTGCAAGGCACAAGTATTCAACGAGAGAATGGATGAAGTCTACAAGATCGGCCTTCTTCCTAGGGCTCCTGCTCGGAGTATCAGCTGTCGCACTGTACATTACGTTGCTCTTGCTTTCCCTGGCAGATCCCCAAAAGTTCGGTCCCGGTGCAGGTGGCGGCGTGGGCGCTTGAGGCAGACGGAGAGACGCTGACCTGCCCAAAAAGAAATCACTCGAATGGGTTAGCCCGTCTTGTTGCAGCATCCGCGTCCCAACTAGTTCACGCTATGAACTGAGTCTCCCTCATCACCAGAGTCTTCGGTTATCGTTTTCCGACGAAGTATCCGAAAAGCACGCACTTTCCGCTGATGCTAGTCGAGACCGCTATAAAGTCCCCAAGACGAAACATCAGTGACCACCCGGGGAGTTCCGTCATAGAGGTTAGCTCCTGCCCAACATGATCACTAGATCATTCGCATTGATCGAGGCGATCCAAAGGGACCCGGAGAATGAAGGAGCAATCAAGAGTTTTTCTCAGAAAAGATCTCGCTTCAGATGGTCTGGAACTGGTTGAGATAGACGAAGATTAGGTCTGTTGTGTCGCAGGCCCCATCACCATCAAGATCATATTGAGTGGTATTGGTGAACTGATGAGTCCAGACATCGATCAGATCATCAACGCCAACGCTTCCATCGCCGTTCACATCAGGATTCCGCCAAACGAAGAAGACTCGAGAAATTGTCGGATTTCCTTGACTAGTCGCTATTGTCATATTGACCCTATACGCGCCAGGCATGGAATAAGTGTGAGTCACGACAACGCCTGAGCCGGTGGTCCCGTCTCCGAAGCCCCAGAGGTACCCACCAACGGTAGGGCCGTAGGATCTGCTGGACGAAGCGTTGAAGGTCACAGGCTTTCCGACGATTAGAATCCTTAGATTGACGGTGAAGCTTGGAGCCACTTCGAACAGGACCAGCTGGCTCACCGAGTCGCTCACGTTGTCATCGGTAGTTATTGTCAGAGTTACAAGCCACTTGCCCGGATAACCAAAGTAGTCGTGGTTGACAAAGGGGCTGGTGGTCTTCAGCTCAGCTGAGCCATCGCCAAAGTTCCAAACGTAGCTGACAATAGAGTGGCCGATCGCAAAGCTCCCGTTGGCGTTGAAGAAGACCAGATTCCCGGCAACCATACAGAGAGCACATGGAATGTAGGTGAAAGCCGCTAGTGGCGATTTGAAGAATGAGGGCACGGACGATACCACGGGCGAGCCTCGTTGAAGGCCGGATGAAGCGAACGCGGAGCCGGCCATAGCCGAGACCAGAACCACCAATAGAATAGCCCGAACGAAGAGGGTCATTCTGAACGACCAAGACTTACACGTTCAGATGTATCGTTTATCACTTTCGGAAAATTCCGAGCCTCAACCTATTGCGAGGATACGGTAAGGTCCTAATCATCCTCCGGTAACAAGCACCTTATCCATCAATACTCAAGGGATTCAACTGGTCGAGCTGGTACGGATCCAACAATTATCGGACTCCACATGTCAAGATGCCACGACCCCGCGCAAATCAACAAGTGTCGCCACCAGACCCGGAGAGTGGAGCGCACATTCATTGGCTCGGCAAGATCCCCTGGTCAGGGGATAAGCATAACTAGACTAGGCGGGAGACGTGCCTAGTTTGGGGCAGGGCGGCTCGAACCCGATGTCTCACCGGCATCAGCTAAGGGCACTCGCAAAGGAGCCTTGCCCCGAAATGATCTCCGAGCCACCGACAATGCGAAGAATTGGAGTCGCGCATATATCCCTTTGGGACAGACCGTTTCCGCAAGGTATAGAAGGGTAGATGGAGAATTACATGGTATTCCAGCGGTACCCGCGGAGCAGGCAGACTGTTTGAGCAGAGACGAGAAGAAGACACCAGACTATTATAACGTGGAAAGCTACGCAAAGGAATCCTCAAAAAAGTCCAAGCCTAGATCCACCCCAGAGCGAATCATCAGGCGAATCCTCGGCGTCTTCGATCCAACACAGGGGTTCTGGATCATCCTCCTAGGACTTCCAGTGACATTCGGCCTCGCCGTAGGGCTCGTTATGCTCGGGCTGAAATACGGGGCGATAGGGTTCTATGGGGGCGTCGGGCTCATTCTGAGCATTGGGACTTACGTTCTAGAAAAGAGATATGGAAGACATCTTCAAGTGGACGATTTTCCCCTGGCAAGAAGAATCCTCACCATCATTCCAGCATTCCTCGCTCTGGCAGGCCTATTCATGCTAATATTCTACCTGGCAGGAAAACTCTAGACCCCGCTCAAATCGGCCCAAGACGACAAAGAATTACCGAATCGCTTATTTCACGAGGATCCAGTCCATGCTATGGTGAAATAGCTGAACCATCGACCCGGCATAGCTATACTCATCCTCTTGACCATGATCGCACCATGGCCCCTACACGACCATGAAACGACCACGACACCCCAGCTGCCGTCCGGCCCAATTACAACAGTCACCTCAGGAAATTACAGCCAGAGCAGGCTACCACAAGAGTTCATCCCAAACGGGACCCATTTCAACCTCCGAGCAGACGATATGGCAAGAAACCTCACCTTGCCCTGGCCCTTCAACTTTTACGGCACAAACTATACGCAACTATGGATCTCTACAGACGGACTCATAAGTTTCACAGGGCCCGATTTATTATACCTCGCCCAGAACTCATCATTCATCTCCAAGACAGCAATAGCACCACTCTGGACAGATCTCAGAACTGACCTTCCAATGAACGGAACAACAGATGAGTATACCGGGATGATAGACCCGGACCATCTCCTCATACGATGGGAGGCAATAACGTATCCTAGCTCGTTCACAACCTCCTACGTCTACGCGAACTTTGAAGCAATACTCGCCCGGAATTCTACAATCATGCTAAACTATGGGTACAACAACGGAACCGTTGCCACCCACAACCTCCCCGCGATCATAGGGATATCCGACGGGATAGGGGACTACTACATCAACCCGGTCAACCAGACAAATGACATTCCCAGCTTCGTCTACAGGCCGATTCCAGGGAACAGGCCGATCATTAAGTATTTCACAAATCCAGCCCAGCCTTGGATAGAGAACGAAACGATCATTTTCGACGCGTCAGCCAGTTACTCTCTAAACGGGACAATAATCTTCTACTTCTGGGGGTTTGGGGACAATTCCACCGCCAATACGGCGACAGCCCCACACTCCTATCCTGCCGCAGGCCTCCTCGACGTAAACCTCACCATTGCAGACAGCAAACACCGAAGGTCTAGCACCATATTCATAGCGAATGTCCAGACAGCCAGCGCACGATTACTGAACGTCTGGTCCAACGCACGCCTACTGCACTACTCCACAGGAACAATCATAAACCTACACGGGGAAGCACTCAGCCTCGGGGCACTCCCGGTATACGGACAAGCCAGCTTCCTAATAACCAACATGAGACTTGGCAACACGACGACTCTGTTATCAACTCCCCAGCTCTTACCGGACAGACTCCCATTCCAACTCAACACGACTTTTACACCATCAAACTCGACCACAAGATACATGATCACGATCACCCTCCACTACACCCCTAGAGATCCAACGACAACCTATCCTGGCTGGCTAACCAGTGACATCTATCAGACGAGACTCCAGATAATCGCGTCGCCAGCGTGACCGGGCGACCCTCACCCATGATAAGAACGCCTTCGGCGAAGCAGGAACGCGTGGCAACAATGATCATCAACATTCAACGCTTAGTTTTGGAAGAATGTGATGGAGATTATCTCGCGGTCCAGTAAGATGTGACTAGCGATAGAAGGAGCTCCAAGATTGCCAACCTCCATGTAGAGCGTACCCTGAGACCCAGTGCATAGTCGTGGATAGCCGGGCACTTGAATACAGGAGTTTGAAATGTACTGCCCCCAGATACTGAAGAAATCAGCGATTGTGTAGGTGTGTCCATACTTCGTAGGTGAGATGTAAACATAACCATCATAGATTGAGCTATTGTCAAGAGAGGCCGTGGTGAAGACAGGCGCCGTCACGCCAGGGGTACCGTAATCGTCGAGAGTATGATTCATCCAAATTCCCGCTTGTTGTCCAATGTGAGCGGGTATTGGGATTGTAATTACCTTATTATCGGGAGTGTAAATCTGAATCGTCAGATTCGCACTCCACGTGTAGAGGTGTGTACCCACTGGTCCTGAAGGATTTGTAGATGACCCTTGGTTGTTGGAGAGGTAGGTATAGACTGCAGCACCAAGGACTACCACGACGACCAATAATAGTATGAGGAAGGCCCTCTTCTCACTCCCACCACGCGAACGCAACGGCCTCCCCCGCAAGACTAGGCCACTCGAATCTGATAAAGAGAGCGGTTACCGAGAAATAATCCTATCCCCTCATCAAAAACTAGGCCCTTCCTAGAATAGCCATAAGGTGAAGCAAAGACAGGGAAGGGGAGCAGATTAATGAGACTTTGGAGGAGCAATACGATAACCGTCTCGTCTGATTGTGAATCAAAGGTCCTAAGGGCTATGTCTCATAGTAACTCTGTTAGCAAGAGGATGAAACATGCCGATTACCGATTCAGATTTGGCCAGAGTCACGAATTGAAATTTCCGGTCTTTCGTCAGAATCATTATCGTCACAATCATCCCCAGGTCTTCAAGTTCTACTTGGACAATGTCATCGTAGGAAATGTAGAAGTTGTCCTTGTCCGCTAGAAGCTCATCGGGGCTCGAAGCTCCCATGGTCCTCTTCTTTCGTGATTCCAGACCGCCCTTCAGTAGTTCCTCTAAACCTCCGCTGAGCCTCCCGAGAATAGGAGAAGCGGCCATTGCGCCAGTACCTCTCTTTCCTATGTGAGCCACGATCAAACGGATAGTAGTAGCAAGCAACCTCACGCGCTCCGACCCCAAGTCTAAACGCGCTGTCGCGGCGATGTCGCCAAGAACAGTCTCCGATGCCGTTTTCGGACCCTTCCCGTCAGAACCAGGTTCCATGCTCTGCCCTCAGCCTCAGGCGTGATCTGGAAATAGATCCTCTTAACCAGTGCGTCTCTGTCCAACAACTCATATAACTCGTGAAACCAAGACGATGAGACAAGTGCCCCGGTGGCTCAGCCTGGTAGTTGCCCTTGCAGCCTAAAGCATTGCCTTGGTAGACCCGTCAAACAGGCAAGGGTCACGAGTTCAAATCTCGTCCGGGGCTCCAATAATGAAAATCCAGACGCGACCCGAAGACCGAGCATCAATAGGAAAAAGCGTTCAGAATAAGACCAGATCGCAGATCCCAGCATCTGATTTGACGTCGCGACATTTTCACGGGGCCCTATGCGCTCAAATCACGATGTCGAAAAGTCCCGGCCCGCCCGTTCCAAGCCCTGAACCATGGAGACTCGCCCGGATCGGTTTCAACTGGGAAGGCTCTTCCCCCAAAAAAAACCTTGAAGCAGCTGAGTCTTACGACACAAGATTGCTCTATGAAACAGACAGCCTTTTGTTCTCTGGATGGGTCAGAATCTATGCCGGCTTGGGCATCTCGCTGACCTTGTCCTTCCACGCCGGCCACTTGCCCATCTCTTCCAGCGCGAATTTCTCCGCCTGCTCCTTGTTCATCCAGCGCGTCTGCATCGCCTGACTCACCAAGTCCTCGTAGATCTTCTCGAAAGGCAGCAACTTCCCCTTCAAATCCGTACAATGAATGCAATACGGGTTATCGCGATTCTGAGCACCGTGATCTGCATTCGAAGACATTGGGCGGCCACAACTCTCACACTCAGTCGCGAGAGACAACGACTTGACCCGGAGGCCACCAAAGGCTTGCTTCGTAGATAACCATACTTGGACAAGCAGATGCGGGACAAGGTAACAGGACCGTCCCAACTGCTAAACCATTAATAAGCCCGGACGAGAGAAATCGTCAAGAACGCTAGAGGAATGCTTCTATTGCAGAGAAAGGGCCCAAAGGCTCCTTTCGCACTACTCACACTACTCCTATTCGGAAAGAAAAAACCAGCACAAGCAGACAATGACATAACTGCGGCAGATGCCAAGACAGAAACATTCCCACTACCGGACAGTCTCAAGAAGACAATCACCGGAAACGACGTCTCCAAGGCCCGCGATCGGCTCCGATTAGCCAGCCTCGAACGGGACATCATCGGAGACGCACTAACAAAGATCTACGAGGCAGAAGCAAAGGGACAGATCAACGAACCAGAGAAAAACCAGCTCCTTCAACGGTACAAGACTGACTTAAAGCGAGTAGACGGCGAAATAGACACTCACAAGAGGACCGTGGACCTGTATGAGCTGGAGTCTGCTAAAGAGGACCTCCTCAAGAGCTTCCATGAAAAGATGCTCGAGATCGACCTGAAGATCAGCCAGATCAGTCCCACGATAAGGATCGTGTCTGAAGAAAAGCCCGTCCAGACACCACCCGCGTCAAAGACAGACTCCGCACAAACAACATCTACAAGCCCCGCCAAGGAACGGCCTGTCCGCGAGAAGCCTAAGAACAAGGCAGAAGAACGACTCGAAACCATCCGGGAGGAGGTCCTCAAAGCCATGGAGCGACTAGAGCAGATAGAGACCGAAGGCTGACCAGAAGATGTCATGGACCGACAAGGCGCGAGTGAGTGCCGCCGCACAAGCTGTCCGAGAACTCAAAGACCACACTACAGTCGGTCTGGGAAGCGGCAACACAATCCTCCGGGCACTCGAACTGGCAGCAGAAAGGATCAAGAAAGAGAATCTTAGGATCAGCTTCATCCCGACATCGTACCAGATGGAGATCGCCGCTAAGAAACTCGGTCTCAGGACGGCAAGCCTGGACGAGGAGACTGAACCCGAACTAGCACTTGACGGCGCAGACCAAGTGCAATGGCGGACCCTCGACCT
>WNGR01008749.1_pt1 | contig 23253 bp, 42 predicted proteins | sample 5407581 | NCBI WGS metagenome assembly WNGR01 (sample SAMN13153383, study PRJNA577476) | soil metagenome | isolation source: 80 cm soil or saprolite under Garry oak tree replicate 2 | place: USA:California | collected 2016-06-15
TCGCGCCGGAGGTAATACGGCCGGAGCATAGCGTCCCAGGCTGCCTGGTTCTTTGGCTCAGGAACCTTGGCTCCGCCGGCGATCTCCTTGCCCCATGTGCCCTGCTCGACGCCAAAGTGTGTCTCGGCCCAGCGCCAGAAGCTACCAAACACATCCGGCCTGCACCAGTTAAGCGTGCCCCAGCCCTTAGTCAGCTTGGACCGGAACGGCGTGCCCGATAGGGCGATCGCGAGTCCGTTCGGCTTAAGCTGCTTTCGTAGGCTCATTGCACCGTAACGAGCCTGAGTGATTCCCTTTGACTGGACATTCTTTGTTGAGGCTAGCAGATTATGGCTCTCATCAAAGACGATCGCGTCCCAATTCTGCCTAAACAGGAACGGCCAGGTGTACTCGGCCTCGTACTTGTGGTTGCACTGGCCTACCTTGTATGCTGGGCAGTCATCCCCCAGACCCTGCGGGCAGATTACAATCCGCTTCGCCCTGACCATCTCGATGTTGATAATGAGCATCCTCGGCTTGTTAACCAGCTGGTTAAAACCGAATTCGAAGTTCGCCATAGCCCTTTCGCGCTCAACTGGGCTGCCCTGCGCTACGAAAGTCTGTATTGACGGAGCCCAGCGGGCGGTCTCGCGCTCCCAGACAGTACGGGTAGCGGTACGACGACAGGCCACGAGAATTGTCCTAGCGTCGGCCTCGATTAGCGCGCCGAGCGTCTGGAGCGTCTTGCCCAGGCCGGGATCGTCTGCTAGGATGACCTGGCCGGCCTTCCTGATGAATGCAGTACCGGCCAGCTGATAGTGCCGAGTCGACATGGCGGCGAATAGCTCTGGCGCCTCGGACTCGACGCGCGGTAGCAAAACGGTGCCGTTCCCCTCCCGGAAATTCTCCAGCGTCTGCTGGGTAATTAGCTGGCCTCTGGCCCAGTCGGCTAGCGCTTCGCTGACAAGTAGGTCATTGCCGAATACCTTCCGGAGAGACCGGCAGGTATCCATCGTGAGCGGTAGCCGCCAGGCATCAAACTTGTTGTCGATGTAATGCGGCCGGGCTCCGGGCACCGTCTTGATCTTGGCGACTAGATCTCGGCTGTAGTCAAACTTAACCAGGATCCGCTTGCCGTCAGTATGACTCAGGACGCTCATGATTCAAGCTCCTCGATCCTAGTGACCGTCACGACGTGACCACGAGCTGGGATTACGCTGGCCGGAACGAACGTACGGACTAGCGTGTCAAGTACCTCAGCTAGCACGGGCTGCCTCTGGGCCAGAAGATCCCGGACGAACGCCTGGTTTGCATTCGCCCGGATCGCCTTCTCGTCTTGGTTCTTCATGATCGCCTCCACCACCTACAGTATAGCGTACTGTAGGCCGGAAGGCTACCTCCTGGCGCGGGTCTTGTGCGGCTGTTCTCCGCGACGACCAATCAGCTCCCGCTCGACTACTGCCCGCTTGTCACTGTAGTCGACAGCCGAGCTACCAGCTGGTGCCATGTAGCCGGACGGGTAGGTTATGTGCGGCCGGACCTCCTCGTCCATATAGCCGGACCGGCTTAGCCGAACCAGGTGCGCCGCGCAGAACTCACAGTCAGTCTCGATTTGGTAGACACCCTGCGTCTCGGTCGGCAGGATGTCGGTGTGCTTGCTGTCGCTCAGCGGATACCAGCGATGCTTCCTGCCGTAGCGGCATTCCAGCATGAGGGTATCGGTCTTCTGGACGAACTTGGTAAACTGGTCGAGTGCGGACTGATCGAATACCTGCGGCATAACTGTCTCCTCATGAGCTTGCCAACGAACCTGGTCTCAGATCCGTCGGTGTGGATAACGATAACCTTACCTGGCTGGACATGTACAATGTCCACGTTGTTAAGAATGGTCATCGGCCCGATGACGTTCGGCAGGACCTCCTTTCCCTTCTGCGGCTGCTCGTTCCGGGTTTCCGGATCGCCGCTGAGCTGCCAGGCCTCCCATTCCTCTGGGAATTCTTCCTTCCAGCCCGGATGGAATTCCATGGCCGACGGACTCACTGGCCGGATGTCATCCTCCTGCCGGGTAATCTTGCTCCGGGCTGAGTGTATCTGCCCCAGGGTAAGATTTAGTGATTTCGCAATACTCGCGTTGGTATAGCTACCGGTTCTTCCCTGGGCTCGTATCCAGTTTGCTACGTCGTCGTTTCTTGACATGGCTACCTCTTGTCTCGTGCCTTCTGGAGCATTAGCGGAGACCAGCGTTCCTTGCGTTCCGGATGCTTGTCTTCATATCGCTTATAACGGGCTGCACCCTTTATGCTCCTGTTATAGCGAGCGTGTCGGGCCAGCCGCTTCTCTTTGCTGCTCATCTGCTCGGGCCATCCTCTGTCTCGATTGAGAAATCGGTATCCTTGTACTTTTCCTCTAGCTCATCTATTTTCATTTTAGCGGCGTATCGTGACGGGACTGAATGCGACCGGACAAACCTGCCGTTACGCCTGCGAACGACAACCCGGAATCTAATCGGCTTGTCGTTCGCAGACTTTCGTTCGTTCACTTGTTCCTGCAGACCGGACCGATTCCCAGAGCGCGAGAGGTCTCGTCAGTCAGGGAACGACCGCACCGTCCGCAGTAACCGAGGGTCTGGCCGTACAGCGCCATCGCCGTCTCCGGGCTTGCCGTCTTGATGGCCTCTAGCGCCTGCATCTTGGTCGAGCCCTTAACCGGGGTGGCTGACCGGCCACCGATGATCCGGTTGACGAACAGGTAGCCTTTCCACTTGCCCTGGGTCGGCCTGGTAACCTTTCAGAAGTCCAGGTCGTTGTGGCCGGTCGCTGACTTGGTAGCGTAGTAGCCTTCCGGGATCATCGCGTAATGCTCGCTGACCCGCGTGACCTGGGAAGGAGCAACTGCCTTCGGCTGGCTGGCTGGCTTTGGGGTATTGAGCAGAGAATCGATCATCGCCGACGCCTGCTGCTTCGTCATGTTGTGATCCTTGGGACCGAGCTGATCCTGGCCGCGCTCCTTCAGAAGCTTGCTGAGGAAATCACGCTGCTTCTCGGTCGCCGGAGCACCGAACTGACGGGCGCTGGAGGAATGGTCAGGCTGGCTGGTCTGGCCGTAGCAGGACCTGACTTCGGTAACGGTCTCGTGGGGCTGGTGACAGTTTCCGCACTTCATGGAGTTCGCCTTCTCTTCTGGGTCTCTGGGCCTTACAGCTACAGTATACGCGAACACTAACGGAAGCGCTACCCCTGGACCAGAAAAACTGTAAACAATATTGCACCAAGGTAGACAAACCACGCCACGTTGACGACTAGGCGGTGAGCTTGGCTGGCCCGTCGGTGTGCCTGGCTGTGGACGCTGCCCGGACGGTGCTGCACCAGCAGGTGAACGATCGGGACAGCCAGGCCTAGAAGTGGCCACATTCGGACTACCTCCTGTATGTGGCTAGGATTGCCGTAGGCTGGTCTGGACCCCAGTTAGCGGTAGTTACCTGCGCAGTTTCTGTTCGCCATTATTCAAAAACAGTCACTGACGTTAGCCTAGCTAACGAAAGTTTTCAGTCAGTCCGGCTTCCGAGTAACCTCAAGGCTGCCATCCTCGGTCCAGCGAACCTCGGTGTCGGACTGCTCCAGGATGTCAGCCTCGATCTCCAGTTCACTCGGCGGCATAACTTCCCTGTCCTGGTGACTCCGGCGATATGCCGTAAGGACTGCCCAGCCAATGAACGTACCGATCCCTACCGACGCGATTGCGATCCCGGCAATCACGATTGTCTGGATAATGACGGCGTAGTAACGCCAGCAGACATACATGAACACTGCGAACACCCCGAGAATCAGTAGGGCCGGGGAGCATTGTGCCGTGCTTACCGCCTTCTTGAGCCAGTTAGTCATTGCCGTTCCTTCCGTTAAGTGCGTAGTCGCGTAGGTACTGTGGATCATCGTAGAAACCCTGCACCCATGCCTGTTCATTTCCACGGACCATCAGGATCTTTCCAGGTCCGGTCTGGCGTGGCGGCGGTCCCGACCCAATTGTACGTTCCCACTGCTGCTTTGTCCAGCCAGCCATCCCGTACACCGAGAAGGCAGCCTTGAGACTTTCGCCGCCCAGCGCCCGGTCGGTGATGTCCTGGAGCATAAACTCACCCCGGATATTGGCCTGGCGTCCTAGCCGGAGTAGCGGCGCAATCGCCTCGGACCAGATCGTGGGCTGAGCCGGATCACCACTACGCTTGATATGCCGATGATAGTAGGTCTTTAGGTTTCCGCTTAGATCGTTCCCTTCATCCACGAGAAGCCAGATGTTGTGGAAGTCCTCGGGCCGGTTTCGTTTCTCCCGGACAGCAGTATAGCGGTCGCGTAGAATTCCCTCAAGATTGTAGAACACATGCCAGATCTCGCTCATCGCGGACTGCGGGTTATCAAGAACGTGCACGCGGGGTATGCCCTTAAGATGCTCGAAAGAAATCTGCTTCGTATCAATGCAGTACAACTCGGCTATGGGGTCGTTATGGATTATCTGGACAGCCTTCACGAGGAAACCGGTACTCTTGCCTGTACCTGAGCCGGCCGAGCGGCAGTGCCAGGGTAGGTCGCCATTATGGTCAGCACGATACACCGTCTTGTTCTCCTGAATGCCCGTTGCGAACGTACCGGCCGGGCACTTCTGGATCTCGGCCAGGTAATCGCGAAATAGGGCACGAGCCGGTAGGCCGGACATGACTGGCACCCACGAGAGTACTCGGGGATTGGTCGTCGTGTGCCAGGTAAAGGCAACCTTACCGGTCGTGTGGGTTCGGATGATCTCCTGGACAACATCGCGCTGGCGCTGCAGGGCCGGGAAGCTATCGGGTAGCCTTAGCTGGCCGCCATCTTTGCCAATGGTAAGGCATCGAGATGCCTCCTCTGTCTGGCAGTTCATCTCGCCAGCCAGCAAGGTAGCCAGGATCCTATTTGGTACCTCGCTCTTGAGTTCCGGCTTCTCAATTTTCAGCTTCAGCCTCTCCTTCTCCGGCTTGACCATCTCTCGTTCTGCCTTGTTTAGCGTCCATTTAGGACGCACGACAATCGTTGCCGCTGCTGCCGGTAGCAGAGCAGACCTGGTAGCCAGGATAGCTCGCTTGTTCCTTGTCTTGACTATGATGAACATGACGGCTAGGAAGCAGACAAGGGCTGTCGTGGCTCGGACAGTATCAGCCGGGTCGATAAGCAGTCCGTTTATCGCTGAGACAAGCGCAGCTCCGATCGCGTTGTTTCGCAGGGCACGCTGCCAGCGTTTAAGGTTGCCCCAGAATACAGCTCGGCCATCTGGGCCGGTCCGATCGTTCAGGCCAATGCCCCGATCAAATCCCTTCTCGCCCTTGTACGCTCTTCGGCGTGCCAGGTACCGTCCGGTGTGATAGTCATATAGCAGGTGGTGAAGCTTGCTGCCATGACCTTTCCAGCGACCAATCAGTTCCTGAAGATAGCCTGCGCATATCGCCGTAGCGACCGCGAGATAATACACCGGGTAAATCCAGAAGATCTGGATACCCAGCGGCACATGCGCCAGGAGTCCTGACAGGATAATGGTAATCATCGGCTGCTCCCATTAGCGACATGGTAGCGATCGCGTAGATCCCGTGAAATCCTCGCCCGATCGCTCACCTCAATGCCTTGCTCCCTCGCCCATGTCCGGACCACCCTAGCAGGAGTCTGGTCCCATGGGACAACGTTGTCGTTAGCAGCATCAGACGCCGAGTTAGCGTTAGCGGGTGGGTTAGCCGCGTTAGACCGCTTAGACACCGTCTCGGCCACGTTAGCGACCGGTTTTGCCTTGCTATTTGCGTTAGCTAGAGCTTCTCGGCGCTCCTTTACGGTGACCCTAAGGGCATCCAGCGTGCTGAAGGGGAAAAGCAGCCAGGTTAGCGCGCCGAAAGACGGCAGCGGTGTCGGATAGGCACGTCCGGCCCGGCTTAGTGCCTTACGGCGTTCCCAGCGGGTATTCAGGTCGAACACGACCACCGCCGCGATCGGAAGCGCAGCCCAGCCGACGATAGCCGCCCGAGGTTCGTGTCCGAGAGGGACGTGCTGGGCGTTGAGCCAGGCCGACACCCCAGCAAACGCCCACACCCATGTCCTAGGTGCTGCACCGCTCAGCCCGGCCTGCGCATGCCTTAGGGCCAGCCCGGCCAGGACCAGCGCGGTACCGTCGTATGCGGTACTCATGCCGGCCGCAAACAGCGGTGGAACGCTAAGGTGCCGCATGACGAACCATAGCGAATAGCCACTAATAGCAAGGATGACGCCGTTAGGCTCTAATCGGTGCGCTACCGCCGATTAGAGCCGTTTGCGTAAGGTTAGCGTAATAGCGCTGATCGCGCTAATCGTGCTATCCGACCCAGGATCGCACGGATCATCGGAATCAGGTCGTTTAGCCTGCAGGCTTCCTCTCTGGACAGACCCACGTCAAAACCTGGGTTGTCATGTAGGCTACGAATAGCCTGGCGTGCCTGCTCGACCAGGCCCTGTGCCGTGTTATCCGGCCCGGTCTGCTCCCGTGGCTGGCGACGTTCCTGCGATTCGGCTGCCTGCGGCTGTTCTTGCCTTTGTATGCCTCGGACTTCCTCCGAGTTGTAGATCTCGTTGAAGTCAGGTAGGTCTTCCGGCCCGGAAACCGTAAGTTTCCGGCCGACCATATCCCAGCAGTTATACATGTACCGGACATGAGTATGGGACTTGCCAATCTTCTCGGCGATCTCACGGCGAGACCAGCCGGCCATCACCGTCTCCCAGATCAGCCGGGCTGCTTCCCAGCGGTGGACGCTGACTATCTTCTGGTCACCGTCAGCCCTGGCCAGGTGCATCTTGATTTCTGAAATTACGTCCATGGGTAAAGGACCCTCTTCTGCTCGGAAACTTACGTTTCCGGTAAGGATACCCTAGACTAGTGGCATGATTAAGGCAATCGAGACACGATTCGCAGGCTGCCGATTCCGATCCCGGCTCGAGGCACGATGGGCTGTATTCTTCGACCACTGCGACATTCCCTGGCAGTACGAGGTCGAAGGCTGGAGACTCGATACCCTGCTTGGCCGGATCCAGTACCTGCCGGACTTCCGGCTATTCAACGGGCAAATAGCAGAAGTCAAGGGACAGCTAGACATGGCAGGCTGCAACCGGCTCTGCACAATCGCGGTTGCAGCCTGCCAGTGCAGCGGCGGAACCGACATGGTAGTACTCGGCGATGTTCCTCGGCCCGGCAGCGCCCGCTGGCCGATTCAGCTTCACGCACATGACGACCGACTGTTCCTTGTGCCCTGGGCACTGGAGCACGGCTGCCCCCTAGGCCGACCTCACATGCGAGTACATTCGGACAGGCTGCTCGCAGGGGCACTGACCGAGGGAATACTCGCCGGCCACCCTGAATGGGCCAGGAACGGGCTGCAGGCAGCCAGGGCAGCTCGTTTTGAGTTCGGCGAAAGCGGCTAGCTCCAGAGGATCTTCCTAACGACTAGTGCGATCAGCCCGACAGCCGGTACGGCAACGACGATGCCGCACGGGATCGTCTTGTCGGGCGGAGTGACTGTCTTCATTATTCCTCCTAATCCCAGTACAGGCCGAAGCCCAGGTTCTTCCGTTTACTCTTTTTCTTCTTGCCAAGGACGGCCTGCCGTACGGCTTTCTTTGCTGTCCTCTTCAGCTTTGCCTTACGCCGACGAGCTTTGGCTGCCTTCTGGCGAGCCTTGCGACGCTCCTTCGCACGCTGCTCACGGCTGAATTTCTTGAGCGAGATGACCCTATAGCCGAACAGGCCAAAGGGGCCGACCGGCACCCGGATCAGTCCTCTTGCCTTCAGCTCCTCATCAGTCACGGTGCTTTCCCTGGTCGGCCGCAAAAATCTGGGCTACATCGACTGATATGGTGGCTGGCTCTGAGGTTAGGATGCTTGTGAACCTCACCAGCCTTGCCCTGGGACTTTACGTCCAGGACGTCGGCGGTGAGCGCCGACAGGTAATGCCCGATTGCGAGCAGGACCAGATCCCTTATGCTAAGCGTGTCGTCCAGCTGCCCGTCCCGCCATCGGTCTAGCCAGTCGTCGGCCTCCCACATAAGCCGATTGCCCCGTATGAGGTGCTCGTGCGGGTTAAGGGGGGCGAATCGATTTAGCATCTCGCGGTCGGTCTGGGCGTTGTCGTGCTCGTCGTTACTCACCGTGTCTCCTCGATCGTGTGGCCGTGCCGCTGAGCCAGCGTCCGCAGGAAGACCTCAATACGATCTCCGGGCTGTATGCGCCGACGTAGAACAGTGTAACCGCTGCCGATCTGCTGATCAGTACAGCGCTGGAGGACGCGGCCGTCGGACGTCATCACCCAGATATACCGGTAACCGTGTCGATTCCTTGTCGTGACACGAGCAACCTCAGTAGCGCCATTTGCGCTGATCTTCGCCATATCCTTAAACCTCCTGCACCCAGCTTGCGCCGGTTTCGGCTTACCTTCCGCCCTTGGTCCAGTCAGGCCAGGTACCTTCGCGGTCGTCCTTCGGGGGCTTCGGTGGCTTCCTCTGGATCTGGATCTGCTTCGCCATCTTGATCGCCTTTTCTCGCCTGTACCCAGTATACGCCAGGACCACAGTCGAGGCTAGGGTCCGGGATGGTTTTCTTTCAGCAGTTTCTACTCGGCCTTAGCCTCGTACTGCACCTTGGTCTCAGACACCATCCGGGTAACCTCGTCCTGGCCAAGAAGCGCAGTCAGCAGGTTGTAACCGCTCGCACGTTTAGCGATGGCCAGCTTCAGGTCGATGCCGAGCCGATCGGCAAACGGCTCGTGAATGTGCTGGCCAGCGTCCAGCGCGGCTAGCGTCGCGGTCGCCGAGTCTGTGATCTGGCTAGTCAGCCGACGAATGTCATCATCTGCATTCCGGACGCTCACGATGGCCTCATACACCGCGAAGGCCAGACGCTCCTGCCCGGAAGCCAGAAGCCCTTCTTCGATCTTGCGTGCGACTCGGTAGGAGATTGCGTCTCTGGAACCCATGTAGGTCATTTTTTCGCCTTTCCGTGGCTCTGAGGGGAATCGGACCCCTGCGGGCTATCATCCGCCGGCCACCAGGCTCGGCAGAGCCTTGGCCGGTGCCCCTAGACCCACTGCGCGTTACGGCTTATGCGGGTCGCCCGGCCGATTCAGTTTTCTGCCTACCTACAGTATACGCCAGTTTGCCCGGTAGCGCTAGCCTACCGGGCAAACTTTCTGTTTATTTTTACCTCCAGTTTGACCGGACGGGAGCCGGCAGGACCGCGAGCCACGCGGCACGGTCAACAGGAAGGTGGTGAAGCCAGTGGGCGATGAGCTTCTTCTCCTCGTCGGTGGTCGCGGCCGTCGCGGCGGCGAGCGCAACCTTAGTCGCGAAGGCCGACTTCTGCGACGCGCTCATCCGGGGTGGCTTCGGTGGGGCCGGAGGGGCAAACTGACGGTGCTTGCCGGTACGGACGACAGAGGTGACATTCTTGGCGCTGGCATAGAGCCGGGTTGAGTCGTCGGGGGTCTGGACCGCGAAGTCGCCGTCGTCGTATAGGTAGACCTTGCTGCCATGAATCGTCTTGGTCTGGCCGGAAATCATAGTCTCGACCTCGTACAGGACTTGCGCCGTCCGCTCTGCCTGGGAATACTTCATCTTGGTTTCGCCTTCTCTTGTTCGCCTACCTACAGTATACGCCAGTTTTCTGGTAAAGTAAAGCCCATAAGCCAGTTTTCTGATTTTTCTTTAAGCGCGTTTTGTGCCAGCGCGGACCTTGTAAACGGGCGATTACCAGGCTGTGCCGTCTACGGGCGAAACGGGCTGGCCGGCCAGGAGGCTACGCGCCGCGTCGGTGGCGTACTGGTAGGCGATCCGCGTACCGTCAGGCCAGGTAACCGTCGGGCCACCGTCGCCCTGGAAACTATGGCCGGCCCGGTAGTAGATCTGCGCGCCACAGAAACGACGCCGGTCGCGAAAGTTCATCTCGTTGATGAACGCGACAATCTCGTCGAAGGTTAGGCCAAAATTCTGGTATATCCCGCAGTTCGCGTTCATTTTCTCGCCTTTCTTCTGCCTAGCCCTAGCTTACGCCAGTCTGCCCGCTAACACTAGGCTAGCGGGCAGATTTTCTGGTTTTATCTTACCTCCAGTCACTCCGGTCGGGCCGAGGCAGGTTCTCGGGCCACCAGCGCGGGCTGCCGGTGCCGTTGGTGTTGCCGGTCGGTAGGTGGTGCAGCCACTGTGCGACGGTCTTCTTGTCCTCGTCGCTGAGCTGGCTGGTGCTCGCGTTTCCGAACAGGTCGGAAGCAGCCTGGACAACCATCCGGGCTAGGTCCTGCTTCGCGGAACGCTTCTCGGCGGTCGGCTCTGGCGTCGGCGCGGGAACGGGAGCTGGCTGGTGAGCCTGCGCGATCTGCTCGTTCCTGACCCGGGCGGCTTGCTGCCTGGCGGTACGCGGCTTCGCCGGCTTAGGAGTCGGGGTGCTGACGCCGTTAAGAACGGAGTTGTTGCGGTCGGTCTCGGCATCGCGCGCCGCGCGGTCGGCCTGCGGGTTGCCAGTCTTGACGGCCGGACGCTTACGCGGCTTCCTGGCCGGAGTGACAGTTAGTTGGCCGTCGGTACCGGTGACGGTGCCTTCGGCCGCACGCCGGACCGCTACGGTCGCGCCGTCGTTCGCGGCAGCAGCCGCAAGCTGTGCGTCGGTAACGACCTCAGGGGTCTGGGTCTCGGTCATTTTCTCGCCTTCCTGTTTGCCTACCTACAGTCTACCCCGGAACTGCCTAGAAGTAAAGCAGTTCCGGGGTAAAGTTTCAGTTTTCTTCCGGCCCGTAGATCTCGCCGAGCCGACGTCTGGACATTCCGGTAACGTTCCGGTAACGTTCTTCCTAAGGGCACGCGCTCGGGTCTGGGCGTTGGCGCATGCTGGACAGTAGCGGCGTACCGGAATCTGGCCGGCTCGCTGATGACGACGGGCTCTGGCCTCGGTGCCGTGCAGAGCGGTCTGGCCTTTCTTGCGGTTCATGATGGCCAGAGTTCCCGCGCGAAGGTAGGGCTGTTACGGGCTCGCTTGAGGCCGGTGATGGCATGCCGGTGTGCGTCCCGGATGTGGTCATTGGCAACATAGAGATGGAGGCGGTGTAGGCGCTCGTCTGTGACCGTAGTCTTCGCGATGGTCCTGGACTGGAAGTGAAGGGTGGCGTCGCCTAGCTTTCCCTGATGTTGTAGTAGGGCTAGCATCGCGCCGAGGCGGACTGGGCTTAGTGCCTCCGGGTCGGTCGACTTAAAGGTGGGGTCCTGGTCCCAGGCCTCCACGATGATTGCTACGCCGGTCTTGTAGTCTAGGGACTGGATCTCCCTGGCCTTACGGGCTAGGTTTGTGGCCTGTTCCGGCTCTGGCCCCCGAAACAGGCCGTAGTCTCGCTCTAGAATCTCGGGCTCCTGGTCCCCAAAGATGCTGTTTCTCGGGATGGTAAGGCGTGCCCACCCCGAGTCGCCACCTGGGTCAACACCCATAATGTGAAGGTGTTTAGTGGTCATGGATGTAAACCCACCATAGTTTATCCTTCAGGGTATGGATCTCACCTTCCGGAAAATAGTTCCGGACTGCTAGCTGGACGCCTGTCCAGCCATAATCGTCACCCGCGATAATGCCGCTCCGGATAAACGGCAGGAACGCGGAAATCTGGTCTGAGACTTCCCACTGGGTATGCTCGGCATCTAGGTAGATAAAGCGAATCGGCTTATTCCATTCCTGGGCAAATTCTCGCCAGTCCTGGAAATGAACCGTGAAGTTCCCTAGGGTGCCCTCTTCCATATTATCAAGGAAGATACTGTAATTGCCGCGAGTTTTGCTTTCTGGCGGCATATCACTAGAGCCGCGCCAGTGATCTACGACATGCAGGGTACTGGGATAGATGGCATTCGCGATTGGCATTGCGCTCAGACCCTGATGTGTGCCGATCTCGATTGCCTCGCCAGGTAGGTCGGCTGTTATTGCCGCTAGGTCCCTAAGAGCCTGCTGCTGAGCCTCGCCTGTCCAGTGCTCGTCAAAACGCATGTCGCCTTCATTTCCTTGCCTTTCGCCTTCTAGGGCTGGGCAGCCCGACGCGTCCTCGGGCTGCCCAGCAGCGCACTGTTCCCCGGAAGGCGAATAACGGGGTGGCCCACGCACGCACTTCTTATCCTACCCGCTTTCCGTGCCAGGGTAAACTAAGGGTCCCGAGGAGACAGGCGACTCGGGACCCTAAGCGCTTGGCGGCGCGACCCCCGAAGGAGTTCCTTCTAATGATACCTCGTTCCGGCGATCCGGTAAATTCGCTTGCTCCAGCGCATGAACTTGCGGATCTTGGCGTGCCTGTCTTCTCGGCCCGGCTCGACCCGGCCGGCCAGCCCGACCGTACGGATAGGCGCTGGGCCCGGTGGGAGAAGAAGCAGCCTTCGTCCGGGGCAATTGATCGCTGGCGTCCGGGAGACGCAATGTGCGCGGTGACCGGCGTCGTGGTAGACGTTATTGACTGGGACCCAAGAAACGATCCTGGCGGTCGTTCATGGGCAAAGATGGAGACGGCGCTCGGGGATGATGGCCCTGAAGTTCTGTGGAGCGTGGCTACGCCGCGAGGTGGAGTACATCTGTATGTTGCCGCGCTTGGCCTCGGGTCGCATAACGGCTTCCTGCCCGGACTAGACCTCAAGGGTGGTAAGGCTGATGGGTCGGGGCCTCTCGGTCCGGTATGCATGCCCTTGTCGCGGTTTGTAGAGACCTGCCTCGAGGAAGCCTCGGCTCCGTCCTCCCTGAATGGCCATGGGCCAGGTCGCTCGGCCCCGTCCGACCTTAAGCGCGCGGTCCTCGCTGCACCGTCTGGGTCGCAGCGGACGGCCCTGCTTAGGTACGTACACGAGCTAGAGCGGAAGGGGTATGAGCGGCCGGACATCGTTAGCCTGCTGAAAGAGCTGCTTACCGAGATCTCGAACTTTGATGGCCGGGATCCCTGGTACCCTGCCCGTGGCTCAGATCCCGAGAGGCACATATCCTCCCTGTTCCACCGGCCGGGCGCAGTGGTGGGGGACGCTCGGCCGGGAGAGCTGGTTGTAGGGGAACCCGTTCGTGGCGGGCTGATGCGGTCGTTCGAGGAGATCGAGCAGCGCCGGACACAGTGGATCGTCCGGGAATTCCTCGCGCGTGGCGAGATGACGGTGCTGGATGGGGAGAAGGGTGTTGGCAAATCCCTCTTGATCGAGGATGTGGCGGCTCGGCTGTCTCGTGGCGAATCTCTGCCCGGCCTGGATTCTTCCGGGGAGGCTCTGCACGTTGCGATCTTCTGCTCCGAATCCTCGGCCGAAACGGAAACTGGTCCTCGCCTTTCGGCCGCCGGAGCGATTGTCTCGCGGGTGCACTGTCCCAAGGTTCGACAAGGAAAACGTGGCAAGGCAGCAGAAGAATGGGTTCTGCCGGACTCGGCGATTAAGTTCGCGCAGGCGATCCAGGAATGCGATGCGTCCCTCGCGATATTTGACCCGATAAACTCGTTCCTGGCCGAGGACATCAACACGAACAATGAGGCCTCAATCCGCCGTGCCCTTTCGCCGCTTGGCCGGGTACTGCGGGATGCTGGATGTGCTGGCTGGCTGGTTCGTCATCTGAACAAGGACACCAAGGCCGACATCTCAATGCGCGGGGTAGGCACGACTGGTTACCAGAACATCGCCCGGATCCATATGGGTGCGCAGAAGCTTCCGCCGGACACTCGGGCCGGCCAGTTCGGGATGTATGTAATCTCGTCAAACTTGCGAAAGGTCTCCGGCGACGTCCTGGCATACGATATCATCAACTCGGAAATAGAGGCAGATGACAGTGATGGTATGGTTCCGGTAATTGAGTGGTATGGAATCTCTCCGGTTCGGCTGGAAGATCTGAAAGCCTTCTCACATGCTCGAATGGGGCCTGCCCCGATGGAGCAGGAGCTGATCGCCGAAGTCCTTAATTCGCTGTTCGATGAGGCGGACACCTGGCCAAAGGAACGGGTGATCGCAGAGCTAAAGGCTGCCGGAGCATCGACAAACGAGAAGACCGTCGCGAAGGCACGGAATGCTCTTGGAATCCGACCCGAGCGCGTTATGCGTCGTGGAGCTGCTGGAGGGATCGAATCATGGGTGTGGACCTCAAAGACCTGGAAGGGAAAGGTTCGTGCCAGGATCAGAAATGAAGAATAAGGCTCGTACCGTCGTCACCTGTGAATGGTGCGGTAAGACGGAGGATACTCATCCGCTAATGATATCGTTCGCCGAGCGCGGTACGGAAAAGGATTGCACCTATATGCTTGAGATTCGTGCGATAGAGCAGGGGATCCTGGCTTCCGTCCTTACTGCCTGCGGTGCTGACCCAAAGGCAATATCGGGCGACGTGCTTCGCAAGGCTGCCGCATCGCTTCGTCAGTGGAAGAATAGAGAATAGGAATGGACATTCAGCGTCACGGACTAACCAGGACACAAGAAGATGCCGTTCGGGGGTGCGTCAGGCGAATCCAGGAAGGCGAGCGGAAAACTCTTCTTTTTGGCTTTGCCGGAACCGGAAAGACGACAATAGCTCGGTTCGTGGCAGAGGACCTTGGCGGCAATGTCGTGTTCGCTACCGTAACAAACAAGGCCGTAAGCGTCCTCAGGGACAATGGCTGTGCTCCGGCTTATACCATCAAATCCCTGTTCTTCACTCCAATTGGTGAGGTAATCGATAAAGAAGGCAATCGCCATCCAGTTTTCGATAAAAGGCTCGAGAGATTCCAGGAAGAGCATGGTCGTGTGTCTGCGATAATTCTTGATGAGTCCTCAATGGTAGATCAGGAAGACGCTCAGGTCATCCTCTCTGCCAAGATCCCAGTTCTGGCAATCGGAGACCCGTTCCAGCTTCAGCCGGTAGAGGGCAAACCTTACTTTACGCTCGGAAATCCGCATTTTATGCTCGAAGAGGTAAAACGACACGACAGTAAAATCCTAGAGCTGGCTACAGATATCCGTCTTAATGGCGTAATGGCCGTAAGGAAACGGCAGTATCGGGGAATCGTCGTTCCCTCGCTCAGGGACTATTATCATCGCGGTGGCTCCTTTGGAAACTTTGATCAGGTTCTTGTCGGAAGGCACACAACTCGCTGGCAGAAGAATCTTCAGATCCGGGACTGGCATGGTTTTGATTCTGATGATGTCTCTCGCGGAGATCTTATAATCGGGATGGACAGCAATAAGAATCGTGGCCTGATAAATGGCCAGCATTATAACGTAATCGACGTACGACAACAGAGCGATTACGGTAAGGGCCAGGGATACGGGACAGGGAAAACTTTTATCGAGATTCTACTTTGCTGTGACTGCCGTCTCTTTATCGGCGGTGCTCCTTACTCCTGGAGTCGTCGCTGTCCCGAATGCCAATGGTCTCCGGATTGGGTCCAGACATGGCCACAAGGATTCCAGAGTCTGGCTGTGGAGGACGAGCTGAAGAAGAAGCTCAGCTTCTTTTCGCGTCAGCGAGCATTTACGGCTACTTTCGGTTACGCAATTACGGTACACAAGTCCCAGGGTTCTGAGTGGAATTCGGTCCTTGTCGTCAATGAAAACTGGTGTTGGAAGCAAAGCGGGGAAGACGCGAACTGGCTATATACAGCCGTTACCAGAGCACGTGAAAAGCTAGTCGTAATTCCCGGCCCTAACCGTAGGCAACTGGACGAATGGGCTGTGAATCGGTTTGGCTCTACGGATTTCTTCGGCGGTCGCTAAGCTACACTATACCGTCTAGCCTATAGTCACTTTACCGCCTAAGGGGGGGGTGATTCCCCCCACGGCTATACCTTCTAACCTTCTAACCGTACAGTTTTCCACTACACTCTACTGTCTAGCCTAGCGGTGGAGAGGGTACAGTTTAGCGTTTCCCCTGTATACATACTTAGAAGGTATAGCTAGTACAGTGGATGGGGGACACAAACTGGCCAGCGCCGCCTATTTAGCGTTACTTTCCCGAAGAAAACGGAGGGTCATTACTGTAGGTAAGAACGCCAGTTTTTCACCCTCCGTAACTGTAGGTTATGGGCTACTGCAGGTAGTCGAAAAGCTGCACATTCGCGCTGGTAGGGACTGTAATTCAAACTACAGTAAATTGTTACGCTGCGTAACTGGTAACGGAGGGTAGGAATGGACGTTTCGGGAGGGGTTCTTACCTACAGTAATGGTAACTGTAGGTAGCCTGTAGCCTACAGTAATGGCTGCCTCGCGCGCGCGCTCGCGACCGGTGTCCTGCATTGCGACTGTAACTGTTCGTATGGTGTAACTGTAGGTAGTACCCACGAGGAGGGAGGTACCTCGGGAGAGCCCGACTCGTAATTTTGACCAGCCTGGATGTGCAGTCTGCGGCCCGACCGAAACTGCAAGTAATGGTAGCTGTAGGTTGCTAACTAACATTTCTGCAATTCGGCGCGAAAAGTCCCGATGGCGACCCAGGAGGGTGGCAGCCAATCTTTTTCACCCATTCTGACAAGAACTGATCTCCCCATCTGCAGTAGGGATTAGGACACCCCAAGATCGAGGTATGCTTGTACTGAAGGCGAGGAAAGAGAGAAAGGCAATGACCCCATTCGAGACGATGGCGTGGCTCTGGCGATCCACCATGCGCATCAACAGTACACCCCTGCGAATCCTGACGGCAATCCTCGTATTCCAGCTTGAGCTCGCGATGATCCCGATCGCCCTGTTCATCTACGCGATCCTCGCCCTGTCCCCTAAGGCTCGGCGCCAGCTCGCTCGTGATCGCCGCCGCTAGCCAGAACGAGAGAACGAGAGAACGAGAGAACCTATCGTGCTAGAAAGGTCCTGATACCTCATGCCTGTAAACGGAGACGAAGATAGCCGGAGAGGCCGGAGAGGCCGGAGAGGACTGACCATGACCGTCACGCAGCGGGTCAGGTACCGGTTCGGCCTCTCGGAGACCATCAACCCGTGGCGCTGGATGCTGCGCCGCAGCGTGCGCCCGCTGAGGCTGCCGCTGTGCTGGCTGCGCAGGCACCGGCACTGGGAACGTGAGACGATGCTCCTGGCCCTGGGTTCCGGCCGGTCTAAGCGGTGCGGCACCGCTTAGACCGGCTGGTGCTGAAACCAGAATTTAGGTGACCTGGCCAACCGCCAACCGAGGTACGATTAGCGGAGGCTCCCGGCCCACACCGGACCGGGAACCCGACCAGGAGGCGAAGTGAACCTACAGGAGAACCCCAGACCGCCAGGGTTCGGCGACCGCGTCCGGCCGATCACTGGCGGCAGAGCCGTCGGCACGATCCGGGGCATCAGCGAGAGGCCACTAGATGCGTTCGAGGCGGACAGCACGACCCTGAAGATTGAGCCGGACCAGATCGCAGTCGAGTGGGGCGACGGTACCTTTACGATCGAAGAGGCAGAGAATCTGGAGGCGCTGTGAGTACGTGTGCCAGGTGTGCGACCCTGTTCAGTCGGGCCACCCCGCGCCTAATTGACATCCGGTACGGAAATATGGTCACGCCCGAACTGCGGCGGTTTTACTGTCCCGGGTGTGCCGAGGCGATTTACCGTGCCAGGACGGTACTGTTCAGGAGCGGTAACAGCACGGCAGCGAAGGCTGCTACAATCCTTGGCCGCGCTACCATCACGAGAACCAGGATCCCTGGTGTCTTTACTTACAAGAGTACAGCCACAACCACAGCCACAGCCACAGCGAGCATTTTCTACATCGTTACTCCGGACAGTTGTAGCTGCCCAGCAGGGATGCATGGCGTCCTGTGCAGCCATCGGGTCGCGGCTACAATCCTGAATACCGAGGAAGAGGCAGCATGACACACAGCATCAAGAAAGGACAATACGCCATGAATCCAGACTATAACATTACCCTCGCCCGGGGGAATCACCCGGTACCGCCAGACGACTGCGGCAACCCGCAGCGCTGCCTGTTCGAGTGGTACAACTGGCTCACCCGCGCCACCCACACTGCTGCCAGGCCACCCGTCCTGCATACGTTCGGGATGCGGCTCAACGACATCCTGCCCGACGACCGCCGCCAGGAACTCGTGCGCTTCCTCCCGAACGGCGAAGACCGCCTCGCGGGCACCGAGCACGACGGCAAGGACGAGACCCGCGGGTACATCGCCCTCGACTGGCTCATCCGCACGTACACTCCTACGTGGCTCGACCTCGCCGGGCTGACCGCAGAAGCAGGCGCGCTGCGGGACCTCCGCCGGATCTCCGACCTGGCCGCCGCCCGCGCAGCGGGGCCTGTGGTCCGCGATGCCCGCTCCAAGGCGAATGCAGCCTGGGACGCAGCCTGGCTTCAGGGATCCGCGATTGCGCTGTACGACATGCTCATTACGGGCGAATGGCCGAAATATGGCATTTAGGATTAGCGGAGCGACGAGCGGCCAAACTGGCCCAGCCGCCCGGCCGCCGCGGCGCATCGTGGATTCCCCATTCCCAGCCGTCCCTGCTCCCGTCAGGAGTACCGGCCCACGGCACGACGGCCTCTGCCTCGCAACGTATGTCGAGGCGCACGCGGTCCGGGTCCAGCCCCGTCCGGGGGTGGCGATGACCGACCTAGGGCCACCCACCGCCGCCGAGACTCCGCGTTTCTGCTGGTGCAATTGTACGGCGTGCTGGCAGGCAACCGGAACGACGAGGGACGGCCGCCCCAAGGGCCGGTGCGTGTGCCGACTGTGCACGTGCAGTACCTGGCGCGGAGTGACCATCCCGTTTGTTACGCCGTAGGAGGAAGCCGACGAGCCGGCGAGGTTTCTGGGATATGGCGAGGTTCCTGACCAGGCTATTAGGCGTTTCGGCCTTTTAGCGGCTATCCTAGAGCGCAAGAATCCCCACGCGGGGAGGCGCCATGCCGACGCGACCAGCGCAGCGCAGGCCTAGCGCTGCCATGGCACCAGTCGACCTGGACGAGATCTACCGAGGCAAGGATAGACTTGCCCTTATTCGCGATATCGCGATGAACGAGCTAAGCACGCGGGAGCTAGCCCAGAAGACCGGCCAGACCCAGGCAGCGATAGCAAGTTTCCGGGAAGAGCACACGACGGAAATTGCTGAGGTTCGGGCGGCGCTCGCGGGGCAGCTAGCAATCGAGACAGCCGGGCTGTGGATATCGAAGAAGCAGAACCGGCTGGCTGAGTACCAGGCCCAGGCCGAGGACATTCGCGATTTCCTGGAGGACCTGAGGCGAGACGGCGTGCGGTGGTCTCGGGCCCACAGGGATATGCTCAAGGTTTACCTGGATCTGATGCACTCGACGGCGGACGAGCTGGGCGCGTATCCGCAGCGCATGGCGGCTCCAGCCCGAACTGGCCAGACGGTCCACTACATCATTGACACAGCGAATCCAGGAGCGCTCCAGTGAGACGAATCCCGCACGACCTGGCGCACAGCCTGGCGTTTCTCGCGATCTGGGCAGTTGTCTTCTCGGCGCTATACATTTTCCTTCAGCTTGCTGTTTACGGAAAGGTGAAATGGTTATGGCGAATCTTGGCAGGTATGGAAAGCTGTTCGCCGCGATTGCCGGACTCGCCCTGACGGTCCTGGCCACTCGGTACGGCGGGGCAAGCTGGTATCAGTACGTCGTCGCGGGAGCCAGCGCGGTAGGCGTTTACGGCGTTCCAAACACGCCGCCAGGAGGTAAGCCCTGAATCAGAACAGCTACTTTAGTCGACCCGAGCACGAGAGCTGCCGGGCCGGGCTAAATGGCTGCAGCCAGATCCCGACAGTACGGCTGCACTGTAGGACAGAAGGCAGCGACATTGATGTGTGCGACAACTGTGCACGGGTCTGGCGCGAGAACGCGCAGGCTGCGTCCCTGTATGATCGCTGTCCTCGGTGTGCTCTATGGCATCCGGGCACCAGGGCAACCCCGGATTCCCCAGCCAGCAGCACTATGCTCCAGGGGCCTGTCGCCGAGGCGATTGAGCGAGCTATGCATGCTGAGGGGCTTCTTCTTGACATCAGGAATCTTGTTCTTCTGCGTCTAAATAGGGATGCGCACTGGCTTAATCGTATTTCTCCTGTGGGTCCTACCCAGAGTCCAGTCACGGTCCAGATTCAGGGCCAGCCATGACAAAGGCTTTGCATGCCGAGGGACAAGCGCGAGCGCTTATCCTGCGACGCCTTGCTACAGCAGTCGCTGTATGCAAGGCGGTCGCCATTGCCTAGAGTCCTCACACCCAGAAGCAGTCCGGGCGACCTAATCGAGCACCGGTTTGCTCCGTCTGGTGCGTGTCAGCAGGTCTTTGACTGTAGGGACCCTGAGGTCCTGATTGCGGGTCCAGCTGGCACAGGGAAAAGCCGGGCATGCCTCGAGAAGCTGCACATCATGATGCTCATGAATCCAGGGGCACGCGGACTGATCGCCCGCAAGGCAGCGGTTACTCTCTCCTCAACTGCCCTGGTTACCTGGCAAAGGTTCGTGGCTAAGGAAGCAATTGAATGCGGCGACGTCGTGTACTATGGGGGCAGCGCCCAGGAGCCGGCCAGTTACCAGTATAAGAACGGATCGGTAGTTGCGATCGGTGGGCTCGATAAGGTCTCCAAGATTATGTCAGCCGAGTATGACATCGTCTATGTGCAGGAGGCAACCGAGCTAACCGAGAACGACTGGGAAGCGCTAACTACGCGACTTAGATGGTGGAAGATCTCTTTCCAGCAGATTATTGCGGACTGCAACCCGCAGCATCCTGAGCACTGGCTAAAGCGGCGGTGCGATAAAGGTGTCTGTACTATGCTCGAGAGCCACCACGAGGATAATCCTCTGCTATTCGCCAGCAATGGCGACATAACAGAACAGGGACGAGCCTATATTGCCAAGCTAGATGCCCTTACCGGGGTAAGATACAAGAGGCTTCGACTGGGCAAATGGGTGGCTGCCGAAGGCGTGATTTATGAGGAATGGGCTGCCCACCATCTTATTCAGCGAATTCCGCATGAGGCGGGCGACAACACGGACCCATCGGGCGTGCCTATGGCCTGGCCAAGGTTCTGGGCAATCGACTTTGGGTTTACAAATCCGTTCGTGTGCCAGTTCTGGGCAGAGGACCCAGACGGACGCCTTTATATGTACCGGGAGATTTACCATACCAAGCGTACGGTAGAGCAGCATGCCAGGACAATTCAGGGGCTTGTCCTGAACAGCAAGGGCAGCTGGGTTGAGCCACGCCCATGTTCTATTGTGTGCGACACCGATGCCGAGGGTCGGGCCACGCTGGAGCAGAAGCTTGGAGTATCTACCGAAGCGGCCCATAAATCCGTTCTTGAAGGAATTGAGTGTGTGCAGACACGCCTAAAGACAGCGGAAGACGGCCGACCACGCCTGTTCCTGCTGCAGAACGCTATTGTAGAGCGAGACCAGGAGCTAGCCGACGCTAGTAAGCCAACCTGTACGGCCGAGGAGATTCCGGCCTATGTCTGGGCAGACAAGCTAAAGGAAGGCCCAGTAAAGGAAGACGACCACGGATGTGACGCGATGCGCTATATCGCCGCGCATCGTGATTTCGGCATTCGAGTAATGTTCAGGAGTTTCTCGGTATGAGCCACCCAGATCTATGTAATGAGCTTGGCGTTTACAGAAATCGGCATCCGGGCACTCAGCACGCCATGAAATGGCTTGTACCGAATCCTCGACTACAGGGCAACGCCTATGACATCGCCTACCTTGTCTGGGAACTGGCAGTAAACCTTGCAGCCATTCTGGAGGACGGCCCAGAGCTAACGGCAGGCCTACGGAAACTGCGGGAGGCAAAGGATTGCCTGGTGCTGCAATCTCTAGAGGACCTGGAGGCGAAATGACAACGATTTCTCTACCGCTGCGGGAACGCACAAGCAGGCTGCGAGGACTAATGGCCGGCCTCGGCACCGGCCTCCTCGCAGCCACAAAATCAAGGGCAATTCCAGTCCTGGGTCATATCCGGGAACATGGCTACTCGATTACTGGGCTGGGATGCATGTCTGGCGCGGCCTTTGTCCACAGTCTTTTCTCCGGCCTGCTCGTGACGGGCATCCTTTTTCTTGTTTTTGAGTGGAAGGTGAGCGAGTAGATGAATATCCACCTTGACTTCGTGACAGTCGTCCTGCTGGGGTGTGCCATCGTGATTACCCTGGCGGTCGGCCAGATTGCATGGGGCTGGCTGTAATGGGTGGGCGGCAGCTTCTGGATCCAAGGTGGCACTGGCTCATAAGTGCTATGCAGAAGCTGCACGGTGAACTTGAGCCTAGCGACATTGTATTCTCCCTTACGGTCCTCGCCGAGAGCGACGGAGAAGTCATTTCGTATACCTTGTCTCCGGCCTCTAGGGAGATTGACAGGCGTGTCGTAACTGCGTTTTCGGCCCTTGCCGAAGCTGCCGAGGCAGCGACAACTAATGTGAGCGTTGAGTAATGGCTAGGTCCCTGATTGGCAAGATGCTGAATCAGGGACGTCCCATACCCTTCCCGGCAAAGTGGAACAGTTCAGGCGGGCTGTACGGAACGGGCACGCAGGACCGTTTCACGATGATGAACGCAATGGGGACCGAGGGAACCCTCTATGCAATCATCCAGCTGTTGTCTACGGGAGCAAACGCCACTGGTGTATGGAATCTTTACCGCAAGAACCGAGACGCCAGGGTTCGTTATGCAAAGAGCGACCGGGGTAGCGACCAGCGTACCGAGGTTGTTCAGCACCAGGCCCTAAAGCTGTGGAATCGACCGAATCCATTCATGACCGGGAGTGCCTTCCGGGAAATTGGCTGGCAGCACATGGAGCTAGCTGGCGAATGGTACTGGGTGATGAATCGGGGTTCATCCGGAAAGAGTATTCCTACGGAAATGTGGCCGGTCAGTCCAGCCCGGATGGAACCGGTGCCTGATCGAGACGAATTCCTTAAGGGATGGGTTTATACCGGCCCGAATGGGGAAACGGTGCCGCTGTCAACGGATGAGGTAATTCAGCTGAGGTATCCACACCCGACAGACTACTATCGTGGCCTAAGCGCTATTCAGGCGATCATGTCCGATATTGACGCGGCGAAGTACAGCTCGGAATGGAGCCGAAACTTCTTCCTTAACTCAGCTCAGCCGGGAGGCATTGTTACCTTCAGCAAGCGGCTGACAGATCCCGAGTTTGAAGAGTTTACGGATCGCTGGCGAGAGCAGCATCAGGGTGTAGCGCGCGGACATCGGGTTGGCGTTCTGGAGCAGGGAGCGACCTGGACGCCGAATACGTATTCCATGCGCGATATGCAGTTTGCGGAGCTAAGGAAGGTCACTA
>WNGR01001875.1_pt1 | contig 23242 bp, 19 predicted proteins | sample 5407581 | NCBI WGS metagenome assembly WNGR01 (sample SAMN13153383, study PRJNA577476) | soil metagenome | isolation source: 80 cm soil or saprolite under Garry oak tree replicate 2 | place: USA:California | collected 2016-06-15
TTTTGGGGATGACAATGGCCTGCTGCTTGAGGGTGTCGTCGAGATAGGCGCGCACCTCGGGCGATACCGCGTCGGCGGGCTTGGCCATGACCTGCGGCGCAGCAAGACTGTCCGGCGTGAAGTACATCCGTCCGCGGAAGAACGACGGCTCGATGAACCAGTTGCGGATGCCGCGGCGTTTTGCGGCGTAGAAGCTCGCGATCACCGAGAGGAAACCGCCGAGCTCCTGGACCAGCACGGCGGGCTTGCCTTGCGCATCGAGCCGGTCGAGCAACGCCTCCATGGCGTTGGCATAGATCATGAAGCGCCGGCGCAGCGCGGCCGTGTCGCGGATGCCGAAGGTGAAGCGCTCATGGCTGAACAGGAAATTGGAGCCGTCGAGGCCGTAGGCTTCGATCCGCGCATCGAACGCCTGCCGCGCCTCGGGCGAGGGACCGGTCTTGAGACCTTCGCGGTACATGTTCGTGACCGGGATGCCCGCGGCCTCCGACATCTCGGCGCTGCGATCGTCGAAGGCGAGCAGCTCGACCTCGTACCCCGCCACGCGCAGGCGCTGCGCCACCGGAATCCAGAACCGGGTCTGGTATTCCGCGAGCGTCGTGATCAGGATGGTTTTGTCGGCGGGCATGGGTGGCGAGACTGCCTTGCGAGGTGGCGGGAGGCGGCGTCAGTCGGGGCGCGGTTCGCGCTTCGAAACAAGCGGGCCAATATCGCAACTCGGCGGATACCACAACCGTCACAATGGGACGATTCCGCCCCTAACGAGCCATGGCGCATGACAGGGCCAGTTCCGCCTGCGTCGCCGGGCCGGACCAGGAGCGTGGTCATGCCTGTCCCGGATGTTTCTCGATCGCGATGCTGGCGAGCGGCAGACCCGTGGTTGCACAGCGTGCCCGTGCCGCCACGATGCGCGCAGGCGCGGCGTCATCATGCAGCGCGATGCGCTCCAGCAGGCCTGCGACGGCGGCGGGCGTGATGCGCTTGTCGCGGCGGGCCGGATTGACGCGAGCCCGGAGGTGTTCCGTCACCGCGGACCCCAGCAGCAGGCTGGCAGCGCCCTTTGCAATCTGTCCAAGGCTCGGCCTGGAGCGGGTTCCGTTCAGTGCGCTGGCGAGCGACACGTAGCGACGGTGCGGGCTTTCGCGGGTGAGAACATCGGCCACGCGTTCCGCCGCGAGCCCGTCATTGCGGTGGAAGAAGGCCTCGACATTTCCGGCGTGCACGCCCGAGAAGTCGAAGGCGTTGGTTTCTGCCTCGATATCGTCGACCACCGCGAGCAGCGCATCGAAGGACTCCACGGCCCGGCTGACACGGGCCGGCAGCGAGGCATGACCGGCCGTCACCGGCGTGTTGAGGTATTCCAGTTGAATCGGCAGCTTACCGAGCAGGACGGATTCGATCGCCGTGCCGCAGTTGAGATGAATAATGGCCGCGGCGTTCCTGATGCGATCGAGTACGCTTCCACTGCCGTCGACGACGACGTTGGCGTGGCCGGCCAGCGCGTCGCGATAGACCTGCTCGCTCTCGAACGGGTGCGGCCGGATCAAGATCGCCCTGTCCGGGCGCGCGGCGGCAAGCTTGCGGATGGCCTCCAGATAGTTCGCGAAGACCTTTTTCAGATCGGCGAGAAAGCTGTCGATATAGTCTGCGTCCCAGCCGGCCCGTACCATGGTGTCACGCTCGGCGCCCGGCTTGTTGCTGAACCGCGAATTGACCAGCGGAAAGTTGGCGTTCACCAGCAGGTAGCCGTGCGGCTCGCCATCGAGCAGCGCTCGCCAGCGCGGTGCAGCAAAATCGAAGCGCGGGCAGCCGGTGAGATGCAACTGCTGCGGCTTCATGCCGGCCTCGTCACGGAACGCCGCGTGCAAGCGGCTGCCCCAGAAGAAATAGCCCGAGAGAATCTCGGCATAGCCGCTGTTGCGAATATAGGCGGCCATCGCCGGCGGCGAGTTGCCGCCGGTGTCGGCGAGCACGCCGCCTTCGGTGTCGAGCACATAGAGCGGAAGGCCGGCCTTGGCGAAGTTGCGCATCAAGTCGAGGTTGGCGTCGCGCGCATAGTTCACGACCAGCGCGTCGAGCCCGAGCCGAGGCACGTCGACCGCCTGCTCGTACATCGGGACGATGACGACCGAAGCCCCGTGCAAGGCGAGTTGATAGGCGAGTAGCACGGCCCCCGGCAGGTCGCGCTTGGGGTGGTCGACCACCAGTCCGACACGCATGATCGGCTTCCTGCCTGGACGGATCAGAGGCGCATCACCGCGCGCTCGATGTCCGAAAGCGGGCCGACGGCGCGGAAACGCGGCGCCGGTTCGGGATACATGCGCGGCGGCTGAATATAGGTCGCGGTGTAGAGCAGGCGTGTGCGATCCGACTGGATGCGGCTGCCCATGTGCAGGCAGCGTGCGGTGTTGACGATGAACGACGTCAGCCGTGGCGCAACCAGCTCCTTCACTGCCGAGCGGTCCACCTTCGCAAAGACCTTGTCGTCGCTCATGTGGCTCTTGATCGTGTTTCGGAACGGCTTTGACGATGGCGCCGGGATGAAGGTCAGCGGCCCGTCGGCGGTGTCGCGCACGTCGGTCAGATAGATGAAGAGCTTGCAGACGCGCTTGTCGTCGTGATCGAGATGCCAGAGCTGCGAATAGCTCAGCGGCTTGTCCGGCGTCGGCTGCGACAGGGTCAGCAGGACATCGGAGAGCTGCGGCAGATCATGCATGAAATCGCCGATGATGCGCAGCGCCGCTGGCTGTAGCGCGTAGCGGACGAAGGCATGGTCGATCGAGAACGATCCGTTGACGAGATCTTCGTCCAAAAGGCTTACCCAGAACGATTTGTGTCCGAGCTGCTGCCTGCCAGAGAGTTCGTTGAGGCGGCTCACCTTGCCGTCGGCGACCGTGGCGACGGCTTCTGCAAGGCTGCGGTCCACCAGCGAGGACACGTCGACATAGCCGTCCTTGTCGAGCTTGCGGCTCGCCTCGCTCCATTCAGGCTTCGTGGGAAGCTGCTTCAGGAGCTCGAGGCGCCGCGCGCGAGCGCCTGGCTGCAGCGTGGTCAGGGCCGCCTTGGTGACCCAACCGAGGTCGGTCCGGTTGACGTGCCACAACAGGCGGCGAAACTGGCTGATCTTCTGCTTCTTCGGGGCAGGGCGATCGGTCGTCGCGTTGACTATTGTCATGTCGGTTCCCAGCAATACAAAAAGCCATCATTGTGGATCGACGGGGCGAACGGCATCCGTTCGCGCGCGAGAATGCGGATGCGGCCCTGGCGTTCGTAGTCCTCGAGCGTGGAGAAGAGCTGCGTCTGGTAGTCGACTGACCGGATGTAGAGGAAGCTGACGATATCGCGCGGATTGGCGAGATCGAGCAGCTCGGTCGTCGGCTCGATGTTGATGACGCGCTTTGGCCGCGCGGCGATGATATTGTCGACCACCTTGCGTACGTCGTAAGGGATCTGCTCGATGCAGAAATAGGTGAAGACGACTTCGCCCTTGATCGCAGCGAAGTTGGGATCGGCCTCGTCCGTCAGATCGATTCGATCGAGAACGACCTTGTCCGACAGGCCAAAATGCGCCGCAACCTCACGCCCGGTCTCGATCCCGTTCGGGGCAATATCAAAGCCCTTTAAAGTCCACTGTGGATGATTGAGGTGCAGCGAAAAGAGATTGTAGCCGTAGCCGGTACCGAGTTCGACAATCCGTTCAGACTGACCGGCATGGCGCGCGATCAGGTCGCCCAGAGCCCCTGTGCGATAGCGATAGTAATCCTCGGCGGTGATCCTGCAGATCTGATTGTCGACCTTGCGCAGCTCTTGCGTGGTATTCGGAGCAATCAAAAACTCGCTCAGATCGTTCGTCCGTGTCCATGCCTTGGCCGTGCGTACCCTTTGCCAGACGAGGAGGTTGTATTCCGAGTTGACGACATCGGCGGTGCGCTTGACACGCCGCACGACGAGACGACCGATGCTCCTGACCGCATCAATCGCATAGGCTGCTGCCCGGTCCCGCAGGGACGCAGGAGCGAAGCGTTCCAAAGTGATGCTGTTCGCGCCCGTCGTGCTCATTCCGTTGATCCGGCGAATGCCCGTTCAATTGCCCTTCGGCAGCAGTCCCATCAGTTGGCCCACTGCAGGAAAGATAGTGCGGTGCCGCTTTTCGAGGACCAGGAAATATTGAAGTATCCAGGCGATCATACAGAACAGCCCGGAACCAAGGGTGAGCCTTAGCACGCTGTCGAACTGAATGTAACCTGCAATTATCGATAGAAGAACACTGCCCACGATCACGATAGCGGCTTGAGTTCCCAGCGCTTTTGCAACACGTACACGGTCGAGATCGAGCGCGCTGCGTAACCGATTGAGCTGCAGCGGCAGGACCAGCACGCTTGCCACGGCCTGACCGAGGATCAGGGCCCGCTCGGCAAAGAGATGGAGCGTTGCGGCAGTCACGACCGCCCAGATCAGCAGTTGAAGGCCCATGAGCCGATTGAGTTTCGCCTGGACCTCCGGTCGGGTCAAAAAGATCAGGCTGCCGATCGCGACATACTGCGCGCAGATCGGAACCAGGAAACTCAGGCCCATCCAGGCGGCGTAGGGCGCCAGCAGCGGACCGATCCAGATTCGCAGGATGTCAGGCGACAGAATCGCAGCGGCTGCGAAGGGAGGCACCGTGAACATCGGCAGCAGAATGAGACCCAGTTCGCCCAATCGTTGAAACGTGGTCAGGCTGCCGCGTTCGTCGAGGCGGCTTGCGACCGGAAGGAGTGCCGAGGTGAGTAGGCTGACGACGGTCCTGGACACGCGCGAAAGTCGCACCAGGGCATCGTAAGTACCGACTCCCGCAGGACCGAACAACAGCCCAACCAGGAGTGGCTGCAGCGGTCCGGAAATGCCACCGATCAGGCGGCCCTGTAGCAGCAGCATGCAACCGTGGAAGAGGTCTCTGCTGATGTCGGCGGTCCATGACGAAAAACGCGTATGTTTCCGTCCAAGCGCGATTGCTGCGCCAAAGAGGACCACGAGCGCACGGCCGAGAAGCGTGGCGAGATAGATATAGGCCACAACCTCGAAGCCGACGGACCTGTAGGAGGCCAATATTGTCAGGCCGACATAGGCGATCGTCGAAGCGACCTCCGCGACCCGCAGGAGATTGTAGCGCTCGAATCCCTTGATGATCCCTTCCCAAACCAGGGCCGGAATGAGAATTAGATTAGCGAGTGCTGTGTAGTGGAGAATGCCAACGAACGCCTCGCGGTGAACGGGGTCGACCTTCATCGCGCTCGCAAGATACGGAATCCCAAACCAGATCGCGACGTTCAGAATCAGCGCGAGGCCGACTGAGAGCACGCTCAGAAACGAGAGCTGCTTTGCCGCGAGAGTCCAATTGCGATGCTCTCGGCCGCGCGCGACCACCTGGGTTGCCACCTCGGAAAGGCCGAGGTCGAGCACGGCCATCATTCCGGTCGGCAGCAGCAGGCGCGCCAGCACAATGAGGCCGAACTCGGTCACGCCCCAAGTGCGGATGATCACGGGAATGACGACCAGCCCCAATATGGCGGCGGCACCGAACGCGATGATCGAAACGACGGTGTTCTGGATCAGTCGCTTAATCATCGGTAATTTGCTACCAAGCGCTCAGACCGCCATCCACCGCGATATTCTGGCCGGTCACATAGGATGCTGCGTCCGAAACCAGAAACAGTACGGCGCCGACCATCTCGTCGGCGCGGGCCATCCGGCCGAGCGGGACACGGTTGCCATAGCGTTGCTTGAAGGTGTCGTTCTGACCGCTTTCCACGCCGCCCGGGGTCAGCGTGTTCACGCGCACGCCCTTGGCCGCCCAGTAGGTCGCCAGATGCTTGGTCAGGCCGATCACGCCGGCCTTGGAGGCGGTGTAGACCGCGGGCGTGTTGATCGCGCGGCCGAGATATTCGGAGCCTTCGTAGATGCGCTGGTCCGGCGCCATCAGGCCGTAGATCGACGCGGTCTGCACGATGCTGCCATAGCCGCGGCCGGCCATCAGGCCGCCGAATGCCTGCGCGACGTTGAACATGCCGTCGAGATTGACGGCCATGATCTCGCGCCAGGTTTCTAGCGAAAACTGCTCGACCGGCGCGAAGAAGGCGTCGACGTCGCGCGTCTTGCTCGCGGCATTGTTGAGCAGGATCGAGACCGGTCCGAGTTCGGCCTCGACGGCGCCTGCGGTGGCGCGCACCGCGTCGGGTTGCGTGACGTCGCAGCCAAAACCCTTGGCGCGAACGGAATGGCGCGAGGCGACCTCAGTGGCGGCGGCTTCGCTCGCGGCTTGGTCGAGGTCGACGATCGCGACGCTGGCGCCGAACTCGGCCAGTCCATCGGCAAAGCGCCGCCCCAAAATGCCGCAGCCGCCGGTGACGACGGCGGTGCGTCCGGTGAGGTCGAACAGGGCCTTGAAACTCGCAGTCATTGCTCTGTCCTTAAATCTTGAGCCGCTCGCGCAGCAACAGCTCCACCAGGGCAAAGTCGAGATCGGAATCGATGTCGATCGAGCGCTCTTCGGGCATCTCGAACAGGCGAGTGTCCGGATAGAAGACGGCAGGTTGGTCGAGGAATGGCGCGACGCGCCAGACATAGATCGACGCGTTCATGTCGAAGCAGCGCGGCGCATCCTGCCGGCGCGTGATCGGAGGATTGGCAGATTTGGAAAGACCGACGCTGCCGTCGTTGCGCTGTTCGACCAGATTGAAATAGGGCGAACGGCGTGCCGGAGCGCCGGTGATGACGTTGGGGGCGCCGGACTGACGCAGCAGATCCACCGCGCCGCGAATGTCGGAGGCAAGTCTGAGCGGCGAGGTGACGTCGAGATCAACGAAGATCTCCGGCGTCTTGCCCGTTTGCGCGATGGCCTGTTCGAGGCAATGGCGGATGGCCGGCAGTTTTGGCGCGGTGTCGGTCGCCATCTCGTCCGGGCGCTTGACGGCGATGTCGGCGCCGGCCTTCAGCGCCGCCTCGAGCAAAGCGTCTGAATCGCTGCTGAAGGCGATCGCGTGGAACAGGCCGGTCTCGCGCGCCTGTTCGATGCTCCATGCGAGTACCGGCTTGCCAAGGAGATCGCGCGCATTCTTGCCGACGACCCCCTTCGAGCCGCCACGCGCGCAGATGGTGCAGAGCAGACTCATGGCGATATCCAGGTCTTGGTGCGCAACGCACGCTCGCTGGCGTCGATCAGATGCACGACGGCGAGCGCCTCAGGCAGCGAGCAGGCCGGACTCGCACCATGCATGGCCGCGACATGCATGTCGCGATAGCTCTGGTCGCGCTCGCTGGCAATATCCGTTGCCTTGCCGTTGACCGTGAGGCGGCTTCCGACGAGATCTGCCTCGATGGTGTCATCGTCGACGTTGACGCGGATGCGGCGGATACCCTGGCGGTCGAGATAGTCCATGTGCACGTGGACGGATGGCGCCCGCTGCATATCGAGCAGCAGGTCGAGGTGATCATCGACGTCGATGTCGCGTGCACCGGACGCGCCACCGAGCGCTGCAACGCGATGCCACGGCCCGAACAGCCACAAGAGATAATCCAGCTCGTGGCTGAGGTCCCTCAGCACGCCGCCGCCGGCGTCAACCGTGGCGGATGCGGTTGCGCGATGATCGCGGCCGGGCCGCCAGTCCCTGATGTCCTGCCCGACATAGGCGGCGACCGTGATCACCTCGCGCCCGCTCAATCTCTCGACAAGTGCCGTCATCACAGGGTGGAAGCGCAGATTGTATCCGACGCTGACATGGGCGAACGGATATTTCGGTGGCGGCGCCGGTGTCGCGAACAGCGGCTTCTCGACCAGAACTTTGCCGCGGAAGCCAGCCTGCGCGAGCTCTTGCAGATTGTCCGCATGGCGCGCAGTTTCGGTGGCAATCACCACGTAGTCCGGATGCGCGCTGGCGACAGCCTGCGTGGTCGACCCGTAGTCGCCGCCGTCGCGACGGCTGACGGTCGCGACCTGGAGGCCAAGTTCGCGCAGGACCCGCGCATGCCTTGTTCCGATCGAGCCGAGGCCAATCACGACGGCGGTTGTCGCGGTCACAGGAAGACCTCGTGAAACTCCGCATGCGCTTGCTCGAAGTCCTCCAGACGACCGATGTCGAGCCAGTATTCGCGGATTGGGTAGACCGCGACGCGCCCCTTGCTGGCGATCACGCGCTCCAGCACGGTCGGCATATCGATCCTGACTCCGGGCGGGACATGGCGGAAGACGGAGCTGCCGATCACATAGATGCCGGCACTGACGAACCAGCTCTCGGTCGGCTTTTCGCGAATGGTCTGGAGGAAGCCGTCCGACGTGGAAACCACGCCATACGGCACGTGCACCTTGTGCTCGCGCACCGCCATCGTCGCTTCCGCCGGGGTTCCGTTGTGGAAGTCGAGAAGCGAGCCGTAGTTGATCGTGGTGAGGATGTCGCCGTTGGTGACGATCATCGGCAGGTCCGGCAGCGTCGGAAAGAGTCCGAGCGCGCCGGCAGTCCCCAGGCGCTCCGATTCGTGCACGTACTCGATATTGGCGCCGAAGGCGGCGCCATCGGCAAAGTAGTCCTTGATGATGTCGGCCTTGTAGTTGACCGAGATGAAGATGTTACCAAAGCCCTGCTGCACGACGTTGCGGACGATCGTCTCGAGCAGTGGTCGGCCGCCGACATTGAGCATGGGCTTCGGTACGTCGCGCGTCAGCGCCCCCAAGCGCTCGCCGAGCCCGCCCGCCATGATCAGGACCGGATTCGCGTAATGGCGCGGCTCGAGCAGCTCATCGAGCGTCTCGACCACGACCAGGTGGCCGCCCTCGTCGACAAGCGGGAGCTGCTTGATCGACCTCTGCCGCATCACATGCAGGCGGTCGTCGCGCGGCAGCGTCGCAGGAGCCGACACCGGCGCGCGGTTCATGATGTCGGTCGCAAGACCGGTGAGCGGGATGCCACGCAGCAGCCCGCGCCTGACGTCGCCGTCGGTGACCACGCCGAGCAGGCGATTCTGGTCGTCGAGCACGATCGCAATCTGGATGCTGCCGCTCTCGATGGCGGCAATGGCCTCACCCACCGTGGCCTGCGTTCCAACGACGGCTTTGCGCCAGGATTTCATGGCAATCTGCCTCGTATACGCCAGATCTTGGGGGCGGCCCATGGCTGAGCCTGCTATATCGCGGCTGCGAGAGGCGGCGTCAACCCCAACAGCGTTTCCTTGGGCGGCCCTGTTAACCTCAGCGTCTCGTGGTCCGAATCGGCGGTTTGAAGGCCCGCGCTCCAGCAGCTAGTATCAACGCGCGCAGGGGACTCGCGATGGACGATCTCATCATCATCGGCGGCGGCGAGCATGCCTTCATGGTCTACGAGGCGGCGCTGCTGTCGGGCCAATTCAGGGTCGTCGGCTTCCTCGACCGCCAGCCGGGACGGTTGGGTGACGTCAGCTATCTCGGAACCGACGACGCTGTGCCGAACTATCCGGATGCCGCCTTTGTGGTGGGAATCGGAACGATGCAGGCAGGGCCCGCGCGTCGGCAGATGATTGGCCGCATGCAGGTCAATCGTTGGGCGTCGGTCGTTCACCCGCGTGCGTTCGTCTCCCCATCCGCCAGCATCGGCACGGGCGTCGTCATCATGCCGGGCGCGATCGTCAATGCGCGAAGCCGAATCGGCGATCACGCCATCATCAACTCCGGCGCGATCGTCGAGCATGACGTGCGGGTCGGAGACTACACGCACCTCTCGCCGGGAACCGTGGTCGGCGGCGGCGCCGAGATCGGCGACAATTGCTTTGTCGGTCTCGGCAGCAGGGTCAGGGATCATATTGCCATCGGCAACGACACGCTCGTCGCGATGGGCTCCGTCGTCACCGCCTCATGTCCGCACGGGTCAGTGCTGCGCGGAGCTCCGGCGAAGCCACGGAGCTAGAGTGGATCGTCGGGTTCGAGCGCCCGCGGCGCCGCCGTTCCGATCAAGGACCAATAGTCGATCGGTGGCCGGCCCGCGCCTGGCCGCTTGGCGGTGATATCGGCCGGGCCGATGATTTCGCCCGCCCTCAATGCGCGGGCCGCCACGATGCTCTTGCGCGCCACCGGCACATTCCTGACCTCGGACTCCTTTGGTGCCTTCACGCCGTCGCCCAGCGCGGCTTCGACGTTTCGAATGGCACGCACCATCCGCTTGAAATCGGTGGGCTCAAGCGATGCTGCGTGGTCGGGACCGGGCGCATTGCGATCCAGCGTCATGTGCTTTTCGATGATGGTGGCGCCGAGCGCAACCGCGGCCACCGAAATCTCGAAACCGTCGGTGTGATCGGAATAGCCGACCGGAAGCTGGAATGCTGATCGCATCGTCGCCATCGCGGTGAGGTTCACGTCCTCGATGGGGCAGGGATATTCGGTCGTGCAATGGAGCAAGCTGACGTGCTGCGCGAGCATGGCGCGTGCCGCCGGATCGCGCCATGCTGCGCGGAATGAGGCGACGCCGGCAGGATCGTTACGTTGCGCGTAGCCATGCGCCAATACGCCCAGCGCTTCCTCGACCTCGCTGAGCGTCGCCATGCCGGTCGACAGGATCAGTGTCGCGCCAGCCTTCGCCGCCGCATGCAACAGCGGTGCATTGGTGAGATCGCCCGATCCAATCTTGATACGCGGCAGCTTCAGCGACAGCAGGAAGCCGAGCGAAGCGCCATCGAACGGCGTCGACAGGAACTCGATGCCGCGTTCGGCGGCGCGCGCCATCAGCGCGTGATGTGCGGCTTGTGGCAGTTCGAGCCGTTCCAGCATGGCGAGCTGGCTCTCGGCGGCATCCGTCGTGCGCCGCTGATAGTCGGCCTTCTTCGCCGCGCCGCCCGCGAGCGCTTTTGCGTTGAAGGTCTGGAACTTGACGATATCGGCACCGGCGTCGGCTGCCGTATCGACCAGAGCCAGCGCCTTCTCCAGGCTGCCGTCATGATTGACGCCGGCTTCCGCGATGATCAGCGTGTGCGTCGTCATGGCCGCGCTCCATTCGCCGGAAGCTCGTAAAAACCCTTCTTCAGGAGTGGTCTGAAATCGGGGATGCCGGCGATGATCTCGGCAAAGCGCCGGCTGGACTCTCCATCGCCATAGGGATTGACGGTGGCTTGGCGTCCGCGCTGCAATGCTTGCGCGATTGCGGCGGTAATTGCACCGCGTTCGGGCGCGGTGTGAAACACCGAGGCCGCACGCTCGCGCCCCTTCTGGCGGTCGCCGATGTCGACCGTTGGCACGCCGAACGAGGGGGCCTCGAGCACGCCGCTCGAAGAGTTGCCGATCACTGCGTCCACCTGGCTCATGAGGCTGAGATAGCGGAGCTGCCCGAGCGAGGCGACCGCCACGGTGCTGGGCCGGCCTGCCGCAAAGGCCTTGGTCCGGTCGTTCAGCGCGCGCCCCTCGGCATCGGCATTGGCGAGCGTGAAGATGAGACGGAAGGTGGGATCGAGCGTCGACAAGGCCGCGAACAGTTCGTCCAGCTCGGCCACCGAACGTCCGGCCTCGACCGTGACCGGGTGGAACGTTACTAGCGCATTGCGGTCGCCGAGCGGCATCCCGATCGCGCGGCCGATGTCGTCGCGGCCCATCAGATCGAGATGCTTGATGGCGTCGATGCCGACCGAGCCGATGGTGTGAATGCGGGACGGATGCTCACCGAGCTGCGCCAGCCGCTGCGTCGAGCCCTGATTGCTGGTGAAATGCAGATGCGACATCTTGCTGATGGCGTGACGAATGGATTCGTCGACTGCTCCCTCGGTGACGTCGCCGCCGAACAGATGCGCCATCGGCAGCCGCATGAACATCGCGGCCTGGGCTGCCGCAAACATCTCGAACCGGTCGCCGAGCACGACGACGAGATCCGGCTGGAGCCGCGCGAAAGCGTCGGCAAAGCCGATCACGCCGAGCCCGACCGATTTCGCGATGCCGACGCCAGTGTCGCTGCTCAACAGCGTCTCGACGCACTCGTCGACCTCGAATCCCTCGTCGCGGATGGCGTTGAAAGTGTAGCCGAATTCCGGCGCGAAATGCATGCCGGTGGCGACGAGCTGAAGTTTCAGGCCGGGCGTCTGGCGGATCGCGCGCATCGGCCAGATCAGCAGCCCGAAATCGGCGCGGCTGCCGGTCACGAAGCAGATTTTGCGCGGGGCACTACTCATCGCGGGCCCTGATGCTGGCGCTGGAGGGTAGGTTGATCAGCCGGCGCTCGATCGATTCGGCGGTGCCGAGATCGCCACGTGGGCTTTGTGCGAACATAGGCAGCCGATGCATCAAGGTCCAGGCTGGACGCGCGCCGAAACCGGCCTCGTTCAGCGCCGTGAGCACGTCGTCGCGCCGCTCCGCATGCGCCTCGTCGAGCAGGATTGCGTTCAGCCAGTAATTGCTCGTGGTGCCGTCCGGCTCGCGCGAGAAGCGCACGCCGGGCACATCCGCGAAGACGCGCTCATAGGCCGTCGCGAGCCGGCGCTTGCTCGCCAGGAAGCCGTCGAGCTGCTCGAGCTGCGCACAGCCGAGCGCGGCGTTGAGATTGGGCAGGCGATAGTTGAAGCCGATCTCGTCATGCACGAAGGCCCATTTGTGCGGCAGCTTCGCAGTCGTAGTGAGATGCTTGGCGCGGCGTCCCAGTTCGTCATCATTGGTGAGGATGGCGCCGCCGCCGCCGGTGGTGACGATCTTGTTGCCGTTGAAGCTCAGTGCGGCAAGCCGCGCCTGCGATCCGACTGCGTGGCCCTTGTAGGTGGAGCCGAGCGATTCCGCGGCGTCCTCGACGAGCGCAATGCTCCAGTCGCGCGCGATTGTGGTGATCTCGTCGAGCTCGACGGGATGACCAAACGTGTGCATCGGCGTGATCGCGGCGATGCGGCGTCCGGTCTCGCGATTGATCGCGCCCTTGGCGGTTCGCTGCGCGATCGCCTCGAGCCGCGCTGCGAGAGCGCGCGGATCCATGCCGAGCGTGACGAGCGAGCTGTCGATGAAATGCGGCACCGCCCCGCAATAGGCGATCGCATTCGTGGTGGCGATGAAAGTCAGCGCCGGCGACATGACCTCGTCGCCGGGCTCGACGCCGGCGAGCCTGAAGCAGACGTGCAGCGCCGCGGTGCCGTTGACGACGGCGACGGCGCGCTTCGCACCCGTTACCTCCTCGAGCATGCGCTCGAAGCGGTCGACGAACGGGCCGACCGAGGAGACGAAGGTGCTCTTGATGCACTCCTCAAGATAGCGGACCTCGTTTCCGGCGAACACCGGCTCGTGCAGGCCGAGGATCCCGTTGGGCGTGCCCGCGGCGCGCCTGACGGCATCGACGATCGCATTTGGCTCGAAGTCTGACCTGGTCATAGTACTGTCCACGATCTCCTCAGACATTGTAGACGTCGGCCTTGTAGCGGCCGAGATTAACGGGATTGGTGAACCAGTTCACCGTCTTCTCGATGCCGCGGCGCATGCCTTCGAGCCCGCCGAACTCCGGCGCCCAGCCGAGCTGCCGGCGTGCCTTGGAATTATCGGCCCAGAGTCGCTCGACCTCGCTGTTGGCAGGACGCAGGCGTGCCTCGTCAGTCTCGATCTCTAGCTTGACCCCCATCACGTCGGCGATCATCTCGGCAGTCGCGCCGACCGAGATCTCGAAGCCGCTGCCGAGATTGATGGTCTGGCCGACGCTCTGCTCGGCCGGCGCAGTGAGGCCAGCGATCAGGCCGCGCGCGGTGTCGGTGACGAAGGAGAAATCGCGCGTCGGGCTGACGGCGCCGAGGCGGATCGTGCGTTTGCCGGTCGCGATCTGGCTGATGATGGTCGGGATGACGGCGCGTGCCGATTGCCGCGGTCCGTAGGTGTTGAACGGTCTGATGACGACGACCGGCATGTCGAAGGAGGCCTGGAATGACAGCGCCATCTGGTCGGAGGCGATCTTTGAGGCCGAGTAGGGCGATTGGCCGACCAGCGGATGGTTCTCCTTGATCGGCACGATCTGCGCCGTGCCGTAGACCTCGCTGGTCGATGTCTGCACGAAACGCCGCACGCCGGCCTGGCGCGCCGCCTGGAGCACGTTGACCGTGCCGCGCACATTGGTCTCGACGTAGGAGTCGGGCGCCGCATAGGAGAAGGGAATCGCGATCAGCGCTGCCAGGTGCAGCACGTCGGTGCAGCCGCTGGCGGCCGCGATCATGAAATGCGGATCGCGGATGTCGCCGGCCTCCACCTCCACAGATTTCATGATGTCGGCGGGAACAGTGTCCAGCCAGCCCCAGGAATTGAAGGAGTTGTAGTAGACGATCGCCTTGACGCGGGCCCCGGCTTTCACCAACTCCTCGACGACATGCGAACCGATAAAGCCGTCGCTGCCGGTAACGAGGACGCGGGCGTCCTTCAGATCTGCCATGCCGGACCCCAAAAGGCGATTAAGCCAGTGTTCGCAACAGGATGGCGCTATAGCACACTGGCGGTTGCACGCAACAGAGCAGCGCTCGATACCCGCCAAATGCCCGCGGATGCAGCAGTTTTTGTGATTTGCGCCTAAGCCTTGCCGGCCGGGTTCAGGCGTTGTTTCACGAACGTCTCCAGATTGCCGCCTTCGAACAGATGGCCGGGGAGGCCGGCGGCCTGCGCCGCCTCGATGTCGCTCGGCTTGTCTCCGATCACCATGCTGCGGGTCATGTCGACCGGAAAGCGCTGCGCGAGGTCGGTGATCATGCCGGGCCCCGGCTTGCGCCGGTCGCTGGTGCGGCAATAGCGCGCCACGGTGCCATCGGGATGATCGGGGCAATATTCGAAGGCGTCGATATGCGCGCCGACCTCTGCCATCTGGTCCGCCATCCAGTGGTGCAGGGCGACGACGTGCTGCTCCTCGTAGTAGCCCCGGGCGACGCCGGATTGATTGGTGATGACGAAAGCGAAATAGCCGGCGTCGTTGACGGCCCTCACCGCCTCGCGCGCGCCCTCGATCCATTCGAGCTTGTGCGCCTCGAACGTGTAGCCTGAATCATGGTTGAGCACGCCGTCGCGGTCGAAGAACACCGCGGGACGCCGCAGCTTCTCGCGCAGCTCGCGGTCGGCGCGCGCAAAATCGTCGGGGATGCCGATGTCGATGAAATAGCCGCGATAGGCCGTGCCGCGCAACGTGCCTTTTGCGGCAAGGCTGGGGAACACGTCCTGTTCGAGCGAAGCGGGGAGCTTCGCAATGTCTGCGATAATAGATTTGTCGACGACATAGATGCCGGCATTGACCGGTCCCGTGGCGCCCGTGCCTGGGGCGATGAAGTCACGCACGATGTCATCGTCGAGCACGACGCGCCCGTAGCGATCTCCGATGACGTCGGCCCGCAGCGCCATGTGGACGCGGCCGGAAGTCGCACCTGCGATCAGGTCGAGCAGGTTGAAGTCGAACAGGGAGTCGCCGTTGAGCAACAGGAAGCGGTCGTGCAGCAGGTCTTGGGCGTGCACGAGTGCACCGGCAGTGCCGAGCGGCTCGGTCTCGCGCGACACGATGATGCGGGCGCGGCCCCGGCTTACGCCGGCATAATGCGTCTCGACGATCTCGGCCTTGTGGCCGGCAAGGAGCAAGATCTCGTCGAACAGATCGTAGCGCGCGAGCTCATCGATCAGCGTGTCGAGGAAGGGCTGCCCGCCGACGTCCAGCATCGGTTTGGGCACCATGCTGGTACGCTCGCCGAGACGAGTGCCGAGCCCGCCGACGAGGACTACTGCCTGTCTCAACATGCCGTGCCGGACTGAACTCATTTCGAGATTCCTTGAGCTGCAATCCTGATGCGATTTACCCCAAGGCGCAGGATGGCTGATCGAAAGTTGCGGAGACAATCACCTCGATGTCGCCATTTTGCTTTGCTTCGCATGAAGCCCCAGCATCCGTGTCAGCAAACGTGCAAACAACCGGTGATGCTTCTCGCCAATCTGGGCGAGCCCAATAGCAACCAAATTAGAGGCAACGACTGCGATTGCAAACATGGCGGCACCTCGGGACGAGAACATCGTCCACATCGCGTACATGAGTGTATGATGGACGAGATAGAGCGAGAACGAATAGTCGGCTAGAAAGCTGATCAGCTTGATAGCGGTCTTGGAAGTGACCACGTGCATCGATTGCGTGGTCGCAATGAGACCGAAGAACGCTGCTGCAAGCAAAATATAGGACACCAGATTGTATTCTGCGCCGGCCTGTGTCTCCGCCACAAAGGCAACAATCGCGACCACTCCGATCGAGGCTCCGGCGTAGAGTTTTCCGACGGGAATCACGTCGGCAAAGTAGACGAGTGCCCCCATGATCCACAACGTGAACAGCGCGAATCCCACGCCGTCAGGCTGGAAAGAGCCAAACAGATAAAAAACCGGCGTCTGGCCAAACAACAGAGCTATCGGAGCAAGTAGCAAGATTGATCTTGACCTTTGTACCATGAAGAACAGAGCGCCGACAAAAATATAGATGTGCCACTCGATACCGAGGGTCCAGAGAGGGCTCGCTGATCCGAACGCAGGCCATCGAAGACGCCCCGCGAACACTCCTTGATAGCCCTCGAGCATGAAGAGATTGGCCACAAACGTCTTGAGCGTGTAGTAGCGCGCGATAGTGGGGTCGCTAGTAAAGTAGATCGCAACAAAGTCCACGATCGCGACGAACAAGAGCGCCGGGATTAAGCCGGTGTAAATTCGCGCAAAACGCTCGATGCAAAACTGAAAAAATCCGTAGTCCGGATCTGCCGATTTCCGGATCAACGTGTGGGTGATCAGAAAGCCGGAGATAAGAAAAAACAACAATACGCCCACGTTCTGAATCAGGGCGAATCCGCTGGGCCGCCAATCCGAAACGAAGAACGAAATCGCGTGTCCGACACAGACCAATTGCGCCGCGGTAGCGCGCAGCAAGTCGAGCCCTATCGACGTGTCGTTCTTTGAACGATCCAGTGTGAACATACGCTAACTTTCCGATTTTCCGTTAGCGTCGTGAATGAGCGAGAAACTGCGTCATGAGATCGGACGCGTGCTTCGAAGAGCATAGAGAACCGATCGCGAGCAGGGTGGCAGCGACGGCAAAGAGTGCGCACTTGACGGTGGCTCAGGCAGCAGCGCGTAAAGGATGTGCAAAGTCATCATGTGGATCAAGTACAACGAAATCGAATGGTTGACGAAATAAAATGATCATGAAGGCGGCCGACTCGGAAGCGACCTTCATCGATTGTGACGGACCAGGCTGCGAAAGATAGAATCAATATCGGGTGTTGGCTAGAATGCATCTGGGATGGCCTGAGATCATTTCGAACAACTATTGCGTCGGCCTGCGCTGGAAGCTCAATTGGACCGACTTGAAGGCCGCAACAAGCCGGGTCGGTTGGGGGATCGAAGCAATGGTCCATGGTATGAGAGGCAGTCCGGAACGAGCGAGGTTCGTTTCCAGCAGCAGGGCAACGCCAAGAGAAGCGATCTTGATCCAGTAGCTCTGCGTGATGACGAAATTGAGCATGCCGCCGATATACATGACGTCGAAGCCGTATAGCACGTAGAGTGCGAGAAACGCTGAGGCGTAGCGCCCTTGAATCGTGCCTTTCACGATCAGCGCGGTCAACAGGGCGGCAATGAAGCCGCCGCCGACAAGGAACGGCCACGCGTAGATCGGGCCGAGCAATTCAAAGAAGATTTCAGGAAACCCGCCGGCAAACTGTGCCCCTGCATGTAAGTGCTCCGACGTGCGGGGCTCACCGATGGTTTGCAGCATCAGATATTGCGGCGTCGTGTTCTTGTTCGGATCCAGTGGGCTCTGAAACAGGAAATCGTAGACGGAGTCGGGGTGCCATTGATTGTGAACGAACACGCGCTCGTAGGAAATCCAGCCCAACTCGCTCGGCTGAACCAGCACGCGTTCCCAGAATTGCGAGAGCACCTGATCGCCTTCGTAGCCGCGAACGCTAACAAGGTTGAGGAAGATGCCGGCGGCGGCGATCAGAACAACGAGCAAGCCACCCGCGCCAATCACGGCAATCTCACGCCTGCCGAATGTCCGTGCAACCCAGTCAAAAGGCGCGCCGGATCGCCCCGCCTGCTGCGCGACGACCGCCGAGAGGGGAACGATGAAGAAGCCCATCAGGCTATAAAAGGCCGAAAACCGATTCCCGGCGAGAAACATGTAGCCGAGCAAGGTCGCTAGCAGACCCAGATAGCGGACATCGAACCTAGCATTTCGCAGCCGTTCGGCTGCAAACATAAGCCCCCACCAGAATGCGAGGAAATTGCCGTATTTGACAAGCCAGCGGTGCGCGGCGCCTGCCTGTTCCGCCGTATAGGTATAGCGCTCGAGATGCGCGAACAGCGGAATCGAGCCGTGGCGAACCATCTCGAGGAACAGATCGGCGAGAAACAGCACCGAGAAAGCAACGGTCAGGCCAGAGAGCGTCAGCATCCCCTTTGGGGCCCGTCGGCGATCGATTCCACCGAGCCAGCTTCTGATCGCATCGGGCCGCAGCACGATCAGAAAAGGAACAACCGTCGCGAAATAGGCCAGCATATGCAGCGGCGTCGCAAGGCCGGGGCCGATATTGCTAAGGGTCTGAGACGACCATACCGGCCCCGCGAGATCGATGAATGCTGTCGATGCGGTGCGCCAGACGAGGGTGAACAGGATGAAGAAGAATCCCAGGAAAATGACGGGTCGATAGGCTGCCACGAACGCAACAACGAAGCAGAATGCGCCTGCCGACACAGTAACCGCGATCTGTTCTGGTGTAACCGTCATCAAGCGTCTGTTCGTGGGATCAAAGATGCGGAATGGATGAAGTCTCTCTTGCGATCATACGTGGATCCTCCCCCGCTCAAGATTTTCCCAGCGCCAGGGTAAGAAGGAAGATCGCGACAAGCATGACGAGGCCGGCGGCAAGCGACTGCCTCAAGCTTCCGTCGGCGCGGGAGGCGATGGAAGAAAGGGCGGGTTCAGGCCATACAACCGTTGGTTCACTCAACTCTGTCAGATTCTCGTTAAGTTGAATACGATCTTTCAACTCGGTCCACGCCGGGAGCGTCGGAGTAACGCTCGGTCCAGCCATGACCGGCCCCGACGTGTCACCGGATTTTGCGCTCAGCAGACGTTCGTTTAGAGCCTCGTTCGCATTCTCGATCAGCGCAAGTCGCGCCTTTGCGTCCTCAATCTGGGCCCGCACGGGTTGCAGGTACCGCTCGAGAAGCGCGCCATGCGCCTCGCCGAGTTCGGCGGCGAGGGCGGTCGTGGCGGCGCGAACGTCACCAGGGGATGCAGCCGAAAGGTCCACCGCGATCTCGCGATCGCTGTCCAGAACGGCGCCGCGTAGGCTCGAGATCACCAGGCCCCTGGAAAGATCAGCCTTTTTGGGATCAAAGGCGGCGCGACGGGCGACCTTTTCCTTGAAGGCCTGAGCCGAAATGCGCGCAACCAGCTGCCGCGGAGCCTCCAGCGGGGCCAGCGGTGACCCTGTCCGCTGCAAGACGAAGCTGACCGGCGGCGCCACGCCGATCGTCACTTTGGTCTTGCCGGTCCAGATCTCGGCTGGTGGCGGCGACCTCTCGACGGCAAGAAACAGTGCAGCTACGACCAGCGTTGCGCCTCCGATCAGCCATTTGAAGCTTCGGACACGCTTGGCGATGAACTTCAAGACACTCCACATACCGGGCGCCGAGTCCGCGTCGTACTGGTCCACCATGTCCTACAGAGTTGGTTGCCACATCTGTCCGAATTTCTAGCTGTGGTTATGGTGCAGGGCAATCCCGGCGGCTTCTAACTCACTGCCTGGCAACTAGGGACCTCTGGTTGTCCGCAAATGGAACCTTGTGCCGCGCGATCCTTTCGCTGAATCTGATCGCTGGAAACTCGATGTAGCGCCATGTAACGCTGGAGATCAGGCAGCAAAGAGCCAGCGCCAAATAGCGCCACGGCTCGCAGAGCCAGTCCGGCAATGTCCAAGGCAACCGGGCTGAGGTGAAGGCCGACCAGTAGAAGACGATATAGTGTAACAGGTAGATCGAATAGGAAACGTCGCCAATTGCGACAACCCATCGGAACGGCGGTCGTTCCCAGGGTAACCTGAGCTGGGTCATTCCCAACAGGACAATGGCCATGCTGGCGGGAACCAAGAATGGAAGCTCGTGCGTCCGGCTGAACCATAACCCGGCGCAGCCTATCGCAATCGGAACGACCGCGCCGAGCAGCTTTGCGCGCTCGCGAACCAGGAACACCAGAACGCCGGCAAGAAAGTCTGCTTGAGTTGTCGATATCAGGTGGAAGGACCACGGATTTCCGAAATACCAGCCGCAAGCCGCAAGCGTTGCAAGGACGACTGCAAGGCCACGCGCGCCCGCAAACGGAACCACGATCGCGGCCAGGACATAGAAGACCATCTCGCGCTCGAGTGTCCAGCTTGGATCGTAGGCTGGAGCTCCCTGCTGCGGCAACAAAGTCATCGAATAGAGGAAATGATCGAGCGACTGAGGAGAATATCTGCCAAGACCGATCATTGCTGCGATGATCATCATCGCGATCCAGTACATTGGATAGAGCCTAAACAGCCGCTTGATTGCAAAGACTGTAGGTTCGAATGTCGGCTTTGCCGCGACCAGGCAGATCACGTATCCGCTGATCGCGAAAAAGAAATTGACGCCGAGATAGCCCCGATCTTTCAAAGCGCCGATGGGTAGTTGGGCTGCCTCGGGAAACCCGCGTAGCGCGATATAGGAATGAAAATAAGCCACGCTCAGGGCCGCGACCGCTCGAGCGGCCTGCAATCCTTCTAGCTTTTGTTCCACGGCCGTCCCCTGACCCGTCTTCGCCTTCGACCATAACATATTAAAGGACAACGTCGAGTTGCTCTGAGACCCCATATCGCGACCACGCGCGTGCATGCGCGTCAGCGCGCGACACGCTAGTCTCCAGCACAGCACGGCGCTCGGCACGTCCCCTCTATCGGGGACGGTGGCGTGCGCTCGATGCGGACCATCAGAGGCGATGTGGGGGCCGGCGTGGCCGTGACCGCGGCACGGATGCTCTTGCCGAGGGTGTCGAACAATCGCGGAGGCTCGCGATTGGACAACAGCGTCACAGTTTGGACTGTGCCGTTCGAAACAAAGCCGCCAAAACCATATTGAGGCGCGGACCGGTACTTCTCGCACAACGCGATCAGCTTGGAATCCACAGTCGGGATTCTGCCGGTCACGTAAGTGTTGGTCGTTGGATCAAGGATTTCCTGGTTCGATATAGCCAGCACTCTGCCTGCGCGGTCTTCCGAATTCAGGATGTATGAGAGCTCATAGAAAGGGAAAAAGCGACCGAGCGCGCGGTAGTTCCGATCCTGTTCGACGACCAGCAGCATGGTGCCCGGCGCCGGCGGTTGCGTGTTCAGCAGGCCGGAAATCTCGCGTGTTTCGAGCGCGTCGAGAAGGAGCCGGTGCGTCACTGATATGTTGAGGACGAGAAACAAGATCGTCAGCGCAGCGGCCGTAGTGGACAGCAGGAACCGAGGCAGGCACAAGCGCAGCACGGCGTACATCAGGAAACCGCTGAACAGCAGCAATGTCGTTTGATGGCGCGTCTCCCAAAGACCGTGAAATCGGGGCGGCTTGCCGACCGCAACGTAGGGAAAAAGCGCACAGATGGCGAGCGCGAGGCTGGTTGCGACCGCGACGGCGTCGATGGCGCGGCTTGCCGGACGAGCGGGTTCGTCCGATCGAGCGAGCGGCAACTTCCAGCGCCATGCTGCAAATACGAACATGGCAACTACGACCGCTACGGCGATCAACAGCTCTGGCACGTCCGAGCGCGATGGCAGAATCATTTTGACGTCGTAGAACTGGCGGATGAGGGCGAGAACGGTTTCCTTGAGCGCCGACAGCGGCCCCATCTGGAATTTGTTGTAGTCGGCGTAGAGGCCGTAGGTGGGCTCGAGCAGCTTCTTTGCCAGCCAGTAGAGCGGTGGGAGAAGCAACAATTCGCCTCGTCCCAAGATCGCCCGCAGCGCCTGCCGAGCTCTGTCGTAGGAAGGAAGTGACGCTTCACTTCGCCATGTATGGATGGCGACGATGAGGGGCATCAGCCACGCCACAACGAGAAACGAATTGGTCGTGAAGGCGGTCAGAAGACACACCGAGATCGAAAGCCGTCGGATGGTCGAGGGCTTTTTCAGATCCTGCAACAGGAGCACGACGGTAAGCGCAAAGAAAAACGACGAAAAGGCATAAGGCAACGTTGAGAGAATGAAGCGGGCCTGATTGAGAGGGGCGAGAGCCGTTAGTAACGCCGCCCAGAACGAGTCGGTCGGAGACCAGGAGGTGATCTTTCTGATGATGGTGTAGGTCAGCGGCCCCAGCAATACGTAGAATAATAGCTCCGTCGCGGTGCAAATGCTTGGTGCAGTCGAGGCGAAAGGTTTCACCAGCCAGAACAGCTCGCGCGCGCCTACCTGCCCATAGAGTTCTTGAAGCGTGCCGGCATCGGAATAAGCCCGAAGCACCCAATCGTCCCACAGCGGCTGATTGATGAGGGCGACTGGCCCAAACGCGGCAAAAACCGCAAACATCAGCAATAGGCAGAATTTGAGGTGTAGATCCCCGGAGAGCTTGAGAGGCGTTACCACACGCTCCTCCCGCCGTCCATGACCAGGTTCTGCCCGGTCATGTAGCTCGACGCATCGGAGCACAGGAACTGGACGGCGGCACGGTATTCGTCGACCTCGGCCATGCGCCCCATCGGGATCAGGCGGGTGAGGCGTTCCACGAAGGCCGGATCCTGGTTGTTGAAGACGCCGCCGGGCGAGATCGCGTTGACGCGGACGCCGTGGTCGGCCCAGTAGGTCGCCAGATATTTGGTCAATCCGATCAGCCCGTGTTTGATCACCGAGTAGGTCACGGGCTTCACCGGCTGTTCCTCTTCGCGTGTCACCTGCGGCTGCCGGTAGAGCCGCTGGTCCGGCGCGATCACCCCGAGATCGGACGCGATGTTGAGGATCACGCCGCGGCCGCGCTTGGCCATCTGGCCGCCGAACTCCTGCGCGCACAGCATGGCGCCGGTCAGGCCCACGGCGATCTCGGTCTGCCATTGCGGCACCGGGAAGGCTTCGAAGCGCGAGGAGTGCATGACGCCGGGGGTCGAGGTCACCTTCGGATCGATGGCGGCGTTGTTGACGAGGATATCGATGGTGATGCCGCGGCCCGCGAGCTGCTCGTTCGCGGCGCGCACCGAATCCTGCGAGGTGACGTCGATCGCGAGCGCGACCAGATCGGCGGACGGCG
>WNGR01002572.1_pt1 | contig 23229 bp, 19 predicted proteins | sample 5407581 | NCBI WGS metagenome assembly WNGR01 (sample SAMN13153383, study PRJNA577476) | soil metagenome | isolation source: 80 cm soil or saprolite under Garry oak tree replicate 2 | place: USA:California | collected 2016-06-15
GAAAACAATGGAAGCCACGCAACCTGGTAATTAGGAAAGACGGAAATAGATTTTCCTTTGATTTGACCCTCGCAAAAAAATCGTCTGAATTCGAGCTGGTGAAAGGGGGATGGAAGAAAGATCAGTGCGCTATCTGACGTTGGGAACTATTTGAATCGGAGGACGCAGACCACAGAGTAGGTTTTACGAATGGCAAGGATTGGGTCTGCACCGAATGCCATGACAGGTTCATAGCAGGAAACTTCTTCTTATCCACCTATTCGGATATAACGTAGACCGTGTGGGTCGGACACTCTTGTCCGACGCCTTTGATGTTGATTTTTGTGCCCTCCGAAAAAGCAACTCTGTCATCCTGAGCGGAGTCGAAGGACCCCGTGTTCGCGCACACCAGCAACGGCCTCAAAAGGAATTTCGACCACTGCATCGTGAGAATGCCTTTTCACGTCAGTGGCGAAGCCCGCACTATCGGGGTCCTTCGACTTCGCTCAGGATGACAATTTATGAGGAGGAAATCATACCGGAACCGCCGTCTTCCTCGCTGGATTGAAGAACGGCAATTTCTTCACTGTTGCCAAGGCCTTCTGCCGTACCGCCTCGATCGTGATCTCCATCTGCAATTTCGTTCCAGGCTTCGAATGAGCGGTTTCGACGCTGGCTAGCGCGATCATCTTCTTCAGGATCGGAGACCACGTTGTCGACGTCGCCTTCCCGACTTGCCGGCTGCCCGAGTAAACCGGAACATGCACACGCGAGGCCTGACTCGGCGCGGCGGGTGCCAGTCCCAGATTTTCGTACAGTGCTTCGATCTCAATCCAGTCGAGCTCCAGCCCCACAAGCTGCCGGGCCACTCCTTGTCCTGAGTCTCTCACCAGCGCGTCCCGTCCGATGAAATTCTCTTTCTCGAGATGCACCATCTTCCCGAATCCTAGCTCATACGGCGAATATTTCTGCGACGGAATCAGCGCCTTGCGCGAGCTGGTGTAATCCACATCGAGCAGCAGCAATCCGGCTTCAACGCGGGCAACATCCAGCGCAAGCATCCCTGTTGGATGCAGATCAAATTGCCTACCAGCCGCCGCAATCGCATCCCAGACTTTCACTGCATCTTTCCAGTCCACCCAGATTTCGTAGCCCAAGTCTCCGGTGTAGCCGGTACGCGAGATGTCCACCGGAACGCCGGCGACTTTGCCGCTGGTCATGCGGAAATATTTCAGGTTCGTAATTTCCGCTTTCGCCACGGTCTTCAGTAGGCGCGCCGAAGTCGGCCCTTGCAGCGCCAGCGCTGCCGTGCTCTCGGAGATGTCCTCGATCTGGACATCCATGTTGAGCCCGTTCTGATGAAACCAGCGCAGGTTGGGCTCGGCGGCGGTCCAGCGATAGCGGTTTTCGTCCAGCCGGGTGATGGTGCCGTCGTCCACCACCTTGCCCTGCTCGTCGCACCAGCAGCAATAAATCACCTGCCCCTTCGCCACTTTATTGATGTCGCGCGTAATGATGCGGTTCACCAGCTTGGTGGCATCGCGCCCGGTGATCAAGTACTTGTACAGCGGCGTGATGTCAATCAGCGCCGCCGCATTACGGATAGCGTTGTACTCGTGCTCATGGTGCACCTCATACACGCTGACCGTGTAATATCCCGACCACTCGCGGTAGTTCAGGCTCTGGCAGAGTGGGAAGGTTCGTTCGTGAAAAGCAGTTCCGATGGGCATGATTTCCCTATTAGTTTTCCCGAATTTGGATTATACCCACGATGTTGTTGAGGAGGGCAGTTGGGTTCACAGCGGCAACCAGGTTCCAATCCCCTTCTTTACCGCCCGCTCGTAGATCAACGGTGCAACGGCGATATCGTCGAGTGCCAGACCAAGATTGCACGCCATGGTACGCTCTTGCGGCCTCTCGCGGCCCGGCTTGCGTCCTGTGACAAGCTCGGCCAGGTCGGCGTGGATCGGCGGTATGTGCTGGAAGTATCCGAGATCGCGATAGTGATTCATCTGAACAACGTCGTCGGTACAGAATTTGTCTGCTTCTGCTAGCGCTGCTGGCGACCAGTAAGAATCGAAGTCCACCAGGGATGCAAACGCGCCTTCTTGAAGCCAGCCCGCTTCGATCGTGCCATGCGGCTTGCGCAGAATCGGGCCAGCGGTTACGACGATGTCGCTATAGATGACGGCTTCTCGAGGCTGGCTGACCGGCTGCACTTCGATTCCAAATCGCGATTGCATCTCACGGGCGTAGCTTTCCGCCCGCTCGATGTGGGTGTCATATGCAAAGACTCTTTGCAGAGAAAACCGCAGCCGTAAAGCTTCCAGATTACTCCGTCCCTGCACGCCGCAGCCAAGAATGCCGAGAGTTTCGGCATCGGGACGGGCCAGATATCTGGCGGCGACCGCAGTTGCGGCTCCGGTGCGCTGGGCGGTGATCCACGTGCAATCCATGAGCGCGAGTGGTATTCCGGTTTCGTAATCGTTCAGGATTAGTAGGCCTGTGATGTAAGGCAGTTCGCAGTTGCTGTTTGCGGGATAGCCTCCGACCCACTTCATGCCCGCAGCTTTCTGGTCAGAAATGGCGGCAGGCATTGCGTGAATGAAGGCATCGGGCATGGTATGAATGCCGATCTTCGGTGGCATTTCGACCCGCCCGTCGGCTTTTTCATGGAACATGAATTCGAGCGCCGAAATGATTTCTTCCATCGTTAAACCGGCAGAGGAGACGTCGGCCTGCGAGAGATAGAGGAGCTTTGTGCTTAAGTGAGGATTCACAGATTGCTCATGGGACCCAACCACTCGCGATAGTTCAGGCTGTCGCAGAGCGGCAATGTTCGTTCGTGAAATGCGGTTCCGATGGGCATGATTACCTCGATAACTTCTGAATTCCGGATTATACCCACCTCATGTCATCCCGAACGCGCACGCTGAAAGCGCGCGGGTGAGGGACCTTACGATGCGTGTGAATCGCCAGGACGTGATCGGGATGCAACAAGGTGTACGCGCCAGGAACCGGCGTTGCCCGACTGCATTATTAGCGCAGGCCGACGTTAGGTCCCTCTCCCGCCCTCCTTCGGCGGGCAGGTTCGGGATGACATCGCAAAAGGGGTTTGGGTGAGATGGCCCAGGACGGGAAATCCACAGGCTCGATGTGATGTGTGACACAGACATCGGTGGGAGTCAGCGCAGAGCATGCTCACGTGGAAAACCTATTACGTTTACATCATGAGCAGCCAGCGCCGGGTGCTTTACATTGGAATTACAAGTCATATCGAGCGGCGTGTGCGCCAGCACAAATTGCATGCTTTTGGCGGATTCACAACGAAATACAACGTAGCCAATCTTGTGTATTTCGAGCGATACGGTTCGGTGGTGAAGGCCATTCGACGAGAGAAAGAACTCAAAGACTGGCGCCGGGAAAAGAAGAGGCCAGCAACCCAAAGTGGCGTGATCTGAGTTACGGGTGGTATCAGCCGGCCCGTCTGCCTCCGCTGCGTAGGATCTCCTAACTCCCGACCACGAGTGTCATCCCGAACACGCACGCTGAAAGCGGGCGGGAGAGGGACCTTACGCTGCGTGTGGATCACCACGGACGCAATCAGGACTGCAATAGGTGCACGCGCCTGGATGCGGCGTGGCCGAACTGCATCGTGAGCGCAAGCTGACGTTAGGTCCCTCTCCTGCCCCCCTTCGGCGGGCAGGTGCGGGATGACAACGGTTAGTTGTCTGCATGGAAGAAACTGGCACGCAGCTTCTCAGTCTGTAAGATAGAATGGACACATAACGATCCCATGCGCCGCCTCATCCAATGGAGCGTTCTCCCCAGTGGACTCTGATCCACGCAGCTACTAAACTTCCCTGTCGCCATTGTTCCTCATTTTTTCAAAGCTAAAAGCCAGGAGCTAGAAGCTAGTGGCTGTTTCTTACGACGTCATCGTGATCGGCGGGGGGCACAACGGCCTCACTCATGCCGCCTACCTCGCGCGCGCGGGCAAGAAAGTGCTCGTGCTGGAGCGCAGGCATGTGCTGGGCGGGGCGGCGGTCACGGAAGAAGTTTTTCCCGGATTCAAATTTTCCGTCTGCTCCTACGTGGTCTCGCTGCTGAGGCCGGAGATCATTCGCGACCTCGATCTGCCTCGCCACGGCCTGGAAATTCTTCCGCTCGATGGCACGTTCACGCCCATGCCCAGCGGCGATTACCTGTGGCGGGTGAACGATCATGGCAAGACGCATCGCGAGATCGCCCGCCACTCGCGGCTCGACGCTGAGGCTTATGACGAGTTCGGCAAGGCCATGCAGCCGATGTGCCATTTCGTGAAGCCGATCATGAATATGGTCCCGCCCGACCCGACCGGCTTCAATCCCAAAGACCTTTCGAAGCTGCTATTTTTGGCGCGGCGTTTCCAGAAGCTCGCCAGCGAAGATCGCTACAACCTGGTGCAGCTCATGACCATGAGCGCGGCCGATTTTCTCGACCAATGGTTTGAAACCGACGTGCTCAAGGCGACGATGTCGGCGTCGGGAATTATTGGGACGTTCCTCGGGGTGCGGTCTCCTGGTACGGCTTATGTTCTGCTGCACCACTACATGGGCGAAATTGATGGCGCATTCCGCGCCTGGGGATTCGCTCGTGGCGGCACCGGCGGAATTTCAAACGCCATCGCTGATGCGGCGGTCGAGGCAGGAGTTGAGATTCGCAAAGAGGCGGCGGTTGCGAAGATCATCGTGAAGAATGGCCGGGCTTCCGGGGTGGCTCTGGCAAACGGTGATGAGATTTATGGCCGCGTGATTTCGTCCAGCGTGGACCCTCGGCATACGTTCATCGAATTCATCGACAATGGAAATTTGCCTGCGGAATTTCTCGATGAAGTCCGGCGGTACAAATTTCGCGGATCGTCAGGAAAAGTAAACCTCGCTCTGGACACCTTGCCGGATTTCAAGTGCATGCCCGGAATCGGCCCGCATCTGCGTGGCGCGATTTCTATTTCGCCGGCCGTCGATTACATGGAAAAAGCGTACGACGACGCAAAGTACGGAATGTTCTCGACGCGACCCTACATCGACATGGTGATTCCGTCGCTCACCGACCCCAGCGTTGCGCCTCCGGGGAAGCATGTGATGTCGTGCTTCGTGCAGTACGCGCCTTACAAACTAAAGCCGGGGCTGAACTGGGACCAGCTTCGAGACGACTTCGGCAACACGGTAATTGACACCGTCTCCGAGTACGCCCCGAATTTGAAAAATATCATTCTGCACAAGCAGGTGCTCACGCCACTCGACCTCGAACGCGACTTTGGACTGACCGAAGGCAACATTTTTCAGGGCGAGCTTTCACTGGAGCAACTTTTCTTTCTGCGCCCAGTCTCTGGATGGGCGCGCTTCCGTACTCCGATCAAGAATCTGTACATGTGCGGATCGGCCACGCATCCCGGTGGCGGAATCATGGGAGCGCCAGGGCGGCTGGCAGCGTTGGAGGTATTGAAGGATGCAAGTTGAGAGCGCACACAGGAAGACACCGAGGTATGGCTAACCCTCGCGACATCGTGATCATCGGCGGCGGCCACAACGGGCTGGTCACGGCCTTCTATCTGGCACGCGCCGGATTCAAACCGCTGGTCCTCGAACGCCGGAATCAAGTCGGTGGTGCCGCGATCACCGAGGAATTCCATCCCGGATTTCGTTCGTCCATCCTGGCCCACTCTGCTGGGCCACTTCGCCCTGACGTCGTTCGCGACATGCAACTCGAGCAACATGGCCTGAAGGTGATCACGCCGGAAGTCACCGTGACTGCGCTCTCGCCTGATGGCCGCGCGTTAATTCTCTATCGAGATATTGAAAGAGCAGCACAGGAAATCGCGAGGTTCTCAGAAGCGGACGCTGCGAAGTATCGCGAATTTCAGGTGGCGATTGAAAAGGCTTCGCGAGTGATTGCCAAATCGCTAGCGCAGACTCCTCCTGAGATCGAGCACCCAACTACAGCCGACCTATTTGGCCTGCTGCAACTCGGCCGTTCTCTGCGTGGCCTTGGTAAGGCCAATACCTATAACCTACTGCGCTGGGCTCCGATGGCGGTCGCGGACCTGGTTTCGGAATTCTTTCAAACCGACCTTCTCCGTGCGACGATTGCGGCATGCGGCATCTTCGGAACGCCTCTTGGACCATGGTCGGCGGGGACCAGCCTGGTGCTCCTGCTTCGCGCTGCTGCGGACTCGAATCCGGCAGGGAGCAACTTCTTTGCAGCCGGCGGAACCGGCGCTATCACTCAAGCCATGGCCACTGCGGCCCAAAATGCCGGAGCCCAGATTCGCACCGGCGCAGAAGTTATCGAAATCAAAATCAAGGACGGAGCCGCCCAGGGAGTTGTGCTCTCTACTGGCGAAGAAATCCTGGCGCGCGCAGTAATCTCAAACGCCGACCCCAAGCGAACTTTTCTTAGGCTGACTGACCCATCGCTGCTTTCCCCCTCCTTCACCAAGCGGCTGCAAAACTACCGCATGAATGGAACCGTCGCAAAAGTGAATCTGGCGTTGTCAGCCCTGCCTGTGTTCGCTGGTCTTAACGGAAACACCGAGGCGCTAACTGGCCGAATTCACATCGGCCCCGGGATCGATTACCTGGAGCGTGCCTTCGACGAATCAAAATACGGGAATTTCTCCCGCGCTCCGTACCTGGAAGTTACAATTCCTACTCTCACGGACTCGTCGCTTGCGCCCGAAGGCAGGCACGTGATGTCCATTTATATGCAATACGCGCCTTACAAATTGAAGAACGGCAGCTGGCAAGATGAAGCCCAACGCCTCGCACTCGGTGACACTGTTGTGAAGACTCTAGCGCAATACGCTTCCGATCTTCCTGACAAGATTCTCCATCACCAGATCATTACACCGCTGGATCTGGAAGAAACATACGGGCTCACTGGAGGGCATATTTTCCACGGCGATCTCGCTCTAGACCAGGTCTTCACCATGCGACCAATGCTCGACTGGGCACGCTATCGCACTCCAATTCAGAATCTGTATCTCTGCGGGTCGGGAACGCATCCCGGCACTGGCCTCACTGGAGGGTCGGGCGCGAACGCCGCTCGCGAAATCCTGAAAGATTTGAAGGGGCGGCGATGAAAAAGAAAAGCGCCGTGCTCTTGCTCAGTTGTCCAGACAGAAAAGGTGTGGTCGCCAGCATCGCCGGATTTGTTTTTCAGCATGGCGGCAACATCCTGCACGCTGACGAACACAGCGACGTGGATTCCGGCACATTCCTGATGCGCGTGGAATTCGATCCCGCCGAGTTCGATGTTCCCCTCAACGATTTCGCGCGTCACTTCTCTCCGATTGCCATCGACTTCGACATGCGCTGGCGGCTCGCGCAATCCGATTACCGTCCGCGAATGGCGATTTTGGTTTCGAAGTACGACCACTGCCTCGTGGATCTCCTCTACCGTCACCAGAGTGGAGAACTTGCCTGCGAGATCCCTTGCATCGTCTCCAATCATCCCGACAGCCAGGCCATCGCGGATTTCTACCGCATTCCGTTTTTTCTGGTGCCGGTCGAAAAGAAAGACAAGCAAGGTGCGGAACGCCAAATTCTGTCACTGCTCGAACGACACGGCGTGGATTTCATCGTGCTTGCGCGTTATATGCAAATTCTTTCGACGGAGTTCGTAAACGCCTATCCGCGCCGGATCATCAATATCCATCACTCTTTTTTGCCCGCGTTTGTCGGTTCCAAACCCTACCACCAGGCCTTTACCCGCGGCGTGAAGCTGATCGGCGCCACCAGCCACTACGTGACCGAAGTGCTCGACGATGGCCCCATCATTGAGCAGGACGTGGTCCGGGTCTCGCACCGTGATTCAGTCGACGACCTTATTCAGAAAGGCCGCGATCTTGAAAAGGTCGTACTCTCTCGCGCTGTCCGCTGGCATGTTGAAAACCGTGTTCTGCTATACGGGAACAAAACGGTCGTCTTTGAGTAGATTCGGCTTTATTTTCGGACCAAACGCAAAGCCAGCCACGGATTTACACGGATTAGCGCGGATCGAAATCCACAAAATCTTCAAGCCTCGAACTTACTCTGTCCGTGTGAATCCGTGTAATCCGCGGCTGGCTTTGACTTGCGCTTACCAAGGTAACTACCCCGTAATCCCCGCCCTCTGGCAGTATTACTTTGGAACTGGTTTCATCGAGGGGAACGTTTTTGGCTGAAGATCCCAAATGGGAGCTTGCCATCCTGGCTACTGTTCAGGGCTTTTACGAGAAGCTCTTGCAGGAGGCCGTGGCTGGCGAGGTCCCGGTCCCGGCAGGGCTGGAGACTGTCTCCCTGCAAGGGGACAATGATGTAGGCGAGATGCTGGACGCCATGCGCCGCTGGCTGCGTCTTCTCGACATGGCTATCTCTCCGGCCATGCTGCGGAGAGCTTTCAACGACGACACCGACCCGGAGATCGCCGAAGCCATGCTCCGGTATTTCGTGCGCAAGCACGACCACCTGGATAGCGACCGCGACAAGACTGACATCGTTTCTACGTTTCTTTATCGCCATCCTCGCGTGCCCGGACAGTGGGAACAGCGCGGCTACGGACTGGACGGCTCGCTTCCACTTTCGCCGTTTGAAATCGCGCTGATTGAAATTCTCGCCGACTCCGATCCGCCGCCGCTTCCGGAAGAACACATTCAGATCCTGCGCCGCTTCGATCCGTTGGAAGAACAGGTGCTGCGTTTTCGCGACTTGAATGCGCTGCTTGAATCAGGAGTTATCCAAACCGTCCGTCAACTGAAGCAGACACTCGAAGATTCGTTCTTTCACCCTGGAGTGCTGGCGACGATTGCGCCCTACAATACGACGTTCGGCGCGAAGTTTGACGAACTCTTTCACGCCGCCAGCAAAGAAATCAAGGATTTTGCTGACGATTTGGAAGAGCAGGGCGGCACCATCCTGGGCAGTGTGGACGGAGTGGACGTTACGGTCGACCAGGTAAAAGACATGGACGAAAACGGACTGCTCAAGCTGGATTACGGCCATGCACTCGAAAAATTCCGCCGCGTGTCGAAGCTGAAGCAGACCCTTGAACAGAAGCCGCCGGTAAAACGCGGGTCGAAGCAGACGCGTTCAACACCGGCGCCCAAGCCTGTGACAAAAAGTCCTGCAGTCAGGCCTCCATTCAACCTAAAAGCCATGCGGAATGCAGTGACACCGCAGCAGGTTGCATCTGAAGAAACCAAGCTGCTCAAAGTGGAAGAATCAGTGCGAATTTTTGTGCGTGTCGCTGACCCCAAATTCCGCCAAGTCGTGCCTATGCGGTTTTTCAATCTGACTCTGACTCCGGCTGAGGCCGACGGGTATTGCGCGGATTATCTCGAAGAAAAGAGTCTGCGCGCAGGAGTGGCGCGGGTGCTGCTGCGCCTGGTCGCGGTGACTGCTCGTATCATCACCGAGCTTGAAGAGCTCAAGCGCGCCAACAACTCTCCTTCATTATGGAAGCTGCATGCGGACTCGCTGGTCACGCTGCTGGAAATAGCCAGCAAAGCGACGGAGAATTCTGAACGCGTGTGCACGCTGGCTTCGCAGCGCGGTCATCGCCAGCAAGTCGAAGAAATCCAGACTTCACTCAAGAAGCTACACGACTACAGTGGAATTGCGGTTGCAACCTTGACCGGGTCAGTCGAAGCAAAGAGTGCTGCCGTCGGAGTCAACTGAACACGCCTTGCACTAGGGCAACAGGTACAGGCTGAGTTCTGGCATCGGAAAGTCTTTGCGATTGTCAGTCATAAGAGTGCAGCCTCGCTCAATCGCAATTGCGGCGACGATTGCATCTGGCAGTGAAACTGTTTTACCTTTTCGCTCCCAAACGTTCTTGAGAAGTCCTGCCTGTTTTCCAGTCTCCCAATCGAGGGCGTAGCATTCCAATGAATCCAGCAACAAGGAAGTTCGTGTCTCCTCGCCGGAACGAATTCCAGCATAGATCTCCGCGATATTAAGGGCAGTCGTGGTCAGGCGGTGTCCTTCTTCGACAAGCCGAGCCAGCAACTCTTTACGTCCGTTACGGGAGCGTAGGGTATCGATGAGAACTGAAGTGTCAAGTAATAGATCCATCTCGCAGTTCAGTTTCTGCGCTTCTGACGCTGTCGTGTAGCGTGCTCGCTCTCTGCACGCAACTTCCGCACCCACTTTGCGGATCCGCTGGTTAGTTCTGGATGGTCTTCATCCTTCCACGCAGGCTCCTTGTTAGTCAGGAATCGCAGCAGCTTCTGGCGCCTGACTTCATTTCGAGCGGTCTCTACCAGAAAGGCGCTGCGTCCCCGTGGGCCGACCAGATTGTCAATCTCCTGGAGCAAGTCTTCAGGCAGTAATATATGTGCTCTGTGAGTATGCATACTATATGTGCCTTTACAGTGTGCCATATAGCGGGAAAAAGTCAAGTTCCAATAAACGAAGTTTCGATTGGGTTGGCAACTCTATTCGGACAAGAAAAGGACGGGCGAGGACGCCCGTCTCTCTACATCCGATCTTGCTGATAGCTGATAGCTGACAGCTAATTAATATCGAACTGCTCCTGGTGCAGCGCCGGGTCGCTCTTAACAATTACGGTCTTCTTCGTCAGCTCTTCCAGTTCATTCAGCCAACGCCCGCCGTTGGTCTTGAGCGCCTTCGCCACTTCCGGATGTACCCGCAGCATCACGTCGGAGTGGTCGAGCTGTTTCGCGATCTTGCGCATCTCGATATAGATCTCGTTGCAAACCGTGTTTACTGACTTAACGTACCCAGTGGATTCGCAGTACGGGCACGGCGAACCAATCGTGCGCTCCAGCGACTGCTTTACCCGTTTGCGCGTGATCGCCACCAGGCCGAAATCGTTAAATTGAAGGACCTTTGAAGGCGAGCGGTCGCCGCGCAAAGCTTCCTCCAGGGCTTGCATGACTTTTTGCCGGTTGCGCCGTTCGTCCATGTCAATGAAGTCGATGACGATGATTCCGCCGAGATCGCGTAGACGGATTTGCCGAACGATTTCTTTGATGGCATCCACGTTGGTCTTGACGATGGTGTCTTCCAGGCGGGCCGTCTTGCCGACGTACTTGCCCGTATTTACGTCAATCGCCACCAAAGCCTCAGTCTGGTTGATGACGATGTAGCCGCCGCTCTTTAGCCAGACCTTCGACTTGAGCGCCTTATCAATTTCATCTTTCAGCCCAAACTGCTCGAACAGGGGAGTCTCTTTTGTGTAGAGCTTCACTCGCCTTATCAGCGCGGGCTGGAAGCGGTTGGCGAAGCGCAGAATGCGTTCGTATTCCTGCTCGGTGTCCACCCAGATAGCGGAAAAGTCCGAGGTGACCTGGTCGCGCAATATGCGCTCGACCACGTTCAGGTCGTGGTAAATCAGCGCGGGTGGCTTGCCGTTCTCCGCGCGAGTGCGGATTTCGTTCCACAGCCCTTTCAGGAACCGGATGTCGGCGCGCAGTTCTTGCTCGTCTGCGCCCTGAGCGGCGGTTCGAACAATGAATCCACCGTGTCCATTTTCGCGTTCGCTCTGGATGATCCGCTTCAGCCGCAAGCGTTCTTCTTCGGAAGCAATCTTCCGGGAAACGCCGGTGTGATTCACCGTCGGCATATAGACCAGAAAACGTCCGGGCAACGCGATGTGACTGGTAATGCGAGCGCCTTTCTTGCCGATTGGCTCCTTCGCAATCTGAACCAGGATTTCCTGCCCTTCTTTCAGCAGGTCCGTAATTAACGGCAGATTCTGCGGCTCGTGGCGGCGAAAGCGGCGCCCTCCTCCCCCGCTCCGGTGGCGCTGGCCGCGTCCTCGGTCGCGGTCAAAGGCCGGGCGCGGCGCACGCTGAGTGTAGGCAGCGGTGGCCACAGGAGCCCGCACTTCGGCCCGCGCGTCCACCGTGCCGTTTCCGACGGCCTCGGCGGCCAACAGTGCCTCAGCCTCAGCCTGGGCTTCCTCGAGTTCAGCTTCGTCTTCAGCAGCGTCATCCACTTCTTCTTCTGCTTGAGCAACCTCGACCGTCCCCTGCGATACTGGTTCGGACGAGAATGGGACAACACCAGCGCTGTCCTCGGCCGAGGCGGCGATCTCCTGCTCCGCTGCAGGCTCAACCCGATCTCCGGCCGCGTGCGTCTCTTCCTCGAATTCATCGAATGCCGCGTCTTCCTCCAAGTCCTCTACGTAGGAAGCAAGGTCGGCTTCCTCTTCGTCGATTTCCTCTTCTTCCATGGTCCCGGCGGGGGCAGCTGGGCGCCTTTGATCGGAATGTTCTGGCACGACAACTAGCTTGTCTTCATCCAGGTCTTCTTCTGGATGTTCGGCTGATTGACCTGTCATGTGCTCCTGTTCGCCACCAAATACTGCAGCCACGTTCATCTGGTTCAACCGCTTCTGTTCGCGGTCCCATTCCGGTGACTCGACTGCGGATTCAGACCTGGAGACTTCCGGCGCGGCTGGCTCCTCAACTCCTGCTTGCTCGTGGGTTACATCTTGGGAAGCTTCGACCGCCGTCGATAGGCTGGTTGCGACCGCCTCGGCAAACAGCGGTTCGTCCTGAGGAAAGGTCTCAGCAATGGCGCTGCGACCCTCATCGGTAGAGAAGGTCGCCTTCTCGGCAATCGGACTTGGGGCAGGTGCATGCTCCGCAACGCGCCGGTACTTCGAAATGGACTCACCCGGCAAGATGATCGGTTGATAGCCCGGCGGTGGCCCGTATTGTTCGCGCTCCGGCTTCGGCTCAGTCTGTGCCGGCCGCGAGAACTGGGGCTCCTGGCCGCCAGTTTCGCGCCGCCCGCCACGGCGACGCCGGCTTCGCCACCCGCCCCTGCTGTCCCGCTCATCGCGTGGACCTGAGCTTTCCCGGGCCTCGGGAGCAGCTAGCTGAGCGGCGGTAACATGATCTTGTACTTCGCGGTCGGAATGCGTCTCCGCGACCGGAACAGCTATCGCTATCGAAGGCTGTTGTGCCGGCCGGTAGTCTGATACGCTCCGTCCCGCCGGAATCTCCTCGAGGTCTTCGTCCTGGTTCTCCAGTTCCATGAAATCGGAGACGTAGAGAAAGGCATCGCGCTCCAATCCGATATCCACGAAGGCGGACTGCATTCCGGGTAACACCCGGGTGACTCGTCCTTTGTAAATTGATCCTGCAAGCGTGTATTCGTTCTCACGCTCCAGATACACTTCTGCTAACTGATCATCTTCCACCATGCCGACTTTGGTCTCGTGCGGCGTGGAAGACACAAACAATTCTTTTGTCATTGAAACTCCGGTCCGCAGGCCGTTAATCGACCGCGGGTTTCACCGGAAACTAGGAGTGGGGCGAGAAGGAGAGAAGAATGCGATGACCGTCGATGCGCCCGGCGCAAAGAATATCCCTGGCCCAGGACTACTGTCCCGAGCCGGGCTGGCTGCAGAAAATTCGAAAGTCTTTTCCACTGATCGCAATGCGCCGGGGTTGTGACCGCTCTCTCAGTTTCTCTGAGGGGGCCGTTACCTGCCCAAAGCGCCCTTACTTCAATCCTACCCGGCCTATCATTCCTGCCGGTGCGTGCCCTCTTCACGTGAGGGCGGTCGTAATCTTTTTAGTCCGCACGCCTCGGCGCGCGGTTTACTGCTTGCTTACCCCTTTTGCTTCAGTTCACGAAGCGGCGCATCCGGACGTTCATCACCATCCCTAGCGCTAGAAACATGAATAGGACCGATGAACCCCCGTAACTCATTAAGGGTAAAGGTATTCCGGTGACCGGCATAAAGCCAACCACCATGCCGATGTTGACCAGGATATGAAAGGTCAAAACCGCCACTACACCCATCACTATGAACGTGCCAGCGCGGTCGGGCGCTGTCTGCGCGTTCTGGGTCAAGCGCATCAGCACTATGAAGTATAACAGCAACAACGCCAGCGCACCTACAAAACCATGTTCCTCGGAGAAAGCCGCAAAAATGAAATCGGTGTGAGGCTCAGGCAAGAAAGCCAGATGCGTCTGCGACCCCGAACTGCTGCCCCATATTCCGCCTGAACCTACCGCAATTAACGATTGCGCGACATGGTACCCAGCTCCCCTGGGATCGGCGTCAGGCGCCATGAAGCTAACCAGCCGCTGCTTCTGATAATCCTTCAAGTGATGCCAGGCCAGCGGCATCGCTAAACCCGCCAACATGACAACAATCAGTGCTTGCTTCCAGCGAACACCGCCGAGAAAAAGGCCAATTATCGCTACTGGAAGATAGGTCAGCGCGGTGCCCAAATCAGGCTGCGCCAGCACCATGAGCATGGGCACACCGACGATCGCTCCAGCTTTGACAAAATCTGACCATGAGAGTTCTCTTTGTTGAAGATCGGCGAAGTACTTGGCGACTGCCAGAATCAGAATCAGCTTTACCCATTCTGACGGTTGGAAGTGGTTGCCGCCGGGCAGCTTCACCCAGCGCCGCGCGCCTAGATACTTTTGCCCGAAGACCAGGACCGACATGAGCGATGCAACCGCCCCAATGTACATCCAGTGCACCCGCTCAAGCAGCATCTGATAATTCAGCACGCTCACGGCGAACATCCCCGCCAGTCCGCCAGCGATCCAATAAAGCTGTTTAATGTGGACGCCCGCAAACTTGGTATGCAGAGTGGCGCTGCGGATCTCAACCACGCCCAGAGCGCAGATGATCAGCACAAAAGTCAACAGCAGCCAGTCAAAATCGCGGAATGAAATGTTCCGGGCCATAAAGAAAAGCTCTCAGCTATCAGCCGTCAGTGAACTCCTCCCAACCCCGGCGCTGCTGTCGCCAGTGGCAATGGCTGCTTCGGCAAATTCACTGAAAAGCGCCCGCCTTGCAATTTCTGCCCATCTCCATCAGCATCGGGCTCGGTCCACAGACTGCCAATCTCGACTTGCCCGTCACTCTTCTCCACCATTTTCGTTGGCTGGCGCCGCTGCTTATCGACGTAGGACTTGATGACCTGGGTCGCCAGACGCGCGGCCAGTTTCCCGTGTTCGCCGCCCTCGAATAGCACCGCCACAATAACGTCGGGATTGCGCCGAGGCGTGAATCCTACAAACCACCCGTTCTGGTTCAATGCCTCATTGTTCTGGTGCTTCGCGCGGGTGGCAAGAGAGACGACCTGGGCAGATCCCGTCTTTCCAGCTATGTCGATTCCCGGAACGTGTGCCGAAGGAGCCGTGCCCTCGGGCAGCAGCACCCGTCCCATCGCGTCAGTGATCAGGTTCCATCCAGTCGAATCGATCGGAATGTTCTTCACGTCCGTGTAGTGATTGATTTCGAGGTATCCCGGGGGGAGCCCAGCCGGGTCGGCCACGTGCGGCACAACCATGCGGCCGTCCGTCGAGATGGCGGCGATGGCGCGCATCAATTGCACCGGCGTAGTGGTCACCGCACCCTGGCCGATGCCAACGGAGATCGTTTCTCCGGCAAACCACTTCTGCCGGAAGTTGCGGAGTTTCCACTCTTCGGAGGGCATCACGCCACTAGCTTCCTGTGGCAAGTCAATTCCAGTCTTCTGCCCCAAACCCAAGGCGGTAGCATATTTGGAAAGGCGGGCGATCCCCAGTTTTTCCGCCAGCGTGTAAAAGAACACATCGCAAGATTGATAGATTGCTTTCGTCAGATCAACTTCACCGTGGCCAGTTTTCACCCAACATCCGAATCGACGTCCATAGAACTCGGCTCCGCCGTTGCAGTGAACATTAAGGTCTTGGGCAACGCCCTCCTGCCATCCCGCTGTCGCCATGATGATCTTGAATGTCGAACCGGGAGCGAGTTGCGCTTGGATAGCCTTGTTCAGGAGCGGCTTATCCGGATCGTTTACCAGCTTGTTCCATTCGCCCTTGGAAATTCGGACTGCAAAATCATTGGGATCGAAGACCGGGCGGCTCACCATGGCAAGGATTTCGCCATTGTGAGGGTTCATGGCGATGATCGCGCCATTTTTCCCTTCGATGGCCTCTTCAGCTGCAATTTGCAGATCAACGTCAATTGTCAGCTTGAGCGGTTTGCCTGGCTCTGCGGGTTTTTCATCCAGTGGCTTGCCGACTTCTTTGCCGTGGCTGTTCACGACCACCTGCCGCGAGCCGTTCTTGCCCATCAAAACCGAGTTGTACTGCAGCTCGACGCCAGATTTTCCAACCACGTCGCCAGGATCGTAGAGCTCAAACTGGGCTTGGTTCAGCATGTCCTCACTGACCTCGCCGACGTACCCGATCAAATGCGCCAGAAATCCTTTAAGCGGGTAGAGACGCCGGTAAGCCATGATGGTGGCGAGTTCCGGCAGTTCGCTCTTATGCGCCTCGATAAAGGATTCTTCATCCATGGTTATGTCTTCTTTTAAGTAAATCGGCTGAAACTGGGGCATGGAAGCGAAGTGGCGAATTTTGTCGCGCACCTCCTTAACATCCATGTGCAGCCCTTGAGCGATCAGGCCCGCATCGGCATTCAGGTCGCGCGAAGAATCGCGCATAAGCAGCGCGGTGAATGAGGGATAGTTGTCAACGATGGTGCGCCCGTTGCGATCCAGAATTTTTCCTCGTGGTGCGAGAATTGGGACATTGCGTATCCGATTCTTCTCGGCCGCCGCGGAGTAGTAATCGCTCTGCGACACCTGCAACCTCCACAGCCCATAAGCCAAAAAAAGGAAGATGACAAGAATGACGTACTGCACCGCAGTCAAGCGGATAGGCGAGAGCTTTTCATCGCGGCCAAACATAGAGTCAGTCGTTGGTCCTTGGTCGTTGGTCATTGGCCTGTACCGGGTCGCCAGTCATCGGCTGTCGGTCGTCGGCCATTACGATCTGCTGCATGGGGTTAACTTAATTGTAAATCTTCCCTGGATTCGTCGGGAATGAACCTTCAGTAACGAAGGTCACTGAGACTATACCGTTTGACTCCCGCCCCGAGCAGCCGAATAACAGTAACTTAAATCCGAGGTGCCGCTAAGGGGCGTCTATTCGGTGTGTGTGTTAGTTTCCATAAAGGTAATATGGGAAAGTGAAAACAACCGTCGAAATCCCCGACCTCGTGTTCCGCCGGGCAAAATCGGCCGCCGCCCAACGTGGCATTCCCCTTCGTCAGTTTGTGACCGAGGCTGTTCAAGACAAGCTCAGCGTGACCTCTGGCACCCGCCAGAAACCGTGGATGAGACATGTGGGCAAACTGAAGCATCTGCGCAAAGAGACCGAACAAATCAATAAGCGGATCGAAGAGGCTTTCGAACAGATCGATCGGGAAAAGTGAGAGTGATTCGTCGCTGGTGCGGAGCACTTGGCAATCCGGGTGGTTGTGTTAGGAGAGTGTCGTTTGTCGACGACCGACAGCCAACGACCGACGACGGCTCTCACGCTCTCTGTTTCAGCCGATCCATCAGCGCAAATAAGAACACTCCTAAAATCGCATTGGCGAAGGCGGCTCCTAATTCGTGCGACCAGCTCCAATGCAGATCCAGGCGCACCATACCTCGGGCAACCATGAAATACAGCACCTGATGGACGACGTAGAATCCGATCGTCACCAGCAGCCGCGTGCCAACGCTTTCCACGTCCAGTTTTACTCCTAGGGACGACGCGCCATAGCCGACCACGGTTTTTGCGATGCCATAGACTCCGATCGGATGATGGGTGAGCGAGTCCTGGAGAAGGCCAATGCACGCACCCGTGACCAACCCAGCAACCGGACTACGGCGGGCCATGGCAAAAAAGATCACGACCAGCAAAGGCAAATCGAAAATGGAGAAGAACGAGAATCGCAACGGAACAAACGCCTGGAAAAAGATGGCTAGCAGCGGCACAAAGATCGCCACCGGCAGACTGAACCGGTAGACCTCGATCTGGTCGCGCGATGTATAAGTAACGGCCACGTTTATTGAGGAGTGTCTCCGGAAGACTCGGGTTGAGGCTGGAATGTGGTGGTGTCCGCGACCGGCTTGGGAGGCGCAGCTACTGGCGGTTTCACAGTGGGCTTCGGTTGTTGAGCTGTCGGGATCAGTGGTTTTGCAATGACAGAGGTACTCGGCACACTAGTTTGAGTTTTCGCAACCGGAGTCGTTGTGGAGCGCGCGCCCTCGGCAGCTGCTGCTGGATGTGTGACCGCAGGAGCTACCCCTTGCAGAACCGAGTTAGCCGGGGCTGAATTCGGCGCGGGCTCGGCCGGTTTGTCCGGAACCGACGGCAGCCGTTGCGCAAGAATATCGGCCGCCCGCACCAGTGCCGCAGGTGAAAGCGGCGCCTCGTGTTCCGTTTTCTTGGTTATAACCAGGACCTCTTCCAGATGGTTCAGGATGGCGGCAGGCTTTACTGTTATCTGGAGGAATTCTGATCCCTTCGAAATTTTTACTACATTGCCCACGGGCAGTCCCTTCGGAAAAATCTGATCGCCGCCACTAGTCAATACTCTATCCCCGGGTTTCACTTCCTCGTCGGTCATGATTTTGTCGATGATCAGTTCCCCTGAGACCTTACCTTTCAGCACTCCCTGCAAACGCGATTGTTCTAGTATGGCCCCCACGCCGCTTTGCTGGTCATTGATCAGGAGTACCTGCGAGGTACTGTTGAACACAGAAATGACTTTGCCCACCACGCCCTCAGACGAGATTACGGCCATTTCAGGCTCGATCCCGTCTCGCGACCCTTTATCGATGTAAACCGTGCGCGATTGCTCGCTGCCGCTTGAGCCAATCACCTGAGCAGCCGTGGTTTTCGCAATGAACTGTTCTTTGAATCCCAAGAGAGCTTGCAGGCGGTGTGCCTGGTCAGCATCTTGTTTTAGCCGCACTTGCTCCAACTGTAACTGTTCGATCTGCTCCCGAAGTTCACGGTTCTCCTGCCGCACGCCGCGCAGATAGAAGTAGTTGTGCCACAGGCCAGTCGCGCCGCTCTGAGCGCTGACGATGAGCTTTTCAAGCGGAGTCACTGCCGTGACCGCCCAGACACGGATCAGGCGTGATGACTGATTCTCAGTCGAGCGCTTAACTTGGACCGCCAGCCCGAGTATTTGAATGACAATGACTATCGCCAGAATGTTGACGTTGCGATAGCGGCCGATAAGGTTTTCCATAAAAAACAGCTATTAGCCTCTAGCTACTTAGCTTCTAGCAAGCTTTGATTTTGTGGTGGTTGCTAGTAGCTAGCGGCCAGTAGCTGCCTGTCCTACTCGATCGAAATCTTCCTCAGCAGCTTGAAATCACTGAGCATCTTGCCGGTGCCGAGCACCACGCTACAGAGCGGGTCATCGGCGATGGAGACTGGCAGCCCGGTTTCCTCACGAATCCGCTTGTCTAGGTTCTTGAGCAGGGCGCCGCCGCCAGTCAGTACGATTCCACGATCGCTGATGTCGGCGGAAAGCTCGGGAGGTGTACGCTCCAGCGCAACCCTTACCGCGTTCATGATGGTCGAAACGCATTCGCTGAGCGCCTCGCGGATCTCGCTGTCATCAACAGTGATGGTTTTGGGCACGCCCTCGATCAGATTGCGGCCTTTGATTTCCATGGTCAGCGGCTTGTCCAACGGATAGCCGGAGCCAATTTCCATCTTGATCTGCTCGGCTGTGCGTTCGCCGACCAGCAGGTTATATTTCCGCTTCAGGTAATTCATGATGGCTTCATCCATCTGATTACCCGCCATGCGCACGGAACGCGAATAAACGATGCCGCTAAGAGAAATGACTGCTATGTCAGTCGTCCCGCCGCCAATGTCAACGACCATGTTGCCGGAGGGTTCAGTGATTGGAAGGCCTGCGCCAATCGCAGCCACCATCGCCTGTTCTACGAGATAGACTTCGCTCGCCTTGGCGCGGTAAGCCGAATCCATGACCGCGCGCTTTTCCACCTGGGTGATTTCTGAAGGGACACCGATGACGATCCGCGGATGCACCAGCATTTTGCGGTTGTGCGCCTTTTGGATGAAGTAGTTCAGCATCTTCTCGGTGACTTTGAAGTCGGCGATCACGCCATCTTTCATGGGCTTGATGGCCACGATGTTGCCAGGCGTGCGGCCAAGCATTTCTTTCGCCTCTTTGCCGACCGCCTCGACTTCTCCAGTGTTCTTGTTCAAAGCCACGATAGAAGGCTCATTGACCACTATGCCTTTGCCGCGGGCATAGACCAGTGTGTTGGCGGTCCCCAGATCAATGGCGAGGTCGCTCGAGAAAAGGCTGAAAAGCGACCGCAAGTTGTGCATGCGGGATGAACCGTTGTGAAATCCGTTGTTTGACATACGTAACTGCGTCTCTCTCTTCTGTTTTTGAATCTGCCAAACCCCGGCACAGAGTCAGCCGGGCAGGCTGCAACCCTCTAAAAGCTCGATTGTCCTGGGTCCTTTGTCCTCATTGTAAGAGATATTCCGGACCCTATATGCAAATAAAGTTACTGCTTTCAACCACCAGTTCCAGAAGGAGTAACCCACCCTATTCGATCACGACCTTCTGCTGCTGAGTATTGACCCCTCCCCGTTCGTTTTGGGCGGTGATAGTGATCAAGGTTTCGCCATTCGGCAACGGCGGCGTGAAATAGTGAAAACTGCCGTCGGTTCCAACCACCGGTACTTCGCGGCCATTGACCATCACCCGGGCGCCAACCTCGGTCTTGCCGGTCAATTCAATCACGTGCCCGTGTTGGACAAAAGGGTCGAGGGCCAGAGCAATCGCCCCTTGGTCTGACTCCTTGGCGATGACTGTGAACCGGTTTTTCTCGCTTTCTGCCGACTCCCTTTCTTGCGCGTCGAATGAACGGACCATCCAATAGTAGGGCCCCTCGGTTAACCCGGAGACCATTACGTCCGGTGAGCTCACTTTGCGGTCCACGATTAACGACGAAAAGTACGGGTTTCGGGAAATCTGCAAACGATAGCCCTTGGCGTTCGCCATTTGAGTCCAGGAGAATTCGACTGGCTTGGGATCGTGCGAAACAAAAATCGGCATCATGTTGGCCGGCGAAATGGGCATCGGCGGCCCGATCTCCTTTACTTTCTCCAGATGCGCCGAAGTGGGTTTAAAGCTGGCCTTCTCCCAGTCCGCCAATTTGACGGTTTCACCATTACGCTCGACGGTGCCACTGCCCTTTGTGATCAGCATTTCGTCTTGTGCAGATTTCGGATCTTTGCTTACTCGAGCAGCGCTGTTGGGCGCGAGCGATGCTGTCGCGCCATCCATGATGACTTCAGACTTGGAGCCCTGCATGTAGGTACCGGTCGCCAGGTCTACCGTACCGGTGTTCACGCTGACTGCAACGTTGGTCTGCTGCCGCTCGTTGGCTGAATTCTCTTCAATGACGATAAGCGAGTCCTGTTTCACCGTGTAGTTCGTCCCATCGTTGAACACGATCTTGGCCATGCCCTCGGAACCGGTCTGGATAATGTCACCCTTTTCCAAAGGAACGCTGTAGTCGGCCCGCCCCCAGCTATTGCTGCTGGCTTTTTTGACCCGAACTGTGCCGTCCAGCGCGGTAATATGCGCCTGCTGCAGAGTGTCCCCGGCCTTAGCAGACGCTGCGGGTGCGGCCACCCGTTCCAACAAATTGGTGACCAGGTTGCTGGCCGCCTTGACCGTGTTTGCAGAGAACTCTGGGAACGCCATGCGGGCGCCCACGATCATCCCGAGCAAAATAGTGAGCACAATCAGGAAGACGCTACGGTACGTGACCGTTTTCCAAGCAATCTGAATTCCTGATTTGCTTCTCGAAGCCACCTAAATCCTCTGTAGACGAGAGAATCCCTGAATTACGCTCAGATTATTACAGGCAGTACGAAGGCAGGAGTGGGAAACGTCTGTCTTGAGGTTACTGAGGTCACGGCTGAATTGAGGATTGCGGCATCGGGGTCAGTCGGAAGGATCCGGAGAACACTTCAGACCCTCGTTGATGGCAAGTACCAGGAGCTTGGATTACGGCGTGACTTTAAACACTGCACCATCTCCCTGGAGTCCCAGCCCATAACCGCCGTACGCCGTCGTGCCATAAAGATTGCCCGATGAACTCCGGCGAGAGGATAAGCTCCATCGCTACCGCCGGTAAAGCTATACAGCACCGTCTCCGTCCAGGCCCCCTTCGAGGGTATCAATCTGAAAACTGTGCCAAATGCGTATCGACCGCCTGCATAAGGGTCCCACTGAGGCGACCGCGGATCAAATGTCAGAGCGCTGGAGGGGCAGGATCCATCGCTCCGGTTGTTAAACCGATGCAGCACAGTCTCGTTCCAGCCGTTCTGTGATGGCGATTAACTCGTAAATCACGCCGTAGCCATCTTGATTCTCGACGCCCCAAATGCCGTGGTGCCCTAAAGGTTACCGGCATGGTCGAGAGTGACGCTGGCGGCAGGGAAGTTTCCATCCCGGCCACACGCAAAAAAAATATGAAGCAAGGACTCCTTCCAGCCATTGACCGACCTTGCCAACTTGAAGACTGTACCGCAGCCGTACGCACCGCCCAGGGCTGTCGTACCGTATAGACTCCCTGAAGTATCGCCGTCAGCCCGGCCAAGGCACCAAGCCATCTCCGGCGCCGCCTTGAAACCGATGAAGCATGTTTTCTGTCCAGCTGCTGCCGGACGATGCCAGCTTGAAAACGACACCGTTTCCACCGTTACACGCTGTGTCCCCCTGCCGAAGTTGTTCCATAGACATTGCCGTTCGCGTCGAAAATCAGTCCGGCCAGAGGGTTGGCTTCGTCGTCGCAGCCAGCGAACGCGTGGAGCACGCCTTCGGCCAGCTCCCGTCGGGAGAACGGTTCAGTTTGAACACGGTGCCACAGCCCGAAGGGACTAAGGTATCGCAGGGGCCCCCCGCCTCCGCTCTCGGTCGTCCCATAAAAATTGCCATCTCCGTCAAAGACTAGCCCAGCCATGGGAGTTCCCCCATCGCTTCCGCCAGTAAATGCATAAAGTGTTGTTTCTGCCCAAGTACCATCAGAAGAAGGAGTCAACTCAAAGACCGTGCCACAGCCGTAAAATCCGCCCACCGATGTCGTACCGTAGAGATTTCCTGCTCCACCCTCAGTCCGTTTTCCGTTATTAGGGCTACTCACACTTATCCTTATCCTATTTGTAAAGTTTTTTTTCGCTTACAATAGAATTTGTGGTAGGCCGGTAATGGACTCGTCCAGGAAGCTCTCTACGATTTATGCGCGCGGCCACCAAGGCACGGGCGCGAACGATCTCTCCCTACGGCGCCGTATCCCGCGTGTTTTGGTCGTGGACGACAATCCCAACACCATGATCCTAATGCACGACCTGCTTTCCTCGCGCGGATACGACGTTGTCGCAGTCCCCG
>WNGR01005004.1_pt1 | contig 23223 bp, 29 predicted proteins | sample 5407581 | NCBI WGS metagenome assembly WNGR01 (sample SAMN13153383, study PRJNA577476) | soil metagenome | isolation source: 80 cm soil or saprolite under Garry oak tree replicate 2 | place: USA:California | collected 2016-06-15
CGGAAGCAATCACGCAACTGGCCTTCTATGTCGGCTGGCCCAACGTGTTTTCGGCGATGCCTGTCGCGAGGGACGTATTCGCAAAGCGGCCACATTAGCCGGAGGCTGACTTGAATATCCCTCAACTTCTTCTGATGGGCGCGTCCGTGGTGACGGCAGCCATTTCCGGGTCCGCGGCCGCCGAAGTGCCGCCGCTCTATGTGCAGGAGGCGGAGATTGAGATCGATCCTGCACAGCTTGAATCCTACAAGGCTGCGGTGACCGAGCATATCGAGACCGCCACGCGCGTTGAGCCCGGTGTCATCGCGCTCTATGCCGTTTCCGAGAAAGACAACCCCGCACGCGTCAGGGTGTTCGAGATCTACCGGGACCTGGATGCTTACCGGTCTCACCTGGAAACCGTCCACTTCCGAAAATACTAGGCAACTGTGGAGAAGATGGTCCAGTCGCTCAAGCTGATCCCGACCACACCTATCGCATTTGCCACCAAACCGAGATGACAGCTCAGTCGCGGTGGCGGAGCGCCTCGACAAGCAGCGCAAAGGCCGCCGAGGGCTGGCGCCGGCTTGGATAATAGAGGTGGTAGCCTGGATAGGGAGGGCACCAGTCTTCAAGCACCCGCCTGAGCCGGCCCTTGTTAATGTGGGGTTGCACCAAGCCCTCCGGCAGATAAGCCAGGCCGAAGCCTGCGAGCGCCGCATGGAGCATCTGGGTCGTGGTGTTGAAGAACAATTGGCCTTCCACGCGAACCTTGAGTTCGCGCGAGCCCTTTTGGAACTCCCAAGAGTACAGTCCGCCATGAGTTGGCAGGCGCAGATTGATGCAATTGTGTTCGACCAATTGTAATGGTTTCGTCGGCTCTGACCGGTTTCGGAAATAGGACGGAGCCCCGACGACAGCCATGCGTGCGTCGGGTCCGATCCGCACCGCAATCATGTCCCTCGCGACCTGCTCGCCATCCCGCACGCCGGCATCGAAACGCTGCGCGACGATATCCGTCAGGCCATAGTCGCTGATGATCTCGACGTTGATGTCCGGATTTTCTCGCAAGAGTCTCGCGAGCTTCGGCAGAAGGACAGCGTGGGTGGCATATTCGGTCGCCGTGATGCGGATGGTCCCGGAGGGCTTGTCCCGAAGCTCGGTCAAGGCGGCAAGTTCCGTTTCGATCTCCGCAATCCGTGGACCCACGTTGCGCAGCAGGCGCTCGCCGGCGGCCGTCGGCGACACGCTGCGCGTGGTGCGCGTCAAGAGGCGTAGCTTCAGCCGTGCCTCGAGCTCCTTGATGGTATAGCTGAGCGCGGACTGGGAAATCCCGAGCTTGGCAGCCGCCTTCGTAAAGCTGCCCTCGCGGGCGACGATCATAAAGGCCGAGAGATCGTTGAGATTTCCGCGCTGCATTTATCGATCCTGCTTATAAGTCCATGCCAATTCTAGTGGCTAGTTCGTATAGCTGCACGCTCTAAATCTAGGGCCAGCGATTGTCGCCGATTGGGAACGTCCCGCGATTTGAACGGAGGCTCAGATGGATCGGTTGGACGATCCTTTCCGGCGGCTTGCGAAGACCGAGACCGAGTTGCGGCGAGTGCTTCCGCGACGGAGCGTGCTTTCGGGCGCTGCCGGATTGGCCATGCTGGCATCAACGCATTCGTGCTTTGCACAGGCCCCGGCTGAGAACGAGACAAGACAAGGAAGGATTGGACTAATGGACATCAAGCGCAACGGCTCACGCCCCTCTGGCAAAGGCCCGGAAGCGTGGTTCACCGGCACCGTCCGCGTCGATCCAATGTTTCAGGTCGGCGACCCGGCGCGCGTGAGCGGCGGTCATGTGACTTTCGAACCCGGTGCCCGAACCATGTGGCACACCCATCCGCTCGGCCAGACCTTGATTGTCACGTCCGGCCTCGGCTGGGTGCAGAGCGAAGGTGGGCCGATCGAGGAAATCCGTCCCGGCGACGTCGTCTGGTTTCCACCGGGCGAGAAGCATTGGCACGGCGCGACGGCGACGACCGCCATGACGCATATCGCGATTACGGAATCCCTCAACGGCAAGAATGTCGACTGGATGGAAAAGGTCAGCGACGAACAATACCGCAAGTGATTTCGCGCGCTGGCAAAGTGAAATGACTAGGCCACGCGTTCGGCACTTGAATGCAAAGCCGACAATCGCCCGTCGATAGCGGCCAAGCGTGAGATCGTCCCCCTGTGGAACGCGCATCCGAGCGTCGGGCACGACCAGCGGACCGAGGAGATTGAAAATGCAGATGCGCAAGCTTGGCGATAGCGGCCCCACGGTCTCGGCCATGGGCCTCGGTTGCATGGGCCTGAATTATCACCGCGGCCCGGCGCCGGAACGTCACGAGATGATCGCGTTGGTCCGGGCGGCGGTCCAGCGCGGTGTCACCTTCTTCGACACCGCCGAGGTCTACGGCCCGTTCACCAACGAGGAACTCGTGGGCGAAGCGCTGGAGCCGTTCCGGAAAGACGTCGTCATCGCTACCAAGTTTGGCCATGACTTTGGTCCTGCCGGCTCCCGGGGGTCTGGCGGACTCAACAGCCGCCCCGAACGCATCCGGCAGGCAGCCGAAGGCTCGTTGAAGCGGTTGCGGGTCGAGGCGATCGATCTGTTCTACCAGCACCGCGTCGATCCCAATGTCCCGATCGAGGACGTCGCCGGCGCGGTAAAGGATCTGATCGCCCAAGGCAAGGTCAAGCACTTCGGCCTCAGTGAGGCCGGCGCCTCCACCATCCGCCGCGCCCATGCGGTCCAGCCGGTCGCGGCGATCCAGAGCGAATATTCCCTCTGGTGGCGCCAGCCAGAGACAGAGGTGTTGCCGGCTTGTGAGGAGCTGGGAATCGGCTTCGTCCCCTTCAGTCCCCTGGGCAGGGGTTTCCTCACCGGCAAGATCGACGAAACCACCAGCTTCGGCGGCAATGACAACCGCGCCGGTTTGCCGCGCTTTACGCCCGAGGCCCGCAAGGCGAACAGGCCGGTCGTGGACCTGCTGGCTCAGATCGGCGCGCGGAAGCGCGCCACACCGGCGCAGATCGCATTGGCCTGGTTGCTGGCGCAGAAGCCGTGGGTCGTCCCGATCCCCGGCACGACCAAGCTCGGCCGCCTCGACGAAAACATCGCGGCGGCCGCGATCGAGCTCACGCCCGACGACATCGGGCACATCGATGCTTGCGCCGCACAGATCACCATCGCAGGCGACCGCTACCCGCAAGCGGAGGCTGAGCGGACGCAGCGTTGACGGCGCATACGCCAATCCGACAAATCGACAGGAGAGATATCCATGAACATTTCATTTGAGGGAAAGGTCGCGTTGGTGACTGGCGCGGCGTCCGGGTTGGGCCTCGCCACGGCGAAGGCCTTTGCGGAATCCGGGGCGTCCGTCGCGCTGGCAGACTGGAACGAGGACGCGGCGCGTACCGCCGCCGGAGAGCTCGCCACCCGAGGCCATAAGGCCATCGCCATCCGCTGCGACGTCGCCGACGATGCACAGGTCGAGGCCATGGTCGTGCAAACGGTCGCGGCTTTCGGCAGGCTCGATGCCGCCTACAACAACGCGGGCGTCCAGAACCTCCTCGCAGAGACCGCCGACACCACCCGTGAGGACTATGACCGCGTCATGGGCATCAATCTGCGCGGCGAATGGAGCTGCATGAAGTTCGAACTGCGGCAGATGCGCAAGCAAGGAAGCGGCGCGATCGTCAATTGCTCATCGCTCGGCGGACTCGTAGGGGGTGCCGAGAGGGGAATCTATCACGCCGCCAAGCACGGGGTCCTTGGGTTCACCAAGAGCGCGGCTCTCGAATATGCAGCACGCGGCATTCGTATCAATGCCATATGCCCCGGGCTCATCTGGACACCGATGGCCGACCAGATGGTTGCGGCCGGGCAGGGCGATGCTCTCAAGGCAATGGAAAAGAGCGTGCCGATGGGACGGGTCGGCCGGCCGGAGGAGATTGCAAGCGCGGTTCTTTGGCTTTGCAGTGAGGCTGCGAGCTACGTGACCGGTCAGTCCATTTCGGTCGATGGTGGTTTTATCATGCGCTGAACGGTGCTTCGGAGACCGCCGATCCAAAGATCCCGATTCCGATGGATGCCAGGCGGCGGCAGCCGGGATGCTTCGCCGCGTTCGCAATGGCAGAACCGTCGGGCTGGGCGTAATGAACGCGACACATCCGCCCGCCGGCGTCGTCATTCCGGCGCGGTCAACACCCGTGGATTCTGCGCAAGCGCCCGCGTGGGCTTCGCCGTGGCCGGATAGCCTTCGGCATTGGCGAGATTGCGACGTAGCGACGGCGGGGCTGCCTGGAGCGCGAAGATGATCGCGATCTGGGTTCGGTTATGGAGGCGGTATTTGCGCATGATGTTGCCGATATGCGCCCGCACCGTGTTCTCCGAGATCTTGAGCTCGAAGGCGATGTTCTTGTTCTGTAATCCGCGCGCGATGAGCATCATCAGCTCGCGCTCACGCGGCGTCGGTGTGATCAAATCTTTCGGATCCGGGCTCATGACTAGCTCCTCCCTGGCCTTTGGTTTGATGTTGTGGCCACCCCAGCATGTTCTCACTCCGTCTTGAGCGCTTCGATTGGGCTGAGCTTGGACGCCTTGTGTGCAGGATAGAAACCAAAGATGAGGCCGGTCGCGATCGAGAAGGCGAGGGCCAGGGCAATTGCTTCGCTGTCGATCGAGGTGATCCAGCCGGCCATGCGCGCGACCGTCATCGACAGCGTGACGCCGCCGAGAACACCGATGGCGCCGCCGAGAAGGCAGAGCACGAGCGCCTCGCAGAGAAACTGGAGACGAATGTCCCGCATCCGCCCGCCGAGCGCGCGGCGGATACCGATTTCCCGGGTGCGCTCGGTCACCGACACGATCATGACGTTCATGATGCTGATCCCGCCAACAAGCAGCGAGACCGATGCGATGGCGACGAGCAGAAGTGCAACGGTGCGGATCGCACCCTGCTGCGCCTCCATGGCGGCGGCCGGATCCTGGACCTTGAAGTCATCTTCCTGGCCGGCAAGAACCCGGTGGCGCTGCCGCAGCAGGCTTTCGATCTCTGATCGGGCTCCCGCCATCTGACCGTCGGCAGACACCTTGGCGATGATATAGGCGACTGAATCCCGATTGATGTTGCTGGCGCTGCCGAGGAAGCGGAGCTTGGCCGTGGTGAGGGGGACGAAGGCGACATCATCCTGCGCGGGTCCCTTGCGATCGAGCACGCCGACCACTTCGAGCGGGACCTTCATGATCCTGATCTGCGCGCCAATGGGATCATCGCCCGGCGCGAACAGCTCGCTGGCGACCGTGCTTCCGAGGATCACGACTTTTCCGGCGGCGGCCTCTTCGGCGCTGGAAAAATAGCGTCCGGACGCGAGCTGCCAGTCGCGCACCATGAAGTGCCCGGTTGTCGTGCCATTGATCGTCGTGTTCCAGTTCTTGCCCTCGTGGATGACCTGCGCTGTTCCGGCGATCGAGCCGGCCGCGGCCTGGATTTCCGGAATCTGCTCGAGGATGGCCTGTACGTCGCTTTCCGTCATCGTCAGCTTGCTACCTTCCTTGAGACGCACGCCGCCCTGGTAGACCGCGCCGGGCATGATCATCAGCACGTTGGCGCCGATCGAGCGGATCTGCTCCTGGAGACGCAACTGCGCGCCGGCACCGATCGCGAAAACCGTCACGATCGATGCGACGCCGATCACGATGCCGAGCATCGTGAGGAAGCTGCGCAGAGGGTTGAGGCGCAAGGCGTGCAGAGCGATCTGAAAGCCCTGGAGCATCGTCATGACGCAACGCTCCGTTTCGGCAGTACCGGGATCTGCGTTTCGTCACTGACCAGCTCGCCGTCATGCAGGCGGATGGTGCGCTGGCACTGGGTCGCGATGCCGGGATCGTGTGTGATCATCACGATGGTCTGGCCGGTCTGGTTGAGTGCGGCAAACAGCGCCAGGATCTCGGCGCCGGTGCGGCTGTCGAGCGCGCCGGTCGGTTCGTCCGCGAGCACGATCAGCGGAGAGGCGATCAGCGCGCGCGCGATCGCGACGCGCTGCTGCTCGCCGCCCGAGAGCTGGCGCGGAAAGTGACTTGCCCGGTGCAGCATGCCGACAGCTTCCAGGCTCTGCTCGGCGCGCGCGAGGCGCTCCTTGTGGCCGACGCCGCAATAGACCAGCGGCAGGGCGACGTTCTCGATCGCGTTGTGGCGCGCGAGCAGGTTGTAGGACTGGAACACGAAGCCGATGCTACGAGCGCGCAGGGTCGATCTCCGATCTTCCGAGAGGTCGGCGACATTGGCGCCCTCGAGATAGATCGCACCCTCGCTCGGGAGGTCGAGCAACCCGATCATGTTCATCAGCGTGGACTTGCCGGAACCCGACGGTCCCATGACGGCGAGGATCTCGCCCTGATCGATGTCGAAGCTGACATTGCGCACCGCCGTGACCGCGACCCCGTCGGTGCGGTAGGTCCTGCCGACGGATCGGAGGCTGATGAGGGGCAGGGGCGCTGTCATGATCCGAACCTGATGCCGAGAAATTCCATGCCGGCCGGCCGGATCGCCTGTCCGACGGCGACCTGGCTGCCCTCGACGAGCTCTCCGCTCTTGAGCGCGACCTGTTCGGTGCCCGCCGCGCCGACGGTCACGGGGATACGCTGAAGCGCGCCACTGACGGTGCGCACCCAGACGCCGCTGCGACCGGGGGCCGTGTCTGCCCGTGCGCCCGAGGGCTGGAAGCGCAGGGCGGCCAGCGGCACCTTCAGCACGTTGTCCTGCTGCTCGATCACGATCTTGACCAGGGCAGTCATTCCCGGCAGCAGCGCGCCGTCGAGGTTCGAGGTCGACAGCACGACGGTGTAGGTGACCACGTGCTGCTGGTTCTGCGGCGCCTTGCGCACTTGGCGCACCGCCGCCTCGAAGCGGCGGTCGGGATAGGCATCCACCGTGAAGTGAGCCCGCTGGCCGGAAGCGATGCGTCCGATATCCGCTTCGTCGACCTGCGCGTGAATCTCCATGTCTTCCAGGCGGTGTGCGACCACGAAGGTGGTGCGGGACTCCAGCCCGACCGCGAGCGTCTGGCCTTCGTTGACGAACCTGCCGACCACGACGCCGTCGATCGGCGAGCGGATCACCGTGCGGTCGAGATCGGCCTGGGCCGCCGCAAGGACGGCAGCTTTCTCTGGCACCGCCATTCTGGCCTGGTCCAGCTCCGCCTCGATCCTGCGGACGTCGGCCTGGGCGCCTTCGACGGCGTAGGCATTCAGGGACATGAGGACCTCGGCCTCACGTTCCTGGGCTACGCGCGCGGTGAATTCCGTCTGCGCGTCGTCAACCGTCGACGTCGCCACGACGTTTTGCGACTGGAGCGCCAGCTTGCGCTGCAAGGTCTTCTGCGCCGAGGCCTTGACCGCCTGGGCGCTGTCGAGCTTGGCGGCGAGCACGTCCCTGCTGCCTCTGGCGTTTTGCAGATCGATCCTGGCGCGATCGAGCTTGGCTCGCTCAATGTCCACGAAGGAGTCGGCGACCGCCAGCGCCGCCTTGGCCTCGTCGACCTTGGCCGCGAAGCTGCGGGGATCGATCAAGGCAAGGGGCTGCTCCTTGCTGACGGTGTCGTTGAAGTCGACATAGACGCGGGCGAGCTGCCCGGACAGTTGCGAGCCGACCTCGATCGTCTTGACAGGTTGCAGGGCGCCCGTGACGGTGACGGTCTGCTCGATGCTGCCGCGTTGAATTGCGGCGTAGCGGAACATTGGCGCGTCCGACCCGAAGGTCGGGGCTTCACGGCCGCCGGGTTTCAGGAACTGCTTCGTCGACTCATAGGCCCGGTTCGCGCCGTCCGCGGCGCTGCCGGCAGCGCTCGCGACGACATCCGCTCCCGAGCTGTAGATCGCGGCGATGCCGCATGCAGTTCCGAGCAAGGCAATGACTGGCACAAATCGCATATCAAAAACCCGCCTTCTTGAAATGACTTTGTTGGCGGAAAGGCCAAATATCGCGCTATGGTTGTAAATCGCATGAAACGATACCGACGTCTCGGTAGTATGTCGCTGTTCCTAGGGCGACGGACGGGCGCGCTTCATGATCCAGAAGTAAAGTCCGCGAGTGCGATGCCTCGTGATTTGCGCGAAATGCATACTTGGCGTATTCCAGAGGTTGCGCGCGGTATCGAACTCGATAGCTGACTGAACGTCTCGTCTGGTTTGGCCCAAGTGGCCGCCCGCCGGCGTTCGGGTCGGCACATGCGTGGCGACACCATGACGCAGTTGGCGATACCTCGGTCGCGACGCCGAATTGCCGCATCCTCGATATCGCGTCTCGCGATGACGCCGCCATTGGCGGCATCGAGTCCTTTCCATCACGAAGCTCGATATGTGAACGCCTTCACTCGTCTTGGCGGGGTGTTGGCCTTAAGACGTCGAACCGACGGGCAGACGCGACTCGTTCGGTCCTCGCCAGCGCACTCAAGCACCTTGTTCTCGCTTGCAAGAAGAATGGATGGCTCGTTGCCGGACCATCGAGCCCCAAGTCCGGGAGTCTGTTGCAATGAATTTGAATCAAGCCATAGTTTATGTCGTTGACGATGAAATCCAGATACGAAATGCGATCGGAAGTCTCTGCGAGGAGACGGGGCATCAGGTGAGGCTGTTTGCTTCGACCGACGAATTCCTCACGGAGAGCCTTTCCAATGGACCTTCCTGCCTGGTGCTCGACGTTCGCTTTCCGGGCACGTCGCCGACCGGGCTTGAGCTTCAGCGCAGGCTCGCTGAAGCGGGCGTGCCGATTCCGATCGTATTTATCAGCGGCCACTCGGACGTTCGTGTCTCGGTCGAGGCCATGAAGCATGGTGCGGTCGAGTTTCTGCCCAAGCCGTTCCGCGAGCAGGAGATCCTCGATGCCATCAGGCACGGTATCGAGCGCGATCGCAGGCGGCTCGAACGAGCAGACTCGGTGCGTGAGGCCCGGCAGCGCGTCGAAACGCTGACGGCCCGGGAGCGGGAGATCATGCTGCTGATGGCGGAAGGACTCATCGCCAAGCAGATCGCTGCAAAGCTTGGAGTCAGCGAGGTGACGATAAAGGTCCATCGGGCCAGGATGATGCGAAAGCTGGAGCTCCGCTCGCCGATCGAAGTGGCGAGATTGATCGACAGCATGGGGGGCGAAGCGGAGATGGCGCGGATCGGCGCGGGGCAATAGCTGTTCTAGATAGCGCGGGCGGCGATATGTCGTGCAACGTCTAGTCCGTACCGATTAGCATGAACTGCAGTCTGTCGCACGGAGCACGATTGGTTCAGAGTCATCCCACGATGTCGGTCTCCTCCAAGTCGGCATCCGAACCCAGTCAGACAACTCGGCTAGAAAGGGATTTCCCATGCGCAAATTGTTTCTTGCTTCCGTTGCCGTGCTCGCTCTGTCCTCCGCGGCTCAGGCTGCCAACACCGCGACCACCGTTCAAATCGGCGCCGTAAACGGCTCCTCCGTGAACCAGCAGGGCCACGTGAATGACTCCTCGACCACGTTCCAGCTCGGCCTCGTGAACGGCGCGAGCACCATGCAGGGCACGACCTCTCCGTCGCTCAACAATGCCAGCTCGGTGACCCAGATTGGCGTCTTTGGCAACTCGGCCACCACTGGGCAGGTTGCCACCGGCAACAACGGCAGCTCGATCAGCCAGACCACGCTCTTCGGCCTCCCGCCGAACAACGCCGCCGCCGTTGGGCAGATTGGCGGCGGACTCAACCTCAGCACCATCACGCAGCACTAAGCCAGCCCCTGTGTCGGCCCGGGCGCGTCCATCGAGCGGCGCGTCCGGGCGATACTCGACAGGCCATGCTCGAAATGACCGCGATCAGGTTGCCTGAACGGGGCGGCGGGTCGACGGCTGACATTTTGCGGAGGATATGACATGCGCATGAAATTTCTCATCACGACGGTCGTCATGCTGGGCGCGCTGACCGCTGTCGATGCCCAAGCCGCCAACTCGGTTAGCGTGTTGCAGTTCGGTGCGACAAATCTCTCGTCCACAGCGCAGACCGGCGCGGTGAACAACACCGCGACGACGCTGCAATTCGGGGCCTTCAACCAGGCGTCGAGCACGCAATTTGGTTCAATCTCTTCGATCAATTCAGTGACGATTGGACAGGGCGGCACGACGGCCACCGCGACCAATACCGCTACGGCTGGCCAAGTCGGAGGCGCCAACACGAGCTTGATTGGTCAGATTGGTTTGAACAACGCCGCCGGGGTATCCCAGCTTGGCATTCTGAACGGCTCCACGATTTTGCAGCAGGCTCCGTGACCTGAGATCGTGTGGTGACTCGGCAAATATTGTGGAGGCATATGATGAACAAGCATCTTCCGGTCGTTGCGACGGCGGTTCTCGTATCCTGTTTCGCCGCGAACGGCCCCGTGCGGGCGCAGGGCGCTGACATCAAGACGATCGTCTCGGTCAACGGGCCGCCCGTCGTCGTGAACCAGAGCAGTCCGCTCAACATGGTCGGCATATTCCAGATCGGCGGCAACACCAGCGCGACCGTAACCCAGAACGGAAGCAACAATGCCACGGGAGTCCTGCAATTCGGTGGCACAACGTCGTCATCGGTCGGGCAGGCGGGCGTGAATAACTTCGCCTTCGTCGGTCAGACCGGCCAGTCGGCGACGAGCCTGGTGTCCCAGCTTGGGACCATGAATACTGGGGCGATCGCGCAGTTTGGCGCGATCAACTCGTCGACGGTGATCCAGAACAGTCCGTGAGCTGCGCGCCACCTCGCCGTCGTCAGAAATGTGAAGTGTAATGGGGGAAGGCGATGAGATATGGTAGAGAGCTCTTGGCATTGGCGGCGTTGTTCGCCGCCATCAGCGTTGCGTCCGAGGCATCCGCAGGATCCCGACCATCGCCATCCAGGGGTGGGTTCGTGCAGCCCTACGGGGCGAACAGGAACGTGAGCATCGAGACGGTCGTGGAGTTCGGCAATAACCCGCAGCCGGTTACGATCGTCGAGAACAGCCGCATCAATATCGCCCGGGTGATCGAGATCGGGACGGGCACCGTCGATGCGACGATTATCCAGAATGGGACGCGCAACTATGTCGATGTGATTCAGGTCGGCGGCACCACCAATGCGCTGATCGGCCAGTCGGGCGTAAGCAACATCGCCGATATCACCCAGGTCGGCAATTCGACGAATGCTCTCCTGGTCCAAATCGGCGACATGAACACAGGAGCGGTCAGGCAGTTCGGACGTTTCAACTGGCTGGCCATATTCCAGTTCGGACGATGATCGAGACAATGAGGTGTGACATGAAGTTCCTCCTGCTTGTATCCGGAATGAGCCTTATGACCGTGATCGCGATGGCACCGGCCGGGGCCGGCGAGAGCGGCGATGGACATACCACTGTGGTCCAGGACGAAAACGGGACGGCTGTCATCACCCAAAGCGGCGATCCGGCGCAGGCCGAGGTCAAGGTCGACAAGGAGCCGGGCCGCACCACGGTCTATCGCCGCAGTGGCGGCAATACCGCAATCGTGTCGCAAGGCACGGGAAATGCCCAGGACATGCTGGATTGGCTGCGCAAGCAGCAGGGCCGCTGACGCGCGAAGGCCCACCCGTCCGCGAGGACGATGGGCCTTCGATCGAGCCGGGCTTACCAGTTGCGATAGCTGCCGGTCAGTGTGCCGTTGTTGTTGCCGTCAGGGCCGACGTCACCCTGCGTCGAGCCCGGCGTCGGGTGATTGGTGCCGTTGATCGCGCCATACGGTCCCGCCGTGCCGGGATAGTACATCGCCCGGGGCTGAACCGGTTGATATGCCGGCGCGGTCCGTTGCCACCCTACAGGGTTGCCGAACCGATCGTAGGTTTGCGCCGATGCGGCGGCCGTACCCGCGACGAGCGTTGCGGCGATCAGGAACGAGAGTTTCATTCTACGTTGCATGTGAGATGCTCCTTTTCTTGTGTCGGAGCCAACGACTCCAATGTGGCGACGTTCCGGATTGCACGATCAACTGCAATCAACTTGCGATCAGCTCTTTGCGAGGCGACGACAAATCGGTCCATTCATTAGCCTGGTCGATAAATCTATTCAGGTTTTGGCACCTAATCACTTGGCCGGAAAAGGCTTAGCTTCAGCCGACAGCAAATCACCGGCAAATCACTGGAACGCCCGGCGCTCCCCGTCCGCGAAGGACTGAGGGATCGCCGCGGCCTGCATCGAGGAAGGTCGAGCGTCGCGACGTCGCGAGGCTATGCAGGCAGCAGATGGCGTCGCTTACGCCAACACAAGCAAGGAGAATTGCCATGGAGATCAAACGCAACGGATCGCAGGCATCGCTCAAAGGCCCGGCTGAATGGTTCACGGGGTCGGTTCGCATCGACCCGCTTGCTCAGGTGCCGCAACCTGGCCGCGTTGGCGCGGCGCAGGTCACGTTCGAACCCGGCGCGCGCACGGCTTGGCACACGCATCCGCTGGGCCAGACGTTGATCGTCACCGCAGGGCTGGGTTGGGTACAGCGGGATGGCGGCCCGATCGAGGAGATCCGGCCGGGCGACGTCGTCTGGTTTCCACCGGGACTGAAACACTGGCACGGCGCGACCCTCACCACCGCGATGACGCACATCGCCGTGCAGGAGGCGCTCGATGGCAAGGCCGTCGATTGGCTGGAGCATGTCAGCGACGACCAGTACCGGGCGTAAGAGAAGGCATGCATGGCGTCACGGTCAGGATATTGCCGCGCTGACCGATTTCGGGGCAGGGAAGGCGCTGCCGCCCCTGTTAATCCCGTGCTTTAACCAACAATTAATTATACGTTTGCGGGTGGGCGACGGGCCGGCCTAGCGTGCTGTGGGGAGCTAGTTCGCGAAGCCAAACGAGTTGGTGCGTATCATGATGTCCAGACCCTATGGGGCGTTGCTCGCCTCGCTCAGCGCGGCCGCGCTGCTCCTTGCTTCCAGCGACAGTTTTGCAAGACCGGGCGGCGCCGCGCCGCATGGCGTGGTGGCCGCTGCTGCGCCGCCGGCCGCAGCACGTCCGCCGATCGCGCCTGGAGCACGGTTCCGCGGCCGCAACAATGGCCGTAACAACCCCTGGGTCTATTGGCCGGGCGGCGGCGGGTTCTTCAACGACGGTGCGTCGTATAGCGAGCCGTTCGCCGATGCCGGGCAGCCGATTTCCAACGACGTGCGCTACACCTATACCTACGACGTTCCCTGGGACTGGGCGCATCGCTTCCCGCCGAACGTCGTGCCGTCGGACCGGCCCTATGTGCCGAGCTGCCCGACGGAGTCGGTGACGGTGCCCGGCCGTGGCGGCGGCGAGCACACCGTCAACATCATGCGCTGCTACTGAGCGGCGCCGGATTCGTTCACAAAATACCGGCCGCGGCCGCGTGATCGCGGTCGGACTGCTTGCGCCTGACGATCGCGAGTTCGCTGCTGCAGGTCGCGAACGGTGCCGTGTCTGGACGCATCCCGAACTGTCCGCAGACATCCCGATCCTCATCCGCGATGACGCGCGCGAGCTCCGCCTCGGCGGCCTCGCGCATCGCGGGACCGGAGACGAACAGTGCATGAAGTCCAAAGGCCGCCACCACGGCAAGCAGCAGCGCAGCGACGAGTGGGGGGCCCCGGAGGTCGTCGGCCGTTCGCTGCGGAGGGCGGGCCTTGCTTCTGGTTTCGGTCATGAAATCTCTCTTGAATGAAATATGGATTGTCGAAAAATGATCGTCGAACAAAGGATATTCGAGCCGCCCGGCAAAATCAGCGGATCCAACAGCAATACACGCTGAGCAGCAGCGGTGACGTGAAACAGATTACCAAAATTGAAGTCGGCACCAGCCAAGTTTAAAGTCGGCGCTAGCCCAGCTCAAAACTGGTCACGCTGAAGACGCGGTCGAGCCGCAGTGACGGGACCGGTCCGGTATACATCCGCGCCGTTTCAAATGTCGGCGTCAGGCCCAAGGATTCCGCAAGCGCGATACCATCGCGGTTGACGGCAGGAATGTCGAGGACAATCTCGCAATTGCCGGCGCTTGCGAGCAAGGCTTGCATGATTGCGTCTGCCGCAGCGCGGTCGTCGGCGACGAGCGGGCCGATCTTGCGGCCTGTCCGGCAGGGGCGGATCACGCCCCATGCGGCGAGCTTGCCGTCGCGCATCAACGCGCGTCCGATGTGGCCGGGCATGTTGATCCAGGCGCGCAGGAAGGCGCCGCGCGGGGCCGGGAAGACGGTGGCGTCGTCGGCTTCCACCATCGCGAACGGATTGGCGTAAGCAAGCTGGAAGCCGGATTTCTTGTAATTGTCTTGCTGCGCCACGACGCCGTCGAGCCCGATCACACGAGAGCCCGCATGCGCGATCGCCGCGTTCCAGATGCGCAGGCCATGGCCGGCGCCGCGAAAGCCTGCGCGCACGATGTAGAAACCGAGGAAGGCGAAGCGGTCATCGTAGTTGACGCAGGACACCGTCGCGACCGGCTCGCCGTCGATCTCGCCGACGAAGAAGCCCCTCGTGTCCGGGATTGCGAAACAGGCGGCATCGGCTAGGCCCGGATTCCAGCCCTCCGCCGCGGCCCAGTCGACGGCGATGGAGATCTCCTCGGGGCGCAAATTGCGGATCTGCAAATCACTCATGATGGATGTCCTCGACGGTGGACCTGCCGGCAAGTCTGGCTGTAGAAGGCCCTCATGATAGGCCGGGCCGCGGGCTCGCCTCAACGGTATCACAAGGGATGATCGGTCATGGCAGCAGAGAAGGTCGCACTGGTCACCGCGGGCGGCAGTGGCATGGGGGCAGGGGCTGCGCGGCGGCTCGCGGCGGACGGGTTTCGCGTGGCGATCCTGTCGTCCTCCGGCAAAGGCGAAGCGCTTGCGGCCGAGCTCGGTGGGCTCGGCGTCACCGGCTCGAACAAGTCGAACGACGATCTGAAGCGCCTCGTCGATGGTGCGATGGCCAAATGGGGGCGCATCGACGTGCTCGTCAACAGCGCCGGCCACGGGCCCCGCGCGGGGATCACGGAGATCACCGACGAGCAGTGGCACACCGGCCTCGATACGTATTTGTTGAACGTGATCCGCCCGACGCGGCTGGTGGCGCCGGTCATGCAGGCGCAGAAGTGCGGCGCCATCATCAACATCTCGACTGCCTGGGCGTTCGAGCCGAGCGCGATGTTTCCGACCTCGGCGGTGTTCCGCGCAGGCTTGGCTGCGTTCACGAAGATATTCACCGACACCTATGCCGCGGACAACGTCCGCATGAACAACGTGCTGCCCGGCTGGATCGACAGCCTGCCGCAGACCGATGCCCGGCGCGACAGTGTGCCGATGAAGCGCTACGGCAAGGTTGAAGAAATTGCGGCCACCGTCTCGTTCCTGGCATCCGACGGCGCGGCCTATATCACCGGCCAGAACATCCGCGTCGACGGTGGGCTGACCCGCTCGGTCTGAAGCGCGCCCTCCAGCAAGAGCAGATTCGAATCTTCGCTCGCGCTCGCTTGTCGTAACGCGACGCGAGCCTGCGTTGCGCGCCACCGCAACGAGGAGATGCGTGGCACTTGGGTCACACTCGTCACACTTCGCGGGCGGCGGACCGCACATTACGTCACAGTCCATGCGAACTTCGCCGCAGCCCAAGACGCTGAGCGGTGTGCCGCCTAGGCCTAGCCTGTGCCGGATCGACTTGGCCGGCAGATTCGAAAACGCGAGCTTCGATCGCGTGGGGCAAGGAGATTGCAATGAAGAAGTTTTTGCTGGCGGTCGCAGCGGTTGTTTTGGGCACCGCGTCTGCAATGGCGGCCGATCTCGCGTCGCAATATACCAAGGCGCCGGTGATGGCGTCCAGCTACAACTGGACCGGGTTCTACGTCGGCGCCAATGTCGGCGGACAATGGGGCAGTGCGGATCCGACCACGTCAACCGTTTGGACGCCGACTGGCTACTTCGCGATCAGCAGCGTCCCTGCCATCGCCGCCGTCGGCGCCCAGAGCGTCAACAGTTCCAGCGTGACCGGTGGTTTCACCGCCGGCTACAACTGGCAGGTCAACCACGCCGTACTCGGCCTCGAAGGCGACATCAACTATTTCGGCTTCAAGGGCAGCGCGACGGGCTCTGCGGTCTATCCCTGCTGCGCGCCGACTGCCTTCACCGTCTCTTCGCAGGTCTCGGCCGATTGGCTCGCCACCATCCGCGGCCGCATCGGCTTCCTCGCCACGCCGAGCTGGCTGCTCTACGCCACGGGCGGTGCGGCGATCGCCGAGGTGAAGGGCAATTTCAACTTCACCGACACGTTTGCGGCAGCGACGGAATCTGCTGCGATCCGCGACACGCGTGTCGGCTGGACCGCCGGCGCCGGCACCGAATACGCAGTCGGCAACGGCTGGTCGCTCAAGGCCGAATATCTCTATGTCGATCTCGGCCGCGCCAGCACGACCAGCACCAACCTGGCCGCTTTTGGGGCGGCCTTTCCGTTCCCGAGCAACGTCTACACCCACTCGGTCGATATCAAGTCCAACATCGTGCGCGTCGGCGTGAACTACAAGTTCGGCGGACCGGTCGTCGCCAGATATTGAGCACCATCCCGTTCCGTTCTGGCGTGGAAAGTCCCGGCTCAGCCGGGGCTTTCTGTTTTGAAGGTCAGCCGCCGTGCGACGCCAATAGATGCGCCAGCGCCGGCAGGATCTTGTAGCGGGCGATCTCGTGCGGATATTCGCCGCGATTGGCCAGCAGCACGATGCCGATCCGTTGCGCCGGGACGAGGCCGATATAGCCCGAGGCGTTGTTGAGGCCGCCCGGCTTGTCGACGACAGTGACGCCGGGAAGGTGCACGGTCTCCCAGGCCATGGCCTGACCGAACTTGTCCTCGACACGAAAGCTCTCATGCTGAGTCATCCGCAGCGCTTCGCGCAGATGCGGATCGACCGATCGGCCGTCGACGCAGGCCGCCATGAATGCCGAAATATCCCGAGCGGAAGAAAACATCTGGCCGGTGCCGGGGAAGTCGAAATAGCTCTGCTGGTCGCCGGGCGGACCGACCGCGGTGCCCTGATCCGAATAGCCCTGGACCACGCGCTGCATCCAGGCCTCGTCCATGACGGCACGGTTGTCCGGTCCGCGCTCGGGAACGAACGTTGCGTGCATGCCGAGCGGCTTGAAGATACGGCCCTGGATCAGCTCCTGGATCGGCGCGCGATAGCAGCGCTCGAGCACGAGCTGGACCAGCACGTAACCGGCATGGCTGTAGGTACGCTGCTTGCCGGGCGCGACGCCTGCGGGCGGTGTCCAGGCGTTGAGCATGTCGATGAACTGCGCGCGCGTGAACGACTCGTTTGGCCAAGGCGGATGGTCGGTTGGTAGCAATAGTCCCGACGTATGCGTGGCAAGCTCGCCGACCGTGACGCGACGGATATAATCGCCGTTGAGCTCCGGCAGATATTTCGGCAGGGGATCGTCGCGCTGCAACTCGCCGCGGAGCTCGCCGAGCGCTACCAGCGTCGCCTCGAAAGGTTTTCGCAGAGAGGCGAGATTGAACAGCGTGTCCGGCGTCATCGGTCTTCGCGTGGCGTCGTCGGCAAAGCCGTAGCTGAAGAACTCGACGTGGCGGCCGGCATAGAGCGCCGCGGCGAGGCCGCCCGGATGATTTGGCGTCGCGGTCGGCGCGAGTTCCGACGCAACGATGTCGCGCATCTGCGCGATCATGTCGGAATCGGCCGATGCGCGGCGCGACCAGGCAAGCGCGGCTGCGAAGGGAATGAGCGCAGCCCGGGCGAGGGATCGCCGCGTGATTTGCGATGAGATGACAAAAGACGGCACGTGCTCTAACGAATGATCCGGTGCGCCCCCGGGGACTCTTTTAGCGGCGAGGGCCCGGCGTCCCAATTCACGATTGCGCGTTGTGGGTTCCACATCTGCAGCCCGAAGATTACTTAGCTCATGAGCTAACAATTATTGACGCCGGATCGCGGTGGGTCTATAGTTAGCTACATGGCTAACCAACTATCCCAGCTCGACCAGATTTTCGCGGCCCTTGCCGATCCCACAAGGCGGGCGATCGTGATGCGGCTGTGCGCCGGCGAGGCCTCGGTCGGCGAGCTCGCCGACCCCTTCGACATGGCGCTGCCGAGCTTCATGAAACACGTCCACGTGCTGGAGCTGAGCGGGCTCGTGCAGTCGGAGAAGTCCGGCCGCGTGCGCACCTGCCGCCTCAGCCCGGACGCGCTTGTCGGCGCGGAAGACTGGTTCCAGCAGCAGCGCGCGATCTGGGAGGCGCGGCTCGACCGGTTCGAGGCCTATGTGATGAAGCTCAAGAAGGAGAGGGCGGCTGCCAAGCGGCCATCCAAGACAACAAGCAAGACAACCAAACGGAAAGGTACCGAGTGATGACGAGTTCTGCCAATCCCGCTTTGTCGCAATGGTCGCTCGACCGCGAGATCGTGATGTCGCGCGTGATCGACGCGCCGCGCGATCTGGTGTTCGAGGCGTGGTCCGATCCGAAGCATCTGCCGCAATGGTTCGGGCCGAAGGGATTCAAGATCGAGACCTTCGAGATCGACGTGCGGGTCGGCGGCGTCTGGCGCTTCAACATGATCGGCCCCGACGGCACGGTCTATCCAAACCGTATGCGCTTCCGCCGCATCGAGCGGCCGAAGCTGATGGAGATGGATCATGGTGAGGACAAGGATGACGATCCCGGGCTGTTTCGCTTCACCATCACCTTTGCCGAACAGAGCAACGGCAAGACCGTGCTGATGATGCGGCAACTGGCCTCGAGCACCGAGCAGCGCGACGGCATGATCGGCTTCGGTGCGGTCGAATATGGCTACCAGACGCTGGACAAGCTGGCGGCCTATGTGGCTGACATGAAGGGGTAGGGTGAGCATGTCATTCCGGGGCGCCTGGAGCGGCAACCCGGAATGACCTTGGACCTGCGCGTGGGCTCCCGACCGTCTTCGCAATTATGACAGTGCCGTCACGCAGATTTTTGTCGCGACTAGCTGCCTTATTGTGACAATATTGCTACCGTTGGATGTCAATCCAGTTACAACGGAGCAGTCGATGAGGTTGATGCTGCAGGCGCGGTCAAATCCCCTGGCGTGGTGGTGGGGGTCGCTGACGCTTGTAAGCAACGTCAACATCCTGGTCTGGTTCATGCTGTACCGGGAGTTCTATCAGCCGGCCGCCAGCAGCATCAGTGGACCGTCGGGCATCGGCGTGATGCTGCTGCTCTGCGCCGGCTATGTGTTCGGCTGCGCATTCCGTTCGTTCCTGCCGCGCGCCGACGTGCAGCGCATCTGCCTGTTCGATACCTGGCTCTCCAGCGTCTTCGTCGGCCGTACGGTCGCGACCGTGGCCGAAGTATGCTTCGCCGCGCAGTGGGCGATCATCCTGCATCAGCTCGGCAGCATGGCCGGTGCGGAGACCACGGTGAACATCGCGCTCGTCATCGTGCCCGTGATCATCATCGCGGAGTGCTTTTCCTGGTACGCGGTCTTGACCACCAACTATCTCTACAACGCGATCGAGAATTCGCTGTGGGCGGTGACCTTTTTCCTCGTCGGGATTGCGCTGTGCCGCCTGATGCCGGAATTCCAGGGGCCGGTGCGCTGGGCGCTTGTCGCGGGTATCGTCGGCATCGCCTGCTTCCTCGCCTTCCTCGTCACCGTCGATGTGCCGATGTATCTCAGTCGCTGGCGGGCAGGGCATGCCGAAGGCAGCAGGCTCCTCGGCTTCCTCGAGGGCCTGCATGACGTCTCGACGCGCTGGGTGGTGACCCACGACGTCGCGCACTGGAAGGGCGAGCTGACCTGGATGTTCCTGTATTTCAGCGCCGCGGTTTGGTCGAGCCTCGCGCTTTGTGCGCTCTATGCGATGGACGGTTATCTGACGCGCTATCTGGTCTGAGCTGCACGCTTCAAGCCTGACCCAGATCGACCTGCGTCAAAATCCCCTGGCGCAGCGCCAGCCGGACCAGCTCGATGTCCGAGCCGACCCCGAGCTTGTCCTTGATCAGGGAATGCAGGTTCGCGACCGTCTTCGGACTGACGTGGAGTGTTTCGGCGATCTCGTCGGTGGTCCGTTCAGCGAGCAGCAGGCGCAGCACCTCGAACTCGCGCGCGGTGAGGACGTCAGCAGCGGAGCTCTCGCCGGCGAGCCTGCTGAGCGCGAGCTGATGGTCGATATCGGGGCTGATGGCGATCTTGCCGGCGAGCACGTCCATCACGGCGCGCACCAGCGTCTCGGGCGGGCTGGTCTTGGTGACGTAGCCTCTCGCGCCGGCGCGGATCGCCTGCACGGCAAAACCCGCATTCTGGTGCATGGTGAAGACGAGGATCTTTGCGGCCTTGTCCCACTGCCTGATCCGCCGGACAGCCTCGATGCCGCCGATGCCGGGCATGCTGAGATCCATGATGACGAGATCGGGTTTTTCCGATTTGAACAGGCGGTAGGCCTCGGCTCCGTCGGAGGCCTCGGCCACGACCTGCAAGCCCGGCTGCTTCTGGAGCACGGAGCGATAGCCCTCGCGGACGACGGAATGGTCGTCGACCAGCAAGATGGTTGCGCCGGCCGCGTTCATGCCGCGTGCTCCGTGACCATGGAATAGACGCGAACGGGAATGACGACCTGCAACCTCGCGCCGCGATCCGTCCCGGCCTCGAAGTTCAGCCGGCCCCCGAGCGCGGCGACGCGCTCACGCATTCCGAGCAGGCCCATTCCGGATGTCACGGCCGTCTCGCTTGGCCGGCCGTCGTCGGCAATGCAAAGCTCGATCGTGTGATCGTCATGCGCGATCAGTTCCAGCGTGACCCGTGTGGCACCGGCATGCTTTGCGGCATTGGTGAGCGCCTCCTGCACGATGCGGTAGAGCCCGGCGCCGACGGCGGCGGGCAGGCCCTCGAATGCGCCGTCGAACCGGCAATCGAACCGGCGCTGGCCGCGGCTGCGCCCGTTCCACCCGGCGACCAGGCCCTCAAGGCTCGCGACGAGGCCGAGCTCATCGACGTCCGGCGGCCGCAACCGGAACAGTGCGCCGCGCAAGGTCTCCATCATGTCGGTCGCGGTGCGGGAGATGCCGTCGCATTCCGGAAGCAGGGCCGGGCAGTCTTCCGCGGCAGTCTGACGTGCGGACGCGGCGAGCGCGCGGATGGCGGCGAGCGATTGCCCGAATTCGTCGTGCAGCTCACGCGCCAGATGCCGCCGCTCCTCGTCCTGCACCACGATCAGACGACGGGTAAGCTCGCTGCGCTCAGTGAGCGCGGTGGAAAGACGTTCGGCGAGGTGGTTGAACACGTCGCCGATGGCCGAGAGTTCCGCGAGTTCGAACGGCGGCAGCCGCGCCGTGAGATCGTCGGCGGCGATCCGCGCGAGGCCTTGGCGGATGATCCGGGTCGGCCGCAGGGCGCGGGCCAGCGCCGCATAGACGAGCATGCACAGTAGCGGCAGCGCGATTGCGAGCGCCGCAATGAGGCGGCCGGCGTCGTGCCAGGCCTCGGCCGTCTGCACGGCCGGATCAATCCAGGCGACGGCCTCGCCGATCGCGGTGCCGCGGACGGTCACGGGATGGGTGGCCTCGCGGCCGGGATCGAACAGCGCCCGATAGAGCGCGGCGAAAGCCTGCGGCGGTTGGCCGGCCGCACCCGATGCGCCGCCGCAGAAGCGCTGGACGCTCTCGCCGCCGCTGGTGCGAAACGCGAGACAAAGGCCTGGCGTCATCACGGAGGCCGCGACGTTGTCGAGGTCCGGAAATTCGGAGCGGGGATGGTTGACCCACTGGATCTTGTTCTGTTGCAGCTCCAGCGTTCGCGCGGCAAGACCGGCGATCGCGTCGATCCGCCCATGCATGGAGCGATCGGCCTCGATCAGGAAGTAGGCCGAGATTGCGACGAAGCAGAGGGTCGAAATGGCCCCGACACGCAGCGTGAGGCGCAGCTTCAGGTCGGGCTTCAGGCGTTTCCACATCGGCGGACATCCTTGCCGGATGATTTCTGTCAGCCGGCATTTAACGGCAGAACGGAACCGCCGGGAAGCGCTGCTGGCGACGCCTGCGCAACGTCGTGAAATTTTCCTGGCCATGGCCGGGACGCCGGCGGCTGCCGGCTGCGGGTCCCCGGTCTAGCCTCGAGGCCATGTTCCACCCGAAAGGCCCGCACATGCGCCGATCCCTTCCTGTTGTCCTCGCCGTTCTCCTCTTCGTCCTGCCAGCGGCTGATGCGCCGGCCAGCGCCGAGACCGCCATCGGCGTAGCCATGGACGACTTCAGCTATACCGATACGTCGGCCGAGCCGGCCAACCAGACCGCCGCTCACGAGCGGCGGCTGTCGGCGTTCATGGCCGCGTTGCGGCGGGATATCGCTGCGGATGGGCGCTATCGGCTCGCGCCATCCACCCCGGACGGCGCGGCGTTCAAGGTCATCGGCGGCATCCAGAAGACGAGCACGCTGGTGCAATGGGCCAAGGTCGCCGTGATCGACGTCGGCGCCAGGAAGGTCGTGATGGATAAGCTCTACACCTTCCGCGGCGACAATGATGAAGCATGGGAGCGCGCCGAGATCTTCGTGTCCCGCGAGATCATGGCCGCGCTCGGTGCACCCGCGCCGACCGCGCTGGCGGTGTTTGAATTCGAGCTCGACGACAACACCGCGGCACCGGCCGCCGGCCTCGCAGCCGCAGATGCATCCTATCTGGCCGAAGTCACGACCGCCGTGCGCGATGCGCTCGGCCAAGCCGGTCGCTACCGCATCGTCGACGTCGGCGGTGCGCGAGAGGATGCCGTGAAGAATCGAGCCTTGCGCGATTGCGGCGGATGCGATGCGGCCATCGCCGGACAGTTCGGCGCGGATCAATCGCTGATCGGCGTGGTGCGCCGGGTCAGCCGCACCGAATATACGGTGGGATTTCAGGTGCGCGACGCCCGGACCGGCGCCGTGCTGACGCGCGGCGACAGCGGCTTGCGCATGGGCGCCGACTATTCCTGGAAGCGGGGCGCGGTCCGGCTGGTCAGCGATCGTCTTCTCGAAGGTGCGGCGCAGCCCTGAGGCTTCAGCCTCAGAACGTCAACTGCACCTTCATCGACTGCGCGCGGTCGCTGGCGAGCTCGAACGCCGCGACCGCGTTCTCGAACGGCATGGTGGCCGTGATCAGGGGCTTCACGTCGATCAGGCCTTCGCCCATTAGCCGCACCGCAAGCTCGAACTCTGGGTCGAAGCGGAAGGTGCCGCGGAGCTGCAACTCCTTGGCGACGA
>WNGR01001883.1_pt1 | contig 23207 bp, 33 predicted proteins | sample 5407581 | NCBI WGS metagenome assembly WNGR01 (sample SAMN13153383, study PRJNA577476) | soil metagenome | isolation source: 80 cm soil or saprolite under Garry oak tree replicate 2 | place: USA:California | collected 2016-06-15
TGGCTCAAAATCATTTCCAATGAATGAATTGAGCACATGCTAGCTTTATAGGTAAATACATTGTAAATGTATTCACAAAATATCCATGGCCATCATCCTTTTTTCATTGTGAAATACATTGTAAATAAGCTCACACTATGACATTTTTTGATTATTTTCTCATAAAATTAACATAAGAACCAATAAAACATCCCAAAATGCCCACAGTGATTGCAAGTGGCACTTTCAGTATTTTATTTTCAATTGTCCAACCATCATGCCCCTCTTCCAGATAACCCTGCCTCACCTGGCCCTGCCACCTCTTAAGCGGCTGCGATTTTTAGCAGACATGACAGTTGTTCCCTTCCTTAGTCTTGGCAGGTCTCGCCAAAACGTGTGCCCCGGACGACGTTTTTTTTCCACTGCCGTTCACCCGCACCGTAAGAAACCGACTGGTACTAAACCTACCTGTGTTATTTCCGACCACGAGTGGATTCTCCGCACTGGTGAGTTCAATCCTGCCCCGTGGCGCAGCTCCATTCACACTACGTGAACAGGCCGCATCGTAGACACGCTTCTAGCAACACTTCCCAACTTCTTCATCAACGGGCTCACTTCGCAAATAATAGATCCTCCGTCCTTGTTACCTCTGACTAGTCTCACCGGGACGAACTTAAATGCAGACCGAATCGACTGCACTGGCCAAGATCAGGAAATTCCCATGTACAGTCCTTCCATTTGCCTCGAATATGCACACCCAACAGCCCTTCTGGCTCCGTTACCACAGAATTTCCATGTCAAAGGTCTATCCCCTTTATCTACACCATGACAACTAGCTAAACGTAGCGCAGGCCTACCTCTGTATCTTGCTTCCACAATGTTTGTTCGGCATACACTCAATGCAATTTACACCAATCTTGGCATTGAGTTATGTACGGTCAGACGCCGGTCACCGCCCCATATGCCCTTACAGTCGCATTCTCGCGAGCTCCGTGTATCTATTGGGCTCATTGTGTCCGGACAAGCGCGCCTCACAGGCCAGCCAGCCGAGTGGCGGGTGTACGTACGCAAACCCTGATAAATGTCACACTGCACTCAGGTCCGATTACTGTAGTCACTCAACATACTCTTTTGAACCAATCAACGCTCTCATCAGTCATCATAGGATCGATTCAATCCTTCCCGAGCCCCACAACGGTACCCTTGACCTCTTACGAAGAGCCCTGGATGCTACTAGCACCAGCATGGTGGGACAGTGCACACCACTTCCAAGTCAGCACCGCAGAAGATGACTGAAATATCATGAAATCCACCCCTTTCAAGTAATGATCCCACCTCAAATTGAGTCCAACTACCCGCCAATTGTATGAAGTGCTGTGTAAGCCTCATAATGATTCAAAGTGATTCGAACAGACACGCTAAGCGACAACCAGCACGCCAGCGTCCTAAGTAAATGACAAAAAGACGGAACAAGATCCAGCCGTGAAGAAAGTAATTAATGGGGTATGACTTGGCATCAAGGGTTATCAATGTCACGAACTAATCACACCACGGGAGCTCTTCTTCAGGGTCAGGATGTCCCGTGTGTTCAGGCTTTGCTGGTGTGGCTGTCGTGGGTATCTCGGTAGCTGGGGGCTTACCCTTAGGAGGGGGGGGCGCAGTGACTGCCCCAGCGACGCAAAGCACCTATGGGATGTGAGGATCCAAATAACCCCAGACTCATCGGGTACACGTACCTCGCCAATGTACATGTTGGAGCAATCCGCGTCCAGTTGGGGGTTGTTGTGAGAGAGGATGGTTGTATTGATATTGTAGGCAGAGGACACAACGTTGCAGTCATCATTGTGCTTGACCACGTACGTAGTCGTGCAGTCCTCGCCAGAATGCCCCAAGCACAATTTCTGCCCCGGAAGGAGGTCCGTACAACCGGAATTGATCTCAGGGTTTACGACCGCAAGTTGATAGCTACAAATAGATCAGGACTGGCGAGAATGGGTGGGCTACGCTCTTACGTGGACACATTATTGGCAGCTGATATTGAGTCACAAATATCACCGTCCCGAACAGTGTACGTGCGCGTGCAAGACGTGGCAATAGCTGTTGTTATCGTTAGTGAAGAGAAAAGCTCAAGGCAACCAGGGACCTACCAGGTACAAACACCGAAGAGAAGGCCACCGCAATGAGGGAAAAAACGAGCATTCTCGCGAGTACAGGGTTGTAAAGAACGACGAAATAACAAGAGAGTGATCAAAAGAGTGACAGTGCTCGCCTTTAAAGCGTCTGGCGTGCGGGGGACACTGGTGGGTGAAAAAGAGAAGCGATGAGGTGTTGTTCGTCTCGCTCGAGTGGCTAAAATACCCCTGATCATTCTGTCCACGTGCGTGTACTTCTTTATTGCGACGTCTTGGCCCTGATCTTGGCCGTCGTCTTGACAACTTTTTTTGCGTGGTCCCGTCAAGTCAAAGTCACAACACGGTTGTTACTACTGTAGAGCTATGCCGGCACCTACATGGCTACAAGACGCCCAGAAATTAATCATTTCTGCATACAGTAATGCGTTCTGCCTCATGAACTAGTGGGGAATGCTCCAGGCACCGACTGCCACCGACGCTCAGGGTGATGGAAATAGGTTCCATATCGTGTCTTTGATGACCCACTGACGTTCTGCGCATCTGGGGTCCCAACCACCTCCTGGCCACCTCCGGGAATAGCGGAATCGGACAACACCTGAGCGCGCCGCGGACTATTACCCGCAATCCCGGCATCGTCTTCTGAATCGCTGTCCAAGTCTTCTGGCCAGACTCCATCATCTGGTAATATTATGACACCTGAATCAAAATCGTAGCTTAATCTGTGATTGATGGCGCGGTGTGTCTGGGAAGAGCTCGATGAACCAGCTATTTGCTCCTGCCATGGGTTGTTGGTCACCTCGACGTTTAGTTCTCCCGGACTGGAGGTTGCGCTCCGTACATTATCTTGTTTGGCAATCGTCCTCGAAGCACTTCCAGTCGGGAGTGTACTGTCACCCATTCGATGAACGCTGTATCGCTTACGTAATGTCAGAACAACCGCTTGGCTGATCTTCTGACGAGTATGGCCCGCATTGTGAGTGTTGACCAATGTTTCACCCTTTTTCAGGGGGAGCCATGGTTGGGGGAGTAAACCGGTCAACGCCGGGTGTCCATAGCGTTTCTTACCCGTACTGGTGACCTATTTAGTAACCATTTGGCAACCCGTGAGTTTCACGTACTTAAGCACGCCGTTGTACCAGTTTGCCATTGGCGGCTGTGACTAAAAGACCGTTTGTCAACGGGCCTAGGCCAGGAGCAAATAAAACACACATAATCCGTGCGATCATCCTCTGGTGCAACATATAGTATGTCATCATTTTGAGCGTATCGACGCCTGTTAAGGTTGCTAGGTGGCAATCAGCAAGGGAGAGAGTTACGTGGAAATCATAAGCACCTTTGTGACCAAGATACTGGGTGTCCTGCTCGCAAGCGTACAACCTCCTCCGTCTCTTCTCCACGCTGTACTTCAAATACCGCGCTCAAGTTGACATATTTTGTGAGGCCGTGGAATGAGTTGCTGATGTAGACCGACCAAGCCACAGTGAACACGACCAGAGGCGCGACAAGGGACGAGAGTATGAAAGATCTCTTCAAAACGAAATTTCCTGACATGAAGATGAGGAAGATGAGGACGCCCCAAATAAGGCGTGTGAAGGTAATAGGCCAAGCTTGCCCTTGGGACTCGTATGGTTTGTAGAATACTGTACCATTGTAAATATAATGACGTTCAAAGCAAACAGTTACTCACCAAAAAGAAGCTTGTATTTGTACACGAGATATGCGGCACCAAAGTATATGGCGCCAAAAATGAGGATGAGTGGTTGGGCGATGCTATACAAGAGGGTAATCACGAATATCAAGATAGCCTGAGGATACACAGTGCCGTAATTGATCACAGGAGGCGCATTCAGTTCAGCAAAATCTGTTGGGAGGTTTAAACGACTGAAGCATGGACACGACAATATAATTACCTCTGGGGGTGCGGGTTACCAGCAAGCGATAAAAAACTCGGGGGATAATGACGCCCAAATTCAGAAGTTGCAACGGCATGATACCAAGCCCTAGAGTGTTTCAGTTTGACTTCATCGTGTATAAGAGCACCCAAGTCCTTCACCTTGTAAGATAACATAAGAGAGGAAGAAATGTCTAATTGTACATGAGCGCTGGCGTTTCTACCGCTGTCTGACAAACCCCTAACCTTGCGCTACCTATTTGGAGAGCTTGAGCAAGCTTCTCCGGAATTTTTGCCGGTGAATTGGCCAGGTCCCGCACAAGTTGCCAGTAGGTGCTCGCCAGTAGGAAGATGAATACAACATTGACTAGCAGGAATAAAAAGTATCTATAGATCATCAGGACAACTTGATCATGATAAGTGAAACAGACGAACAGACTTCTTCATGAGTGAGTACTCGACCAAACTCCGGGCGCGGAATCCTTGTACATATGTGAGAGCTGTACCGCATTAACTCCTGAACCATATAACAAGAGGGAACTCGGACCTTCTAGCACGAACGGCAAGAGAGCATTGAGCGTGATCATTGCTACGGATGGCAGAGAGTTCTGTACGATGGCACGAATCTTCTCGTTACTATCGATGAGGTGACCTAACCAAGGCATAGTCTTCTTGACCTCTTTATAACTGAGTAAGCCCGCAAGACCAGTGATTGGGATGACCCAAAAAAAGAAGAGAAGAGTGAGAGAGCCGAGGACTATGGCTTCACGTAAACGAAGTGCCCTAGTTGAATAGTCCACGTTCGCCCATACGATGTCACGAGGCTCTGGCGCAAGGCAAGTCTCCAGTTGAAACGGGGTGGATGTATGAACTGCCTGAGCGGCGATTTGCTACGGTCATCGTTAGCCGCGGCACACACAGGAGAGTAGGGAAGCGACGGACTGCACTTGACATCTTTTCGAATGTAACGAACGCCACGTCCGTGGGTCTGAATTTTCCCGCGCGACGATAACGCTTGACAGCGTCGTCCGCGTCCAAAAACTTCTTTTCAAGGAATTGGATGGCGTCCACGGGTCGAGAAAACATGCTCGGACGGAGTGTTGGCCGTTTGTGATGGGGGATAACAAGGCGATGGGAAGCTTGAGCCTCTGTTGTCGCAAGGTCCCCCTCCCCGACTGTTGCGTGGTCGGAAGGATCATATGATTCTACTGTACTTGGATTTCCGACATATTGAACCCAAGCGCCCTCCAACCTGAGCAGTGCACGCGTTCGAGTGTCAATAAGACGTTCCAGAGAACCAAGTTCACGACAGATGTTAACACTCTCTACACTCAATTTCATGTTCTCGAAGTGTTCGGCAAGCGCCCTTTCTGAACGCAGGTGAGACGGTAGCCCAGATACCATGACTGTGCGCGCAGCAATAGAATGCACGAGCTCAAGTGAGAAAAGTTGTCTTGCCTTGATGAATCGTTTGTAGTTCAGGAAGATGAAGCGCAAGGAAAGCAGGGTGAACAGATAAGTGAACACGAGGTGGAGCGAGAGATACGAGTTGGCATCTGATACTAAGTCAGACCAGTCCGGTTCTTTGCGCAGAGACTTGACTTGAGTTGGGACTTTGTGCCAGTCTGGGTCATCGTCATCTTCGTCCCCAATGCCAATGTTGTTCTTGGATCCGGTTATAGAGAATACTCCAAGACAGAAATGCGCATACCTTGAGATTTACGGGCATCAAAATTGACACAGCAAAGACCGAACACAGAGAGAACAAAAAGAATGACATCTTGAAGAAGTTTAAGAGCTAGCCAAGTGTAAGACTTAGCCCCATCCAACCCGAAAGCGACATACCACGGCAGCATCAAGGCCGACGATCTGAAGCACGGAAAACTCGGACGTCCTCAGAGTGGGAAGAATCCATCCAAAGAAAGCACCGTGGACGTGCGCTTCATGGGGAGAAAAGCCTGTAGGGATAACGTGGTGATCGGTTGTTCCGTGATAACCAACCCAGAGATTCGTACCCTTGAGCTTTGTTCTAGGCGCAAACAGGAGAGGCCACCTTGTCCGACAGTACGAGAAGATAAGAAAGGCGGTCATCCCAATGGACGAGGAAAGCATTATTTGTGTTGATAACCACGGTCCTTGGTACTTTACTGAGGAGTGAATGAGACGACAAAGAAAGACCAAACGGAAGGGAGCAACATACTGGTGGGAGGAGAACCAGGCGGTGGCCCCCCCGGTTCATCGAATGAGGTATGGACGTAGGTGACCATGGACAGCGTTGTGTCCAGGTGGTGTCCGTCAGGAGTAACGAGCCTGCCGTCTGCCAAGCTCGAGGACGCGGTCAGCGATCGGGCCGCCGCCGAAGACTTGGCCGAAGAACAGCCGGGCCACGGGATTCCCCGCCCCGGCTCTGAACGCATTTGTTGGCACAATGGTATGCTCACGTATTTTTCCTGCCACTGTGATTCTCAGCAACACCATCCCCAGAATGTAGAACTACTGAGCGATACAGCAGCGCCTCGATACGGTTATGAATCTGACGAGGAAGATCAACTGAACCCACTTCTCAATAGACCTTTACAAAAACCTACCCGCGTCTCCATCCAGGGTTATCCGTTTTTTGATCATCCTTCCGAAGTTGTCATCATCGCGTCCGGTGAGGCAGGGAAAGCTTGGGCCCAGGGAGCGCAACTCGGCGAGCAACGAGCAGCGGTCATTGTGGATGAGCTTGCAGTAACTCGTGTTCTTCTCATGACTACCTACTAGCCGCATTGATATAACGTATAAGGTTGGTTGCATTTTCTTGCCCTCCTGGTCAGATGCAGCGGTCATAGTATCCGAAACTTCTGCAAGTCTATCCACTTGGGAAATTCATACCTATGCAGAGGGTATTGTCAGTTTCTTCGACCCCAAATGGTGAATAGCACTTCTTGTCTGCTCTAATCCAATCTAACGTACGACTGAGGCTTTTGCTTCTGGACGTATATTCAGTTCCCTTATATGTTAACCAGGCACCACTCGAGGCTTATCGTGCCCCCGTGCGCTACCTGCGGACGCGCAGCGGGGCGACCCCCGTATGTACTTGATCTTTATTGTCAACGTCACTAATTTCTTCTCTCATTAGGCCCCTTTTCTCGTCCCATTTTCGCCACCCAATCTCATACAAGCGACCTGCGCAGCTTTTGCATCTATCGCAGCGCTCCCAACATCGCAAATGGAGGCAATCGTGCTTCTCTTGCCTTCACCATATATCTCTATTCCTCAGGGACATAACATCCCACCGTCTCCACCCTCCTCTGATAAGAGTGGTTCCATCTGGTCGGAAACTATTCTGCAAGAGGTCCACATTTGTCTTGCGGAGCTCTCTGGAACACGAGCACCCCAGTCTTGGCAAAGCACAGGTCGTGTAGTGCTGCCGAAGCAGTCGGGCACTAAACGTCGCGGTGATATTGGCGACGGTGGGATGTACATGTAAACTATTATTACCAGTGTTCGCCCAACTTGTATAACTTGTATGAGTAGCTGCTCAAAAATGTCTCGTTGGTTCCATCGGGGAAGCGGCTCGTCTCGGCCGACACTGCCCAATTGTGGCAAGTGCTGCTGGTTCGCCAGGGTGCGGGTAACACCGTCAATCAATCTTTATATCTTGAACGACCATGGTAGGTGCCCACGAAGTCTGTGTCTAGGCTATCAACTTATACTTTTCCGCAAGAGTGACAATGCAGGTTGTGTTCATTCTCTGCTGTCCCCGCCGATGTTCATCTTTGGCAGAGTACAAGGAGGCTTTTGCCCTCTTCGACAAGAAAGGTACTGGTGCCGTACCCCGCGAAACTCTCGGTGACCTTTTGCGTGCGCTGGGGCAAAATCCTACTCAGGCGGAGGTCGCTGATATCGTGGCAAACGCTCCACGGGACGGTGAGTCCAGGCAGTCCCAGCTACCCGCCCATCATTCACGCTCTATTCCCGCAGTCGATTATAAAACATTTTTGACGATTTTGAACCGACCAGACGGCTTTAAACCCGCGGGTACCCCTGGTACTTCTCTGCTAAAGAGACGGTAGACACTCTTGCTAAACGCCTTGTCGCAGAGGAGTTCGTTCGTGGGTTTCAGGTCTTTGACAAGGAAGGCAACGGCTTTATCGGCGCAGGCGAGTTGCGGTACGTGCTAACCCAGCTTGGGGAGAAAATGTCCGATGAGGAAGTGGACGAGCTACTCAAAGGCGTGCAGATTGGCGCGTAAGTGTCTCCTTCCTCGTCTCTTTGACACAAATAACTCGGCAACAGCGATGGGAACGTGAATTATGAATCATTTGTGCGTACAATTCTGAGCCAGTGATTAGTGACTTGCGCTGCTGGGTCTTTCACCCAGCGAGGTCACGTAATGCCATGAATATCCGTACTGCACGATATGTACCCTATACACCATGCATGCCACTTTCAACTAGCTGAAGTCAAGACGCGAACAACATCAACATCACTCGCTCTTTTCTGTATCATATCCATCGTCATTGTGGTCACTACTCTCCCCTCTCATCTCCACAACAATCTGACCACCGTTGCCTAGTCCTTCGATATCCATCAAGCGAACGGCAGGTTGCCAAGGAATTTCTTGGCGGGGGTACGCAGTGAATAAAGAGAAACCCCACCAAGCCCCAGCAAGTTGCCCAGACGATTGTATAAGCTCCTGAAGGTTCTTCTCTGCCACAGATGGGAGAGACTTTGTGTCGGTTAGGGTTAGGTCGGTATGGGTAAGGTGTGTGTCAACATAACAGTAAAGGGAGGTGACAGTCGAGCTCCGCGCAACCAACCATACGAGGCGTTGACCATCCGGTAGGCGGATAGTCACCCGGGTTTGGTCTACGTTCAACGACGTGTCGGGCGGAATCAGTAGCTGTCGGAACTCCCGCCGCCAATGGTCCCGCGCATCAGCAATACGAGTACGGGTTTCTTCTTCGGCGCGCTTACGTTCCAATTCGGCTTTCTCGAGTTCCGCGGCCCGGCGCGCCTCTTCAATGCGGCGTGCCTCCTTCTCTCGATCCCGACGTGCGCTCTCGCGAAATGCAGCATCCTGCTCATCACGCAAGGCTCGCTCACGGGCACGCTCTGTCGCGGCCAATCGGAGACCTTCTAGGAACGGCATGACGCGAGGAATTAATTGAAGAGTGATTTGATCAGTCAACGAGCGAGCGCTTGTTGGAGCGGATGCCGGTATTGAGGGTCCCTGATGCCGAGATAGGATAGTAAGGGAAGGCGATGAGGATGACCTTGAAGATGCGCCCATGAAGGAAGAAGCACGGGGGGGCTGGAGCGCGACGAATGCCACGAATGGGAAGGTGGTAGCTTGCAGCTTTTGTGCGGCTGTCACCCTGCATGAGATGGGAAGGACTTATGGAAGGAAAACGCACCACTCCAAGCTTCACGTTCATGGACATCACCACCCCAAACGACAAACTTGTGCTTATGATAAAGTTCAATGAGAGTAGGGTCCGTCAAAGTATGTCTGTATCACGATTAGGAAAGAGACGTGATGAAAAAAGTACGACAGCTTACCGCTTGAAGTCTGGAACATCATCGTGCTCGTTGCTCACCAGGATAATACAACCAATGCGTATCTCCGACTGGCATAATCGTAAAATCTCGTCGTAGCTGCCTAAGGTGAAGTCCGGCAGCAATCTCGGCGAGCCCGTGCCAATTCTGCTGCGAAGTTCGCTAGATTGGAGCTGCGAAGTGGAAGGGCCAGCGCCAGCCACTGGACTTGCACGACTCAAACAGTGGGCGCCCGTTTCTTCTTCAAGGCTGCGGACCCAACGGTCTGAGACTGTGTAAGGGTCGGAGCGTGTTGAGGGCCTTGCAATGAGAGGACGATAGAAATTTAGAGACGAAAATGGGACTCGCGGGATAGGAATACGTAGTGTGTGAAAAATAAACCGAACTAAACTGGCCAAAATGTGGAATGGGAAAGTGAGGATCGAGGACAACATACTTCGTACTGTTGACGAACGTGTGAAATGACCGGAGGTTGTGGCTCTATGATTGTGTCAGCCACGCGATCCCGTGACTAGACGCGACAGTATCCACCCAGCGCACCACCAGCCCACTTATGCTTCCGAACTCTCCAGCGAAACCGTCTACCGCGGAGGAGCAAGCCTTTATGGCACAACTCCTTAAAGATCCTCCAACTCCAGTGACACCCACTCGTCGCCATTCTGCACGTAAAATCACCTCCACCCCAAAGCATCAACTCTACTCGGCAGGAAAGATTGACCTCGAAATGGAAGTCACCGGTTGGGACTGGGAGGCCCTTTCTGACTATGTTCCAACTCCGGAAAAACCCTGTAACCCACCTAGGAAGGCGGTCCTAGCCAAAGGCGACCATCAGGTCACAGCACTCCAGGCTCAAATTGCACCCGAGTACACCCCCGACCCCTGTACGCGATGCTTGGTACAAACAGTGGAAGAATCCCGGAATAATGGTGTGCGAGAGAAGGTAAGAACGCTGCTGTCTACATAACGAAAAGTTATTGAAACGATGACTTAACAAGCACATCCTCGCGACAACCCAGCCCGGGCTCGAACCTCGATTTATAGTGCTGAAAGATGACTGGGTGTTTACCGACGTTCACGAGGGTGGGTTTAGAGCCTATCATTATCTCTTCCTCGTTAAGACGCGAGCAGGTGACATTCTGAACATCATCGGACCCTTTCACATCCTGGCCAATGGCCAGAAATCTATTACTTTGACGACTCTGGAGAACTTACTCATTCACCATCCTGACACGCTTCTTACACCATCTTTACTTGCCTCTGCGCCAAATTGCCAGCGTAAGCCTCTAGTTACCGCACTCGTTAGGGCCTTAAGCCCTCCAACGCCCTCTCTCGTGTACGGCACCGTATTACATGAGGTCTTTCAAAGTTGTCTCCAAGAAGGGCGCTGGGATGCGCCATGGATAGAGGCTCGTGTGGACTCTGCATTATCTGCATCTTTCGGAGACCTCGTGCGTGCTAGTGTTCCACTGTCAACCGCTAAGGATGAGATATTGCGCCGGGCCGTCGGGGTCGAGACGTTTGGACGTCGGTACATTGGAGATAATCCCAAGGTACTTTCTTCAACCTCATGTTCATTGAGCGCTTACCCTCACTTTTCAAGCGTGAAGCTGTGTTGTCCGACACTCGGGCGGCTCGTGGAGAAACGGCACTGTTGGCAATTAGCTCGCTGCACGACGTCGAAGAAGATATCTGGTCTCCAACCTACGGGCTCCGGGGGAAACTTGACGCTTCCGTACAGGCCAACATTGACCGTAGCCAGAGATCATTATCCACACACCCAGCTCCTTTCGAGATCAAGACTGGTCGTGCCGTTGCGGGCCTCGAACATCGCGCCCAAACCATGCTGTATAGTCTTTTGATGCAGGACCGTTACGGTGAGCCAGTGGACCTGGGTTTACTGTACTACACACAAAGCGAGGAAGTCATATCCGTTCCCGCTACCCGACCCGAATTACGGGCACTCATTGGAGTGAGGAATGTGATCGCCGAGTGGATGGCGCGTCGCTTCAGAGGACCCGGACAAACCGCGCTCAAGGACGAAGCACCTTTCTTGCCACCAACGATAAACAGCGAACAGTTATGCGGGCGTTGCTATGCCCTCGACGCTTGTATGTTATATCGTCGGGTACGTGCTCTTCTCACTCAGAAAGTATGGGACAACGGTAACATAGACAGGCCGTGGAAAATGTCACCGACGAGGCCTCGCAGATTGCGGACATTTATGCAGAGAAGACAGGGCACCTCAGCCAATTGCACGCGGATTTCTTCAAAACATGGGAGCGACTCATTGCTCTTGAAGAGCGGGACATGATGCGCTTCAAGAAGGAACTGTGGACCCTCGGTGCGGACGAGCGAGAAATATTGGGTCGATGCTTCGCGGATATGGTGTTGGACACGTCTCCTATCACCGAAGGACCTATCAACGCTGGAACGAGCAAGATCCATAAGTTCACGTATCGCTTCCGCAGACGCGTGGGAGTTGGCGCAGAGAGTCTTCTTAACGGACACATGAACGCCGGTGATGCAGTCACGGTTTCTGTTCTCCCGGATTTATTTGCTCTTTGTCGAGGCTTCATCCTGGAGCTCGGTCCTCAACACGTAGTCCTCGGCGCTGATCACGTGCTCGATGTCATGGTAATTCATGAACGTCTCCGCCAGCGGTCACACCACAGCGGGTCAGACGCCAAAATACCTACCATACAAATTTCTTTTCGCATCGACAAGGATGAGTTCTCCGCTGGCATGAGCCGGCTACGCGAAAATCTTGCATCTTTGTTCTACGTTGGCGGAGACGGAACACGCCTACGTCTCGTTGTTGACCTCGCTCCGCCGATTTTCGACTCTGAGAGCGAGTTGCTGGGAGTGGTACAAGCCTCGTCGTACTGTCGAGCCTTGGCGCGGTCGCTGAACGCGTATCAAATGCTTGCCATCGAGAAAGTGCTCTGCTCTCGCGATTACACATTGATCCTAGGAATGCCTGGTACGGGAAAGACGACAGTTGTGGCGCACCTCATCCAGATGCTGGTTGAGATGGGTAAGACTGTGTTGCTCTCAGCGTATACGCACTCCGCTGTGGACACAATCCTTGCAAAGCTCAAAGATGCAAAATTTGGAATATTGCGGCTTGGAAACATAGACAAGGTAGGTTTTTATTCCCTTATTATACTCCATGTGGGTGAAGACTGCCACAGGTTCATCCTAGTTCGAGATCCTACCATCTCTCTACGCGAAGACAACCCACTACAATTGAGGAATTCGAACGTCAATTCATGACCCCACGAGTGGTCGTAACTACCGCGCTTTCCATCGACCAGTGCGTCCAGAGCTATTCTGAACCCTCCTCCTCTTATTAATAAGCTGTAGCGAGCTATTTTCACGCCGGGAATTTGATTACTGCATTGTAGACGAAGCTTCCCAAATCACTCTGCCGACATGCCTTGGCCCCTTGCGTTTCGCCCACAAGTTCGTACTTGTAGGCGATCATTATCAGCTTCCCCCGTTGGTAGGGCTTAGGATCCGTATCAAAGTACTGGACTTGACAAAGAACGGTTTGGTTCACAGGTTCGCAACCGTGATGCACGGAAAGGCGGTCTAGACGTCTCCCTATTCCGGCGACTTTCGGAGGCGCATCCGCACGCGGTTGTCGAGCTGACACAACAGTATCGCATGAACTCAGATATCATGCTCCTCTCCAACAAGCTCATCTACGGTGATCGTTTGAGTTGCGGAAACCAGAAAGTCGCGAACCAAAGTCTGATTATGCCTGACAACTCGTTCATTCAACAACTTCATGAGCTTGTTCCTTCTTGTGGTGCCCAGTGTTGGATGAAAGAACTGTCGCTTCCGAGGCAAGAACCTTCGTTTATGTGAATCACTGAGCACCTCTGACTGATTTCGTTTAGCCGAAAAGCCGTCTTCGTGGACACGGACCTTGTCCCAGCAACAGAGTCACTTGTCAGCGACCTTGTGCAGAACCTGACCGAGGCCATGCTTGTGCGCCAATTTACAGAGTGTTTGCTTCGCAGTGGCATTCGCGCGGAACAGATCGGCGTGGTTACACTCTACCGGCAACAGATTAAACTGCTCTCGCATCTGCTCAACAGTCAACCAGACATCGAGATTCTCACAGCCGACCGTAGCCAAGGGAGGGACAAAGACTGTATCATCATGTCTATGGTGCGCTCGAACGAAGAGGGAATAGTGCGTTTTCCGCTCGTCATTTCGCAGGTGGGTTTACGAACTGCTTCCACAGGTTGGTGACCTTGTGAAGGACTGGAGGCGCATGAATGTCGCTTTTACGAGAGCTCGCGCCAAGCTGATCATCTTCGGTTCGCGCACAACTCTCGCGCGTACACCACTTCTCGAGTCGTTCTTCCAATTGATGGAAGGCGAAGGTTGGATACTCCAGCTGCCAAGAAGCGCCCATGAAATACATGCAGGCGCGCTCTTTCCGCCCGAAAGCACATATACCAAGCGCGGGCGTCAGGACTCTGTGGGAGACCAAAATAACCCAAGGTCTGAGGAACAATTAGGGAAGCGAAGTCCTCATGGTGCAGGAACAAATAAGAGAATACGAAGGAGTCCCGATACTGGACTTTTACGAGGTCGGCCCGTTCTGAGAGACGTTTTCAACGATATCATCGATTTGACATAATCAAAGACATTGGTTATCCATTCTTATTGTAAGTATCACTTCCCTAGCAACCTCTTCGTTGTTTTCGCATGCGCTCTTGTACAGTAGTTTACATGTTCTAATATTGGATAGTCCCTTGTTCCCATCTTGCCAATTCACGACGCCAGCACACCAGTCCAAGTATCGACAAGGTCGATAACGCAATACCCGTTCACGGGGATGTATTGCTTGGTGATCACCTTTATTGCTTCCTGTGCCACGACCCCTCCCAAGAACGCAGCAACATTTGGAAGATCAGCTGTTGGCGCACGGACGCTGTCATCGCCGTCAGCACCGGTCTCTCGAAGGCAGACCCAGAAAACTTACATCTCGCCGACGCCGTCTGAGATCTCCTTTCCTCCAAGCTCCGCAGCAGGAACCAAGGTACCAATCTGTTCACGAAGCTCGCTTTCCGTGGGGCCACCAGTTCGTCTGGGAGTGGAGGACCGCCACGCATCCAGCGCGGAAAGAGCAAGATGTGTGGCCGCTTCTCTCGTTTGGGAGCCAAGATAGGTGACTGGTTCATCTTAGCGGGCGCCACCTTTATGTATGCAGCACGGGATCAAACTCACCCAGTTTTTCTGGGGTAGCATCCAGTGCGCCATAGCGCGCACCCTTAAGTAACTGTACATGATGCGCGTTTTTGACGAACAGTCCAACAAGCTCGCTATCGATGGGAACCTGCAGAAGCGCACGGAACTGCTCAAGTTCCTCTGCAGCTTGCGCACGGTAGAGGTTCTGAAGGCGCACGTAGCCCTCCGTATCACTCTTCATGTCAGGTAACGTAGCGCTGAGAGGCAGCGCATGTGGCGGACGTTCTGAAAACGATTGAAGCGCTGCCAGTAGATGTCCAAAAGGAGTCGACGACGCTCCCGTATCCATGAACAACTCCACGAGATGCGACGGAACAACTGTGGGAGCCCAGACACGGTAAGCTTGTGCTACCGCTTCCTCGAAGTTCTCTTCGTCCAAGGTACGTTTTTGAGCATTTAAATTGGATCTAAATTCTTGCTTTTCTGCGGGAGTTTGAGGCGGCAGCCCGTCGTGCTGTACAGTTGAGAAGGGTGGAGGTGATGTGAATGAGGGTGACGTACTACCGCTTTCCAATCTTCGAGAGCACGAACGAGGATATACACATAAGGGATGTGCCCGTGGTCGGTCGTGTCCATAGCGTCGAGATCAAGCGCACGCGCTGCTTGGAGGAGCGCTGGGAACGGCTTGTCTATACGAAGAGACGGTGAGGTCTCTGAATGACTCTCGATAACTGAACGTCACATCGGATCACTTGAGATTGTCACAAGACGGTAGAACGGCGACGCACCTTCGTGGGTGCGAAACTGCACATAAAATTCGGCGAGGAAGCCTGCGGAACGCACTGGGATGAGGGGCGCAGCAGATGGGTTTTCCCAGAGAAGTTCGGCCAGTCTTGTCAGAAGTACGGGTGAGAGGTTGTGCGTGATAATCAAAGAAAATCCGAAAAAGTAAGACGGATCTGAGGCGAGAATATCTGCGATGTTGCGTGTGTCCGCGCGAGCGTCAACGCTGTCATTTAGTCCTGCCAATAAACGAACGGCTTCCTCGGCGCGATTGCGACCGATACTAATCGGTCCTTCGAAAAAAAAGTTGTTCCCCGCGTCAGCCGGTGAGACATCACGGTGGTCAAGTAGCGTAAAATGGCCAATCCCGGGAAGTACTAAGTTCTTCAGAATGGACGTTGCAGTGGCACTAGAGCCAATGACCAACACGCGCGCCGATTCCAACGCAGATTGCCCCGTAGCAGCCCAGAGTCTGGGACGGTTATCCGGATTGAGAGTGATTCAAGGCGGGCTCAGGCTGGCGAAGCGTACCTGAGCTGACGATCATATCGACGGGTCTTACTGTCTGGCTGTGATCTAAGGGAGTTTGAGCCCGGAGGTAGATGGTCGTGAAGGCTCCTCACTGTGTGGTAGTTGACGTTGTTTCAATATCTTGTTGTCCACCGTAGGACATGATAGGGTGGAGTTGAGCGCTGGTGGTCCTGTGCAAGGAACAGGAATGGCGCCGTGCGTTTGCTGTCACGGACTGAGGTCATGCTCCTTCGGCGACAATGCCTACGTCGTCCACCACGCCTGTTCGTTTTTCCATTCCGGCATTCCAGACGGTTTGCGTTGAATTCTTCGAGCAAGTCAGAGGCCACCGCCGCATATGAACAACTTCTCCGCGAGCACGCCCCTTTAATTACCTACCTGGACAGGTCCACAGTGGGCGGTATTCCTTCGGTATCGTCTTTGCCATATACTTAGTGACTGCCTCTTAAGCGTATCTCAGGGTGGTCCTACAGAAACTTGTGGCGATGACGGAGTACACTCACGCAAAGCGAATAAGGACTTGCAAAACTATCTTGAGCGATTCCGTACTCTCAAAGCTGTCAGTCGAGTTCGTAGCTTTCCACCCATCTACTCATCCACTGCAAGTAGGCATACGAAGGTACAGTGCAGCTATTCGACTCTCCCGAGCTTCTAGACCTCGCCGTTGTTGAGAGCGATTCTCTCCTCTCGAGCCTACGCTCGCTCCTCACGCATGAGCTTCCGAACGCGCTTCTTCCAGCCTCCGAAACTGATGAACTGTCCGCACTCGTTGAACTCAAGGCTGGTGTAGGCGGCAGCGAATCTTCTTTGTTCGTCGCCGATCTGTTGCGGATGTACGGGCGGTTTGCCCGACTGAACAACTGGTCGCCAACTGTACTAGCGAGTTCTGAGAGCGACGGTGGGGGATTCAAGGATGCTCTTCTCGAGGTCAAAGGCGCAGGAGCTTATGAATCGTTGCGCTGGGAAAGTGGGGTGCACCGCGTGCAGCGGGTCCCTGCAACAGAAGCCAGTGGTCGCGTGCATACGAGTACTGTTGCGGCAGTGGTAGGTGGATATAGCATTGTAATCCGGGTTCCGAGTTCATGTCTACAGGTTTTACCTCTCTCCGAAGAATCGCGACCTGACGGTGTAGACGATCTGCTGAAGCAGGACGACGTACGGGTGGAGGTTATGCGTGCACGTGGTGCTGGTGGCCAGGTGCGTCTCTGCGGCTTGTCTTTCTTGTCCGCCTTTAAGCGTGTGTGCGTATGCGATGGTAGCATGTAAACAAAACGGAATCTGCAGTGCGCCTCACACACATACCGACTGGGATTACCGTTTCGATGCAAGACGAACGGAGTCAACATCAGGTACGTCTCGCCTCAGGCTGGAGAGCCGCGGCCTTATCCACAATCAGAACAAACGAAGAGCATTCCAAGTACTGCGGGCGCGGCTCATGGACCTAAAAATAATGCAGGACCAGGCAGAGCGTCGCGCGACGCGGAAAGGCCTTGTGCGGACCGCGGATCGCAGTGAGAAAATTAGGACGTATAACTATCCACAGGTTCGTCCACGTGCTAAGTGCTTCCCAACATTAAATTGATTCATCGTGTGAACAGAACCGCGTGACGGACCACCGGCTTGGAAAGGGGAAGATGCTTTCTTGCGAGGTAATGATGGAGGGCGATGGACTACAAACACTGATTAACGAGCTTAAGGATAAGAACCTGAGTGAGTCACTTCGGGAAGTGTTGGAGCCTGGACATTAGAAAATAGATTAAAAAAATTAGATAAGAATATAGATGGCGTGACAGGCACGCGTGACACGCATAAGCCCGGCACTTTTTGCGGTCGGTTGGCACGCCGCTCGCAACGGGCATATACAGACACCTTCCAGCCCCTGCCCAGACTTATCCTCTCTTCACTTAACATCCCTCCCCCCCTCAGCAGGGTACGCAAAAAAAAAAACTCTTTTTTCCCCTTCTTTTCCCTCCTTTCTTCGCATCGGAACTTTGTCACACACTCTCTTAGGATGCTTTTCCATCCGCTCTTCCCTCTTTGGTTATCCGCAGTCACTGCTGTGCTTGCTCAGCAGCCAGGCAGTTTTGAGACTGTGGGAGATACCCTCGTGAGCGCAATGATGGTACGTTTCAGAGACCGCATCACACATTACACTCACATCCCTTTTTTTCCCCTTACAGATGTTTGTGGGCAGTGAGGACAAGGTCTACATTCTTGACAAGGTCGAAGGCAATGCTCACCAAATCAATGGCCATTCTCTATACGCGTCTGTCTGGTTTGTTGTCCTTTCACAGTCTCCCCATGGCTTCATTAAGTTACCTTTTATTATAGGGACATTGGCTCGCGGACGGCAACACCTATGGATGTCCAGACCAATCCCTTTTGCGCTGCCGGTATGCACCTTGCCAACGGCTCATTCGCTACGTTTGGTGGGAACAATGCTGTCGGTCCTGGCGGAGATAACTCTTATCCTGGTTCCACCACCGCGTTCGATTCCACATACCAAGACTATGGTGGCACCCGTGCAATCCGTATCATCAGCCCTTGCACTGGCGATGTCAGCTCTTCGCAATGCTCTTGGTATGACTCTCCAAACGGACTTCAGATGGCCAAGTCTCGCTGGTATCCTGGTGCAGAACCCCTCGCCGATGGCACAGTCGTTCTCATCGGTGGGTTCACCGCCGGCGGCTACATCAATCGTAACTACCCAAACACCGACCCTGCGTACGAAGGCGGTGCTGCTGAGCCAACTTTCGAATTCTACCCCTCTCGGTCACAAACCCCTCAAGTCATGAACTTCATGGTGAACACAAGCGGGCTCAATTCCTATCCCTTCACATACCTTATGCCTTCCGGCAAGATGTTCGTTCAGGCCAATTATTCAACCAGTTAAGATGACATAACCTTTTACCCATCTCACTTACTAATTATCCTCAGTTCTGTGGGATTATAATGCTAATGTCGAGACGCCTCTGCCTGACATGCCTGGGCAGATTACTCGAGTGTACCCTGCGTCGGGAGCGAGTGCCATGCTGCCTTTGACCCCTGCCAATAACTATACCCCAACCGTCATCTTCTGCGGCGGCCAACACATAGAGGATGGACAATGGGGCAATTACAGCTGGCCATTCGTTGACACTTGGACTATTCCCGCTTCCACCGACTGCCAACGCATGACTCCCGAACCTCAAGATGGATCCGCACCAGTCTACATTCAGGACGACAACCTCCCAGTTGGACGCACAATGGGCCAGTTCATCGCACTTCCTGACGGCACACTACTTGTCCTCAATGGCGGTCAATACGGCACGGCAGGATATTCTCAGAGGACGCTGACGACCACGACATTCGGAGCTATGCCATATGGGGAGTCACTCTCGACAGGGCCCGTTGGTCAGCCTGCAATCTACAACCCGAATGCGCCTGCTGGCAGCCGGTGGTCAACGGCCGGATTAGGCTCTTCCAACATTCCTCGATTGTACCATTCGTCAGCACTATTGCTACCGGATGGTTCCGTGATGGTTGCTGGTTCAAATCCGAACATTGATGTGAACTTGACCACGGTGTATCCTACGACATATACTGCGGAGTACTTTTATCCGCCGTACTTTTCTGCTTCGACACGTCCTGTTCCACAAAATATTCCGAAGACGCTTTCATATGGTGGTGATTTCTTCGACATCACTCTTCCCTCTACATCTTATTCTGGCGCCGGGAATGATGCCGCAGCCAACACATCAGTGTGGCTCATTCGTCAAGGCTTCACGACACACGCAATGAACATGGGCCAGCGGATTATGCAGCTAAACAACACGTACACGGTGCAGTCCAATGGGTCAATCATTCTCCATACCGCGCAGCTACCACCCAACCCCAATTTGTTCCAACCTGGGCCTTGCTTTATATTCGTGACCATCAATGGCATTCCTAGTAACGGGACATACGTGATTGTCGGGAACGGACAAACTGGCAATCAACCGACGAGTTCTACGTCTGTACTCCCAGATAATGTACTCGTCAGCTCAGCGTCTGGGTCAGCACCCAGTAACTCGCCAAGCAATAGCAACAATAGCAGCAGTTCATCCTCACATAAGGGTCTAATCATCGGCGCTGTTGTTGCTGGTATTGCCGTAGTGGGTGTCCTTGGGGCTGTCTTTGGCATCTGTCTCGCCAGGCGGCGTCGCGAAGCAGCCCTCGCCAACTCCGGTCCGACATACCCTCTGTCCGGTTCGGGGCTAGGTGGCTTTACGGGACGCGAGATGCGTAGCTCCGATTCAAGCGCTTTCGTGCCTTTACAGCAGGGTAATCAGAGCGCGACCAGCCTGATGCATTCCCCCTACCGCGACCAATTCGAACCGCGGCCGAGTTCGCAATTTGCACAGAGTGGCGAGTTTGACCCATATCGTGACGTTCATCACCCTATTTAGGCATCCTACCGTGACGTGAGCTGGCGAGTGTGATGGTTTTGGGGCTCGTTTCACCATCGCTGTCTTATACTTATCACCCTCCTATCTTACTGTCTTTCGTGACGGACATGACGGACATGTAATCCCATATATATCTTGCGTCTCCCTCTTTTACCTGACGAGCTTTGCTCACTGTATGTGTCTGGGAACTGGTCGGACTATTGAAGCCTTCTTTCATTTCTTATAGCACGCTCCTTATAACATAACACCCATGCAGCCGGCTGTCGGTTCAGAATATATATCATAATCAATAAAGACGGCGATCAGGAAGCAGTGAAACTACGATAGTATGGCGATGGTATGACATACATAGATGACGCGGATATTACCGATGGTGGAACCGGTCCAGGGCTGAGGGCAGTTCAGATTTGGACTTGTCGTGAGAGATTTCCCGTGTCCGTTCACGTTCAGCTTTTTGTTTGGCAAGGTGCTCGCGCACCGAGATCTAAAAACCGTACATTGGGTGGATACAGAAAAGGAGAGAAGTGTGAAGTGAACCCACAGATCTAGGATCGATGACATTTTTCCGCTTCTTGCGCAGGTAGCTAATGCGGACCTAATTAAACCCGTGCTGAAACAGAGCTCAAGGGACGGCCCACTCACCGCTTGAGGCTTTTACCCTTACCACGCATTTTGCGCCTTTCCCGCTCTGCATGGTCGCGTTCTCTTGCGACCGCGGCGTCCGCTGGGTCGTCCGTCGTTACATCCGCTTCACTCACATCCTCCGTCACGTCCGCCTTCCCCTGGATACGCAAGCGCTCGAGGCGCGGCCGCCGAGCGAACGGCATAGTATCTGGATCCATGCCTTCCGTCATCTTCCCGGGCGAGGCCAGCTTGCCAAGGAACTCTGGGTCGAGCGTGATCATGTCTGGTTGGATCTGAAACTCCAATGAGCGTGACGCCCTAGCTAGATGATCCTCCCGGACGGGGGGAAGGAGAACAGAACCTTATCGAGTAGAGACTTGACCTCGCGCTCGCGTCGCGCCTTTGAGCCTTCGAAGGGATCTGCCTCGGAACTGTCGAAATTAGGCTCACCCGCGCCTGGGACCAGTATGCACGAGACACCCGCGGCGTGTCCGATCGCAAGTACATCGTGAAATGGGCAGAATGAGAGGGATGTGTGCGGTTTCACAGGTTGAGGGTGTGTTAGATATAGTGGAGGCGGTGACGGTGCGGGGTGAGCTATGCGTATCGAAGGCGGTGAGTATACCTGACCAGGCGCAAAATGTTAGTAATGTAAGATGAGTGAGACGGCCGAGAATCGCATGTACGTTGACGGCGCCACCAGACGCGACGGCAAGATATCCCCGTTGACTCCACGCAACGGTAGCGTTACCACCGCGAGAGCTCCAAGATCGCAAAGCCTCCTTCCAACTTCGACAGTCCCATAACTTCACGCTTCCGTCCGTACCCGCAGTGGCCATGTAGCGACCTCCACTGCTTTGGTCCACGGAGACACTGCAGACTGGCCCAAGATGCGCCAATAGTCTCACAGCTGGATGTGGAAGGTTCGGGGTCCATAGTGTCACGGTGCCATTCTGGTGGCCAAGATGAATGACCGCGTTGTGTACATTCTGGGTCATGGTGACACACGCTCCCAGCTTTGTGCGGTGTTCCACAACGAGCTGCCCCGTGGAGGTATCTTGATACTTTAAATAACCCGAATTCCCCTGCAGAGAGGGTTAGGCTATACCATGACGTGATTTATGGAGGGGTTACACACAACTGTGGCAAGGAGCCAGTGAAAGGGAAGGAACTCGAGTCGCGTAGGCTCAACGTGAGCTTTCAATCTATGAAGCTCGACACCGTCACGGTCGTAGATGAAAACGTATTTCTTTTGTGCTACCGCGTAGTGCGAATGATCCTGCAAAAAACTGAAAGAGGTGAGAACATGCCAGGGAACGAAGACAAGGACGTACGTGATATCTCTACAGGTTTCCCGTAGCTGTAACTCCGAGTGGATGGTTCCGGTGTGCCAGTCGAAAGTTGATACATGGCCTTTTTGTCCGACAACGGCCATGTGTCTGCCGTTGCGAGTGTATTTGGCGCGGTAAGGGCCTCCGTCCAGCTGGAATTCCTTCCGACCGCGCGCCGCTTCGACGCTCACCGCGTTGACTATATTGTCCTGAGATGTTCGCCATGTCTTATCCATATCCCCCTCCACTTCCATTTTTCCAGCCTCATTGGACAGGAGGAGTTCGGCGTCTTTGACCAGAGCTTTCGATCGTTCAGCATTGGTCGACTGTCGGCGCAGAGTTGTTCGTAGCTTCTTATTAGCTATATGATTGTATTTTCGTGCATTTTGTGGTACAGGACCAGTTGTCCTGAGCGATTTAGGGAGTGCTGTGTTGGCCTTGGTAATGAGTGAGTCCATAGTGTGTGCCAAAAACGCGGTCTCCACTATCACGGGATCACGCGTACAACTAGACACGCCTCGTTTGGCTTCTTATCATTAGACGGACGTTATTTGATATACTCAACATTTGGCCGTCACGGACTCATGGCAAAGTTCCCCGCGTGAGAGGCAAAAAGAAACGCAATGCAGTCCGGGCGCACCGCTCCACTTCTCTATCGGTAAGCCGTAGGCAAAAAATTGATTTGGACTAGCCAAAGATCTAAAAACGAAGGTCCAGTGCATTAAGATGGACCACTATTAACGAGAACGCCGGCGCGCCA